>WNGR01013036.1_pt1 | contig 12812 bp, 10 predicted proteins | sample 5407581 | NCBI WGS metagenome assembly WNGR01 (sample SAMN13153383, study PRJNA577476) | soil metagenome | isolation source: 80 cm soil or saprolite under Garry oak tree replicate 2 | place: USA:California | collected 2016-06-15 | reverse complement strand
AACGGTCTCCTGCGACAGTACTTCCCCAAAGGAACCGACCTCTCTATCCACAGCGCATTAGATGTTGCTGACATTGCAGCGGCTCTGAACGGACGTCCCCGCAAGACACTCGGCTGGAAGACCCCCGCCGAGGCGTTCACCGCCCTACTGTTGAAATCCGCGTAACGCAGGTGTTGCGACGACCGGTTGAATCCGCCTCCTGGCAGGGACCCGTTTTGCGCAAAGATGTCTTTACGGCCTGGGTTGGCGACGTTTCAGCCAGGGATCAACGTTGATGTGTGCCTCGTATTCCGAGCAACCTCACCAGCAGACCTTTCACACTTCAGGAGGCGCGAGCTTCTGGACTGACTCTGACGGCGCTGCAGGGTAAGTCCTGGCGCCGGTTGGGGCGAGGGCTCTACTGCTGGCGCAACTGGCGCGAGGACCCCTGGCAGCTGTTGGCCGCCTGGCGCAAGTTGCTGCCTCCGGACGCCGCTTTCGCTGGACTCAGCGCAGCCTGGCTGCATCACCTTGACCTTGAGCTACAGCATCCTGTTGAGGTCGTGGTTCCACTCAAGTCCGGAGCGCGCTCACGCCGGGGCTTGGTCGTGCGCCACGGCGATGTCGGGAATTCAGTCGAGGTTCGGGGCATGCGCACGACGAGCATTGATTGCACTCTGCGGGATCTTTGTCGCACGCTCCCGGCGGTCGAGGCGCTGGTTCTGCTCGATGCGGCCGTGCGCACAGGAGTTCGCATTCATACGCCTCTCGGCATGCTCGCCGAGCCCGCTGAATCGCCGATGGAGACCCGGCTGCGGTGGCTTCTCCAAGAAGCTGGACTGCCGCGACCGAAAGTCCAAGCCGACCTGCGTGACGCCGACGGCCGATTCGTCGGACGGGCTGACCTCTACTACCGCACAGCGAGGCTCGTCATCGAGTACGACGGGGCCAATCACCGAGATCGGCTGGTCGAGGACAACCGAAGACAGAACCTTCTTCTCAACGCGGGCTTTCGGCTACTGCGCTTCACGGCCGCCGACATTCATCAGCGACCGGATGTCGTCACGTCCCAGGTTCAGCGGGCGCTCTCTCCGGCTTGAAGAACACCGCACCCAGCGGCGGCAGGGTCAGGGTGACGCTGTGGCTGTGGCCGTGAAGCGCCACCGGCACGGCGTCGACGCCGCCCATGTTGCCCTGGCCGCTCCCGCCGTACAGCGGCGCATCGCTGTTCAGGATCTCCAGCCAGCGCCCGGGCCCCGGAATCCCGATCTGGTAGTTGTGCCGTGGCACCGGCTGTTCTCGGCGTCGGCCGCGTCGATCCAGGAGAAACCGGCCGGGTTGAAGTCGAGCTCGTGGAGCGCTTTTTCTTCGCGCAGGATCCGGGTCAGGTCGCCGACCCACAGCCGCAGGCCGCCGTGACTCGGTTGATCGAGCAGGTGCCAGTCGAGGCTCTGCTCGACGTCCCATTCGTGCCACTGCCCGAATTCTCCCCCCATGAAGATCAGCTTCTTGCCCGGCTGGGCGTACATCCAGCTGAACAGCAGACGTAGGTTGGCGAACTTCTGCCACTCGTCGCCGGGCATCTTCGCGATGAGCGAACCCTTGCCGTGCACGACCTCGTCGTGAGAAAGCGGGAGCATGAAGTTCTCGCCGAACGCGTAGAGCATCCGGAACGTCAGGTTCTGGTGATGGAACTTGCGGTGCACGGGCTCGCGCTCGAAGTAATAGAGCGTGTCGTGCATCCAGCCCATATCCCACTTCATGCCGAACCCGAGCCCGCCGACGTATGTGGGCCGCGACACCAGGGGCCACGCGGTCGACTCTTCGGCGATCGTCTGCACGTCGGGCTGCTCTTTGTAGACCTCGATGTTGAACCGGCGCAGGAAGTCGACAGCCTCGAGGTTCTCCCTGCCGCCGAACTTGTTCGGGATCCACTCTCCCTGCTTGCGCGAGTAATCGAGGTACAGCATCGAAGCGACAGCGTCGACGCGCAGCCCGTCGGCGTGGTAGCGGTCGAGCCAGTTCAGAGCGCTGCTCAGCAAAAAGCCACGGGCCTCGTTGCGGCCGTAGTTGAAGATCGAGCTTCCCCAGTCGGGGTGCACGCCCAGGCGTGGATCGGCATGCTCGAACAGGTGCGTTCCGTCGAAGTTCTGAAGGCCGAACTCGTCGGCCGGAAAATGCGAAGGCACCCAGTCGAGGACCACGCCGACGCCGTTCTGGTGCAGGTAGTCGACCAGGAACATGAAGTCCTGGGGCGTGCCATAACGGCTGGTCGGCGCGAAGTAGCCGGTGACCTGGTAGCCCCATGACTCGTACAGCGGGTGCTCCATCACGGGCATGAACTCCACGTGCGTGAAGCCCATTCGGCTCACGTAGTCGGCCAGCAGCGGAGCGAGCTCGCGGTACGTAAGCCAGCGGTTTCCCTCTTCCGGTACCCGCATCCACGACCCGAGGTGCATCTCGTAGACGGACCAGGGCGCGCTTCGGTCGTTGACGTTGCGGCGGTTCTGCATCCAGCCCTCGTCGCCCCAGTCGTAAGCGAGGTCCCACACCACGGAGGCTTGACGCGGTGGCGCTTCGGAGAACGTCGCGAACGGGTCGGCCTTGTCGACGCCGTTGCGCGTCGCGCGCGAATGGATGTAGTACTTGTAGAGCGCGCCGTGCCTCACGGTCGGGATGAAGCCTTCCCAGATGCCAGACTGCTCGCGCGGGTAGAGGCCGTTGGCGTTCTTGTCCCAGCCATTGAAATCGCCGATCACGCTGATCGCGTCGGCATTCGGCGCCCAGACCGCGAAGTACGTTCCATCGGGATCGTTAGATGGGTGCGCGCCGAGCTTTTCGTACAGATGACCGTGGGTGCCCTCATTGAACAGGTGCAGGTCGAACGGGCTGATCAGCGAGCGCGCGATCACGCGGGCGCCACCAGATCGAGGATTCCCCGCAGCGGGATGCGCACCCAGTCAGGTCGAAGGTTCATTTCGTACCGGAGTTCGTACAACGCCTTCTCCAAAAGCATCGTGGTGAGCTGCAGCTCGAGGTCTTCCTGATTCTGCGGAACCCATGAGGCGCTGCCGGCGGTCGCAAGGTAGCTCTTCAGGAACACCGCGGACACGGAATCCACCCAGAAACGCGCCCAAGACTGAAGGCTCGGCAGCTTCGCCGCCGTGATCTCCTGCGAGCGGAGCGCAGCCTGACTAGCGTACGAGAACGAGCGCAGCATGCCCGCGACGTCGCGCATCGCCAGGCGCTTGAGCCGTCGTTCGTAGAGGGTGCGGGTCGGCTCGCCCTCGAAGTCGATGATCACGAAGTCGTGACCTGTGTAGAGGACCTGGCCGAGGTGATAGTCGCCATGGACTCGGATCCGGGTCGTGTTAAGGCGACGCGCGAGGAACGACTTCAGGATGTACGCGATCCGCGATTCGAGGTCCAGCACCTTGCGCGCCTCCTCTCGGGCATCCGCCGGCAGCTTGCTGACCTGCGTCCGAAGCAGGTCGGTGGCCCGCAGAGAAAGGCCGCTCAACGACTGGTAGATCGAGCGCTGGTCTCCTGGCGAGATCCGCTCCGGTGCGAATGCCGGATCGGTCGGATCGGAGGACAGCGCCGCGTGGAGCTCCGCCGTGCGGCGGCCGAGCAGCCGGGCGGATTCCAGGTATCCGCCGATGGTCCTGGTCGCGACCTCGGTCGCGTCCCGCCGGCTCGCCTCGACGACGCTGCGCGGCGTGGCGGGCGGCTCGAGGCCAACGATCTCAGGACCGCTGAAGAAGTGGGCGAGAGTGTTGAGCGTGTACTGCCACGCGTCGCCCTGGTTCGGCACGTAACCCTGCAGGATCGAGATCGTCACCGGCTCGCCTTTCCCACGCCGGTACTCGAGGCTGCCGGCCAGGGGGGCGATCTGGGCGAAGTTTGTCTTCTCGGTGAGGAACCGGCCGACCTCGAGCTCGGGGTTGACCCCCTCTTCGAGCCGCCGGAAGACCTTCAGCATCAGCCGCTCGCCAAAGATCACCGAGTTGTTGCTCTGCTCGGCGACCGACAGCTGCGCCTCGAGGCGAATGGTCTCCGGCCCGCGCAACCGGGCAAATGCGCGCGTGGTCGACCCGACCAGGGTTCCGATGCCGCCGGTGGCACGCCGCCGCCGGGCGATCGCTCCAAGCATCGCTTCGGCGAAGTTCGGCGGCCCCAGCGCGTCATACAGCAGCCCGCGAGCGTCTTCGCCTGCGTTGCGCACCCATGTGCGCCTTGCCGCCGAACCAGCGGCGCTGCGGGATGTAGCCGAGGAGGATGTTCTCGAGCCTTTCTTTCGCCTCGCCGACCAGCGCCGATTCCCACCCCCCGGCGGTGCGGACCTCGGGCAGCGCGGTTGCCGGCTGAGCCCCGTCGCTCTGGATGCTCGGAGCAGCCCGCGGCTGCATCGCGAACCAGTAGAAGGCGTGCGGGCCCAGCGTGAGGAAGTAAGGGTTGTCGCCGATCGCCGGCATCTCGTTGCTGCTGAACAGCTCGACCGGGACGAGGCCCTTCCATTGGCTGAGGTCCAGCTCCACCGCCTGCAAGAAGCGAGACAGGTTGGCGATGCATAGGATCTGCTCCGACTCGTAACGCCGGACGTAAGCCAGCACCTTGCGGTTTTCCGGGCGCAACAGCTCGAGGGTGCCGCGCCCGAAAGCGCGATGCCGCTTGCGCAGGGCGATCAGCCGCTTGGTCCACGAATACATCGAGTGCGGATTCCCCTGCTGCGCCTCGACGTTGACTGTTTCGTAGTGGTACTCCGGGTCGGTGATCACCGGCAGATAAAGGCGCTGCCTGTTGGCGCGGGAGAATCCCGCGTTGCGGTCGGCGCTCCACTGCATCGGAGTGCGCACGCCGTTGCGGTCGCCGAGAAAGATGTTGTCGCCCATGCCGATCTCGTCGCCGTAGTAGAGGACCGGCGTGCCCGGCAGTGAGAAGAGCAGGCCGTTCATGAGCTCGATCCGGCGCCGGTCGTTGCCAAGCAATGGCGCGAGCCTGCGCCGGATTCCGAGGTTCAGCCGCGCCAGGCGGTCCTGGGTGTACGCGCGGTACATGTAGTCGCGCTCCTCGTCGGTGACCATCTCGAGCGTGAGCTCGTCGTGGTTGCGCAGGAACAGCGCCCACTGCGCCGTGTCCGGGATGCTTGGCGTCTGGGCCAGGATGTCGACGATCGGGAAGCGGTCCTCCATCCGGATCGACATGAACAGGCGCGGCATCAGCGGGAAGTGGAACGACATCTGGCATTCGTCGCCCTGGCCGAAATAAGCCACCGCGTCCTCCGGCCACTGGTTGGCCTCGCCGAGCAGCATCCGGTTGCGGAAGTTCTCGTCGACATGCCGCCTCAATTCCTTGAGGAACAGGTGCGTCTCGGGAAGGTTCTCACCGTTGGTGCCCTCTCGCTCATACAGGTAGGGAACCGCGTCGAGCCGCACACCGTCGATCCCCATCTCCATCCAGAAATCGAGCGCCTTGAACATCGCTTCGTGAACCTTCGGGTTGTCGAAGTTCAGGTCGGGCTGGTGGGAGTAGAAGCGGTGCCAGTAGTAGGCATTGGCGACGTGGTCCCAGGTCCAGTTCGACGTTTCGAAGTCCTTGAAGATGATCCGAGCGTCCTGGTAGCGCTGGTTGGTCTCGCTCCACACGTAGAAATCCCGTGCTGCGGTGCCAGGCTTCGCGCGTCGGGCCCGCTGGAACCACGGATGCTGATCGGACGTATGGTTCGCGACCAGTTCGTTGATGACGCGGATGCCGCGCCGGTGAGCCTCCCGGACCAGCTGCATGACGTCGCCGAGGGAGCCGAACATCGGGTTCACGTTGTTGTAGTCCGCGATGTCATAGCCGTCGTCACGCCCTGGCGACGGGTAGAACGGCAGCAGCCACAGCGCGTTGATGCCGAGGTCCTGCAGGTACGGCAGCTTCTCGATCAGGCCCCGAAAGTCACCGCTGCCGTCGGCGTTGCTGTCCATGAACGCGCGGACGTGGAGCTCGTAGATGAGCGCGTCCTTGTACCAGAGCGGATCCTCTTCGAGCTGGAAGGTCTCCGGTTTGCGCCGGCGGCCGGTCGTGGTGGTGGCGATCACAGGAAGTACTCGAAGTCGTGCTCGCTGCGGACTCGACGGCGGAAGCGAAAGACCTGCCCGGGCATGGAGTGAGGGTTGATCTCCACGAAGTTGCGCGGTCCGTTCCACAGGTAGCGCGCACCGCTGATCAGCTCGTGGGCCTGGTAGGGCCGGTCGCGCTCGATGCCGAGCTCCTCGAGCGGCAGGTTGACCATGCCGCGCTGGACGTGGTGCGGGTCGACGTTGACCACCGTCAGGATCACGTTGGCATTGTCGGGCGTGCTCTTGGAGTACGCGAGCAGCTGCTCGTTCTCGGTCGGGTGAAACCGCAGCCCGCGGTCGGTCTGGAGCGCGAGATTCTCGCGCCGGATCCGGTTGATGATCGTGACCAGCTCGCGAAGGCTGTCGGGACTGTCGCGATTCCATTTCCGCGTCTGGTATTTCTCCGAGTCCAGGTATTCCTCTGAACCCTGCTCGCGGGCGCGGTTTTCCATGAGCTCTAAAGCCGGGCCGTAGATCCCGTAGCTGGCGCCCAGGGTGGCAGCCAGGATGAGGCGCGCCTGGAAAGCGGGCCGGCCTCCGGTCTGCAGGTACTCGGTGAGGATGTCCGGCGTGTTGGCCCACAGGTTGGGCCGGAAGAATTCGCGGATCGGCGCCTGATCCAGCTCGGTGAAGTACTGGTACAGCTCGTACGCGGTGTTCCGCCACGCGAAGTATGTGTAGGACTGGCTGAAGCCGGCCTTGGCGAGGCGGTACATCACCTTCGGCCTCGTGAAGGCCTCCGACAGCAGCACAACGTCGGGATGGCTGCGCCTGACCTCGGCGATCAGCCACTCCCAGAACACGAATGGTTTGGTGTGCGGGTTGTCGACCCGAAAGACCCGCACTCCCTGGTCGGCCCAGTAAAGGACGATCGACAGCAGCTCCTGCCACAGCTCGCGCCAGTGCTCGGTCTCGAAGTCGAAGGGATAGATGTCCTCGTACTTCTTGGGCGGATTCTCCGCGTACTGGATCGAGCCGTCAGGTCGGTGCTTGAACCACTCCGGGTGCTCGCGCGCGTAGGGGTGATCGGGCGAGCACTGGAAGGCGATGTCCAGGGCAATGTCGATGCCCTGCTTTGCGGCCGACTGGACCAGGTGACGGAAGTCCTCCAGCGTGCCCAGCTCGGGATTGACGGCCTTGTGTCCCCCTTCCTCAGAACCGATCGCCCATGGGCTCCCCGGCTCGCCAGCCGCGGCCGGCCGGTTGTTGGCGCCCTTGCGATGAGTGCGGCCGATGGGGTGGATCGGGGGGAAGTAGAGGATGTCGAAGCCCATCCGGGCGATGTCCGGCAGCAGCCGCTCGACATCGGGAAACTTGCCCACCGAGCGCGGGAACAGCTCGTACCAGGTGCTGAACCGGGCCTTGGCTGCCTCGACGAGGACCTCGACCTCGCGCGAGTAGACCGTCGCGAGGCTCCGGTCCGCGTAACGGCGCATCAGCTTGCCGATCTCGCCGTCGATGGCCGGCGTGGAGCCATTGCGAAGCGACTTCGAGGCGGCCATCAGGCGCGCCGCGTCGGCCGCGGTGCCGTCCGCCCTGGCGGCAGCCTGCTCGAGCATCCCCGCGCCCACCTGCAGCTCGACCGCGACGTCCTGGCCGGCCTGCATCCGCTTGGCGAGCTGGCGGCTCCAGGTTTCGAAGGGGTCGACCCAGCCTTCGAGCGTGAAGACATAGCTACCCAGCTCGGTGACCGGAAACTCGGCCCGCCAGCGGTCGTTGACAAGCGGGGTCATAGGCGTTTCGGTCCAATTCGGGGACGACTCATGCCGGTGGCGGAGCACTGCGGCGAGCGCGTCGTGGCCGTCGGCGAAGATGTCCGCCTCGACCGTCACCGTCTCGCCAACCGAGCGTTTGGCCGGGAAGCGCCCGCCGTCGACCTCGGGCATGACGGCCTCGATGACCACGCGGCGGCGGCCGTCGGCGACCCCCTCCAGGGGCTGTTTGCCGGTCGCCGGTGCGCGATCGACGCGCCGCTTCGCCGGTGCTCGGGCCACGGAACAATCGTGCCATGATTCGAGGGGGTGCTGAGATCCATCGACCCGGCCACGGGCCGGGAGCTTGCCTCGTTTCCGGAAGCGGACGACGCATCGATCGATACCGCCCTCAACCGGGCCCGGTCGGCCCGTCACGCCTGGAGCGATGCAGGTCTGGGGATGCGCACGGCGCTCATGCGGTCGGTCGCCGGCGTGCTGCGCGCCGACAAGTCGCGCTATGCGGCCCTCCTCACATCGGAGATGGGCAAGCCGATCGTCGAGGCCGAGGCGGAGGTCGAAAAGTGCGCCTGGACGGCCAACTGGTTTGCCGAGAACGGAGCGCGCCTGCTCGCCGACGAACCGGTCGAGAGCACCGCCACCGAGAGCTACGTCCGCTTTCAGCCGCTGGGCGCGATCCTTGCGGTCATGCCGTGGAACTTCCCGTTCTGGCAGGCTTTCCGAGCCGGCCTACCCGCCCTGACCGCGGGCAACGTCATGCTCCTCAAGCACTCGTCGAACGTACCGCAGTCGGCGCTGGCGATCGAGGAGGTCTTCCGCGAGGCCGGCGTGCCTGAGGGCGTGTTCCAGACGCTGCTGATCGGCTCGGCGGCGGTGGGGCGGATCATCTCCGACCATCGCGTGGCGGGCGTCACCCTGACCGGGTCCGAGGGAGCCGGGGCGCTGGTGGCCGAGACGGCGGGCCGGGCGTTGAAGAAGAGCGTGCTGGAGCTGGGTGGCTCGGACCCTTTCATCGTGCTCGCCGACGCCGACCTGAGCACGGCCGCGACCGTCGCCTGCCGCGCGCGCAACCAGAACAACGGCCAGAGCTGCATCGCCGCCAAGCGCTTCATCGTCGAGGAGCCTGTCGCGGACGAGTTCGAGCAGCGCTTCACCAGCGCGGTCGCCGCGCTCAAGGTGGGCAATCCCATGGACCGGGCCAACCAGGTCGGACCGCTCGCCCGCGGCGACCTCGTGGACGAGCTCGAGCGGCAGGTCGAGGAGACGCTCCGGCTCGGCGCGAGGGCCTTGACGGGCGGCAAGCGCATCGCGGGCGACGGCTACTTCTTCGAGCCCACCGTGCTGGCCAACGTGCGGCCGGGCATGCCCGCCTACCACGAAGAGACGTTCGGCCCGGTCGCGGCCGTGATCCGCGTCAAAGACGCCGCGGACGCGCTGCGGGTCGCCAACGACACCGATTTCGGGCTTGGTTCCAGCATCTGGACCTCCGACGTCGAGCGCGGCAAGAGCCTTGCCGAACGGGTCGAAGCAGGACAGGTGTTCATCAACGGGATGGTCGCCTCTGACGCGCGGCTGCCGTTTGGGGGCGTCAAGCGATCGGGCTACGGCCGCGAGCTGTCCGAGTACGGCATCAAGGAGTTCACCAACATCCAGACTGTCTGGGTCGGGCCCGCTCGCACTGACGGGCAGACGAAGCCGCCGCCTCGCGCCGAATAGCGCTCGAGACGCAGCGCCTGCTCCTCGAGCCGGTGAGCATGTCACATGCAGACGGCATCTACGCCGCGGTCGTCACCTCCAGGCCGGAGCTTCTGCCCTGGATGCCATGGGCGCGCGAGCCGTCGCCGGAGGGAACGCTCACGCTGACTCGGCGTGACGAGGAGGCCTGGCGCGCCGACGACGTCTTCCATTTCGCGCTCATCGAACGGGAGACCGGAGATGTGCTCGGCATTGCGGGCCTCAATCGGGAGGGCTCTGACGCCGCCGGGCTGCACTACTGGATCCGCACCGACCACGCTGGTCGAGGCCTCACCACCGAGGCCTGTCAGACACTGATCGATTGGGCGCGGGATGAGCTGGCGGTGTTGCGTCTGACGTTGTGGGCCGGGCGCGAAAACTACGCCAGCCGGCGGGTCGCGGAGAAGGTGGGATTCACCCATCTCGGACCGCTGTCCTGGCGTCCCGAAGGCGGTATGGGCGACTTTGCGGCCGAGAGCTACGAGCTGAGATTCACCTCAGACCCTCCGCCCCTGAAGCGGGCGGAATGACGACCGGAGTCGGTGGCGCTTTGGTTGGCTTTTTCGCCTTGAGATGCTTGCGCGCCATGACCGAGTAGCTGTCCTTCAGAGCTTTGGCCGGATCGAGGCCGACGCTCCGCGCCATCTCCGGCAGGACCTGCGCCGGCCCCTCGAGCTCGACGAACCAGCCGAAATCCAGCACGTCCAGCGTGATCGCGACGCCGTCGAGCATCCACATCGTGCGCTGCTTGGGATATGTCCAACCGACCCTGAAGCCGAGCTGCTGCAGCATGTCGAGCGTCGCGTGGACGTCCGGGACTTCGACCTCCGTCTCCTCCCGGATCTTGACGCCGCCGTCGAACTTCGCCGGGCCTTTCGCGGTCAGCACACCGCGAGGTCCGCCGTTGAGGACACGCAGCCGCAGAGTGGTGTTGCGGGTCGACTTGCCCGGCCCGTTGAAACGGTAGTTGTCTTCTTTGTAGCGGCCGATCAGCTTTCCGCCGCGCCTGCGCAGCAGGTTGCGAAGCTTGGTGTGATCCCGCGCGCCCCGGACACGAAACTTGAGCTCCGACTCGATGCTGCGATCTCGCGGAACGCGTAATCGACGGCCTGCCACGGTTGGAGGTTAACGGTTAAGCCGCCGACCTTCGTACGCGATACAGCGAGGCCACCACCGCGGTGCACTCGTCCTCGACAAATTCCAGGCCCGCTGCCTCTGCGATGCGGCGGGCTTCCTCGGACCGGATGTCCTCCTGCAGCCACAGCGCTTTGGCGCCCACGGCAACTGCCTGGCGCGCGATCTCAGGGGCGTCGGCGGCTGGCCGGAAAACGTCGACGAGGTCGATTGGCTCACGGACCTCGAGCAGCGAACGGTAAACACGCTCACCAAACAGCGTCTCCGCGTACGGGTTGATCGGGATGATGCGAAATCCACGCCTCTGCAACCCTTCGGGGACCGAGCCTCCAGCCTTGTCTGGATCCCGCGACGCACCGACCACGGCGATCGTCTTTGCGCTCTGGAGGATCTCGTGGGAGGGTCTGCTCACTTAATCAGCAAGCGTGATGCGCAGCACGATATTCCAGGTTCTCCGCTATCTGGGCCGCCCTCTCGGGTCCAGCGAATCTCTCGACCAGCCACAGGCCGAGGTCGATACCGCTCAACGGATTCCGCACGTTTTAGCCCAAACGCGCGTAGTTCAGGAGCGCAATGCGCACCTCTGGCGTCAGAGGTGCGGAAATCCTGAGCTCTGCCCGCCTAGGCCGCTTCGGTCTTCGACTTGATGGTGGAGGCGGGCTCGAGCGCGTGCTTCAGCACGTCGTCCACTCGACTGGCCAGGTGGAAGGTCATCGCCTCGCGCACGCTCTGCGGCACGTCGTCGATGTCCTTCTCGTTCCGCTTCGGCAGAATCACCTCGGTCAGGCCCATGCGGTGAGCCGCAAGCACCTTCTGCTTGACGCCGCCGATCGGCAGCACCAATCCCTGCAGCGTCACCTCTCCGGTCATGCCGACAGTGTTCCGCACCGGCCGTCCCGTGAGCAGGCTCACGATCGCGGTCGTCATCGTCACGCCCGCGGACGGACCGTCCTTGGGCACCGCGCCCTCGGGGACGTGGATGTGGAACGACTTGTTGATGCTGTCGTGGTCGATCTTCAGCTCGTCGGCGTGCGACCTGACGTAAGAGAGGGCGATCTGCGCCGACTCCTTCATCACATCACCCAGCTGCCCGGTCAGGGTCAGCGTGCTGCCCTGTCCGTTGCTGTCGGTCGCGGTCGCCTCGACGAAAAGCACGTCACCACCGGTGCCCGTGACGGCGAGTCCGGTCGCCACCCCTGGCACGGCTGTGCGCGCGGCCACTTCGTTGTCGAACTTCGGCTTGCCGAGGAACTCGCGCACGCGGTCGGGCGTGATCGCTACAGGCGGCGTGAGCTCACCCTTGGCGACCTTGGTCGCGACCTTGCGCGTGATCTTGCCCAGCTCGCGCTCGAGGTTGCGCACACCGGCCTCACGCGTGTGGTCGGTGATCACCTTCATGATCGCCGCCTCGTCGACGGTGACTTCCTCGGGCTTCAGGCCCGCCTGCCTGACCTGCCGCTTGAGCAGGTGGTCGCGCGCGATCGCAACCTTCTCCTCTTCGGTGTAGCCGTCGAGGCGGATCAGCTCCATGCGGTCCAGCAGCGGTGCCGGGATCGTCTCGAAGACGTTCGCGGTCGGAATAAACAGGACCTCCGACAGGTCGAGGTCGACCTCGAGGTAGTGGTCGCGGAACGTGTGGTTCTGCGCCGGGTCGAGCACTTCCAGCAGCGCCGAGGATGGGTCACCCCGCCAGTCGCTGCCGACCTTGTCGATCTCGTCCAGCATGATCACCGGGTTCTTCGTGCCGGCGTCCTTCAACGCGCGCACGATCCTGCCCGGCAGCGCGCCGACGTAGGTCCGTCGGTGGCCGCGGATGTCCGCCTCGTCGCGAATGCCGCCCAGCGACACGCGCGTGAACTTGCGACCGAGTGCGCGTGCGACCGACTCGCCCAGCGAGGTCTTGCCCACGCCAGGAGGTCCGACGAGCGTGATGATCGCGCCCGAACCGCGTCCGGCAAGAACCTCGAGGCCGCGCTCCTTGCGCAGCTTGCGCACGGCGAGGAACTCGATGATGCGGTCTTTCACGTCATCGAGACCGGTGTGGTCCTCGTCGAGGATCTGGCGCGCCTTCTTCAGGTCGTAGTTGTCGTCGGAGCGAACGTTCCAGCGGATGTCCAGCATCCAGTCGAGATACGTGCGGATCCACCCA
>WNGR01006159.1_pt1 | contig 12813 bp, 15 predicted proteins | sample 5407581 | NCBI WGS metagenome assembly WNGR01 (sample SAMN13153383, study PRJNA577476) | soil metagenome | isolation source: 80 cm soil or saprolite under Garry oak tree replicate 2 | place: USA:California | collected 2016-06-15 | reverse complement strand
ACGCCTGCAGGCGCTGCGCTCCCCCATTCGTGCTTGAGTTGAAGCTCGCCGGCAGGCTCAACGCAGCCGCCTCCACCAGACTCGTCAACGACTGAGCATCCGCAAAATCCGTCGCCGACACTCCAATGCTCGACAGATTCAGCTGCGTATACCGCACATGGAACGACGCCACCCGCTCCGGCTCCGACACACCCGCCGGATGCAGCAACACCGCCTGAATCACGCTGAAGATCGCCGTATTCGCACCTACACCCAACGCCAGCGTCAGCACCGCCACCACCGTAAAGGTGGGCGCCCGCCTCAACTGACGCAATCCGTAACGAATGCTCCGCAGCAGTGTCTGCATCTCGAACGCCTCCAGCACAACGACAGTATCAACACCATAAAGAGCACGACACATACCAAAGTTGCAGCGTGCTATCCCTTTCCATTGCAATGCCGGCTCACCAGCCTGAATCTCCCTCCTGTCCAGCTCCGAACAGCTCTGGCCGATTCCGGACACAACCAAGTCTCCACCGCTGCTGCTTTCAACAGCAGGCAAAGACAGGGAAGGTGGTAGGCTGCGGGAATCATGGCTGAGATTCTGGTGCGGGAGGCGGTTGGGGCAGAGGATGTGGCCGCCGTGCGGAGGCTGATGCAGGCCTATGGGGAGCATCTGGCAGCGAATCCGGCGGGGGCGGTGAATATTTGCATCGAGGGCTATGGGCGGGAGTTGGAGGAGCTGCCGGGAGGGTATGCGGTCCTGCTGCTGGCGCTGGTGGATGGAGAGCCCGCTGGGTGTGTCGCGCTGCGGCCGCTGCGGTTGGAGGAGCAGGCCTGCGAGATGAAGCGGCTTTGGGTGGGGGATGGGTTTCGCGGTTTGGGGCTGGGGCGGCGGCTGGTTGAGGAGTCGATCGGCTGGGCAGAACGGCGGGGGTTTGAGGCGATGTATCTGGATACGGTTCCGGCGGCCATGCCTGAGGCGAACCGGCTCTATGAGGCCATGGGGTTTGTGCGAGTGGAACGGTATAACGAGAATCCCGTGGCGGATGTTGTGTTCTTTCGGAGGGGGTTGGGTGGGAGTTGAGCTGCCGGAACCGGATGCGGGGGGACCGGAAGAAGACGGATCGCTTCGCGATTGCCCACCTTAGGCGCAAAAGGCGCGCCGAAGATGGGGCACCCGGTTTCTTCGCGCGCTCGGGGAGTTGGCGGACGAGGATATTGGGTTTACCTTGGGGTTAGTAATGGATCTGGTAATGTTGGGGGTGGTTCCCGATGGGCGCGGGGTTCAAGTAAAGGTTCAGCGTTTGCGGGTAACTGACTGTGGGTGAACCTGGGCAGGTACGGGAAACAGTGGCATCACCAAAGTTAGGGATTGACCAAGTACTTGCGGATGTTTACTTTGTGGCTAATGGCTGACATGCAAACACTTCCCGCTGCTATGGAAAACGAGTCCGCAGAGGCTCTCTCGATTTCAATGAACATCGGCACAACGATCCGCGGTTACCGGCTGCAGAAGGGGATGTCGCAGGGCGACATCGAGAAGCGAACCGGACTGCTGCGTTGCTACCTGTCGCGGGTGGAGAACGGGCATACGGTGCCGTCGCTGGAGACGCTGCAGAAGATTGCGCGGGCGCTGGACCTGCAACTCTCGGAGTTCTTCGCGGAAGAGGTGGTGGGGAAAGAGATGTCGGCGCTGAACCTGGGCGAGGATGAGATCCGGTTTCTGACGCAGGTGCAGCGGTACTCGGCCCACCTGAGCGACAGCGACCGGAGACTGCTGCTGGCCATGGTGAGGAAGTTTGCGCAGACGACGTTGAGCTAGGGAGTAGGGAGTAGAAGGTCAGGTAAGGGAGCCTTTGTGGCTCCCTTTTTTATTTCTGTGGGCTACGTCACATCCTGAACCGAGATCAGCGTAAAGCTGACGCTCTCTGTCGTGGTGCGCTTGTGCGGCGTACCCCTTGGAATGACCAGCATGTCTCCTTTGTGGAGTGTGAAGGATGTGCTTCCTTCGGAGTTAGGAGCAAGCCACTCTCCGGGGCCGGTGGTGCGGGGCTTTTGCGGGGTGCCTCCCAACTCGTATTGCGTCGTTCCCTCGATGACCTGGAAGATGTGGTCGCGATGGTCGTGGTACTCGAACTCCTTCGCGCCTTTCTTCGTCTCGACGCCTACGACGACGGTGAAGGGGGAGGTCTTCGAGCCGACGAGTTGTTTCGAGCCGGGGGCGGCCTGCAGGCTCTTCACCAGGCTTTCGATGGTCTGGGCCGGGAAGGACTGAAACGGCTCGGTGGTCTGGGCTGTGCCGACAGGGGCGGTCGAGGCGAAGAGTAGCTTATCGGTGAGAGACAGGCTGGCTGCGGCGGCTAGAGGCGCCGTCCGGAAGAAGTTGCGGCGAGTTTGATCTTTGACCATGCAAAAGTGAACCACACCCGGTCAGGTATTTGCCAGCGATGCCTACCTGAGGTTGGCGATCCAGTAGCCGAAGAGGGAGAGGAAGAAGGCGGCGCCGATGAAGGTGAGCTTCTGGCGGTTGAGGTAGCGGGTGCGGCCGGAGGTCATGCGGGGGACGAGGGGGACGCCGAGGACGAGGCCGTAGAGGAAGCCGCCGAGGTGGGCGAAGTTGTCAATGCGGATGACGGGGAGGAAGATAGTGGCTCCGCCGATGATGAGGTTGAGGGCGGCGAACTGGATGACGGACCGGCGGAGGCGTTTGAGCTCGAACGAGGGGATGGGGAGCTTGTGGTTGGAGAGCAGGACGATGAGGATGCCGGCGATGCCGAAGACGGCGCCCGAGGCTCCGGCGCCTACGGAGACGTAGTCGCGGGCAATGACGCTGTAGCCGAGGCTGAGGAGGTTGCCGGCGATGCCGGTGAGCATGTAGACGGCGACGAGACCGAGGGGGCCGAGAAGGGGTTCTCCGAGGAGGCCGAGGTTCCAGAGGCACCACATGTTGGTGGCGATGTGGAGCAGACCGACGTGGACGAAGGTGGCCGTGAGCAGGCGGTACCACTGGCCGTGGAAGATGAGCGCGGCGTTGGTGGCTCCGAAGTGAAGGAGCTGATGGGGCGTCGGCGAGCTGGGGGAGACGCCGCGGAGGACCATCAGGAGGAAGACGACGCAGTTGATGGCGACGAGGAAGTAGGTTCCGGGGGCGCTGAAGAAGCTTCTGCCGCGGGGCTGGGTCGTCTCCTGAACGTAATCGGGGACGGGGTGCGCATGGGCTTCGTGGTATTGCGGCGGGATGAGTTCGCCTTCAGGCTGAGAGGGGGGTGGCATAGAGGTTGTCTCTCTTACGCTATCGCGGCAGGAGGTGGGTGGCAAATGCAGTGTGTAGGGAGTAGGGAGTAGGGAGTGGAAAGCGAGGAGAGCAGGCAGGTTGTTTGCTATTCCCTACACCCTACTCCCTGCTTTCAGGCGGCGTTCTTGGTGAAGCGGTCGCGTATGTCGGCGGGGATGCGCTCCTGGACAAAGCTGCCGATGAAGCCGGGGAGCGGTGTGGCGATGGCGACCAGGACCCACAGGAGGGTCGAGAAGACGAGACCGGTGACGGCTACGGCTTCAAGCGAGATCGCGATGACGTGGGCCTGGTTGAGATGGACGCGCAGGGTGCCGATATGGGTGATGAGCTCAAGCCGATGGATGATGATGGCGGCGAGGAGAAAGGCTGCGATGGAGAGCGTGCTGACGCTGATGAGGAGGACGTCGATGGTGCGGGCAACATGCTGGCGGCGGCGGCAGTGGGCGCAGTCGGCCAGGTGCTGGTCATAGTCCGTGCGCATGGCAGGGGACAGGCCCGAGATGTCGTAACGCCAGCCGGAGAGGATATCGCCAACGACCTGATCGATGCAGGTGGTATGGCGTGCGCGGCGATTGGCGGGAAAGGCTAACGCTGCTTTTTTCATTGTCTTATGTGACTTCATTCTACCTTGGTTGGATAGCCAGAGGAAGGAGAAAGATTCATCGGGGAGTAACTTTAGATGGGCGGGGAGTTACCGGGATCTTTGGATAAGGTGAACAAAAGGCGAGGATTAAGAACGAGGATGCTTAGAGGCAGATGGGCTGGAGAGGGGTTGCCTGATCGGCGAGGAGGATGCGGTTGCCGAGGAGGGTGGGGTGGTTGGACAGGGCTTGCTCGGCGGAGATGCGGGCGAGTTCGGGGGCGTTGTTGGACTCGGAGAGGTGGCCGAGGATGATCCAGGTGGCGGTGCCGTCGTAGTCCTTCTGGAGGAACTCTGCCGTGGCCAGGTTTGACAGGTGGCCTACGCGGGAGAGGACGCGCTGCTTGACGGACCAGGGGTAGGGGCCGTCGCGGAGCATCTCGAGGTCGTGGTTGGACTCGAGGAGGAGGACGTCGATGCGTTTGAGGGCGACTTTTACGTTGGGGGGCATGTACCCGAGGTCGGTGGCGAGGGCCATGCGTATGCCGTCGGAGGAGAAGACGAAGCCGCAGGGGTCGGCGGCGTCGTGGGGGATGGTGAAGGGGGTGATGTCGATGTCGCCGATGGAGAACTGCGTGCCGGAGTGGAAGTACTCGACGGAGGGGAGGTGGGTTGGATCGGTCTTTTGCGGCGCTGCGTCGGAGGCGTCGGGGGCGTCGGAATCTTCAGCGTCGGGGTCGGCTCCGGCGTAGATGCTGCGGGTGAGGTTGAGGCCGGAGTCGAGGCTGGCGGCCTCGGCGGAGATGTGGGCGATGGAGGCGGCTTCGGCGGCGATGTCGTAGGCGGGGGCGTTGGCGGCTACGGCGGCGGCGCGGGCCTCTTTCTCTCGCTGGATGTGATCGAGCCACTTGGCGTAGGTCATGGTGGTGCGCGGGGTGAGCATGCGGACCCAGGCGCGGTGGGTGGGCTCGGTGAAGAAGACGGGGATGCGGAGGCGGCGGGCGAGGACGGCGAGGCCGGCTACGTGGTCCTGATGCTCGTGGGTGATGAGGATGGCGTTGAGCTGCGAGGGGTCTTCGCCGGCGATGGCCATGCGCTTGAGGAGTTCGCGGCAGGAGAGGCCGGCGTCGACGAGGATTCTCGTGCGGGAGGAGGAGATGACTGTGCTGTTGCCTTTTGATCCCGAGGCTAGCACTGTCATTCGCATCATTTGACTACGATACGCCTGTTGGTTGTGGGTATTCGGGGGGAGTAACTGGTTTGGTTCAGTCTGGCGGCGGCTGCACGGTGAGGATGTCGGAGAGAAGCAGCGAGTGGCCGCTGCTTCCCTTCTGGATGTAGGCACCTTCAGGACTGGGCTCGACCTCGAGGCAGAAGAGATCGGGGGTGTCGCCTTCGTCGAAGACGAAGAGGATCTGCGCGAGGAGGCGCTGACCCTGGGTGGTCTCGAGGACGACCACTTGATCGATCTTCGTCTTCAGGAAGGCAAGCTCGGCGTCGGTCATTTCGCAGAATTTCTGAGCGGGGCGAGGAAGTTGACGGTGCTGACGCAGAGCGCTATGTGGACGGCCTTACCGGGGCGAGGAAGTTGACCGTGCTGCGCAGGACGACCTCGTTGCGCTGGTTGAAGGCGAGGGTGCGGGTGCGGACGACGCCGTAGTCCTTGCGGGAGTTGGACAGGCGGACTCCGACGACCTCGATCTCGGTGCGGATGGTGTCGCCGGGGCGGACGGGCGTGGTCCAGCGCATCTCTTCGACACCGGCGCCGATCATGCCTCCGGCTACGGTGATGGACTGCACGCGGAGACGCATCACGATGGCTGCGGTGAGCCAGCCGGAGGCGGCGAGTCCCTTGAAGAAGGAGCCTTCACCGGCGGCCTCGTCGAGGTGGAAGGGCTGGGGGTCGTACTTCCTGCCGAACTCCTTGATCTCCTCGGCGGTGACTTTCGCGCTTCCGATGGAGTTCATCTTCTGGCCTACGTAGAAGTCTTCAAAGTAAAGCTCTTGCGACATAGTCTCTCCCTGTGGTTTCTGATGCTGTGTCGAGGTGGTTTGGCTCAGTGGGTCGGGTGGTCTAGGTGTAAGTGTAAAAGCCTCGACCGGATTTGCGGCCGAGCCAGCCGGCATCGACCATGCGGATCAGCAGTGGGCAGGGGCGGTACTTGGGGTCGCCGAGGCCGGTTACGAGGACGCGCATGATGTCGAGGCAGACGTCCAGGCCGATGAAGTCAGCCAGGGTGAGCGGGCCCATGGGGTGGGCCATGCCGAGTTGGAAGACCTGGTCCACGGCGGCGGGGGTGGCTACGCCCTCCATGACGGCGTAGATGGCCTCGTTGATGAGGGGCATGAGAACGCGGTTGGAGACGAAGCCGGCGGCGTCGTTGACCTCTACGGGGGTCTTGCCGAGTTGCCTGGAGAGGGCGTGGACGGTGTCGAAGGTGGCCTGCGAGGTTTGCAGGCCGCGGATGACTTCGACGAGCTGCATCACGGGCACGGGGTTGAAGAAGTGCATGCCGATGACTTGTTCGGAGCGCTTCGTCTGCGCGGCGAGTTTGGTGATGGAGATGGAGCTGGTGTTGGAGGCGAGGATGGCTTGCGGGGGGAGGATGCGGTCGAGCTCCTTGAAGAGCGTGGACTTTATTTCGAACTGCTCGTTAGCGGTTTCTATGGCTAGATCGCAGGTGCCGAGCGCTTCGCGGTCGAGGGTTGGGGTGATGCGGCTTCGAGCTTGTGTGGCCTGATCCTGCGTGAGCTTTTCCTTGGCTACTTCGCGGGCGAGGTTCTTCTCGATGGTGGCGAGGCCTCGGTCGAGGAAGGGTTGCTGGATGTCACAGAGGAGGACGTTGAAGCCGGAGCGGGCGCAGACGTGGGCGATACCGTTGCCCATGGTTCCGGCGCCGAGGACTGCGATGGTTTTGATCTCGGGCATAAGGGTTGTTTTGTGCGACTTTGAAGTTTAGCAGTTGGGAATCAGGTCTAGCTGTGGGTAAACGGAAAGATTGACCACGATGAGGCGAAGTTGCCGTAAAGCCGACTTTGCGGGCAGTTCGCCCATCGTAGTCGGTGCATACCTAAGGCAGTGGAATCATCTCCCCACATTCTGTGCCCTTGTAGATGCGAGCGGTCGCACCTTCGCGTTTCCACCATTGCGACCACTTCGCGGATTCGGTCTGCCGATCCCGGTTCAACTGATCTCGCACAGCGGTGCGGTGATTCAGAAGTTGCAGGGCGTAGTTGGCTCGATCGCTGATATTAATGTCTGGGCTTATCAGGTAATCCAGCAGCACCGGTATTGCATCGCGTGAGCCTGTAGAGCCCATCGCCATAATCGCGTTGCCGCCGGTGAACTCCCGATCCGGGTTCTTTGCGAGAACAACCAGCATTGGGAGCGCTTTGTCGCCTCCAAGTTCTGCCGCATCCGCGGGGTAGGAACTGATGCGAACATTCTTCTCAGCTGCGTCACGCAACAGGGGATACCACCTCAGATTGTCGCTCTGGGCCAAGTAGTGAGCCGCCTCCATTTGCTCGCTGGTGACCGGCCCTTGCATCAACTTGGCCATGGCGTCCATGCTTCGCGGAGTGTTAAGGCGGTGGAATGCGAGCGCCGCATATCCCCTGAACTCTGGGTTATTTATGAACCCCAGCAGGGTCTCTTCCAGAGATGGCGGCGCAATACTGGCCAGGGTTCTTGCGGCTTCAAAGCGTTTGCTCCGATCGGTCGACTTGAGGCCGTCAAGCCACGGCTGAAGTTCGCTCGGCGCGATGGTGTTCTCTTCCACCCGAAAGTTCAGCTTTATATGCACAACTCCCACGGTGCGATTTCCCAGGCCGGAGTGCTTCGCCTCCACCCAGTAATCGCCAGGGATATTGATTTCGTGATCAAAGTTCAGCAGAAATCGCTCGATATAGGACTCGCCGGGGCGCAATAACCTTGGTTGTGAAGGCGGGCCATTATAGTTGCAGCCCTGGCCTCCCAGGAACGGACACGAAGGTGTCGGGATTGGGTCACTTGAGACTGTAATCAAATGGCCGGAGCAGCCAGGCTGGCCCGGGTCGAGAGTGCTGGCGACTGTTACGGAGTCCCATCCATTATTCGTAAGCCGGTAGTAAAGGAAGACAGGCTCCCAACGAGCGAAGGATGTTTTCTGCAGATAGAACTCACCCGTTAGCTGCGCAGCGGCCGAGATGGACCAGAGAAGCGATAGACCTGCAAGGAGCAGTCGGAATTTCACGCCTGAATCATATACCGATCAGTGGCCTGCTGAGACGTCAGATGCGCGATCGCCGCCTTACTGGCGCAGCTCTTCGGTGAACTTCCTCGAAAACGGGGTTATCGGCAACTACTAGGCAGGCGTGAGCGCTATGAGGAGAACGGTGATGTTGTCATGGCCGCCCTGGGCGTTGGCGGCCATGACGAGAGCCTTGCAGGTGGAGTTGAGCGTGGATTGGGTAACGCCGTTTGGAACCTGGGCGAGGATGGCGGTGATGTCGTCGTCGCTTAGCTCGCGGGTGAGGCCGTCGGAGGCGAGGAGGTAGAGGTCTCCGGGCTGCGGGTGGTGGCCCTCGATGTCGACCTCTACGGTGGGCTGGGAGCCTACGGCGCGGGTGATGAGGTTGCGCATGGGCGACTGCGCGGCCTGGGCGGGTGTGATCTGGCCGGCGCGGAGTTGCTCTTCTACGAGGGAGTGGTCGTCGGTGAGCTGCGCGAGATGGCCGCGGCGGCGGCGGTAGCAGCGGCTGTCGCCGACGTGGGCGAGCCAGAGGGTCGGGGGATCGGAGACGCGGGAGTTGGGGTGGTTGGCGGTGGTGCGGGTGGGGCCGGCGTCGGCTGCGCTGGTGGGGATAGGAGCGTGGAGGAGCGCGACGAGTGTGGTGCCCATGCCGGAGAGCTCCGGGGACTGGCGGGCCTGCTGGTAGACGGCCTGGTTGGCGGCCTGGATGGCGGAGTTGAGGCGGGCCTGGGGCCGGGGGGGCGGATTGCTGCCGGGCGTAGGTGGAGCGAGGTGCGCGAGGAAGGTGTCGGCGGCGAGGTGGCTGGCGATCTCGCCGCCGGCGGCTCCGCCCATGCCGTCGCAGACGACGAAGGCCCCGGCGGCGGGGGAGGCGGCGCAGGCGTCCTCGTTGCCTCGGCGAACCTTGCCGCGGTGGGAGAGCATGGCGTAGATGAGATTATTCGCAGCCAACGTTCGAGAGAAAATAGCCCGCAGAAAAAGATACACGCTGGAGCGGCGAAGACAAAGGCTGCGTTAGTGTTAGGAGGATGAGGGAGCAGGAATGAACCAGATTGGGAACACCATCGTGCAGGGCGACAACCTGGAGGTGCTGCGCGGGATGGAGGCTGGATCGGTGGAGTTGATCTATGTCGATCCTCCATTTAATACAGGCAGGCGGCAGGCGCGGACGCAGATGAAGACGGTGCGGGATGAGGCGGGCGACCGGGTCGGGTTTGGAGGCAGGCGATACCGTACGGAGCTGGTCGAGGGCGGGACTGGAGCGGGGTATGGAGATCGATTCGACGACTTCCTCGGGTTTCTGCGGCCGAGGATGGAGGAGGCTTATCGGGTGCTGTCGGAGACGGGGTCACTGTTCTTCCACATCGACTATCGCGAGGTTCACTACTGCAAGGTGATGCTGGATGAGATTTTTGATGTGAAAGGCAAAGTCCGGGGGCGGGAGTGCTTTCAGAATGAGATCATCTGGGCGTATGACTATGGGGCTCGGTCGACGAAGCGGTGGCCGGCGAAGCACGACAACATTCTCTGGTACACGAAGGATCCGGAACGCTACACGTTTCATTTGAACGAGAGCGACCGGATTCCCTATCTGGCTCCGGGGCTGGTGGGGGCGGAGAAGGCGGCGAGAGGCAAGACGCCTACGGATGTCTGGTGGCACACGATCGTCTCGCCTACCGGCAAGGAGAAGACGGGGTATGCGACGCAGAAGCCGCTGGGGGTGCTGGAGCGGATTGTGCGGGTTCACTCGAACGCGGGAGATACGGTGCTGGATTTCTTTGCGGGGAGTGGGACGACAGGCGAGGCTGCGGCCAAGCATGGGCGGAAGTTTTTGCTGGTGGATGAGAGTGCGGAGGCTGTAGAAGTGATGGAGCGACGGCTTGCGGCGTATTTGTAACCGAAACTGTACTAAGTGTTCTTGGGGTCGACGGACTTGAAGCCGTAGGTCTCGTAGTGAGTGGTGAGCTTGTTGTTGGCTACGGTAACGACGGTAAAGCCCTCAGGCGTGCCGAGGTGTGTGCCTTGCCACCAGTTGCCGCAAACGGCTCCGCTGGTGATGTAGGGGACGCCCTTCCACTCGACTGTCTCGTTGACGTGGGTGTGTCCCTGGAGGACGCCGAGGACGTTGTGGCCGGCGAAGAGGTCGAGGACCTCGTTGGCGTTGGCAACAGTGAGGGAGTGATGCGCGGCGGGCTTGGGGGGCTCGGGCAGATAGGCGGCGTAGGCAGTGACCAATGGAATGTGCACGGAGACGATGATGGGGGTGCCGGCGGGGAGCGCGGCGAGATCGGCGGCGAGCCATTGGAGCTGCGCGGCGTCGATGCGGCCCTCGTAGGCGCGGTCGGGGGTGATGCCGATGGAGTCGAGGACGATGAAGTGGTGGCCCTTGTGGTCGAAGGAGTAGAAGAGCTTGCCGAAGCGGTCTTCGAAGAGCTTCTTGCCGTAGAGGGGGTCGGTGGGGGGCATGCCGCTGGCGGGGTAGACGCCGAGGACGTCGTGGTTGCCGAGGGTGTGGTGGACCTTGAGGCCGAGGTCCTGCTCGGTTTTGCCGTAGAGATCGAAGAGGGCGAGGGCGCGCTCTTTGGGGACGCCGAGGGAATCGAAGACGTGGTCGCCGCCGTTGATGGCGAAGTCGGCTTTGATGTTGCGCGCCCTCTTGAAGGCCATGTCGGTGCCGATGGCGGCGTTGAGCTCGGGCTGCAGGTGGGCGTCGGTGAGGAAGAGGAAGGTGAAGGGCTCGGCGGCGGGCGCGGCGAAGAGGGACGAGGGCGCGGCGGCGGCGAGGCCGGTAGCTCCGAGGAGGGTGAGGAATTGGCGGCGAGTGGTCACGGCTTCCATGATATTCCGCGCCGATGACGGGATGAAGAATGTTGGCCGAGTAGAATTTAACGATGAAGTATCTGGTGGCTTTGCTGGCGGTGGCGGGGATCGTGGTGTCGGTGATGGCGTTGCGGGTTCACTATATGGACCCGGCGCTGGCTCCGCCGTGCGCAGTGACGGAGAAGTTCGACTGCGGGGCGGTGAACCATAGCCGGTTTGCTGTGTTTCCTCCGCGGACGTTCGATGAGGATCCCAAGGCGGGACACCATATTCCGGTGGCGGCGCTGGGGATTGTGGGAGATGCCCTGATCGCGGTGCTGGCGCTGATGGGGCGGTGGTGGTTGGCATTCGAGGCGGCGCAGATCGGGTTTCTGTTTGCGGCGTTTCTGAGCTACATCGAGGCATACGTGTTGGAGAAGTGGTGCATCTACTGTCTGTGGTCGCAGGGGATTGTAACGGCGATTCTGGTGGTGACGGTGGGGATACTCGTTGTGAGTTGGCGAAAGGGGCGTAGGCTGTCAGTGGCAGAGAGATAGGCGCACTTGCGTGCCGAGCAAGACGAGAGGGTCAGGATCAGCCTATGTGACCTAAAAGATGCATAGCGCCGAGCAATAGGAGAGGACCAAGATAGCCTATGTGGCCTAAAGTAATTGCACAGCTATTCGAGTTGCTGCCCCATGTGTCGCGGCTGGTTCCAATGGCGGACAGGTTCTTTTCGTCCAAGGCCGCTGCGGAGAAGGCGAATGAGGCGGCGCTGGCTGCCATGGCAGAGGGTGTCCGCGGCGACCTGGGGCAGGTGACGAAGGCTCATGCGGGACTGTACCGGCAGCTGCAGGAGCTGAGCGCTCAGATTGCCGAGGTGGGTGACGAGGTGAAGCGGGCGCGGCTTTCGATGGAGCAGCATGAACATCGGATGGAGAGCCTGGAGTTGCAGGTGACGGCGATTGGCCGGTGGGTGAAGGGCGGGGTGGCGGTGCTGGTGGTGATGGTGGGCGCGGCGATTGTGATCTTGGTGCGTGGGCACTAAGGCGGCGGAGACGCGACAGGACGAGCGTAGAATCGGGATATGGGAATCAGCCGCGAACAAGCTCTTGATTGCTTCAACAGTGATGACCTGATCGTGATTGGCATGGAGGCCGATGCTGTGCGCCGGCGGCTGCATCCTGAGGGCATGGTGAGCTACATCATCGACCGGAACATCAACTACACGAACTTCTGCACGGAGTACTGCACCTTCTGCGCGTTCTACCGGCCGCTGAAGGGCAAGTTGGCGGCCGAGGGGTACGTCCTCGACTTCGAGACGATCTACGACAAGATCCGCGAGACCGAGGAGATGGGTGGTACCGGTGTGCTGATGCAGGGCGGGCTGCATCCCGATTTGAAGATCGACTGGTTTGAGAGGCTGTTTCGCGGGATCAGAGAACGCTTCCCGAACATCTGGCTGCACTGCCTGAGCGCGAGCGAGATTCTGGCGATTGCGGAGTACAGCGAACTGAGCCTGCGAGATACGATCATGCGGCTGCGCGATGCGGGTTTGCAGTCGATTCCCGGCGGCGGCGCGGAGATTCTGGATGACGAGGTCAGACACCGGATCGCCCGGCTGAAGTGCAAGACGCAGGATTGGGTGGACGTGCATCGAACCGCTCATGAGTTGGGGATGCGGACGACGGCGACCATGATGTTCGGCGTGGGCGAGACGTTTGAGCATCGCGTGAACCACTTTGAGGTGGTGCGGAGGCTACAGGAGGAGACGGGTGGATTCACGGCGTTTATTCCCTGGAGCTTTCAGCCGCAGAACACGGCTCTCGGCGGACGTGGATGGGATGAGGCTACTTCTGTCGAATACCTGAAGACGCTGGCGATCTCGCGGATGTATCTGGACAACATCGAGAATGTGCAGTCGA
>WNGR01011598.1_pt1 | contig 12814 bp, 11 predicted proteins | sample 5407581 | NCBI WGS metagenome assembly WNGR01 (sample SAMN13153383, study PRJNA577476) | soil metagenome | isolation source: 80 cm soil or saprolite under Garry oak tree replicate 2 | place: USA:California | collected 2016-06-15 | reverse complement strand
TTAGGAAACGCAACACGGCCTCGAAGGCACGGACGAGGCGCCACTTGGGCGGGGGCATATGGAGTAGAATCGCGCGTACAGCTGTTTCTCTCTGTCGCGCGGCTCTCGCGCCGGTGTCCGGCGGCCGCATTGGCGCGAATGTGAGACCGCTCCTCTCTTCGCTCGCCATCTGATTGCGCTCCACTAGATATCCTCCGCCGCGGTCGAGCACAAATAATAGAGACCGTCGGAGACGCCGAATGCAGTCGAAGTCCGGTACAGCCACCGCCTGAAGGGTCCGTGGTGTGGGTAATCGATCTCCGGCTTCCACTCTCGAACTCGTCGAAATCCTCCGCAGCGTAGGACACGCTCGAGGGATGTCCGATGAAAGAAGTACAGGTGCGTGGGATGTTCGTAGATCACCCAGCGTCCTCGCTCGATGCGTGCACGGAGGCAGCGAGTGTTCATTGTGGAAACGAGGAGCTTCCCCCCAGGTCGTAGTAGCTTGCGTATTTTTTGGAGCTCCAACCAGGGTTCACGCAGGTGCTCAATAACGTTCCAAAGGGTGACCAAATCAAACTGTGTTGCGGGCTGTCGGAAACGTAGCTCGTCAAGACTTCCGTAAACGCGCATTCCGACTTTGGCGGCGCTGACAGTTCTTGCGACCGGGTCGGGCTCGATTCCCACCGGCACGAGCCCGAGTTCAAAGGCGATACGTGACAGCGGTCCCCGCCCACAACCAAAATCCAGCACTTGCAGACCCTTCAAAGCACCTAAATGAGTTTCAAGTTGTGGAAGAACCTGTCGTAGCACGGAATCAGGCGTGCCCTCATCATAGGTCCCGGGGTGGCCATCGTCTGTCGCAGGATAGAGGAGCGTGCGGTAGAAGTGCGCAAGTTCGTGGTCCTCTAGTTGTGGTGAGGCAAACTCCAAGCCGCAATTGTTGGCCCGACACCTCCAAATCATAGTGTGGGGCAACTTCAGTTGCTTGACGGCCTCGCTACCGCAGAGGCGGCACGAATTCATAATTCTACGCCTCCATGCCGACAGCCTACGTCGTCTTCTTCCGTACGAGGAGAATGCACAACAATGCGAGGCCTCGACGAACAATGAGGTGACGCTATGGCAGAAGCCAGAGCGAGAGAAACCAAGGTGAAGTTCTCCGTCACAGGGTTACCCTCAGAGTTGCGACCTTCCCAAAACCTGCCGTTGTTCCAACCAAGCACGATTTGGAAAGCCCCCTAAGGATTGCTCAAACTCGAACTTCCTGATCATGCGGAAACCAACGCCCATCCCTGCCCAGAAAAGCCAGGCGAGATAAGGGCTTTCGAGCACGAAACTAGCCCCTCCGTACACACAGAATGAGAGCTGTGCCAAGATCACGATTTGCAAGAAGGCGATCCGGCGGTTTGCTAGATTCCGATGAACTGCTCGCAGGCCATACCAGAAGAAATAGGCGAGAAGGGCAAACAACGGCAGAAAACCAATGAGTCCCATCTTGTACAGCACAGTCAAGAAAGTGTTGTGGGGCCGGGCATCGTTATCATAAATGTCAAAGACAAATGGAATCCCAAAGCCTTCTCCGCCGGTAGGGTATTCCTCGAACCGCCTCCAGGCTTCTTTCCAGGCCGCGAGTCGAAACTGCCAATAGGGATCGTCACTTGAATGGAGGACTCCCGAGGCCAATTCATCAGCCACACGCGTGGTGAAGCGGCTCCCAGCCCTCAGATGGGAAAACAAGAACACCGAGGCACACACGAGCACAGTTGCGGGGACAAGAGCTCTGAGCCGGGACACAGAAAGATTCCCTACCCGAAGCGGCCCGGGAACCACAAAGGCCAGCAACAACACCGAGCCAAGGGATATGAAAACGCTTCGCGTGTTGGCAAGCAGCAAGCCAAGGGAGAAGAAAACTGCGAGGACCCGCCCGGCTTTCGGGCGAATGAGACGGTTCGCCATCGTCACCAGAACAAAGACTAGCGAGACCAAGGCATAAATTCCGGGTAAAACGAAGCGCCTCTGCTCAGGAGCGGCGAAAAACCAAGCCACTCCGTTTAGAACGTTCAATGCCGTTCCAAGGAGAAACCATACAGCCAGCCTCTTGATGGAAAGCCAACTCCGGAAGAGCTGATATCCAACAAGCAGAAAGAACGAGTATGCTACCAGTGCGCAATCACGGAGCACCAACACAGGGTCGCCGTGTCCCCACAAACCCCGGGCTGCGGACACTACGCCAGCTATAAAAAAAAGGGTACAGAAGAGATCCAGCACCAGCGGGTTGCGAGGATAGAAGGGGCGCGGCAAAATGTAGATCGAAAATAGCAAAACAACAAAGACAACATCGGTGATGAAGAGCGGCGCACCCGGCAAGCGGAGGTAGGAAAAATCCTTGGTATACGCGATCGTGCAGACTATGAACCACAAGAATAGCCCCTCGGAAAGAGGAACGCGCGCTTTCCTAGCATAGGCAAACATCAGTGGCAACGTCACCAGCGCGAGCAAAAAAGCGGCGTGGTTCGGTTGATATTCCAAGGGTTTCTGACCTAATAGCTCCAATTCTGGATAGGGGCCGCGTGTCAACCCGTCAGCCACAACGATTGCTCCACCAGCGACGGCGACAAGCATGAGCCAGCCGTTGACAATCCGCCCCTGCAGGCGTTTGCGGATCAAAGCATCAAGCTGGTTCGCCTCACTTGGGAAATCAGCCGAAGAGACAGCGAAATCCTTCCCAGCGATCGTGCCATGACGGTGCGAAAACCTAGGTGCGAGCTGCCGCAACACTACCCCCTGTTTCCTCAATCTTGTCCTGAAGCACGTTCCGTGTCTTGAACACCCTGCATCCCATCCCGTGAGGTGGGCAGGGTTCCACGGACGGGTCTTCTGGGGTGTGAACAAAGGAGGATTCACGGAACATGAGATCGTTATGACTCAGACGATTGGGCACGTTCGGAGGCAAAAGCAATGTCCGGCCTCGGAGTCTGCCCGTAGAATTCAGGGCGCATCTCATGGAGTTTTGTTATTGCCCTTCTCTTGCTAACACCACCAGGATGGTTCGCAGCAAAATCTCGCAATCGAGCAACAGGCTCCAATTCCGGATGTACCCAACGTCCAGCAGCATACAGGTTTCAAACGAGGGGTTCCGCCGCGCCGTCACTTGCCACAGGCCGGTTATACCGGGTGTTACTTCCAGGCGCTCCTCATGTCCCGGCTTGTACCAAGCAACGTCTTCGAGCGGATGCGGACGCGGACCGACCAGGCTCATGTCCCCTTTCAGGACATTCCACAATTGTGGCAACTCGTCCAGGCTGCACTTGCGCAGAAATCTGCCGAGCCGCGTGACGCGCGGATCATCGGCCATCTTGAAAAAGGGACTTTTCCCCACACGCAGTGATCGATAGATGACCGGGCCTCGCGATTCGAGTTTCACTGCAACGGCGATCACAAGCATCAACGGCCAGAGCAAAAGAATCGTGATCGAAGCGACTAGGTAATCCAAAATCCGTTTGGCAAATCTGCCCAGGGCCGAAATAGCTTCCGGTCGCAACCGGCAATTGCTTCCGGCTCCCGCGCGATCCCAGGGGGCTCGGTTCGCAAAGCGATGGGCAAGGGATTGCAAGCGCTTTGCCTCAGCCAAATCGATAGCTAACTCAACGTCCAAGCGCTGAAATTCAGTGGGAAACTCCAAGAGTAGAGGCAATGCCGTTGAAGTTTGCCGGCGGTTGATTGGATTCGCGGAGCTTACAGATCTTGCCATCATGAGGATTTAACCCTGCGAGTTCCCACTCCAGGGAACACCAAATACTGGCTGTCCGGTCGTGCTGGCGCAGGGCACCCGCCACCCCTTGAAACGCACGTTCCGAGGACAGCTTAGAGTCGACTTGCCACTTCGTCGATAAGGTGCAGTCTGCATTTGAAATGCGGGAAAACACCCTAGAGCATTTCTTTGGCCCCCTCGCTCAGAATTAGGGCTATTGGAAGCTTCAGCCCCGCCCTAGGGAGACAGCATCGTGCCGACCGTGGAGGAAAGATCCGTGGAAAACGCCAACTGGGGAGAACGTTTTTCACGCCTTCGTACGTCATGCCAATGCCGAGAACACAGGATGGCTCCTGCCATTTCTTTTGGCTTGATCTTGATGCTCACGCTCCAAGTCTCCGTGCTTACTACCTCTGCCGACTCTGCCTCTGTCTCACAAGAGCAAACGCAAAGCACGAAAAGGCAACCGTTAGGTTCCCTCACGGCAACAGGCGAGGTGTACGTGAACGACAAGGTTGCGCCAGCGGAATCTACGGTTTTTGTTGGCGATACGATTCGCACAGGCGAGGCTAGCACCGCGATATTCACGATGACCGGTAATGGCACATTAAAGATAGGTGCGCAATCTCAGGTTGTCATCTCCGGCGACCCACAGTTCGCCACGGAGTTGCAGAGTGGCACGGCGGTGATTGACTCCATCAGCGGACCGTCTGGTATCAAGCTTCGTGTAGGGAACTTTGCGGTGGTTCCTGCCGTCCGCTCCAGAGTGACGTCTGCGAAAATTGAGGCACAGCCGGGCGGAACATTTCAGGTGACCTGCTTGACCGGCGACATAAGCACGCTCCCACTGCAAGGCGGTTCAGGTCAGCTTTTGGAAGCGGGGCAATCGGTCAGTAGTTCGCCGGGCCGAGGGCTGGTCGCGCAAAAGCAATCCGGTCTCAAGCTCTCAGGATCGAGCCACACTGAGGCCTTGAAGGGCCGGACGGGCTGGACTCTCTTCGGTTTGGCGGGTGCGGGAGCTGGTGCTGCAGCATTGGCATTGACGCATGGCGGCGGAACACCGGTGAGCCCATCCACTCCGTAGAAAACAAGCGGCTTTAGGTTTCTTGAAAGACCTGGCTTTTCACTGCTCTACTGCAGAAGAGCATCGCTCGTCTTTTACTCACCTAGTTTTTTGGAGGCCACATTTGACAACCGAAACGAGACGGTAACGTCTTCTTCGGTTTCCATGGCTTGTCCGGCGAGAATTGTCGGTGAGAAACGCCACTGGTGAACCGCATTCATCGCCGCCGGTACAAGCAATGACGGGCCGTTGAGCGGAGTCAGGCTCTGTACCGCACCTTCACGGCCAAAAACGACATGGAGGTTGACGGTGCCTTCTACGCCCTGTTGTTTCGCCTCCTCGGGATAAACGGGGTCAACGCGCAGAACCAGACGACCCATCTGCAAACTTTTTCCTTGCCGAGATTTCTTGGAGTTTTCTTTCTCCGGCATTCGGATGGAAGGATAGGGATCGAAGCTGACCGCCACCACTGGCGCCCTTGCCACTGGAACTTCAGGCTGTTTTGGTGCGGGGGGCGGCGCCTCTTTCTCCTTACCGAAAATGGATGCAGCCTCGGGTTGAATTGGCGTCGCAGCCAATGAGGGTGGAGGCGTATTTAACTCCTTTTTCGGTGTTGGCAGAACTGCCGCGGCTTGGACGGGCTTATTCTCTATCCGCTTATTCTCTACAAATTTGTTCTCCGTGGTTCTATTCTCCTGGGGTCGCACAAGCGCAGGAGCAACGCTCCGCGTTGGTTCGGGCCTCAGCTCACGAGGCGGAGTTGTTTTTCGCTCAACCCGGTCCGCACTGCGGGGCGGCGAATTCACCGCCGGCGCGTGCCGCAACCCGCCATCATTTTGATTTTGTACTCTCTGTTTCATTGCAGAATCGATGCTCCTGCCCATGTTTTCTGCAAGAGGTTTTATGGTGTCTGCTTGCGGCGTGATATTCTCGTTCTGCCGGATGGAGGGATCCGCGGTTGGCGTCTCAGGAGCGACCTGCGTCTTTTGCTTGGATTCGCTCGGGATTGTGGCCTTAGGAACATTCTGCGCGACTAGCCCGCTATCTTTATTCAGGTAATTTCGCTGCAGTAAGGCCCAACCTAGTCCCAATAGAATTACTGCAGCGGCGACCAACGCCCTGCGGCCGGCCCAGCCTCGTGGCTCGACAGCATGTCTAGGTGGCCGCGCTGGTTTGGGTGGCTTGATCTTTGCAACGCGCCTTCTTGCCGAGGCTCTTGCAAAGACTCCCTTCATTCCGGATAGGAACACCGCGGAGCGCGGTACCGCGGGGGCATGGAGGCGCTCTTCAAAAGATGCCGTGGACTCGCGTGGTACAGAAACCGGGCTCTCCAACTCCGCAAAACTCGGCACAGCGGACGGCAGATTCTGCCTGCCGCGAACCTTGCTCTCTTCTCGTTGAGACTCGTCGGCAGGGTCTCCCAGCGAAACCCATTCCCTGATCCTTGTGCGCACATTTTCCGCAAGGCCGATAAATTCGATTCCCGCTTCTTTCCGGGAATCGCTGATCCACGCAAGGCGTCCCTTTGCCTCGATCCAATCCTCGGAATCCGGAAACCGAACGCGGATCTGGTTGAAGTGAGAATCTCGCAACGCGGCCGCAGCCGTAAGCGCCAATCCGCCCTCGCCGAGATTGAAAGCGAGTCCACCGTTGTCATCACTCAATACCGCTTGTGTGAACAGCAAAATGGGCCGCCGCGAATACGAGCGACGCTCAGGAAGTGACAAACGCGGCCGGCCTTGGCGAGCTTCCTCCGGCGGGGGCGGCGTTCGCGTCTCCCCGCGGTCTGAAGAACCCTCCGCCCTCCGCTCTTCCGTGAATGCCGTACTTTCGAAGGCCGAGGCAACAGCTTTGCGCGCATCGACGAATGTGTGGCTCTTCATTGAAGGAGAAGGAGGCGCTTCGGCTTCCTCGGCGGCCCCAAGAAAATCGCCGGCCTGCGCTTCTTCTTCCGCCCCCACCCTGGAGCTTGCAACATCCGCGAACGAGAACCGGGAGCCGCGTTTCTTTGGCGCTTTCGTCTCTGGCAATTGCATCTTGGGGAGTTCCGGTTGGTCCTGCTCCAAGCTGTTTTTGTCGGTCTGAGCAGAGATCCATCTGTGGATACGGTCGCGGTGCTCCTCGCCAAGGTTGACAAATCTCACGCCTGCTTCTTTTCCAGATTTACTCTTCCATACGATCCGCCCGTTCGCCTCAATCGCTCCCTCGATTTCCGGTAGTTGGATTTGCATCTTTGGCAGCTCATCGCCCGTCTCTCTTCCTTGTAGAACGCCTGCTGCCGTCAGAGCCAGCCCACTTTCGCTTATCCACGTGGCGATTCCTCCGTTTCCATCGTCCAGTTCTACATAAATCAGGGACGAAGCGCGTACTCGCTGGGTGGCGCGCCGTTCAGTTGCTGCGGCCGTGCTTTCCGAGCCTTTCATTTTGTCGGGCCTGCCTCGCAGTTGTTGCAGGAGGGCGGTGGCAACAAACCTCAACGGATAAATTATGTTCTCGCTTTTCCGCAATCTTCAATCGGGCAAATACTTGAAGCCTTTGCGTACGCCGCGAAACGCATTGCCACACAATTCCTCTAAGTGCTTGTCTGTCAGCAGATTGCGAGGGCTGACCCAGAGACGGATAGGCTTAGTCCTCCTGCGTCAGGCGCACCCCATCAATCCACACAGTTCCGGCAATCTTGTTGTCGAACTTGCCGCTCGGTGGTCGCGCGATTCGTATGAGCAACAGGCGGGTGTCCGCTGCGGTTTTGAATTCCAGTCGCTGCTCAGCCCACGCGGACGTGCCGATCACATTCTCTGTAGCGAAGGATTCTTTCCCGGCATCGTAGGGATCGAAAACCTGGAATCTTGGCCCGCTATCCGTAGTGATTCCTGCGGCGCGCATATAACCGGAAAACCGGTATCGGGTATTAGGACGAACCAACACGTAGTGAAACAGGTGGCCATAGTCGAGGTTTTGCGTTCCGTCGAAGTCGACGCGCACGGATCGTTTGCCCTCAAACGCTTCCTCTGAATCCATGCTGACTCTCGCCCCATCCAGGGGGACAACGCGCCAGTCCAAACCTCCGTTCAAGATGTCAGACTCGAATCCGCCGTTCGCCACCAGGTTAGGCGGCGCGTTGAGCGAAGCTACTTTTTCTGGGAATCGTTTTCCAATGGCGGACCACGCGTCGGCCAACTGCTCTGTCTCCCGCTTGTGGATCAACGTATCGAGATAAAAAAACGTCATGCGTAAATCGAAAGGTGAGGTCAACGCGAGCAGCCGGTCCCACACCTGCTTGGCGCCGGTCATATCGCCCGTTTTGGCCTGGTAATTCAAATAGTCAAACAGGATGGGGGCTTCGGGCGGGACCGCCTCTTTCAGAATTGCGTTTTCGTCCCGCGTTGCCATTTCCGCCAAAGCAAATACGTCTTCTCGCGGCACTGTGCCGCCGATAAGGACCTTCCCGAGAGCTTGCAAGCCTTCGGAAGTCTTGCCCGTGCGCACGCAAAAATTCGCGAATTTCCAATTGATATCCGGCGAATTTGGAGAGAGCTCTATCGCCTGGGCGAAAGCGCGCATCGCCTCGTTGCGGTTTCCAGCCCAGTCGTACGCCATTCCCAGGTCCGTCCAGAAATGCGCGTTCTGAGGGCTGAAGCTCGTTGCGTGCAGATACAATTGCACCTGTTCGCCGGGGTTTTCATTGTCCGCGTAGAGGTGCCTCAGTGTTGCGAGCGCGTCGTAATATTCGGCGTTGCACGGATCCCAGCGGATTGCTTTTTGAATCGCTTGAGGCGACTTTTGCTGAAAATACCAGGCGCCCATTCCCCTTCTGAGTACTGCGTAAATGCATACAAGCATGGCCGCAACAAGGCAAATGCGAACCACGATGTTTTGCAGTGCTTTGCCCGACAACACTCCACCTCTCGGCCATTATGTTGAGGGCCAAGAAGTGAGCCACAATAAGGTCCATTCTCGACGAGCCGCGTTAGAAACCCCGGAAATCAGGCTGCAGTGAACACCTGAGTTTCTTTCTTGAGCAGCAAGCCAGCCGCCGTGGATTGGCACGGCGGCTGAATTGAATCCAAGCGCCGCGAGCGAGACGTAGGTCGGCACATTTGTGCACCGGATTCTATTCGTCAGGGACCGGTGAGGGATGGTGGGCACTGTCCGATTCGAACGGGCGACCTTTCGGGTGTAAACCGTAAGACAAGCCTTTCTAAGTCCTGGCTTTGGCGTCACTTACGGAATTCACAGCACGCTGGAATTGGCCAACTGGCCATCCGAGTCACTCTTCCAGAAGCCGCCCGCGTCGGAGGCGGCTGCCGTTGGCCGCCAGCACTTCGCGCACGGTGTCTTGAAATTCGCGTCCGGCCGAGACGGCCGAGACGCGCCGCTTGACCTCCACGTGCCGCTCCTGCGCGGCGGTTGTAAGGGCCTGAAACTCCATCGTTGGGCTGTTGATTCTAAACGGCTTGAAATCGAGTTTCTGGAGAGACCGGTGACGTTTTTGAGTCAACTAGAGTGGGGCACCCGAAGCGAGCGGATCAAAGGGGCTGGAGCCGTGTGACAAGTCTTTTTCTGCTCCGCGCGTGCAGTCCTGCATGCAGGTCCCGTGCAAATAGTGGTTGACAAGCAATATCCACCACCTTAAAAACCTCCCGTGGTCTGTAAATATTGGTTTGCAGCTTGTCAGACAACGGCCATTTAAAGAAGCCTGCGCGCAACACTTCTTTAGTTCTTGCGATCATGTGCTCCGCGGGACAAAACCTTAATGACCATGAACCGTCAGGCTGCTTGAGCTTGCGGAGATGAATATGCCAAAACGACTGCTGAGGAGAATTGTACCGCTGGGTGTCACCCTATTCATGTCAGTCGGTGCTGTGGTTTCGCAGGCAAAGGCCGACATTTTTAACGTCAAGGATTACGGAGCAACGGGGAAGAAGGCGGACAACGCCAGGACCGCCATTCAAAAGGCCATCGACGCCTGCGCCAAAGCTGGCGGCGGCATCGTCTACCTGCCTCCTGGCGACTACACCAGCGGCACGATTCACCTCCGCAGTCACGTCAGGTTCTGGATCGAGGCCGGAGCCACGTTGTTCAGCGCAGAGGAGGACGCAGCGTTCGACACCGATGGGCTGCTTTTCGGCGAAGACCTCATCAACATCAGCATTGAAGGCCGTGGAACCATCAACGGCCAGTCGGAATACGACTGGCGCATGAATATTATCGATGACGGGTACATCCGCGACAATCAGAAATCGGCTGAGGCGGCCGGAGTGCCGTTGATGCGATCCTTTCCTAAGGGAATGGGCCAGCGGAAAATCTACCCGCATATGATTAAGTTGCTACGCTGCACAGACGTGCTGATTGAAGGCGTTTCGATCATCGATTCCCCAAGTTGGACGATTTATCCCTATGCCTGCGAGCGGCTTCGTATTGACGGCATCTACATCAGAACGGACCAGAAGCTGGGCGTGTGGGCCGACGGCATTGACCCGGACGGCTGCAAGGACGTAGTGATCGCGAACAGCGTCATTGAAACCGGTGACGACGCCATCGTGTTTTACTCCTCCGGGGCGTCAGGCTTTCCTCCGAAGGCGAGTGAGAACATCACCATCACGAATTGTCGCCTTTCATCTTCATCCAGCGCGATCAAGTTCTGCGACGGCAATTCCGTTGCGGTTCGCAACGTCACTATCAATAACGTCGTGATCACGCATTCGAATCGTGGGCTCGCCTTCATGGTGTACGACGGCGGCGTTGTGGAAAACGTCGTGATCTCGAACGTGGTGATCAACACCGACCGTTTTGACTGGTTCTGGTGGGGCAACGGTGATCCCATCTACTTCACCGTTCAACGCCGGAGCGAAAGCCTCGGCCTTCCTGTGAAGCCGGACGAGCCGCCGGCCGGAGCAATCCGAAACGTCATCGTCCGCAACGTCATTGCGCATGGCAAAGGAGCGTGCCTGATCAACGGCCATCCCGATAGCTGGCTGGACCACGTGAGCCTCGAAAATATCAAACTCTATCTCTCAACCGATCCTTCCGCCGTTTATGACCGATCAGTGAACGCAATGCAGTTTCATTACGGTAAAAACTTGACCCTCAGGGATGTTGAGGTCATCTGGGACAAGCCTGAGCTGAACAAATGGGGAAGTGCGCTCTACTTTGAGGATGTTCAGGGATTGAAGGTGATTGGCTTTTCCGGCAGGCCGGCGAAGCCGAATGCGGACACTCCCGCCATTGTATTGAACAAGGTTGAGGGCGCGACCATCTCCAACTCAACAGCTCAACAGGGCACACGCGTGTTTCTTGGCGTGACCGGAACCAATACGCGGGATATCCTTCTGGAGGGAAATGAATTGCACAATGCCCAACTGCCGTATCAGCTCTTCGGCGGAACCAAAGAGGGTATTGTGAAGGCAATTAACAATTTTTGACTTCGGTTGTGTTGTTCCGAATGGGCTTTGCTCGGAGCTAACGCATGACTAATCGACGAGGATTCCTATATAGCGTGTTCGCTTCCGCGCTCGGCGGAGCGATGTCGACTAGGGCCGCGCCCGCGCCCACTCCCAGAGGCCTTCCTCCTTTCCCCGACGATAACGACCCTGAATTCTGGGATCGGATTCGAGATCAATTCTATATTCCGCGCGGCGAAGCCTTTTTCAATACTGGAACGATTGGCTCCGTACCACGACCGGTTCTGGAGAGGGTGATCGAAGACATGCGCACCCCTGGAAGCAACCGTGACGCGTTGGGATTATTCCGAAAACACGCCCAATTGGATCAGCGGCTACTCCCCGGAATTGCCCTTGCGGGACAAGCTGGGGAAGCTGGTAAACGTGGAAGGGAAAGACATCGCGCTGACACAGAATGCCACCTTCGGCTCAAATTTCGTGGCGAACGGGCTAAGCCTGAAATCAGGGGACGAAGTTATTCTTACAGACCGCGAACATCCGGGAGCCATCTGCGCGTGGCAGGAACGGGCCAAAAAAGACAGGATTGTGCTGAAGCAGGTGCTAATTCCTACTCCCGCAAATGATCCGGATCAATTGGTAGAGTTGTTTGCTGGGACCATCACTTCGCGGACGCGCGTGCTGGCATTTCCCCATATTATTTCATCCACCGCAGTGGTCCTTCCGGCAAGACGCCTGACGGAGCTCGCACACCAGCACGGCTGCCTCGCCCTTGTTGACGGAGCACAGGCTCTCGGACAGACTCCAGTGGACTTGCAAGACATTGGTTGCGACGCTTATTTTGCGAGCCCGCACAAATGGCTCCTGGCGCCTCCGGGAAATGGCATGTTTTATATCCGGCGCGATCAGAGGGAGAAGTTCTGGACGACGCTGTGCAGTTTCGCATGGGACGACCAGACGGATGGAATGTACCGCTTCATGCAGTATGGCACGGGCAATCGCTCTCTCTTGACAGGCCTCGATGCCGCTCTGGACTTTCACTTCCGGATAGGCCCTGGCCGGATTTACAAGCGCATGCGCTTTCTCGCCGACCGTTTGCGAAACGGTCTTCAGCAGATTCCGCGCGCCAGAATTGGCTCGCCCGTTCATCCGGAGCTCGCCGGCGCGACAGTGTGCCATAGGGTTGAAGGATTGCCGGCGGCAAGTGTGCCATAGGGTTGAAGGATTGCCGGCGGCAAAACTTGAATCGGAACTGTGGGCTAAGAAATGGATCAGGGTCCGCTCACAGGGAGATCAGGTTGGCGTGCGGCAGTCATGCCAGGTTTACAACAGCGAAGCGGAGAGCGATGCCACGCTTGAAATCGTGCGCAGCCTTGCCCCACATGCATAAACCTTCGCTGCGTCGACCCTTGCTCGCGACATGCCCTGATCACTTACACAGCACCCCGTTCTGAGGGGCGGGTGCTGGGTGATGATTGGAAGATGAAAGCGACGCCCGAAGCCGGGAGCTGGGCCGGAATGCCTTCTTCACTTCTTCGTTTGGTTCTCTCAGGAAAGTTCCTGCAGTTCATATAGTGACGCGAATTTCCATCGGGACCTTGGGGGTCGGAAATTGACCCG
>WNGR01006158.1_pt1 | contig 12814 bp, 11 predicted proteins | sample 5407581 | NCBI WGS metagenome assembly WNGR01 (sample SAMN13153383, study PRJNA577476) | soil metagenome | isolation source: 80 cm soil or saprolite under Garry oak tree replicate 2 | place: USA:California | collected 2016-06-15 | reverse complement strand
GATGGCGGTTCATGCGGTGCTGGTGAGGGGCGAGGCAGCCAGGTCCGGTGCGGGAAAGGCCGGTGCGGTGCGCGTGACGAGCCGGGAGCTGAACTACGCGGATGAGGCGCGGAGGGCGGAGTTCAGCGGCGGGGTGCAGGTGGATAGTACGGATGGCAGGATGCGGGGACAGCAGGCGGTTGTCTATTTGCAGGCTGCTGCGGCTGGTTCGGGCAAGCCGATTGCGGCGGGAAAGCCTGCGGGAGCGGGCGGTTTTCTGGGTGGCAGCGTGCAGCAGGTGGTGGTGACAGGCAGGATCGAGATGGATCAGCCGGGACGGCGCGCAACGGGGGAGCAACTGGTCTATACGGCTGATGATCGACTGTTCGTGTTGACGGGAACGGCTGCCGCGCCGCCGAAGGTGATGGATGACGTGAGGGGTATGGGGACGGGTGCGTCTCTGCAATTCCATACGGGGGATGAGAGCGTGGTGATTTCTAATGGAGGGAACAGTGGTGCCGGGCAGCGGGTCCGCACGGAGACGCGGGTGAAAAAGTTTTGATGAGGACGTTATCGACGGAAGAGATCGGCAAGTCGTACGGTGGACGCCAAGTAGTGCGGGGCGTGAGCCTGGAGATAGAGCAGGGCGAGGTCGTGGGCCTGCTGGGGCCGAACGGCGCGGGCAAGACGACGAGCTTCTACATGATCGTGGGACTGGTGCGGCCGGACGCTGGGCGGGTTCTGGCGGATGGACACGACATCAGCCGGCTGCCGATGTATCTGCGGGCGAGGAACTACGGGATCAGCTACCTGCCGCAGGAGCCCTCGGTGTTTCGCAAGCTGACGGTGCAGGACAATATCCTGGCGGTGCTGGAGGCGCAGCAGTTGAGCTGGGAGAGCCGCCGGACGCGCACGGAGAAGCTGATTGAGCAGTTGAACCTGGGACACGTTCGCAAGACGCGCGGGTATGCCCTGAGCGGCGGCGAGCGGCGGCGTGTGGAGATTGCGCGTTGCCTTGCGATCGAGCCCGCCTTTATCCTGTTAGACGAGCCGTTTTCGGGTATCGATCCGATTGCGGTGCTGGATTTGCAGGAGATTATCTTTGGGTTGAAGAAGAGCGGGATTGGTGTGTTGATCACGGACCACAACGTTCGCGAGACACTGTCGGTGACGGATCGGGCGTACATCATCAATGAGGGAAAGATATTCCGGACGGGTACGCCGGGCGATCTGGGGCGCGATCCGGAGGTGAGACGGATCTATCTGGGCGAGAAGTTTTCGATGGACTAGGTCGCTACAACTTCTGTTGTAAGGATGCGCGACCATCGTGACAGGGTGTGTTGCCTTTGGCCGGGGTAGACTTACAGCGAGAAATAGCAGACGAGTGTAGACTGTCGCCAAGCCTTATGAAAGCGCGTGGAGGCTGCTTGCACTGCGGGTGCGACACAAACACTGCGAACGCATGGCGTGAAAGCAAGAAGAGGTATGAAAGGTTAACGTGCTGCTGCAACCCAAGCTCAATTTGAAGGTCTCACAACGGCAGGTACTGACTCCTGGACTGGTGCAGATGGTCAGCGTCCTGGCGCTGAACAAGCTTGAGTTGAAAGAGATGATCAACACGGAGATGGTGGAGAATCCGGTGTTGGAGGAGTTGGAGGACTCGGCTGTCTCGCTGGATGAGCGGGCGGGACTCGAGGGCGATCGGGAGCGTTCTGCCGAGGAGGTTGCGGCCGAGAGCGAGCGGGTGGAGAAGGACCCGTTCGATGAGATCGACTTCGGGAGCTACTTCCAGGACTACCTCGATCCGGGGTTCAGAACGACCTCGAACTTTGAGGAGTATGACAAGCCGTCGTTCGAGAACTTTCTCTCGCAGCCAAGCACGCTGAGCGATCACCTGATGTGGCAGCTGGGTTCGCTGACGTTGACGCCGGAGGTTGAAGCAGCGGCGGAGCTTGTGGTGGGAAACCTGAACGAGAACGGATACCTGACGGCGAGCGATGAGGAGTTGGTGGAGTCGCTGGTGCAGTTCAAGACTCCGGCGCGGACCGATCCGATCCCGTTTGAGCAGGGAACGAGGAGCAAGGCGGCGCATCGCTGGGTGGAGTCGCAGGCCGGCGAGGTGACCGGGGAGCCAGAGTCCGAAGAGGCTCTGGATATCGCGGCGGCTGTGGATGAAGAGCGGGAGATGCTGTTGGCTGTGGTGCAGGAGGCACGAGAGATCGTCAATTACCTGGACCCCGTAGGCGTTGGGGCGAGGGATCTTCGGGAGTGCCTGCTGATCCAGATCAATGCGCAGCGGGTCGAGGCGACGATGGTGTTGCGCCGGCGACAGAAGGCTGCCGCGAGCAATGGCGCCGTGCATCATGATGAAATCCATGCGGAGCCCGGCTTTGTTCCTCCGCCTGCGGAGGATTCCGGCCGAACCGATGTCTTCACCATTGCGACGCACGTTGTGACGCAATGCCTGGCTTTGCTGCAGAAGAAGGATATGCGCGAGTTGACGCGGAGCTGTGGACGCACGGCAGAGGAGGTTCAGGCGGCGGTGGAGTTTATCCGCACTCTGGACCCGAGGCCGGGACAGCGCTACAACCAGAGCGAGACGCGATTGATCGAGCCGGATGTTGCGTTTGTGAAGCGCGACGACAAGTATGTGGTGGTGATGAACGAAGAGGACATGCCGACGCTGCGGCTGAACCAGGGCTATCGGAAGATGCTGCAGCAGAAGCAGACGGAGAAGGAGGTCAAGGAGTACGTTAAGGAGCGGTACAAGTCGGCGATACAGCTGCTGAGAAATATCGAACAGAGGAAGAACACGATTGTGCGGGCGTGCGATGTGATCGTCCGGCGGCAGGCGGAGTTCCTGGAGCACGGCGTGAATGCGTTGAAGCCGATGATGATCAAGGAGGTGGCGGAGGAGATCGGGGTGCATCCTTCGACGGTGAGCCGTGCGGTTGCGAACAAGTATGTGCATACGTCGCAGGGCGTGTTCGAGCTTCGCTTCTTCTTCTCGGAGGGGGTGAACGGGCCGGAGGGCGGGGATCTTCCGCTGGTGCTGCTGAAGCGCAAGGTGAAGAAGTTGATTGAAGACGAGGACGAGCGCAAGCCTTTGACGGATGATCAGCTGGCGGCGGAGCTGCAGCGGCAGGGAATCCAGGTGACCCGGAGAACTGTAGCAAAGTATCGCGAAGATATGCAGATTCCAAGTACACACCAACGTCGTGTACGCTGACCCGTAGCGGATTATTGCAATAAGACGAGGTGAGCAGAATGGAAGTAGACTACACGGGTAGACAAACAACCATTACCAAGAAGCTGAAGTCGCAGGTAGAGGCGGGACTGGCGCGGGTTACGAAGATCGTCGGCAGTTCCGGCAGCGTGCATGTGATCCTGATCACGGACAAGTACCGGCAGATCGCAGAGGTCACGATCCAGACGAGAAACCAGAAGCTGGTGGCGAGATGCGAGGCGACGGAGATGGTAGCCGCGCTGCAGGATGCACTGGTGACGATCGAGAAGCAGGCGATCCGGCATAAGAAGAGACATGCGACGATCAAACGGCATCCTAAAGGGGATGTGAAGGCCGTTGTGGCCAAAGCTGCTGGGGATGGAGTTGCGATAGTGGCCGCCAAGGCTCCCACGGTGAAGGTGGCGACGAAGAACAGCGTGGGGCGCAAGGCTGTGCCTATGCTGGTGCACTCGTTCCCGTCGCACTCTCCGCTGGCTGAGCCGCATGTTGCACGATCGAGCGATGGGGTGGCGCTGAGGCCGATGTCGCTGGAGGAGGCGGTGAAGGAGGCCGCGTTCCGGGACCGCGATGTCTTCGTGTTTCGGGACCATGCGGGACAGGCGATGGTTCTGCATAGGAAACGGGATGGGAAGATGGAGCTGATCGAGGTTCCGTAGTACGTTGGCTGGCGGCAGTCACAATGATTGAAGGGGAGAATGCTAGGATTTCTAGCATGCCACGCAAGCAGACGAAGAAGGCAGAGCAGCAAGTTACGGGGCCGGAGTATCGGGGCGAGTTAGTGATTCTGACCGGGTTGTCAGGATCAGGGAAGTTGTCTGCGCTCAAGGCGTTCGAGGACCTGGGCTACTATTCGGTCGATAACCTTCCGCTGGAGCTGGTTCCGCGGTTTGCCGACCTGGTGCGTCAGTCGGCGGAGATCGAGCGCGCCGCGCTGGTGGTCGATGTGCGCGAGGGAATGCGGCTGGATCAGTTCCCGGGGATTCTGAAGAAGGTTCGCAAGGTGCTGCCGACGCGGGTGGTGTTTCTGGAGGCGAGCGAGGAGGCGCTGATCCGGCGCTTCTCCGAGACGCGGCGCCCGCATCCGATGGGACGGACGGATACGGTGGTGAAGTCGATCCGGGCGGAGCGGAGGCGGCTGGACCCGGTCCGGAATGTTGCCGACATCGTGCTGGATACGACGAAGTTCAATGTGCATGAGCTTCGGGCGCATATCAATACGCAGTTCGAGCGCGAGGAGAGCGACCGGAACCTGACGGTCTCTTCCAATAGCTTCGGCTTCAAGAATGGCGTGCCGGCGGAGGCGGACCTGGTGTTCGATGTGCGGTTTCTGCCGAATCCTCATTTTGTGCCGCAGTTTCGCAAACTGACCGGCAAACATCCCAAGGTGGCGAAGTATGTCCGGCGGTTTCCCCAGACGGCGGAGTTCCTGGATAAGACCACGGAGATGCTGGAGTTCCTTCTGCCGCATTACATCAAAGAGGGCAAGAGCTATCTGACGGTGGCGTTCGGGTGTACCGGTGGGCAGCACCGATCTGTCTTTATCGCGGAAGAGATGAAGAAGCGTCTGACAGCGGCGGGTTATCGCGTGAAGACGGCCCATCGAGACATGCCGCGGTAGAGCGGTGTCCGCGGGGGCTGACAGCACAATAGAATGGTGAGATGCGCGGCACGATGAGGATGAGCGGGAGAGTGGCAGCTTGAGGCGGATCTGGCGATTGCTGCTCTATGTGCGTCCGTATGCGCTGTACTCGCTGGCGTCTGTCGTGTTGATGGCGGTCGTCGGCGCGATGGCGGCGTTTCGGATTCTGCTGGTGAAGCCGATCTTCGACAATGTGCTGCGCCCGGATGCGTTGACGCATGACGTGCTGGTGTTTCATCTGCCGTATGTGGGGCGGGAGCTGAACCTGCATTTCCTGGTGCCGAACTACTTCCAGAATGCGTGGACGGTGGTGGCGTACGCGCTGGTGGTTTCGGCGTTGGTCAAGTCGGTCTGTGACTACGCCGGCACTTACCTTGTGAACTACGCAGGGTTCGGGATGATTACCGATCTGCGGAACGATCTCTATAACGCAGTGTTGCGGCGGTCGGTGGCGTTCTTTCAGAAGCATACGACGGGCTCTCTGCTGTCGACGCTGATCAATGACATTGAGCGTGTGCAGTTTGCCATGTCGAGCGTGCTGGGCGATTTTCTGCAGCAGCTCTTTACGCTGATCTTCACCATAGGCGTGGTGATGGTGGTGGGCGGCAAGATGGCGTGGGTGCTGCTGCTGTTCGTGCCTGTGGTGATCTCATCGGCGCGGCGGATTGGCCGGCGGGTGCGGCAGACGACGCGCAAGGGGCAGGACAAGCTGGCGGAGATTCAGAACATCCTGCATGAGACGATTACGGGCAACCGGATCGTGAAGGCCTTTGGGATGGAGCTGTGGGAGATGAATCGCTTCCGCAGGGCGGCGCGGCGGTTGTTCACGGCGAATCTGAGGTCGGTGAGCGTGCAGGCGATCAGTTCGCCGCTGATGGATGCGCTGGGCTCAGTCGGCATCGCGCTTCTGCTGCTGTTTGGGCGGCAGCGGATTCTGCACCACGACATGACGGCAGGGTCGTTCATTACATTTTTGATTGCGGTGTTCACGCTGTACGATCCGGTGCGAAAGTTTGCGTTGTTCTACAACAGCTTCCAGCAGGCGCTGGGAGCGAGCGAAGACATCTTCAAGTTTATGGATGCGCAGGACGACGTGCAGGAGAAGAAGCGGGCGCATGTGCTGAAGGAGTTCGGCAAGGGCATTCAATTTGAGAATGTCGGCTTCGCGTATGCGAACGAGGACGGGGAGAACAAGCAAGTGCTGCGTGGCATCAATCTTTCGGTGCAGCCGGGTGAGGTGATTGCGTTTGTGGGGCCTAGTGGGGCAGGGAAGTCGTCGCTGGTGAATCTGATTCCGCGCTTCTTCGACGTGAACGAGGGCAGGATCCTGATCGATGGGTACGATCTGCGCGATGTGACGATCGACTCGCTGCGGCAGCAGATCGGCAAGGTGACGCAGGAGACGGTGCTGTTCAACGACACGGTGCGGAACAACATCGCCTATGGGCAGCCCGACGTCCCGCTGAGCAAGGTGCAGGAGGCGGCGCGGATGGCGCTGGCGCATGACTTCATCCTGAAGATGCCGGATGGCTACAACACGAAGATTGGCGAGAAGGGCACTCGGCTGAGCGGGGGCGAGCGGCAGCGGCTGGCGATTGCGCGGGCGATTCTGAATAATGCTCCGATATTGATTCTGGACGAGGCTACGTCGGCGCTCGACATGGAGAGCGAACGGTATGTGCAGGCTGCGCTGGCTAACCTGATGCAGGGGCGGACGGTGTTCGTGATCGCTCACCGGCTTTCGACTGTGCGGCGCGCGACGCGAATTGCTGTGATTGAGCGCGGGCAGATTACCGAGATCGGGACGCATGATGAGCTGATGAGGAAATCCGGAATGTATCGGCGGCTTTACGATATGCAGTTCAACGACGCTGGCCTGGTCGGGGCAGGGAACGGCGATGCGGTACAGCCGGTGGAGGGTATTGCGTGAGTGCGATTTATTCGATGACGGGGTTTGCGAGTCTGCGGAGTTCAGCGAAGGAAGGACTCGGTTTCACGTTGACGATGAAGAGTGTGAACCACCGTTTTCTTGATCTGAATCTTCGACTGCCCTCCTCCTGCGATGGGTTGGAGATGCAGATGCGGAGGATGTTGAAGGAGAGCCTGCGCCGTGGCCATGTCGACGTGACGTTGCAGGTGGAGCGGAGGGCGAGTGCTGAGGTTCAGTTGAATGCCGATCTGCTTGGCGCTTATCTGAAGGCGTTTCGGGAGGCGGCGGCGGTGCATGGGGTTGCCGGCGAGCCGGACCTGAGCGCGATGCTGCGGATTCCGGGTGTGATGAGCGTGGAGACCAACGTTGGCGTGGAGGAGACGCCGGAGCTTGATGCTGCGGTGATGGCTGCGATACCCGGATTGGTGGAGAAGCTGAATGAGGTTCGCGAGCAGGAGGGCGCGACGCTGGTGGCGGAGTTGCGGGCGTCGATGCTGCGGTTGAGGACGTTTGCCGCGGAGATGGCTGGGCTGCGGAATGGGGTGCGGGAGGCCCAGTTTGAGAGGCTGCGGGCTCGGCTTGCGGAGTTGACGCAGGGTGTTGCTGTGAGCGAGGAGCGGGTGCTTACCGAGGCTGCGGTTCTGGCGGAGAAGAGCGACATCGAGGAAGAGATCGTGCGGCTGCGGACGCATGTGGATCGCTTCGTGGCGCTGCTGGATGAGGGTGGAGAACTGGGCAAGCGGCTTGATTTTCTGCTGCAGGAGTTGAATCGCGAGGCCAATACGATGCTCTCGAAGACGAGTGGAGCGACGGGCGAGAACAGTCTGCGGATTACGGAGCTTGGGCTGGAGATGAAGGCGGAGATCGAGAAGGCTCGGGAGCAGGTGCAAAATCTGGAGTAGGCGTGCGCGTGCGGTTACACTGGCTGATATCGATCATAGGCAAGGCGTTCAGGGGCGGATGGCAGGCATACTTTTTATTATTTCGGCGCCCTCGGGCTCGGGCAAATCTACACTGGTGAGCCAACTGCGGACGCTGGTGGGGGGGCTGGAGTTCTCGATCTCGTATACGACTCGGGCTCCGCGAGGGTCGGAGGAGGATGGGCGGGAGTATCACTTTACGACGCGCGAGGAGTTCGAGCGGATGGTTGCGGCGGGAGACTTCCTGGAGTGGGCTGAGGTGTTTGGGAACTACTATGGGACGGCGGTTTCGGCGCTGGAGCATGCGAAGGCGGCGGGGAAGGATCTGCTGCTGGACATCGATGTGCAAGGCGCGTTGCAGGTGATGAAGAAGCTGCCGGAGGCGGTGTCGATCTTCATCCTGCCTCCGAGTCCGCAGGTGCTGGAGATGCGGCTGCGCAACCGGAGCGAGGCCGAGCAGATGACATCGGAGACGGTGATCCAGAGCAGGCTGGCCGAGGCACGGAACGAGTTGAAGCAGATATGGGATTACAAGTATGCTCTGGTAAACGATGTGCTGGATCAGGCGGTGGCGGAGATGCGGGCCATTGTTCTGAGTGAGCGCGGCGTGGAGGATGGGGTACAGTCGCTTGCGGCAAGTTGCAGGACGGATGCCGCTTCGCCGAGATTGAAGGCTGTGTTGGGTACCTTTGAGATTTAGCGACGCGTTATCCACTGCGATTTGTGTGTCGGATTTGGCTGCGCTGAGTTATAACTTCAGACTACGGGGGTGAAACGTATGACGATCGAGAATGCTTTTCACAACAAATACAGCCTGGTAAAGGGTGCCGCACGCCGCGCCCGGCAGTTGCAGTCTGGTGCTTCGCCGCTGATCGTTGCCAAGTCGATGAAGGCTTGCCGTGTGGCGCAGGACGAGATCAAGCAAGGTCATGTGAAGTTCGTTCTGCCGGAAAAACTGGTGGAGCCGACGCTGGATATTGTGGTCCGGTAGCACGCGATACCATAGAGCCATGGCAGGAGATGTAGATCAGCTGCGGGCTTATGTCGAATACTTCCGCGATATGGGAGTCCATGACTTTTATCGCCGGGGTGAGCCGGTTCTTCCAGAGATAGTTGCTGACGTTGCTGTGGCGGAGACTGTTGCTGAACCTCAGCCTTCGCCGGCGAGAGGTGTGCCCGTGCCGGCGGTTGCGGCTCGGGAGTACAAGGCGCCTGTCGTTATTGCCAAACCCGATTTTCTGGAGCCTCCGATTCCGAAGCTTGTGAGTTTCGATGACCTTGCACCTCTGCCCGAGAGCCGGGTGGCGGCGGCGGGGAAGGCCGATGCGCTGCGTGCGATTCACGAGGAAATTGGGGACTGTACGCGGTGTCCGCTGGCCTATGCGGGGCGACATACGATCGTGTTTGGGGATGGTGATCCGGGTGCGCGGCTGATGTTCGTTGGCGAGGGGCCGGGAGCGGATGAAGATGCTTCGGGTGTTCCTTTCGTCGGCAAGGCGGGGCAGCTGTTGAACAACATGATCGGTGCGATGGGGCTGAAGCGTGAAGAGGTCTATATCGCGAATATTGTGAAGTGCAGGCCACCTGCGAACCGGGTTCCAGAGCCAGTGGAGGCGAATACGTGCTCGCAGTTTCTGCTGCGGCAGATCGATGTGGTGCAGCCGCAGGTGATCGTGGCGCTGGGGGCTACGGCGGCGATGTACCTGCTTGGGGTGAAGCAGTCGCTCTCGTCGCTGCGCGGGCGCTGGCATGGCTGCCGTGGAGCGAAGCTGGCGGTGACTTACCATCCGGCGTTTCTGCTGCGGGATCCTCGGCAGAAGGGTGAGGCGTGGAAGGATCTGCAGATGGTGATGACGGAGATGGGGCTGAAGGCCGGGGCTGCTCGGGGCTGATCCGGGTTCGGTGGCGGGCGTTTGGCAAACTCAGGGTCCGGATGACGGGCGCAAAAGAGAACGGGCTGAGGAGGATTCCTCAGCCCGTTGGTTTTAATGCTTTGTTTTAGCGATGTCCGCCGCCACCACCGTGTGAGCCGCCGCCTCCACCGCCGCCATGGAAGCCGCCACCACCGCCACCGCCCATGTTGCCGCCGCGGAAGCCGCCGCCGCCCATGTTGCCGCCGCCTGCGTTGCCGTGGAAGCCGCCGGAGCTCATGTTATTGCCGCGGAAGTTGCCTCCGTTGTTGCCGCCGAAGTTCTGACGGGCCTGCGTGGGCATCGCGAAGCTGTGGGCCTGGCTTCCGAGGTTCTGGCGAACCTGCTCGGGGGAGTTACGGAAGCCGTTATTGTTGCCGTTGCCTCCGTTGTAGGGCTGACGACCGGCGTTGGTATTGCCGAAGCCGCCGCGATTTACTGCATTGTCGCGGCCGCCGAAGTTGGAGCCGCGGTTGTCGGCAAAATTAGAGCCTCCGCGGTTGCCATCGAAGTGTCCGCGGTTGCCGTCGAAGTGGTTGCGGTTGCCGTCGAAGTGGTTGCCTCCGACGTAGGATCCGCGGTTGCCGCCGTTGTAGCCGTTGTGGGCCCAACTGCTGCCGCCGGGACGACCGTTATAGCCACCGTAGGGGCGGTTGTAGATGTTGTGGAAGCCGTGTCCGTAGCCGATGTTGCAGTAGGCACGGTTATAGAAGAAGCGGCCGCCGCCCCAGTATCCGCCGTAGAAACCGGTGCCGAAGTAGCCGAAGCCGTAGTTAATGCCACCGTAGTAGCCGACGGTGGGACCCCAGTATCCGGCGTTCCAGAAGTAGCCGCCGGGGCCATAACCCCAGTAACCGGGGGTCCAGAGGGCGCCGACGTAGGGAGCGACAACCCAGGCACCGTCGACCCACTCGTAGCCTTCACCGTTCCAGGCCCAGTAGCCGGGGGTCCAGATGTAGCCGTCGCCGGGAGCGATGGGCTGGGTGTAGACGGGGATCGCGGGAGGAGCGATCGCGACGGAGACAAAGACGCGAGCATGGGCTGTGGCAGGAGCCATAAAGAGAGCGCCTGCGAGGACTGCGGTGCCGATCGAGTTTTTGAGGAGCGTGGTGAACTTCATGGTCTGCATGGTCTGCCTTCCTGCCCATCCTTCGTTTGCCCAGGCTTGCATGATTGCACTGGACTTCGCGGAGTGGCAAGGACGAGGTTCCCGCCCGGCTCGTGTTCCCCGGGTCGAGCACTCAGTTTATTAGACCCCATGGAGGGGGATTTGTTGCGAAATTATGAATGGCGGTTCAGGGCGATATCCTGCGTCGAGTTTTCTCTGTTTTGCGGCATGACAGGGTGATTTCTAAGTGCTTTTATATGTTGCGGTTATGATCCTCGGCTTCAGGCAATCGAGCTTCCGCCCGATTGCCATGAGGCTTGACGCGATGAGACTGCGCCGAAGACGGGGCACCCAGAGGAGTGTCCGAGCCGCACCCATTTGCGCTGATAAAGTTGAGGGATATGTTTGTTCCTGGACACTTTTTATTTGCGCCTTCGCAGCGCATTCACTTTATTGGCATTGGCGGGATTGGGATGAGCGGGATCGCGGAGATCCTGCTGACGATGGGGTATTCGGTCTCGGGGAGCGATCTTCGGCGGTCGGCGGTGACGGACCGGTTGGTGGGGATGGGGGCCAGGGTGTTTGAGGGCCATGCGGCGGCGAATGCTGCGGCGAGCGATGTGGTGGTGACGAGTTCGGCGGTGAGTGCGGCGAATCCCGAGGTGGTGGAGGCTCATGCGCGGAAGATTCCGGTGATTCAGCGGGCGGAGATGCTGGCGGAGTTGATGCGGTTGAAGTATGGGATTGCCGTCGCCGGGATGCATGGGAAGACCACGACTACGAGCATGGTGGCGGCGGTGCTGGCGGGAGGAGGGCTTGATCCGACCGTGGTGGTGGGTGGGCGGGTGAATGCACTGGGGTCGAATGCGCGGCTGGGGAACTCGCAGTACCTGGTGGCGGAGGCGGATGAGAGCGACCGAAGTTTTCTGAAGCTGTCGCCGGTGCTGGCGGTGGTCACGAATCTGGATCGCGAGCATATGGACTGCTATCGCGATATGGCGGATGTGGAGAATGCGTTTGTGGAGTTCATGGACCGGCTGCCGTTCTATGGGGCTACTACGGCGTGCGTGGATAACGCGTTATTGAGGGCTGTGCTGCCTCGGGTTCGGCGGAGGGTCTATACGTATGGGGAGAGCGCGGATGCGGACTTTCGCGTGCAGATGCTGGAGAAGGGGACGGACCATCACGCCAGCTTCGAGGTGAACTACAAGGGGCTGGTGCTGGGGCCGTTTCGGCTGCATGTTCCGGGAAGGCACAATGTGCTGAACGCGGCGGCGGCGGTGGCGGTGGGGGTGCAGTTGGGGGTGGCTCCGGAGCAGATTGCGGTGGGGCTGGAGAGCTTTCGCGGAGTGGACCGGCGGTTTCAGATCAAGGGCGCGGTGCACGGCGTGACGGTGGTGGATGACTACGGGCACCATCCGACGGAGATCGTGGCTACGCTGAAGGCGGCACGGGAGTGCGGGTTTGGGCGGGTGCTGGTGTTGTTTCAGCCGCATCGGTTTACGCGGACACGGGACCTGATGGAGGAGTTTGCCGGGGCCTTCAAGGATGCGGACGTGGTGCGGGTGCTGGATATCTATGCGGCGAGTGAGGAGCCGATTGAGGGGATTTCGGCGGAGGCGCTGGTGAAGGCTATTGGGGCGAAGGGTGTGGCGTATGCGGATTCGGTGGGGGCTGGGGTGGAGGCTTTGGTGCGGGAGGCGAAGGCGGGGGATGTGATATTGACGCTGGGCGCGGGGAGCGTTTCGCAGGCGAGCACTTTGTTGCTGGAGGGGCTTGCGTAGTGGCTCGGATGGGGGATGGCCGGGGGCGGCCTGTGGGGTTATGGTGCGGATTGAGGTTTAGGTTGTTGGTGCGTTCCTGAAAGGGTACGCTTGGAAGATGAGGGGTTAGATGGGGGCTTATGCAGGATATAGTCAGGGTGGCGATTCTCGCGGCCCTGCTCGGGCGTGCGACAAAGCGAAGTGCTTTCGAGGCGTGGGACAACGGTGCTAGAGGCGCCTGAGCAGAACTATGCTTCAGAGCCAGCGGTGCCGCGGAGGCGAACTGTTGCGCCTGCGAGAAAGCTGCGCAAGGACTTC
>WNGR01007900.1_pt1 | contig 12815 bp, 10 predicted proteins | sample 5407581 | NCBI WGS metagenome assembly WNGR01 (sample SAMN13153383, study PRJNA577476) | soil metagenome | isolation source: 80 cm soil or saprolite under Garry oak tree replicate 2 | place: USA:California | collected 2016-06-15 | reverse complement strand
CAGCTTGCGGTGGTTTGGGCTCCCCACCTGCATTGGCGAGCCCGGAGGGCCAAACCTCCATCACTGGCACAGCACGGTTCGTGCCGGCGACCTTCTACATCGCCTCACTCCCCTTTCAGGACACACCGCCGAACGGCGGTTCCGGCATCCCCAGCTATTGGCCTGCCGGCCACGTTCCGTGACTGTCAGTGGGTGGTCCTGATGACAGATCTCGTGCCGGTTGGTGTGCTCGACGAGGTGCTGCGCCGACACGAGGACGACGGGCACCGTTGGAGTTGTGGAAGGCTGCGATCGAGGTCGGCGGCCCGGACAATATCACCAAGGCGGGGGTGCGCCCCGGGCACCGAGAACCGGGGCCGCCTGGGCGCGGCGGCGGCACCGCCCTCGCGTTGGCTGGTGAGGAGTACTGTCGGTAGCGACGTTCGTCCCGCGAGGCGAGGTGACCACGATGGCCCAGGAGGACACGTCAGCCGACGACACCGGGCAGCGGCATGCGGCGGAGCACGCCGACGTCGAACGCCGGCATGCCGACGACCATGCACAGGTGTCGCAGCGGCATCTGGCGGCGCACGAGAAGCTCTACGCCCGGCACGGCAGCGACCACACGCAGCTGGCCGGCCGGCACGTGGGCGAGCGGGAGAAGGCTGCGGATGCGACTCTCACCCAGAAGGCAGCGCTCAGCGCGCGCCACGGCGCACAGCACGTCGTTATGGAGATCCTGCACGCTACACAGCTGGCGTGGATGGGAGCGCGGCACGCGGGCGAGCGACTTCGTATGGACCAGCGCCACGCCGTGGAACTGCTCGCCCAGGAGCGCCGGCACGCCCGGGAGGATCGCCAGCCGTGATCGGGCGCGAGCCAGCCGAGACCTCGTGGGGCGGGTACTCGGCCGATTTCAGCACTCACTCATCTGCCTTACGTGGTGATCTTGATTACCTCTGCCACCGGGCCATATTGTCCGTTCCGGCGCGGCCGGTCGGCCAGGAGGACGCTCGGCCAGGAGGACGCCTGGATCGCCCGCTCACGCGCCGTGATCGTGCTCTCTCCAGTCGCGAAAGCGATGTGATCTTCGATCACCTGGGTAACTGCTCGAAGGTGCGCACGACGCTCCAGCCGAGCTGAGGTTCACAGAGCGAGAACGAGCCCAGCCGCACTGTGTAGCAGCGCAGCGCCGACGTGGCGGAGGAGCACAGGCCGGAACGGCAGCGCCCGCCGGGGCGAAGATGGCGCATCATTCAGCCGTGGGCCAGGCCGCAGCGCCGCGCCTGGTGCCGTGACGCCGCCGACGGGAGATCAGGCAGGTCGCCGCGGCGACGCGAGACACGCTCGCAGTAGCGCGGGCCGTCGCCGCGCCGCGGAGCGAGGAGCACCAGATAAGCGTGTTCACCGTGTACCTGAAGAACCAGCCCGGCGAGCTTGCCCGCCTGTGCGAGGCGATGGCCGACCGCGGCATCAATCTGGTCCTTTGCGCAACCACCCTGCGATGCCAGCGGGTTACTCCCCTTGATAAGGCGGCTCGGCGAGTGCCGTGCTGGTAACGGGGCGTGAGGCCCGCAACCACCCTGCGATGCCAGCGGGTTACTCCCCTTGATAAGGCGGCTCGGCGAGTGCCGTGCTGGTAACGGGGCGTGAGGCCTGCGGTGCGGGGCTCATTGGTCCTGCCGCCTCGGGGCTTGGGTGAGGCGCTGGGAGGGTTCGCCGGGGCCGCTGGCGCCGATCGGCTTGCGCTGGGCGGGGTGATCGCGTGGCGGCAGCGCCCGGTAGCCGCCGGTGGTATGGCCGCGCCAGATCCGCCACCGCGGGCACCGGCGCTGAGCTGGTCAAGTCCGCCGTCGCGGCGGTCCGCGCCGCGGCTCGGGGGTCACCCCCCTGGTTCTGGCTGATCGCCGGTGCGGTCAGCGTGGCGGCCTCGGGCAAGGGCAACCATGTCACCATCGGGGCACCGGGCCCCGTTCGCGCGCGGCCGGCGGTACCCCCGGCCGGGCCGGGAGGACGGAGGCACCTACCGGCGGGGTATCCGCCAGCGGGCGCGGGGACACCGGCACCGGGCCGTGGCAACGGCCGGCGGGGCTGGCCGGCTAATTGCGGGTGGCTAGCCGGCGGTTTTCTTCGGCGATACGGCGAGCCAGGACTGGCACGGTCCACGCGCGGACCGTGACACCCGCCCGTGATGCCCGCAGCCCGCGCCGGTCTGGCCCGCTCCCCGCACAAGCCCAGACGGTGTCGATGTGCCAGCGCGGGTGGTCCTTGCGGAGCTTCGCCACCTCCGACATGGCCCTGCCTCCCTTCAGCCCACGGCACACCGCCCGGATGCATCCCTCTAGGTGAAACGCGCCAGCCCCGCAGGACGTAACATCCCAGGCTTGGCTCAGCGTGCCCGGCCGTGGCCGGGTGAGCCGCGGCTGGCCGAGCACCCCTGGTACCGCCCCGGGGCGGTTATGCTGCCGGGGCGCCGAGTATGCGGGCGGACAGCTCGGCCAGGACGGCGCAGCGTGGCGCGCAGTCCGGCCGGTTTGGCGCCGGGCTTCGACAGGGGGTCTCGTTCGTGAGGCCAGCCCTCGGCCGCCACGTGGTTCCTGCCCGTTCGAGGTGGCTGGCACGGTTTAACCGGTAGCGTGTGCGGGCGCTGCGCTGGGCCTGAACGAGGCATACTCTATGTGCTAGGTCAGAGTCCGCCTGCAGGGGAGAAGCCAGCATGGCAGCAGACTGGCCGCAGGGCCCGCTCGCAGCGAGCGGGCCGGCCCCGAGCCTGGACACCAGCGTGCCGCACATCGCCCGGGTCTACGATTACTGGCTGGGTGGTAAGGATAACTTCGCGGTGGACCGGGAGGCCGCCGAGCAGGTGATCGCGGCCTACCCGGGAATCTTGCGCGATGTCCGCGCGCAGCGGGCGTTCTTGGCTAACGCGGTGCGCTATCTGGCGGGCGTGGCGGGCATCGGGCAGTTCCTGGACATCGGCACCGGCATCCCGACCGCGAACAACACCCACGAGGTCGCCCAGGGCGCGGAGCCCAGCTGCCGGGTGGTTTACGTCGACAACGATCCCCTGGTGCTCGCCCACGCCCGGGCGTTGCTGGTGGGCACCACCGCCCCGACCGCCTACGTCGATGCCGACCTGCGTGACACCGGCACGGTGCTGGCACAAGCGGCCCAGTTGCTGGACTTCACCAAGCCGGTCGCGGTCATGCTGATCAGCGTCTTGCACCTGATCCCGGACGAGGACGACCCGCACGCGATCGTCACCCGCCTGATGGAGGCGGTGCCGTCCGGCAGCTGGCTGGCGCTGTCCCACCCGGCCCGCGACGTCCACCGCCGGCAGGTGACCGAGGCGGCCAGCCGGTTCAACCAGCTGGCGCCGGCGAAGGCCACGCTGCGCACCCGGGCCGAGATCTTGCGCTTCTTCGACGGCCTGGAGCTACTGGAACCCGGCCTGGTCCAAATCCACCGATGGCGGCCCGGCTTGTCCGCCCCCGGCCGCAATCAGGAGGCAGCCGGCTACTGCGGTCTGGCCCGCAAAGCCTGACCCGCCAGGAACCACGACCGGCGGGCTAGCGACCTCTGCGAGCAGGGCCGGCCCATTCCTTGAGCAGCGCCGAACATCCAGATCTGCGCGAGCCAAGTCCTGACCGGCATCGAGCCAACATCGACGCAGAGCGGCGGTACTGGCGCGTCATGACGGTCGAGCTGTCGGCTACTCCTCGCGATCGGGATTTGGGTGAGCCTGCCATGGCCGGTCAGCGGCGGCGCTCGCACGCCTGCCGCCGTGACGCGGGTAGTGGTCACTGTCCTTGGACTCGATCCGCTGCAGCAAGTCCACAAAGGCGTGGCTCGCTGGTACCGTGGCCCCCGTCGCGGTGCCAACCGGGACAGCGGTTCACGCTGTCTTAGGTTTGGCCGGCGGCATGCATCCGGCACGGAGGCCGGTATGGGTTCCCCGCAGTGGGACTGCCGGGGGAGTTCGCCAGCGCCGGCGCGGTCGTCCGCGCCGGCGTCATGAGCAACTGGCCGACCGGGACAGGGGCTCTTGCTGGCCGGTGCCACGCGCAGGGGTGATGACGGTGACTTATGTCTTCATGGCGGTGCACTATCCGGCGGCCGGCCGCGGCAAGGAGGTGTATGCCAGCATGGCGAAGATGGCCGAATCCGCCGCGGGAACCCCGGGCTTGATCGAGATCGGGCCCTGGCTGGAGTATGGCGGCGACCGCGTGGTCGGGATCTCCCGCTGGGAGTCGAAAGAGGCCTTCGACGCGGCGATGCCCGGCAGCGGCGTGCCGAACGACATCATTCACGACGGCGAGCGCAGACCGCGGGAGTATTTCCACCTAACCCAGCCCGCAGAGGACCCGCCTGGCTGAATATCCCACGGGCCCATGCGTGGAGGGTCTGGGCAAACCGGTCCTGCAGACCGCGGCTTGCGGATTCCGCGCGCCGCTGCTCGCGGCGGCACGACAGACATCGGGCGCAGATCACCGGCCATGCGACTGTATAAGTGCGCCGGATCACCCCCATCTGCGCGCCATGCCCTACCTGACAAAGCAAATAGCGGTCGCACGTTACCTGTCAGCGGTTACCCGTCGAGGGCTGGGACGGAGCTGATGACAGACTGTGACAACCAAGCTGGAGCTCCCAAGATCTCGTAAGCGCCGGATCGATGCTGAATCGAAAATCGGTGCTTAGCTGGGCAGGCGGCAGCACCCGGCGGAGCGCAGCGGAGCCGGGTTCTTTCGCGGTGGTGTGGTCGTGCCGGTGGGAGAGGTCGCCTGGGGGTGTGTCAGGCAGATTGCTGGAGGGTGACTTTCATCCCGGACAGGCGTTCCAGTTCGGCGATGAGCTGGCGTTTGCGCCGGAGGGGGGCGAGGTGGTCATGCCAGTAGGGGCCGAGGTCAGTGAAGCGGGTGCCGGGGTCGGATAGCAGGTGCCAGGCGATGGTGAGGATGGAGTTGCCCACGGCGACCAGGGCGCGTTTCTTGCCCCTTCGTTTGACGATCCGCCGGTAGCGGGAGGCCAGGAAGGTGCTGGTCCGGGCGGCGGATATGGCGGCTTCGCCGAGAGTTCCGCCTAGCCAGGGGTTGCCTTCGCCGGTGGTGGCGGCTTTACTGCGGCCAGCGGACTGGCGGGCCTTGGGCGCGAACTTGGCCCAGGAGACCAGGTGGCCGGCGGTGGGGAAGCGGGACATCTGGGTGCCGATCTCGGCGATGATCTCCTGGGCGCCGATGATGCCGATCCCGGGGATCTCATCCAGCTGGGCCACCTGGTGGGCGAAGGGGGCGATCGCCTGTTCGATCCGGGTGGTGAGGGTGTCGATCTGGGCGGTCAGCGCGTCGATCCGGGCGAGCATCATGGTGAGCAAGAAGGCGTGGTGCTCGGTGAAGTGCCCGGTGAGCGCCTCCTGCAAGAGGCTCGTCTTGGCGCGCATCTTGCCGCGGGCCAGGGCCGCCAGCGCGTAGGGGTCGCGCTGCCCGGCGATAAGGCCGGCCAGCATGTCGCGGCCTGATTTGCCGAAAATATTGGAGATCACGCTGGACAGCTTCACCTGGGCGTCTTCCAGCAGCTTCTCGGCCCGCTGCATCTCGCGGGTGCGTTCGTGGGTCAGGGTTCGCCGGTAGCGGGTCAGGTCCCGGAGCTGCCGCTGGGGCCGGCCGGGGATGAACGAGGGCCGGATCATGCCCCGTTCGGCGAGCTTGGCCAGCCACACCGCGTCGAGTTTGTCGGTTTTGGGCCTGCCGGGGGCGTTCTTGACGTCGCGGGCGTTCACCACCCCAGCACTCGGCGATGTCGTCTTCCAGCAGGTAGAACGGCGGTTTCCAGTAGGCGCTGGTGGCCTCCATCACCACCCGGGTGATCCCTTGGCAGACCAGCCAGTCCCGCAGTCCCAGCAGCGACCGGGTGGTCGTGGTGCAGGTGCGGATCTCCTGCAGGCGGGCTCCTGGCTTGGTCTCGTGCGGCACCCGCACGCAGGCCGTCAGCGCCCTCTTGCCGATGTCCAGCGCGGCGACCCGCTCCACCAGGGCAACGGGCTCCTCAGTGATCTCTTCCATGACCTTGCTCCTTCCGCGGCGGGCACATTCCCGGGCGGCTGCCCGCGGGAGCCGAAGGGGGTTCAGAGGCGGAATCGCGTGCTCACGGCAACAATGCAGGACCCCTGTGGGGGGCTCCCAGCGGCCAGACTCCTATGCGGGCTCAAACAGGCACCAAGCATCGCCGGCGTCAGCGGGCAACCACTCCCGATTTTCACCCATGCAGGGCGCCGCAGCCGCGGCACCGACGACTCCTATGTGCTGTCAAGGGCATGGACGACATTTCGATGGGCTATTTTCTTTGGCTTGGTGAATGAGAGTGGTGCCGGGGCTGGGCGGCTGCTGGGCGGACAGGACAGGGACGGGCCACTCGCGGCGGAGGGCAAGCTCTTAGCCTCGATCCACCGTGTAAATAGGGGTTCTTGCGGGCGTGTCGACGCGAAAGGTGCCCTCTGAGCTGGGACGATGGGAGTTGTGAAGCTTCCAGATCCCAAGCCGAGAGGACACCTCGCAGGTGCGATTGTTGCACAGCCTGGCGAAGATCCAGGCGACGTTTGATGACCCGAATCTCGTGTCGCGGGCGGGTCTGGTGCCGGTCATGGCGCTGGCTCAGCGCGCGGGCCTGAGCGGCCTGGCCGACGAGCACGTGCGGCCCGCCGGCCCGTGCGGGGCCAGCCCGCGGTGAAGGTGCCCGGCATCGTCGCCGGGATGATCGGCGGGGCGGACAGCATCGATGACCTGGACCTGCTGCGGCATGGGGCGATGGGGGTGCTGTTTGGCGGGGTCCGGGCGCCGTCCACGCTGGGGTCGTTCCTGCGGTCGTTCACCTGGGGGAACGTGCTGCAGCTGGGGAAGGTGAACCGGCTGCTGCTGGCGGAGCTGGCCCGCCGGGCCCCGTTGCTGCCCGGCAAGGAGACCCTGGCCTTCCTCGACATCGACTCGCAGCAAAAACGCGTCTACGGGCACAAGAAACAAGGCGCCGCGTTCGGCCACACGAAGATCGGGGGCAAGAGCCTGCTGGTCCGCGGGCTGAACGCGCTGGCCGCCACCATCAGCACGCCGCTGGGCGCGCCGGTGATCGCCGCCACCCGGCTGCGCGGCGGCAGCGCGGGGTCGGCCCGCGGTGCCGCGTCGTTCGCCCGGCAGGCGGTGGGCACCGTCCGTGATACCGGGTGCAGCGGGATCTTGGTGGCGCGGGCCGACTCGGCGTTCTACTCCGCGGCGTTCACCGGCGCGGTGCGCGCGGCTGGGGCGTTTTTCTCGGTCACGGTGGCGATGAACCCGCACGTCGCCGCGGCGATCGCCGCCATCGGCGAGGACGCCTGGACCCCCATCCAATACCCCCGGGCCATCTGGGATGACCAGCTGCGCTGCTGGGTGTCCGACGCTGAGGTTGCCGAGGTGGAATACACCGCGTTCACCTCGAAGAAGGGGCAGGCGATCACCGCCCGGCTGATCGTCCGCCGGGTCAAGGACCTCAACCGCAAGGCCGGCGAAGGCCAGGACGAGCTGTTCACCGTCTGGCGTTACCACGCCATCTTCACAGACTCCCCGTTCGTGATGCTCCAGGCCGAGGAACAGCACCGCGACCACGCGGTCGTGGAACAGGTGCTCGCGGACTGGACCGGCGGGCCCCTGGCTCACCTTCCATATATTGACTGAACTAGACACGCCGTTGTTGCAGTTCAACGGCATTATTCGATTGTGTTGCTAGAGTCGCGGCTCGTGATCGCACAGTCGGGTGAGCGTGACCTGGCCACGTTGGTGGTGCCGCGTATCGGATGTGTCGTGGCCACGGCCGATCCGCTGGAGCCGTACCGGCTCCTCGACGCCGATGGCGCTGCGGTGATTCCGGTTGCCTTGTTCTTGCGGGAGCTGCTGGCTGCCTCGCGTGCCCCGCTGACGTTGCGTTCGTATGCGATGGACTTGCTGCGCTGGTGGCGGTTTCTCGCGGCGGTGGATGTCCGCTGGGAGCGGGCGACCCCGGTCGAGGGACGCGATTTCAGCCTGTGGATCAGACAGGCATCCAAACCGCGGGCCCTGCCGGTGCCCGGCAGGGATGCCGCCACCGTTGCGGGCGCGGGCGGCAGGAATCGGCGGCGCCGGCCCCAGTCCCGCCGTGAGGGAATGACCGGCGGCCTCCCCGGCCAGGTCAATCCGGTGACGGGAAAGCCGGCACCGGGCGCCGGGTATGCGCCGCGCACGGTGAACCACTGCGAGACGGTGCTGCGGACGTTCTACGACTTTCACCGGGAGGGGGGCAGCGGGCCGATGGTCAACCCGTTCCCCCTGGACCGGGACCGGCGCGGCGGCCGCTCGCACGCCCATCGCAACCCGATGGATCCGTGGCCGCGTCAGAAGCAGGGACGTTACCGCAGCACTGTGGCGCAGATGCCACCGCGGGCGATCCCGGATGAAATGTTCGGGCGGCTGTTCGCTGCGCTGTCCTCGCACCGGGACAGGGCGCTGGTGGCCTTCTGGATCTCGACCGGGGCACGGGCGTCTGAACTGCTCGGCGCATGCCAGCGGGACGCGGACCCGGGCCAGCAGATGATCACCGTGGTCCGGAAAGGGTCGCGGGGTGTTCAGCAGCTGCCCGCCTCGCCGGACGCGTTCGTCTGGCTGCGTCTTTACCAGCAGCAGATGCGGGGCCGGGTGCCCGCCGGGCGGCGGCAGCCGTTGTGGTGGACATTGCGCCCGCCGCTTGCCCCGCTGTCCTACCACGCTGCGCACCGGATGTTCGAGCGGGCGAACGCCTTGCTCGGCGCCAACTGGACGTTGCATGATCTGCGGCATTCCGCCGCGCACCGGATGGCCCGGGATCCTGCGCTCCCGCTGGCAGATGTCCAGTGGATCTTGGGACACGCGCACCTGACGACCACGCAGATCTACATGAATCCCTCAGCCGAGGAGGCGGTGGCCGGGTTGCGCGCTCATCATGCCCGCCAGGCCCGGGCCGCGCAGGACCCGGCACCTCCCGCTCCGGGATATGACCAGCGGTCTTTGGACGTGCTGTTCGGGAGGCGGCCGTGAAAATGCGGGCCAGCGAACTCCCGTCCCGGCTCCCGCAGGCCGCTGCCGCCGTGACCGGACAGCACGCCGGTCCTCGCCGCGGATTTCCCCGGCGCCCGGAGGAAAGCTCGTGGCCGGCGAGCCTGCTCAGCGCCCAGGAGATCCTGGACCAGATCAACATGCCGCCGTTCCGGCCGGCGAACGGTGATGGCTACCGTCGTCACGGGACCGCGAGGATGCTGGAATGGCTGGCCGGCTTCCCCGGAGATAGCTGGCAGCAGCGGTGGAAGGCCGCCAGCGCCGAGGGCCTGCCCAAAGAGGAGTGGCTGGACCTGCCGATGCGGTGGCGGCGGGCGAATGGCTGGCCTGCCACCCCGTATCACCGGGACAGTTTCCAGACGGGCCTGCTCATGCTGGTCTGCGCCGATGTCATCCGGCCAGGGCTGAGCTGGATGGTCCGCAAGGCGTCGAGCCGGATCGTCCCGGTGATGACCGCCTGCCGCGACCCGGAAGGTTACGCGGCGCTGCAGGACCTCATCGGCGCAGACCAGGACGGGATAACCGTGGGCCAGGCACGTCTGGCGCTCAGCCGCATCACCATGATCCTGGCCTGCAAAGGCGGCATGGTCTGCGACATTACCGTCGGGGACTACCTTGACCTGCTCGACGCTATGCGGGAGGCACGAACCGGCGGTGCCGGCCGGCTGCTGGCCTACCGGCTGCTGCACGCTCTGGGCCACCTGGGCCCGGGCGCGCCGGCCACCGGCCGTGCGTTCCTCCAGGCCGCCGGGCAGCGCACGATCGGGGAACTGGTCGACCGCTACCAGCTCCAATGCCGCCCGGTCCGGGACCTGCTCGTGGATTACCTGCGCGAACGCCAGCCCGCCGTGGACTACACCACCTTGTCCAAGCTCGCAGGCGACCTGGCCCGGCTGTTCTGGGCAGACCTGGAACGCCACCACCCCGGGATCGACTCGATCAACCTGGCGCCCGAGATCGCCGGCGCCTGGCGGCACCGCGTCAGCTACCGGCCGGTGACCGCCGCCGCGCCCGGCGGCGGCACCGAAGAAACGCTCGTGCCCCGCGCGGACGCGCGCAGCGTGATGATGACAGTCCGCGCGTTCTACCTCGACATCGCCCAATGGGCGCTGGATGAGCCGCACCGCTGGGCACGGTGGGCGGTGCCATGCCCGATCAAGGAAACCGACTGCAACCGGGCCAGGCACGACAAACTCGTCAAGTCCCGGATGGACCAGCGGGCCCGGGAACGCCTCCCGCTCCTGCCCGCCCTGGCGCACGCCGTCAGCCAGCACCGCCTGGCCAGCGCGGCCCTGCTGGAACAAGCCAGCCAGACCCTGCCCGGCGGCACCTTCACCAGCAGCAGCGGGCAGGCCTTCCGCCGGCTGCCTGCCCCCACCGCCTACGCCGGAAGCATCTTCGCCAGCGCCGCCGGCGGCGGATCGCGCACCGACCTGACGCGCCAGGAAAGCGAAGCTTTCTGGGCGTGGGCGTTCGTCGAGGTCCTGCGCCACAGCGGCATCCGGTTCGAAGAACTCCGCGAGCTCAGCCACCACAGCATCACCCAGTACCGGCTCCCCACGACGGGGGAACTGGTCCCGCTGCTGCAGATCGCGCCGTCGAAGACCGGCGCCGAAAGGCTGCTGCTGGTCAGTCCCGAACTTGCCGACGTCCTTAGCGCGATCGTCTGCCGCATCCGCGGCCACACCGGCGCGATTCCGCTGGTGCCCAGCTACGACATCCACGAGAAAACCTGGAACCCGCCCATGCCCCTGCTGTTCCAGCGCGCCATCTCCGGCGAACACCGCCCCATCAGCGACGGCGCACTGCGCGAGATCTTCCAGCGGGCACTGGCCGGCACCGGCATCCGCAGCCACGACGGCCAGCTGCTGACCTTCACCCCCCACGACTTCCGCAGGATCTTCGTCACCGACGCGGTCATGAACGGGCTGCCGCCACACATCGCCCAGGTCATCTGCGGCCACCGCGACATCAGCACGACGATGGGCTACAAGGCGATCTACCCCGCCGAAGCGATCGAGGCTCACCGCGCGTTCATCGCCCGCCGCAGGCAGGCCCGGCCCAGCGAGGAATACCGGACACCCACCGACGAGGAATGGGACGAATTCCTCGCCCACTTCGAAAAGCGCAAGCTGTCCACCGGCACCTGCGCCCGCGCCTTCGGCACGCCCTGCATCCACGAGCACGCCCGCTTAACCGAAATGATCTTGTGTTGGAATGCAGGCCATGCACGGCGCTGGGCGTGACTCACGGTTATGGAAGGATCTTGGCAGCGCGTGACATCCGGGCGCGTCGCCGACAGCAGGAGCGGTCACCCACGCGGTCAGCGGTCAGGCCGGATGCTGCTCAAGCGGCATCGATATCGCTGGGTGTTCCATAGCTGGCTATGTAGGCCCGCTGTTCTTCGGTTGGCCTCTGTTGATCGATGTTGACCCGGTAGAAGATCTCGTTGTCCATCCACCACCGCCAGGCGAATTCCCGGAAGGTGTCGGCGCAGCGGACGTATTCCCATCCTTCGCTGTCCCAGCACGCCTCTTCTTCGTCCTCGTCGAGGTCGAAGCCGACCGGACGTCGGGTGGTGACAACGGCGCTCGCACCATCCGTCCCGAGGTAGAGCAGCCAGTGCCTGACCCATTGCGAGTCTGAGATCAGGTGCAGCAGCTGGCCGCCCGGGACGGGCTCCAGATGGTTCCCCAGGTCGAAGTGGCACCATGTCGCCGATCTCAGGTGCGTGCGCAGCCCAGGGTCGGCCACGAAGCCGGCGAAGTCGGCAGGCAAGACCGGTGGGGCCGGCAGTTCGGCGAGTGAGTGTGGCGTCAGGTTACGGACCGTCTGCTCCTGGGCCTGGCCCAGCGTGCTGTCTGGATGGGCCGGGGCTGTTCGCAGCCAGTCCCACGAGTCGAGGTATGCCGGAGCCGGAGGAAGATGCTCATGGCTGTACCGGACATACGTGCGGAGCTTGCCGGGTGACACGGTTCCTGGGACCTTGATCGAGACCCATCCTCGGCTGAGCCCATCCAGGAAGCCCATAACCCGAATGTGTCACATTCTCGCGCAGCACAACCGTTCGTTGTTGAGGACGGATTCGAAGCGTGATCAGCGGGCCGCCTCCAGAGCCGTCCCAACGAAACGCCGAACGCCCTCAATTCGGCATTGAGTGCGTCCTGGCTCTCCTTACCTGCGTGCAGGCCTGGGGACGTCACGAGCCCGGACTGTGTCGCCCGGCGGCGGGGCGGACGTCCGGCATGCCGAGGTGAATGCTCGTGCTCGTGGATCTGGTGGTGAGGTCGCGCATGGCTTCAAGTTTCTGTGCGGAGGCGGCCAGGGTGGTCTCGATCGCGGCGACCTCGCCGAGCCAGCCCTGGTCCTTGGCCTCCTGGAGCCGGCCGCCCAGGTTGGCGCGAATCTCCTCCAGGCGAGGCTGCTGAGCTGGGTCGACCCGCAGGAGCGGGCACCTGACACAGGCATTTTCATGCGCACAAGGGGTCCCGTAGTCGCGTCCGCAGACCCCGAGCGCGACTTTCCGGAGCTCGAAGTGGGCGAGGAATTCGTCCCATTCGCCATCGGTAAGGTCGCGGTATTCTTCGCTGGGCCGTTCGCCCCGCCGACGGGCGATGAAGGCCCGGTGGTGGGAGATCACGTCTTCGGGGTAGATCGCGGCATATCCCATGGTGGTGTCCAGCACGGCGTGGCCGCAGATTTTCGCGGCGATGTGCGGGGGCAGCCCGGACCGCAGGGCGTCGGTGA
>WNGR01019873.1_pt1 | contig 12816 bp, 5 predicted proteins | sample 5407581 | NCBI WGS metagenome assembly WNGR01 (sample SAMN13153383, study PRJNA577476) | soil metagenome | isolation source: 80 cm soil or saprolite under Garry oak tree replicate 2 | place: USA:California | collected 2016-06-15 | reverse complement strand
GCATGGCTACAGGGGCAAATGCAGAGTCTGACTTCGATTGAGCATGGCGTGATAGCCGCCAGTCCCTCAGCTGAAGAACAGGCTATTTTGGCATTACTAGATAACCTGCAACGGGACAGCGGTTCATTGGATGGTATCGAGATAGGCTTACTGTTGCAGCGTCTTGGTGAAAAACAAGAGATAAGCTGGCAAAACATCGCAAGTTTATACTCGAAGCAGCGTCTGCGAATAAAGATCGCACCAGTGACATTTGATTAATACCGCTGTGGTGTAATGCGGAAGAAGGGAAACTGTAGATGAATATGCAGTTCGTATCTCCCATATTGGAAATGGCACGTGTGGAACATCTTCCTGCAGTCAAACAATTGGCAGATAAGCACAAACGTGAGTTAGGGTTTATAAACCTGGGAATGCTACAGAAAGCTATTGAGACTGACTCATTGCTTGTTGCGAAGTTAATGATTGCTGCTTCAGAGGCAGAACAAGTAGAAACGGAGGCTGCGCTTGCAGGTTTCGTCCACTTTTATGTACGGCGTGATAGTGTTGTGACGCTTTATAGTATTGTTGTTGCTCAAGACTATCGACTGAGAGGGCTCGGGCGCCGACTTTTTGCAGAACTTGTGAGAGTGGCATGCTCTCGCGGAAAAACTGAGATTCGCTTGAAGTGTCCCATTGAGCTACCGGCTAATGCATTCTATGAGCAATTAGGGTTAAAGATTGCTTATGTTCAAGAGGGTAAACTTCGACCTTTAAATATGTGGACATACACCATCCACAATCGGTAATGCATTCAGCGACGCATTCAGGAGGCAGTATGGCGACCTCTTTATCCGAAAAACCAATAGTAAACTTGCTGCGAACTCATCTGCAACAGCTTGAGCCGTTATTCAATGATACCGAATTCACTCATTCTACATTGGCAGATGCGCTCCGCAATAAATTTCGTGAAATATTATATAGCCCCACAACTGAGATACGTTTTTTACCTTTTCTCCTTTTGAGTTGTCAAGCAGTGCGCGATTTGAACTTGGCGAGCCTGACGCTTACATTGAGCGAACATTTATACCCCGCTCCTACTTTTATGAGTACACCCCCACCATATTTTGATAGCGCCCTAGTGCCGATAGATGCTGGTATCAATGTTGAGGCCGTGGGTAGTGGTTATGTGTTCTATTTTGAGGAGAATCTACTCCCCCACGATATCTACTACCTGCTTGCACATGCCTATGGACACCTGGCGCTTGGGCATATACGCAAAGGTGATGTGTACAGCCACTACGACGTTCTCTCTGAACTACGTTCGTTAACTGGCCCTACTAGACGTTGGGATCTGGCAGTTCAAGCACGGCAAAACTTGTGGTTTGTGCCGCTCCCCCAAAGCTCTACTACAATACTTTCTGAAGATATCGATGTTGAATGGAGAATAGAAGGCTTTGCTGAGGCATTGGACCGGCTACAGCGCGAGGATGTGGATGATAAGATGCAAGTCGTACAGGCATTTGCCACCCGGCATTGGGAACAATTGCCGCAGGTCGATTTTGAATTAGGCCGTGATGCTCAGCTCTTTCCTCATCAAAAACGCGGGGCGGCAGAGTTAGTAGTGCGCTTACAGAAGTTGGGTGTGGCTCTGCTGGCAGATTCAGTTGGTTTGGGAAAAACCCGAACGGTAGCGACTGTGATTAAGCTGATGCGACAATATGGATTGATTCAACAAGCTGTGATATTGACGCCTGTCAAGCTACAACATAACTGGTCGGTTGAACTGGGGCAGTTGAAGCTAAGTATCGGTTTTCCCGGTGATAGCCATGCTGATGTAATCCTTGTGAACAAGGATAAATTCAAGCGTATGGATGCGACGGCAGCTCGTAGAGAAGTGCGTGGCTGTAATCTACTGGTAGTTGAAGAAGCTCATCAGGATATGCGCAATATGGGCAATAAATTTCATCGCAATGTGAGAGAAGTGGCTTTCGATAAGTATGGCTTGCTGGTAACAGCGACACCTTGGAATAATCGGAGGGGTGATATCTTTGCGATGCTGCAACCTTTTGCGACTAACATATTAGGGACGGAGCGACCAGCGCAGGCGTTTAATTGCTTCTCTAAAGGTCTAGATATTGGTCAGCAGGAATTTGAACAGGATACAGAAGTGTTCCATCAGGTGTACAAACGAACGGCTCTGCAGCGCACACGACGTCAGCTTCGCGAAAGTGGGGATGCGCAGGTCTTCTATGCGCCACGGCGTCCCTACTTGGTGAATGTGGTGTATACGGAAGAACAACGGAAAGCCTTTGCTACACTCCTTGACAAGATAGAGGATTTGCGATTGCCGCACTTCGATCCGGTACGCCATGTTATGACGGGAGGTGAACATGAAAATCGGCTTTCTGGTATTCATCGTTTTATGCTGTTAAAGCGAGCCGAAAGTAGCATGCATGCCTTTGCGTTATCATTAGGATCCCTGGCTGATAAGGCTCAAAATATGTTTGAACAGCTGGGAAATGTGAGTGATACGGAGGATGGTGTGGCAGGCTGGTTGCGACAGCGATATAAGCTGGAAGAAACAGGTGCTGATGATGAATTTAATCATGAGAGTGCGGCTGAAGTCCTGCTACCTCTTAAAGGCAGACAAGCAAGGACACAAGAGGCTATAGAGCATGCAGAGCGTCAGGGTGAGTTGCGAGCATTACGGCATATCCTTCTGAGCGATTGCCAGCATGATATACAGATTATTCAAACCCTCCAGCGTGATTTTGGATCACTCTTTGACAGAGATTCCAAATTGGATGCTGTCTTGCAGCAAGTTGATGCAGTTATCCAGTCCGGTCAGAAAGTATTATGTATTTCGCAGTTCGCCGATACTGCTTATGCCGTTTATAGTTATTTGCTTGAGCAGCCATTATTGCAAGCGAAAGGCATAGGACTGGTGGTGGGCAGTGCTAGAGATGGCAATGAACCTGTGCAGATTAATGGCCACGCTGCTATCCGGGAAGAAGTCATAAGCCGTTTTGCGCCGAAAGCTTGGTCTACCATTGAGAAGAAACGAGCGAAAAAAATAAGTCAGAACAATCAACTACCAGCCACTATTGATATCCTTGTGGGTAGCGATACGCTTTCGGTGGGACAAAACCTGCAAGATGCGCGCGTTTTGCTAAACCTGGATCTTTGTTGGAACCCGATGGTGCATGAGCAGCGTATTGGACGCATTGATCGGCCGCGACACAGCGGTGACTCGGCTCCACTGGATATCTTTTACTTCCTCAACCTGGATTTGATTGAATCTGAGTTACGCTTACAAGAGACGCTCGAAAAGCGCTTAGCAGGTACCTATCGAGATACTGCCTTTGATGAAGAGATTCTGCCGGGCTATTTCGAGATGATTGAGCATTTCAGCAAACTACGCAAGGAAAGGGCAGAAGACCAGACATACATTGCTGAGGCCGATGCGCTTTTGGAAGAGATTGCTGAACGAAGTGCTGCGCCACCTGAGGTATTGGCGCTTGACAGTGAATTGGAACGAGAGGCGCTTTTCCGATTGCAGGAGGCAGCGAAGAATCTGGTTGGTGATGCAGAAGAGCCTCTCAAAGGCCGTTTATTGGTCAGTATCGCTCGTGTACCATATTACGATTGGCACGGCTCTCCTCTCCCCAATGTACCTGATGCCGCCTTAGTTGCTGAGGTTGCGTTTCGAGCAATGGATCGATGGCACAATATCATTGGGCAGACCACATATCGCTACTTTTATGCAACATTGCGGGAACAAGAAGAGAATAGTACAGATACATTCAAAGTTGCAATGGAGAGTGAATCGCTAGTACCTGTGGTGGATGCCCTACTGGCAGAAGCGTCTTTCGTCTCCTTAAAGAGAAGACATCTGGTGTATCTTCAGAAAATGTTACTCAGCTTAGAAGAGGGCGTGCAGCAAGAGCGAGATAATCAAATGGTAATGTTAAAGCGAACGAGACGTTATCGCAATGACAATTCAAGTGACCCGGTAGGAGAGACGAGAAGTGAGAGGGATGGAGACGCGATTGAGGGTTATGCGTTAGCTTCTACTATAGAGGCGCGCTTGATAAATATTCGCCTGCTTGTATAAAGAGAACGAGTAGATCGGTGGAATGCAGATGCACAAAGAAGAAGAGAGTCGGTTATCCAAGGTAGTAGACAGAGTTGTCGATTACCAGCCTCTGATAGAAGCGTTGAACGATTGGCAAGCCATCTTTGAATTAGCACTAGGCGAGGCTGCAACTCACCTCAACCCAGAGCAATTTCCAGCGGAGGAATTGAGTGTCTCCTTGGCTGAAATGTGTGACCTTTTACGCGATGTTCTGCTTAAAAGCAGTGCATCATCGAATCTGTGAGATTGAGTAGAGGTGCTTGATGAATACACGTGGTAATCTTGATCCAGCACAGCAGATGCGCAAGGCTCTCGATGCAGCGTTCGAACAACTTCCTGGACATACAGCTACTATAGAGGCCCTCTTACTGCCGGTAAGCCGGGTTATGCGTAGACAGGTGACAGCACGCCAACTTGAGACACTGATGCATAAATATCCGGTAGTTTATCGCCAAAACAATGCTGGCCGCTGGTCATTTATTTCTGCTATCTCTCTTTCGACTGATCAAGAAGAAGACAGTGTGCAGGGAGAAGATGGTAGAAGGTGGCAGTCACAATTCTCGCATAAAACGGCTAAGATGAAACCCGGCACTTATGTAGTATTTGATTTAGAGACGATGGGCAATTGGAATGGACCAGGGCAGGTTAGCAATATTGAAATACTCCAGGTGGCGGCTCAGCGCTACATGAACTATCAATCTGTGGGTGAGCCTTTTGTTTGCTTTGTACGTCCTAGCGGTCCTATTCCCGCGCGTATTACGCATTTGACGCATATTTATAACGAAGATGTTGTTGGAGGAGATGAGGTAAATGATGTCCTCGAACGCTTCTTTATTTATGTAGGCGATTTTCCCATGATAGCCCATAACGGTGCGATGTTTGATGGACCTGTGCTGGAGACTGTGGCCAAAAGAATAGGATACACGCTGCCTGCCGAATATCTGCTACTCGATACACTACCTTTAGCCAGAGCACTATTGCCTTTGGGGATGCCAAGTCCAATAGACGGTATTCCTTTAGAAAACTACCGCTTGACAACGCTGGCGCGCTTTTATGGCTGTGAAGAAGCCGGCGCGCATCGCGCAGATATCGATATATCCATGCTCAGCAATGTCATAAAAGGCTTGCTGGGAGAGTTTAGTATACCTATTGAAGATTCTGCACAACTTCCGACCCGCAATCCTGCTGCACCATTCACACGTGAGCTATTGCGTCGAGCGGCGGATCCGTGGTTTGCTCTTTGTAGCACCGATATGCAGCAGGAAGAGGAAAAGATAGACCTGACTACATTGTTTCCTTTTTTTGGAGCCAATGCTATTTCACTGCTAGAAGAGGTGCAGAGGAAGAGCAGTACCGGCCCAACGTCGCAAGCTATCGATCAGATGCTGGAGATGTATGAAGCTCATGGCATGGAGCGGAGGGAGCCACAAGCCCGGCTAGCACAACTGGCTGGGCAAGCCATGCAGGAACATTTCTTTGCAGTGATAGAAGCAGGAACGGGGACAGGGAAAGGACTTGGCTATCTTGCTTCCGCATATCTCAAGGCAAAGTCTGTAGGTCGTCCTGTGGTAGTGAGCACGTTCACTCGGGTGTTACAGGATCAGCTCTATACGAGTGATCTACGCTTTTTGAGTGAAGTGGTAGATGGAAATCTTAATTGTGCACTGCTAAAGGGGCGACGTAACTATTTGAGCAGTCGTTGCCTGGCGGAGGAGTTGCAGGATGCTTTTGAGGAAACCTATCTTGAACCTGGACGAGCCTGGGCCTTAATAACGCTCATTTCTTTTGCGATGTCTACTCCTGATGGTGACGTATCAACGTTAACGGGAGCATTCATTGGACTGGACCAACTGCTGGGACATCATCAAAATGCCTATATGAGGTTAGGTGACGAACCATCTGAGCGACCTGATTTTGCCCATCGCGCCAGAGAGAATGCTAAGCATGCGGATATCGTTGTTGTAAACCACTCTTTGTTGTTACACAAGGCCCTAAAGGAAAGCGAAACTGGGCAAAATGCCGTTGATATGAATGTCGATATGGAGGCCGATACAGCAGGACTTCTTTCACCTTATCTCATATGTGACGAAGCGCATACACTAGAAGATGCCGCCACCTCCGTATTGACACGAACAGTGGCGTTAAAAAGGGTGAAACGCATCCTCTTTGCACTGACTGGAGTGCAAGGAAGACAGAGGAGAGGGCATGAAGGGTTGGTGAAAGTCTGTCATAATCTGGGACTGGCAAACGATGATCCAGCCATCGAGCGATTAAACCAATTGAGTATTGAACTCGCAGCACAATTAGAGAGTTTGGGTCAACAGCTCCGTCGTTATATGGATAACCATACCATTGTACATCGCGAAGATAGGTTACGTTATGGGGCAAGCACACAACTCACCAGACAGTTTTTAACTGCAGCGGGTGGTCCGGCTTTGAAACAGGGGGCTCAGCAGTTTGTCTTACTATTACAGGGCTTAAGAGAGGCGGTAGAGGAACTAGCAGCGCCTATTGCGCGACAGGCGGCGGTTACTACGGAATATATACAGGCCCGTCGAGCGGTGCGTGCTGAGCGCACACGCTTAGCAATCGTGGAGGAATTGCGTGAGCTATCGCGAGATGCCTACTGGTTCTGGAGTTTCTTTGAAGACAATACAACTGTGCGGGTAGTCAGTTTCGAGCCAGGGGAGATTGATACTGCAGCATGGAGCTTGAGTGGTATGCCTGTTGCGGTAGGAGCATTGCTCTATACCCATCTATGGTCTAAATTAGAGGCAGGAGTAATCACGTCTGCAACTCTTGCAGGTTGGGGAGATGGCTTTGACTTTTTCGTCAACCGGGTGGGACTTTCTCGTTTACCTGCTGGGAAACTGGTGACAGAGGCTCTGCCGCATGTTTTTGACTACCATTCCCACGCGCTGTTTTTGATGCCTAATCATCTGCCCACTCCGCGCGATATGGCTTTGCGCAAGGCATATCCGGAGGCGGTGGCAACTGAACTCCTTCGCTTTATTCCTTTCTTCGGAGGGCGCACGCTTGGATTATTTACTGCACGTTCGCGGATGGAGCAGGTGCATGAAATGGTGGTTGGTGAATTAGAGCCGCTGAATTATCCGGTTATCACGCAAGACGAGGCCGAAGCGATTGAACGGTTTAAGGCTGAAGACAATATATCTCTACTGGGAGTACGTTCTCTCTGGGAAGGAGTAAATGTTCCCGGTTCCTCACTAAGTTATGTGTTGATTGAGAAATTTCCCTTTCCATCGTTGGGCGATCCTCTTGAATCTGCTCGTATGGCAGCTATAGAGCGGGCCGGTGGAGATAGCTTCTACGAGTACATGCTGCCGCGCGCTATCTTCCAATTCAAACAAGGCTTTGGTCGCTTAATCCGTAAAAAAGACGACCATGGCGCAGTTATTATGCTTGATAAACGCTTGCGAAGTGCAATGTATCGAGGAGAAGTGCTAGCGTCCTTGCCCGGGCCTACCATTGGCTATGAATCAGGAATAGAGATGTATAAGCGCATTGCCGAGTGGATGGATATAGGATTTGACCCTGGTCAACTGCCAAGTATCCCTATCAACAAGTTGCAAGAGTTACTTGAAAAGAATCAACTTCCTACTAATATTGTGGATAATGTTGAATGGGAACGTGTCGCATGGCCTCGTATTGAGCGTGTGATGCGGGGTATCTGGGAGAATCGTCAGTTGCATCCATTTCAGTTAGAGGCATTGAAAGCTGTATTAACTGGGCGCGATGTGCTAACGCTGGCTCCTACCGGCTCCGGTAAAAGTTTGACCTATCAATTGCCAGCTCTCTTGCGCTCTGGATGCACGCTGGTCATTTCTCCCTTAATTGCCCTCATTCGCGATCAGGTGACAACTTTACGGGAACAGTACGGTTTACTGATGGTGAGTAGCCTAGTGAGCGGGATGAGTTCAGCCGAGCAAGAGGAAGTACTGAATGAAACACGCGCTGGAAGAGTAAAGTTGCTGTATATAGCCCCAGAGCGTCTACGTGAACCACGTTTCAGAGCAACACTTGCCCAATTACCGTTGGTACAGTTAGTAGTAGACGAGGCACATTGTATATCTACCTGGGGTCATGATTTCCGGCCAGATTTTCTTGAGATTCCGCATTTACTTCGCTCTATAATCACCACACGCATACCAATTCATGCCTTGACAGCAACTGCTACGCCGCAGGTTCAACAAGAGATCGCCACGGCATTGCGTTTTCCGATAGCGAATTGGTACGAGTCTGGTCAACCTGAGCCGCTTATTCATTCCAGCAACACTGAACGGCAAAATTTAATCTACCGCTTGTACTCTTACAGCAATGCAACTGAGGGTGAGGAGCGTACCGTCGAAATGGTGCGCCAGATAATTGCCAATCAGGAAAAGGGAGGAACGGGTATCGTCTATGTGGCCACACGTGCGAGAGCCGAAAGATTAGCACAGTTGCTACGCGCCAATAATATCTCTGCGCACGCCTATCATGGAGGATTACGAACAGCTGAACGGCATAACATTCAAGAGCTTTTTATGAGTGGTGAAATTGATGTTGTTTGCTGCACCAATGCTTTCGGAATGGGAGTAGATAAGCAAAATATCCGTTTTGTCATTCACTATGATCACCCGTCTTCAGTAGAGGCATATGCCCAGGAAACGGGTCGGGCCGGACGTGACGGAAAAGATGCCTACGCCATTCTCCTCTATTCCTCCACTACCCAACGTACGCATCGCATGATAGCCCGCAAGGGAATGCAGAATAGTGACAAGATCCATGCATTGCTGGATGCTCTGTCCGATCTTCAGACGACATCTCACGGGCAGCATGATAATATTATCACCTCATTCGAGGAATTGAGTAAGATGTTAAATGTTGATGAGGTTGCGATACGTGTTCTGATACATGGGGCTGAACAGGTTGGCCTTCTGGAGCGTGGAGCAGATGTGATTATGGAAGCTGGCATATTGCTCACAGGGAATATTTCAGCTCTAGTGAGACGACTTGAGGATGCACAAGCTCAGGATGTGGCGCTCAGATTATTTGAGTATTTGAGAGCGAAAAAACATCCACAGAATAGCGTTCCAAATCTGCAATCGACAGAAATATGTTTACGTCTGAACTACAATGCACAAGAATGGATGGCGGTAGGAGGAGATTGCTTCGAAGCTATGGCTCTCCTCAATAAGCTAAGCGAGCTTGAACCGGAAAATTGCATCTTTCGCCCATACACACGCGGCATTACTTTGCGACTACACTCATTATCATCTGTGCAAAGTGGAATGGTTGCAAAGCAATTGTCAACGTATTATTATTCGCGGTATGAGCGATTCGAAGAGCGTCTACAGGCCACTTTAAACTATATTTATCTACCGCAAAATCTATGCCGACGTGTGTTTATAGAAAATTATTTATCGGGGCGTACAAATACTGCTCCTTGTGGGATGTGTGATCATTGCGCTCCAAATTATACAGTAGCATGGAACGAGCGGTTAGTAGAGGCAAATATACAGCGTCGTTCTCCTGAACAGCAGGTGCTACGGATCGATACTGCAATGGTCATTTTAGAAGCGCTACGTGACCATAATGGTACCTTTAGTCAGAGCACATTTGTAAAAATGCTCTTAGGTGAAGGCTATGGACGGAGTCGTGAAGGTGTAGGATATACGCTTACTCCAACTGCCCGCAACTCGGAGCATTTTGGGGAACTCAAATACCAACGAGTCAATGAGAAACTTATCCGAGATGAGATCGAACATTTAGTCGAGCATGGCTCCATCGCATTAGAGATGCGTGTGAAGCCAGGTCGAGATCTTATCGCGAGATCAGAAGGCGATACATACACTGTGTTATCACTGACATCCTCAGGAAGAGATGTGCTGGCTGGAGAGTCGAAACTGTATCTGGCTGAATCGCAGCAATAGAGTTTGTGAAGTAGGAGAGTAAGCGTGTCAAACGCAGGATCAGTGCCAAAGTATAGTGATCACAGTCTCATTCTGGAAGAGCCCACACATTTGCTTGAATTGGATAACTGGGTGGAGATCTGCTTCCAGACCCGGAGGCGCTTTACCTTTACTGAGGAGGAAGTGTTAAAGCCATTATGGGATGAGGGAGAAGACATAAGACTACGAGAAGATAGCCGCTTTCAATCAGCAGTTGTGCCACATCAAACGGGAATAATTCAATGGCACTTTTCTGTGCAGACTGTCGCAAATGCCACACTTTATGATCTGCTCGAGGATGAGAGGTGGGACGGTCAGGACCTTCTTGCACGTTTGGAACAATTAGATGAGGCGCGAGGGACATCCTGGCATATATTTTGTCTACACGATCAGCGATTTTTATTATCTGAGGATAAACAAGGCTTATACTCCCTGTCTTTACAGACAGACAAAAGCAGGCTAGAGCTTACTTTGGAACAAAAAAGTGTCATCGAGCGAGTAGTTCCTCAGTTGCTCTTGGCTGTTGCGCAAAATGATAAAAAACCCTGGTCAACTGTATCCATAATGGAGGAATTGAAACGCTTATCTGGGGAGAGCGAAGCATTGGACAAGTGTGTACCTGCCGCTTTCGAAAATTGGTTGCTCGCTCAGGAGCCTTGGGTACGAGTTGGAGTCGATACCTGGCTACCAAAGGACGAAATACCAATCATTGAGAAGAGACACAGGTATGCGGTACTTCCTGTCTCCCCAGCAGAAAATAGCCGTAATCTCTCTATGCCCGAGATAGTGGATGAACATTTTTTGACACAGGATGCTATTCAGACGGTAGAAGAACCTACAGATCCGGAGGCTGAGGAGATTAATTTTCCGAATACAAGTGTGCGTTGGCGCGTGATATTGCGTACTGTGCACATTAATGAGGGGAACGTACCTATCCCGAAGCAGGCAAGTGCTCTCTATCCTCATGCGCGAAAACTTTCCAATACGATAGCGTTGGCGGGAATATGGTTTACGGATGCGAGTGAGATGACAGTCTGGTTAGACAAAGAAAAACATCAATTATATGGCAATGACCTACAGGAGCAACTTGCTTTTTTAGAAGCTGGTACTGTGCTCGAAGTGACGATTACTACGACAAGTATTGTGTTTGGGACGCAGGGTGTAGATCAGGAAGTGGCTGAGGAGGAGGCCCGGCTAGTTGACCTAAGTGAACTTGCGCAACGGCGCTCGGCTGTACTGGAAAGCTATAGAGTAAGCCTACATACCATACTGGAAAAAAACAACTCTCCTCTTCGTTTTCAAGAACTCTATGAGGAGTTATGTAACCGGCAACAGCATCAGCCAAATAGGACATCCATCCGAAGTATTTTATCTTCATCCCCTGAATTTATCTTCCTGAAAGCAGAGCAGAAATGGGGTTTAAATTCAGCTATATCATCAGAAATGAGCGTGAAGAGTTTGCGACGAGCAGCAATGATAGCTCACCTTGCTAAAGGTGATACTATCGCAGCTCACCAAGAGCCTGTTTCACTATCAAGAATGATAACTAAAAATCGGCAGCAGCTCACCGCTCTTCGTTCTGTGTACTTAACTAATGATAAAGATCCCTCTTCTAAACACGTAGATTGAGGTTATTAAGCGCGACAATGGCGCCAAGAAATGTAGCTTGTGGATTGTTTGTTCCATATGTCTTATAACGCCAGCCTCTCTTTTCAAAGTTGAAGAGATTGCGTTTCATAACTACGGTCGTAAAGTTGTAGCTATGAAACGAGTCCCTAAAATGGAGGAGTGAGAAAATGAAGCATCGAAGCGGGCTTCTCTCGTACCTCTTGAGTTGAAGAATGCGCTACCTTTCGCCACATTTGGTAAAAGCGAAACGGTTCTCATGAAGACATAGTTAGCACAGCACTCAATCCGCAACACAGTATTGCTCAAATCCAAACTTGTATTTCTTGTGAACACTTGGGTGAAATAGAGATATTTTTGAGTAATGAACGTCTGGTGACCACTCAAGTTGATGAGTGATCACCAGCGTGTCCGGTGTAAAACTTTATTTGACGCATACACCTTTATGAGAGCAATCCAGTCCACAATTTTATTCTTCATGAACACATGGACGTTTTCTCTTGGGAGGGACAACTTAATTCCACAAGGGACAACTTAATTCCACAGACGCCAGAAAAGGACAACTTAATTCCACAAGGGACAACTTAATTCCATGCCTACAAAATGAAAGCGAATCGTTGCTTCCTACTCCACCGTCACAGACTTTGCCAGATTCCTTGGCTGATCCACGTTGCATCCACGTGCAACTGCCGCATGATACGCGAACAACTGCAAGGGAATGATTGCCAGTAAGGGACTCAACTCCTCTAGTGTGGCGGGTACATAGAGCACATCGTCGGCATGCTTGCGTATGTTCTCGTCTCCCTCTGTTGCCACCACTACTACACGAGCATCGCGGGCACGTACCTCCTGCATGTTGCTGACTACCTTTTCGTACACATGCGAAGCCGTTGCTACTGCGATCAGCGGCGTATCTGGATCGAGCAGGGCAATCGAACCGTGCTTTAGCTCGCCTGCGGGTAGTCCCTCTGCATGGATGTAGGAAATTTCCTTGAGCTTGAGCGCACCCTCCAGGGCTGTGGGAAAGCCTACTCCGCGCCCGATAAACATCATACTGCTGCAATGTGATAGCTGCTTCGCCAGAGGCTCGATCACATCATCAGGACTTGTGGCACTGTCAAGTAT
>WNGR01010037.1_pt1 | contig 12816 bp, 13 predicted proteins | sample 5407581 | NCBI WGS metagenome assembly WNGR01 (sample SAMN13153383, study PRJNA577476) | soil metagenome | isolation source: 80 cm soil or saprolite under Garry oak tree replicate 2 | place: USA:California | collected 2016-06-15 | reverse complement strand
CAGCGTGCGCAGCACCGCTGCCGCGAGCGCTCCGCCCTCCGCCGGGTCGGTGCCGCTCCCGATCTCGTCGAGCAACACCAGGGCGCCCTGCCCCGCATGCTCCAGGATGTCGCGCAGCGCGGCGACGTGGGCCGAGAACGTCGAGAGGCTCGCGGCGATCGACTGCCGGTCCCCAATATCCGCGAACACGGCGCCGAACAGCGGGAGCGCGGACTGCGGGCCGAGCGGCGGAATGATGCCGCTCTGCGCCATCAGGCAGAGCAGCCCCACAGCTTTGATGAGCACCGTCTTGCCGCCGGTGTTCGGACCGGAAACGAGCACCGTGACCTCGTCGGGCGCCAGCACCAGGTCGAACGGTACGACGTCACCCCCTGACCCCCGCTCGAGGTCCTCACCCCCTGACCCCCTCTCCACTTTGTGGAGAGGGGGAACGAAGGGAGGAATCGTGGTTCCCCCTCTCCGCATTGCGGAGAGGGGGTCAGGGGGTGAGGACGGAACGAGCAATGGGTGGCGGCCGTTGCGGATCGTGAGCGGGCCCGTGCCGATCGCCGGCGCGAAGCCGTTCACCTCGACGGCGTAGCGCGCGCGGGCGCACAAGTCATCGAACGCGATGCACATCTCCCACGCAGCGGCCAGGGCGTCGCGCCGCGGGCGCAACAGGTCGGTCAGCTCGCGCAGCACGCGGAGCACTTCGCGTTGCTGCTCCGCCTCAGCGGCGCGCAGCGCGTTGCCGAGCTCGATGACCTCGGGGGGCTCGACGAACACGGTGGATCGGGTCGCCGACTCGTCGTGGACGATGCCGCCCACGCGGCTGCGGGCGGTCGCGCGGATGGGGATGACGTAGCGGCCGCCCCGCAGCGTCACGGCGGCGTCGGGCGCGCGGTCGGTCGGGTCGAGGGCGCCGAGCATCGCCTCGAGCTTGGCGACGAGGCGCTGGCGCGCCTCACGCACGTGCTGGCGCGCGCGGGCCAGCGCCCGCGACGCCGCGTCGAGCACGGCGCCCTCTGCGTCGAGCGACTGCATCAGTCGTTGTTCGAGCTCCTTGGGCGGAGGCTCGACCCGCAGCGCCGCGGTGCGCGGGGCGTCGCGGGCAATACGCACCAGCGTTGCCGCGGTGAGGCGGGCGGCGCCAAGCCCCCGCCCGAGCGCGGCCAGCTGGAGGCCTTCGAGGGCGCTCCCCGGCACGGCCAGCAGCTCGAGTGCCGGCCCGATATCGGGCACCGGCTCCGCGCTGATTGCATCATCGTGGAGCAGGAGCGCGGCCAGCTCGGCGACCTGCGCCAGCGCCGCCCGGATCGGCTCCGGATCGGTCGCGGGCGCGCGGCCGCGGACGCGCGCGGCGCCGAGCGGTCCGGCGGCATGCGCCGCGACGCGCTCCAGCGCGGCTGGGAATTCGAGTGTGTCCAGCACGGAGGGGGCGACCCCTCCCGCGACGCTCATACGGTCGCCGCTAGCTCCTCGCGGGCGATCTGGTTCACCAGCTTACCGTCCGCCCGGCCTTTGAATTGCGGCATCACCTGCCCCATCAGCTTGCCCAGGTCTTTCGCTCCCGCGGCGATGGCTGTGCGCACCGCGCGGCGGATCTCCTCCGGGTCGACGGCGGCGGGGAGGAACGCCTCGAGCATTTGCACTTCGGCGAGCTCGCGGTCGGCCAGCTCCTGCCGCGCGGCAGCGCCGTACTGCTCCGCCGCCTCGCGGCGTCGTTTGATACCGCGGCGCAGCACCTCGGCGGCCTCGTCGTCGGAGGGGGGATGGTGAAGCTCGAGTTCGCGGTTCTTGAGGTCTGCGAGGATCGTGGAGAGGAGAAGGGTGCGCGCCTGATCGCGTCGTTTGCGGGCTTCGTTCATCGCGGCGCGCAGCCGCTCGGGCAAATCGGCCACGGTCAGACCGGCCGCGTGCGCCGGTTCTTGCGGCGCGCGGCGTTCATCTTGCGCTTCTTTCTTTCACTCGGCTTCTCGTAATGACGGTGTTTGCGTAGGTCGGAGAGGATCCCCGCCTTCTCGCATTTCTTCTTGAAGCGCTTCAGCGCCCGTTCGAAGCTCTCGTCATCATGAATGATGACTTCCGGCATGGCCATTCGCTAACTGTGATCGACGCAAAAACTTAGCCCAGGACGGACCCTCGTGCAACCCTGAACCCCGCGCTCTCGCCCGGGCTAGCCGGGCGGCCACGTCATCGGTCGCCCGCCCAGGAGATGCAGGTGCAGGTGGAACACCGTCTGGCCGCCGTCCGGGTTGGTGTTCACCACTACGCGGTAGCCGCGCTGCGCAATCCCGGCATCGCGCGCCAGGTCGCGCGCGAACCCGAGCAGCCGTCCCAGCAGCTGGGGATCTTTGGCGTCGTTCAGCGACGCGAGATGGTCCGTCGGAATCACCAGCAGGTGGGTGGGCGCCTGCGGGTTCAGATCCTGGAAGGCCATCATGCCGTCGGCCCGCTTGACGATGGTCGCCGGGATCTCGCCCGCCGCGATCTTGCAGAAGATGCACCCGGCCATGAGTCCCCCCTGCTCAGCGACTTCCGAACGCCTGCCGCAGCTGCTCCCAGAGCTTCCGGCCCACGCGGTCCTCCGCCGGTGGCGCGGTCTCGACCTTCGCCAGCCGCTCGAGCACGGCGCGCTGCTCCGGCGTGAGCTTGGTGGGCGTCCAGACGTGGACTCGCACATGCAAGTCGCCGCGGCCGCCTTCGCCCAGCCGCGGCAGCCCCTTTCCCTTCACGCGGTACACGGCGCCGGTCTGCGTCCCCGGTTGCACCTTGAGCGTGGCATCGCCGTACGGCGTGGGAATCGCGACTTCGGCGCCCAGCGCCGCCTGCGCGAACGAGACGGGCAGGTCGTACACCAGGTCGTCGCCATGACGCTCGAAGCGGGAATCGTCCGCGATCTCGAGCACTGCGATCAGGTCTCCGGGGGGGGTGTTGCGGGGGCCCGGCACGCCCTGGCCGCGCATCGTCAGGTAGTGGTGCTCCTGCACGCCCGCGGGGACGTCGATCTGGATCGTCTTTTCGGCCCGCACCCGGCCATCGCCCTGGCACTTGGGGCAGGGCTGGCGGACCACCGTGCCCTCACCCGCGCAGCTCGGGCACGGCGAGACGGATACGAACTGCCCGAATATCGAGCGCGCTGCGCGTCGCATCTCGCCGGTCCCGCCGCAGGTGCCGCAGGTCGTAGGGCGCGCGCCGTCCTGCCCGCCGGTCCCGCTGCACGCAGTGCAGCGATCCAGGGTGCGCAACCGCATCGTCTTCACGGCGCCCTTCGCGACCTCGTCGAGCGTCAGCTCGAGCGTGACCTTCAGGTCCTGGCCCCGCTGGCGCTCGCGCCGGGCGCGCTCGCCGCCGCCGAAGAAGGCGTCGAAACCACCCAGGCCGCCGAAGTCGCGCATGAAGATGTTGAGCGCCTCGGAGAGGTCGAAGTGCGCGAAGTCGAACCCTCCCGCTGCTCCGCCGCGCACGCCCGCCACGCCGTAGCGGTCATAGGCCGCGCGCTTCTCGGGATCGCGCAGCACCTCGTAGGCTTCCGTGATCTCCTTGAATTTCTCCTCGGCGGCGGCCTTCTCCCCGGCGGCGACGCGGTCGGGATGGTACTGCATCGCCAGGCGGCGGTACGCCTTCTTGATGTCCGCCTCACCCGCGTCGCGCGCGACGCCCAGCAGGGCGTAGTAGTCGGTCGGCCGGCTCACTCGAGCAGCTCGCCTACGAGGCGGCTGGTATGATCGACCAGCGCCACGATCTTGTCGTACGGCATCCGCGTGGGACCCAGCACGCCGATGACGCCCGACAACGCGCCCAGCCGATACGAGGCGGTGACGAGCGTGAAGGGCGAGAGTCGGGAATCCTGGTGCTCGCCACCGATCGTGATCGTGAGGCCGTGCCCCAGCTGTTTGGCGAGCGCCTCACGCAGCAGATCGCGCCGCTCCGTGACTGCGAGCAGCCCCTGCAGCCGCTCCTTGGTGGCGAACTCCGGCTGGCCGGCGAGCAGCTGGGCGCTGCCGAGCACGACGCCCGCCGCCGCGGCGCCCGTGGCCGGCACGTCGAACAGCTCGTCCGCCTCCTGAATGAAGATGTTGAGCAGCTCGCCCGAGGGGGAATCGCTCGCCGCGTCGCGCAACCGATCGGAGAGCGTGCTGCGGATCTGACGCAGCGTGAGCCCGGCGAGCCGCTCGTTCAGCACGACGGCGACCTGGGCGATCGCCGCGGCCGCCATGCGCGACGTCACCTCGACGAAGATGGTTCGGACGACGCCGCTCTTGAGCGACAGCACCAGCAGTAGCCGCTCCGAGGAGACCTGGAGCAGCTCGAGCCGCTCGAGCACGGCGTCGTCGAGCGACGGTCCTACGGCGACCCCCAGCTCCTTGGTGAGCACGCCCAGCACCTGCGCGGCGCGCTCGAGGATCCGGTCCACCGCCGTGCGCTCCCCCGTCAACTCTTCGCGGATCTGATCCGACTCCGACGCCGACACCTGCCGGAGCCGCATCAACGAATCCACGTATACTCGATAGGCGAGGTCGGTCGGGATGCGACCGGCGGAGGTGTGGGGATGGTACAGGTACCCCTTCTCCTCGAGGTCGCTCATCGTGTTGCGGATCGTCGCCGAGGATAGGGCCATGCCGAAGCGCTTGGAGATAGTCCGGCTCCCCGCCGGCTCGGCGGTCTCGACGTAGGTCTCGATCACCGCCTCGAGCACCTGCCGTTCGCGTTCTGTGAGGGACTTCGGCATGTCACCCAACCTCTTAACTACTAACAATTTAGCCGACGGCGCCGGCCCCGGTCAAGTCGCCGACCAGGGCATCGAGGCGGAGCCAACCCTGGGGAGTGCATGTCAGGCGCTCCCCCTGCAACTGCACCCACCCCGCTGCCAACCAGGCGGTGAAGGGCGGTGGGGGGCGGTGGAGGCTGTTGAGCGACAGTCCCGCATCTGTGCGCAGCGACAAATAAACGCGCTCCAGTTCCCGTTGCTCGGGGGTGAGGATCTCTTCGGACTCGACCGGGGAGCGGCCGGCAGCGATGGCGCGGGCGTACCCGTGCCACGCCGGGACATTGCAGCGCCGCGCCCGGCCGTCGTAGCTGTGCGCCGCAGGGCCGAGCCCGAGGTACGGCCGACCGGACCAATACGCCGAGTTGTGGCGGGAGCGGAACCCGTCGTGACATGCGTTGGAGACCTCGTAGAACCGATAGCCGCAAGTCGCGAGCCGCGCGTGCGCAACCAAATACTCTGCTGCGTACTCGTCCTCTTCAGGAGGAACGATGGCCCCGCGCGAGATCCAGCGGGCGAGAGGCGTCCGCTCCTCGACTGTCAGCCCGTACAGGGACAGGTGCTCGGGACGCAGCGACACGGCCATCTCCAAGTCCCGCTCCCAGTCGCGCTTGAGCTCTGCCGGCAAGGCGAAGATGAGGTCGAGCGAGATGTTGTCGATCCCCGCCCCCCGCAGGGTCCGCACTGCCGCGCCGATCCGCGCCGCGTCGTGGGAGCGATGCATCCAGGTCAACACACGGTCATCGAACGACTGGGCGCCCAACGATACGCGGTTCACGCCAGCACGACGCCAGGCACGTGCATGTTCGGGCTCCACGTCTTCGGGATTCGCTTCCAGCGTCACTTCAACATCGTCCCGGAGAGACGTCGCGCAACTACGAAAAGACGTCACGCTAGAGGCGTCACGCGAAGACGTCGCGCCAAAGGCGTCACGCAACGACGTAACAAGCGTTGCCAACGCGTCCGGAGGGAGCAGCGACGGGGTACCGCCACCCAAGTACAGGGTGTCGAGAGCGTCATCTGGTGTGCCCCGGGGCACCGCCCCGGGGTCAGCTGCGCGGACCATCTCCAGTTCCCAGAGCACCGCGTCCACGTATTCGCCAGCCGGGATGCGCTTCCGCACCGCGATCGAAAAATCGCAATAGGAGCAGCGGCGCACGCAGAAGGGGACGTGGACGTAGAGGTGGGGCATGATGAAAAGCTAATGCGGAATGTGGAGTGCGGAGTGCGGAGTGCGGAATTGAAGTGGAGTGTCGCTCGCGCCCTGAAGTCTCCATTGACACTCCGCATTCCCCACTCCGCATTCCGCACTTCAGGTGATCCCAAACCGCATCCCCGGCTCCTGCTTCACCAGGCCGCGCATTTCCAGCTCCGTCAGCGCCGTGAGCACTGCGCTCGTCTCCGCGCGGGCGGCCGCGACGAGTGCGTCGACGTGCTTCGGTTCGGACGCCAGGGCGTCCCAGAGAGAGCGTTGCAGCTCCGTCAGATCGGGTGGCTGACCCCGGGGCGGTGCCCCGGGGCTCGCGGACGTCCGCTCTGGGGTCTGTCCCCGGGCCATCGGCCCGGGGTCAGCCGTCCCCGGCAGCCCCAACTCCTCCAGGATATCCCCCGCGCACAGCGCCGGTTTCGCGCCCTGCTGGATGAGCTTGTTGCAGCCGAGCGAGGTCGGGCTGGTGATCGGTCCCGGGACGGCGAGGACGGTGCGGCCCTGGTCGAGCGCGCAATCGGCGGTGATGAGCGCGCCCGAGCCGGCCGCTGCCTCGACGACGACAGTGACGCCGGCGAGACCGCTGATGAGGCGGTTGCGGCGGGGGAATGTATGGGCATGGGGCCGCTCGCCGGGCGGCAGCTCGGTGACGAGGCAGCCGCACGCGATCATCCGCTCATACAGCGCGCGGTTCGCTGCGGGGTAGACGACGCCAAAGCCGTTCCCCAGCACGCCGACGGACGCGCCTCCCGAGTCCAAGGCCGCCGCGTGCGCGGTCGCGTCGATGCCGCGGGCCATGCCGCTCACGACGACGACGCCCGCCCGCGCGACTCCGGCGGCGAGGATCTGCGCCGCCGCCGCGCCGTAGGCGGTGTGGTTCCGGCTGCCGACCACCCCCGCGGCGGGACGCGCGAGCAGGCCAACATCCCCCCACGCGTACAACAGCGCCGGCGGCTCGGGAATGTCGCGCAGCAGTGGCGGAAACGGGTCATCCTCGTTGAGGAGGACGGTCGCTCCCATGCGGTCGAGCTGCTGGAGCAGCGCGTGCGCCGCCCGCAGCGACGCGGCCCGCACGGCGGTGGCGGCGGCCCGGCCGAACCCAGGGAGCGCGGCGATGGCGCCGTGGGGCGCCTGCAGCGCTGCCCCGGCGCTCTCGAAGGCGGCCGTGAGCGTGCGCAGTCGTGCGGCTCCGATGCCAGGCACCTGCGCGAGCGCCAGGTAGGCGGCTAGCTCGTCGCGGCTCGCAGCGGGAGCGACTGCCACAGGGTCTCCAACAGCTCCGGTAGCCCCGCGCCGGTAACGGCCGAGATCGCGACCACGGGAGCGCCGCCGTGCGTCTGGATGCTCGGGAGGCGGGAGCCGGGAGGAAGTAAGTCGAGCTTCGAGAGCACTGCGACGTGCGGCTTCGCCGCCAGGTCGGCTGAATACAGCGCCGCTTCCCGCAGCAGCAGCTCGTAGGCCGCCTGCGGGTCGTGGCTGTCCACGGGGACGAGCACGGCCATCAGGCGGGTCCGCTCGACGTGCTGGAGGAACCGGAGACCGAGCCCTTTCCCCGCGTGCGCGCCCTCGATGATCCCCGGGATGTCGGCGACGACCAGGGCGCGGCCGTCCGAGAGTGCCACGACCCCCAGATGGGGCTCGAGCGTGGTGAAGGGGTAGTCGGCGATGCGGGGTCGCGCGGCCGAGATTACCGAGAGCAGCGTGCTCTTCCCGGCGTTGGGTTCGCCCAACAGACCCACGTCGGCAATGAGCTTGAGCACCAGCTCGACGTTGCGCTCCTCCCCGAACTCTCCCGGTTCCCATTCGCGCGGGCTCTGGTGCGTGGGGGTTGCGAAGCGCGCGTTGCCGCGCCCGCCGCGGCCCCCTTGCGCGACGAGCAGCGTGTCCCCGGCGCTCAATAGCTCTCCGAGCATGGTGCCGGCGTCGGCATCGTGCACCTCGGTCCCGGGCGGCACGGGCAGGTACAGATCCTTCCCCGTCTTTCCGGTCATGTTCTTGCCCTTGCCATGCTGGCCGCGCTCGGCCTTCCAGTGGGTGCGGTACCGGTAGTCGAGCAGGGTGGCGAGGTTCGGATCGGCGCGCACGTAGACCGAGCCGCCGGGGCCGCCGTCGCCGCCATCGGGGCCGCCCTTGGGAACAAACTTTTCGCGGCGGAAAGATGAGGCACCGGCGCCGCCGGCGCCGCCGAGGACGTGAACCAGGGCGCGGTCTATGAACATTGCGGATCGGAGTGCGGAATGCGGAGTGCGGAGTGCGGAGTTGAACGGGGAGCTCCGCGCGCCGTTCTGATTGACGAGACCACCATCGCTACGATTTGGCCTGCCTCTTCGCCCAGAGACGACAGACGTGTGGCGTCGACAACGCCCCGCTCATTCAGAAGATCAATCCAGAACTGAGATTCGTCGGCCTCTTCTTCAACGATGCCCATCTTCGCGATGAATTCCTTCCGCGACCGTGCTCGGCATGCAGCGCGATAATTAGCCCCAACCGACGTGCCGGCCCGCAGGAGCTGAAGGCCGATGACATCGGCGGTGCGCCCCTGTGGGAGACCCTCAACTAGGCGAACCACCGCTGATGCGAATGCCTGCGTGCGTACCGCAAGGCGAGCTCGCGTCACGCCCCCGCCTTTACACTCCGCACTCCGCATTCCGCACTCCGCACTTCACAGCTTTCTTTGTCGCACATCTTCCCACTGCTCCCGCGCGCTCCGCCGCCGCTCCGCATCCAGGTCTCCGTCGATCAGCGCCAGCACCCCCTCCACCTCCGCCCGCGTCGCCCCGGTGTTCAGCGCACCCCGTAGATGGGAGTTCAGCTGCTGAGCGGTGCCGAGCACGGCGATCTCCGCTACGGTGCACAGCTCGCGGCGCTTGAGATCGAGCCCCGGCCGGCCGATCACCTTGCCGTACGCGTCCACCAGCACGAGATCCTCGAGCGCCGGATGCAGCCCCCGCAGGTTGAGGAGCAGCTTGTGGTAGGCGCGCCCGTACACCGCCGCGCACACCGCGGCGCCGCGCTTCGCCCACGACTCCCAGTCTGCGTGCGCCAGCTCCTCCCCGTCCCCGCCCCCGCTCCCGCCCCCGTCCCCCTGGGCGGACGCCGGGCCCGTGATCTCACGCCACACGCCGAACGCGACCAGCGCGAGCGGGTAGCCCACGACGAGCAGGCTCTGGAGTAACAGCTCGTCGATCCAGATGTCGGGCACGGCCGCCGCGCGCGCCGCAACCAGCCGCTGACGCAGCGCGGGCGCCTTCCCTTCGCCGAGGGCCGCCGCTACCTGCACGAGGGCGACCGTGCGGGGATCGAGGGGCTGCGCGCCGCGTGACCCCAGGCCGCCGCCCCGGGGTAAGCCGTCCTCGCCCATATTACCAGTCCCGCTTCCCCGTTCCCTCATCCTTTCATTTCTCCAACCCCCCATTTACGCGCAATTCGCCGACTGGCTCGCCGCGGGTGTTCACGTTCGGCCGGGCGATGAGCGTCGCCGGGCGCGGCCGGAGGCCCAGCTCCTCCAGCACCGCGGCCAGGGCCAACGCGGCGGCGACGCCATGGCCGTCCTGCACCTTGAGCGCGATGCCGAGCCCTTCGCGCACCAGCAGCGCGCAGTACACCCCTTCGGCGCCCACCTTTGCGAGCACGCGACCGGGATGGGCGCGCATCAGGTCCGTGCACGGGCGGCCTTCGCCGGCGATGAGCTCGGGGTGGCGGAGCATGGACTCCACGATTGCGGATTGCGGATTGCGGATTTGACCTCCCCCCTTCGAATCCGCAATGCCGCAGCGGCAGCCCGTAGCACACCACGCCACAGCCGTCGACCGCCGTCTTGATCTCCGGTATCGGCAGGTCCGTCCACCGGCTCACTTCCTCGAGGCAGCGCTGCTGCACGGGATGCTCGAGCCGCGTGTAGAACGCGGTGGGCCAGCCGTGATGCCGCGCGAGCGCGAGCATACCGGCGTGCTTTCCCGAGCAGTTCGAGTAGACGGCCGTGAGCCGCACGCCGCGGGTGGCGTAGTCTTGGGCGACGCGCTCGGAGAGCGGGGGGTGTGGACCGCACAGCAGATCGCGCTCGGCGCACTCGACCTTGGCGAGGAAGTCGCGGACGATCGCCACCTGCCCCGGCTCGCTCGAATGCGACGCGCAGCACAGCGCGAGCTCCTCGGTCGTGAGCCCGAACCGGTCGACCGCCCCGTCCGTCACCAGCGGCAGCGCCTGGAATGGCTTCGCCGCCGATCGCCAGTAAGTGGCGAGGTCGGGATCTCCGACCTTGGCGACGAGCCTCCCCGTCCCATCAACGACGGCGATGTGGAGGTCGTGCCAGGCTTCCACCACTCCGCCGCGCAGCTGCTCAACTCTCACTCCATCGCCTCCTTTCCCACGCTGAAGCGTGGGCTCGGCGGGGCACTGTGCTGAAGCACACCACGCTTCAGCGTTGTGCCTCGCCGAGCCCATCCTTCAGGATGGGAACCTCCGACGCCGAAGACACACTTTCACCTCCCAACGACATCGCAATTCCCAGCAGCACCAGGACCCCGCCGAGCAACGCGGCCGGCGGGGGCACCTCGTGTATGGAAGGCACCAGCCAGGCGATCAGGCTCGCCCCCACCGGCTCCCCCAGCGCGGCCACGTTCACGGTGGTCGCGCGGTAGTGCTTGAGCGCGTAGTTCATTCCCGTGTGGCCGAGCAGCATCGGCCCCGCTGCCATCGCGCCGAACACGGTCCAGTCGCGGCCGCCGAAGCCGGTGAGCGGGGCGCCCCGCAGCGCCGCGCTGAAGCCGAGGAGCAGCGCAGCGACCGCGTACACCGCCGAGGCGTAGCTCCAGATGCCCACGGTGCGGCGCACCCGGCGCCCGATCACGTAGTAGCCAGCGCCGGTCAGCGCGCCCGCGAGCGCCAGCACGTCGCCGCCCAGCGCGCCGAGCGAGAGCCGCGCGTCCCCGAGACCGATCAATGTGGCCCCGGCCACCGCGAGCGCGATGCCCCAACGCTCGGTGGGAGCGGGATGCTCGCCGAGCCACAGCGCCGCGATGCCCCAGGCGAAGATCGGCTTCAGCGACACGAGCACCACCGAGCTCGCCACGGTGGTGAACCGCAGCGACGCGATCCAGGTCCAGAAATGCACGGCGAGCAGCACACCGGCGAGCAGCATGAGCGGGAACGCTTCGCGCATGACGCTGGTGCGCTGCCGCTCGCGCGTCGCGAGTCCGAACGTCACCGGCAGCACCAGCACCAGGCGCCAGAATGCGATCGCGACCGCCGGGGCCGTGGCGAACCGCACGATCGGGCCGGCGTAGGTGGTGGCCAGAACGGCGACTATCAGGACCAGCAGCGGGGACATGGGCGGGGACAACTTAATGGAATGAGCGTCCGGGTGGGCTGACCCCGGGGCGATGCCCCGGGGTCAAGACACACCCGTGAACGTAACCCCGGGGCACCACCCCCGGGGCACCGCCCCCGGGGTCAATCAACCCAACGTCTGCGACATTGGATCACCCCGGGCCGTCGGCCCGGGGTCAATCAACCAAAGTTCCTCGGAATTGAATTGCCCCGGGCCGTCGGCCCGGGGTCAGCCGACTCGAGCAAGCATCGCTTCGCGCGCGCCGTTGCGAGACTCCCGGTGCGCACACAGATTCGGCCACTCCATGCGCTCCCTCCCCTCACTCGTCATCATGACAGCGCTGCACGTGATCCCCGCCCTCACGGGCGGGGCGAAGCTCGCCGCGCAGGATGCCTCTCCCTACGTACCGCTACAGTACTGGGCGATGCCGTACGTCGAGCATCTGATCGCCACCGGCGTGGTCGCCGATCCCACGCCGCTCACCCGGCCGCTCAAGCGATCGGACCTGGTGCATGCGCTCCAGGCCGCCGACTCGACCAGGCTCGGTCCCGCCGCGCGAGCCACCCTGCGCCGGCTGCTCGCGGAGCTCGCCGGACACCGGCCGGCGCCGGCGTTCCGAATCGAGGGAGCCGTCGGCGCGGCAGCTGCCACCCAGGCGTTACGAGACCCGCTGGAGCTCGGCAGAGGCATTCCCGCGCGGCCGCTCGACAAGCGCGCGTTCGCGAGTGCCGGCGCCGAGGTCCAGATGCTGTTCGGGCCGGTCGTCGGCGTCACGCACCCGAAGGTCGACACGCGCTTGCAGTATGACCCCGATTGGTACGCCAAGGCGAACAACTCGACCCGGTTCGAGGAAGGGTACGTGAGTGCCCAATGGCGTCACGCCGAGCTGTTCTTCGGGATCCTCGACCGAAACTGGGGGCCGAGCGGCATTCAGGGCGTGTTGCTGTCCGATGACCCCTACAGCCTCGACCACCTCTACATCAGCTTCGGCAGCGCGCGGGTTCGGGTCGAGGCGATCGCGACTCAGCTCGATACGCGCACGGACGCGAGCGGCACCCCGGTCAACCGATACATGGTGTATCACCGGCTATGGATCCGACCGGGCCCGCGCTGGACCGCGGCGTTCTGGGAGGCGTCGGTTCTGTCAGGGGTCGGCCGCCAGCTCGAGCCGTGGTATCTCAACATCGCCACGCTCGGCACGCTGCGGCAGACTAGTACCGGAGCGAACGTCAACGGATTCTGGGGCATCGACTTCGAGCGGCGAGCGACGACTACGCTGTTCGGTCAGTTCATGCTCGACGACATCCAGGTATCGCGCAAGATTCCGGCCGATCTCAAGCCGACGAGCTACGCGTTCACTGTCGGCGCGAAGGGCCGGGTGCGCCGTGCGCCAGTGGGCTGGCAACTATTCTATACGCAAGTCGCGAATCTCACCTACCGCAACGAGGACAACCTCCAGGTTCCCCTGTATCATCTGCTGGGCACCGGCCGGAACTTCGCTGACTACGACCAGGCGACGCTCAAGCTGAGCGT
>WNGR01013136.1_pt1 | contig 12817 bp, 11 predicted proteins | sample 5407581 | NCBI WGS metagenome assembly WNGR01 (sample SAMN13153383, study PRJNA577476) | soil metagenome | isolation source: 80 cm soil or saprolite under Garry oak tree replicate 2 | place: USA:California | collected 2016-06-15 | reverse complement strand
CCCGTACCAGCCGGGCGGCCGGGGCTTCGCCACCTGGCCGGCGACGAAGTGGCCGTGGTTCGGCGAGCTTGCCGAGCGCGGCTACCTCATCGCCGCGGTCCACCGGGGCAAGAACCTGCTCGTCACCGGCGAGGCGGCGGCTCTGCTCGACCCGATCTGCCGGGCCGAAATGGAGCGCATGCGCGCCGCCGACCCCGGCTGGCGCCTGCTACTTGATCATCTCGCTGCCGCGGGGCCGTCCAGCCTTGATGACCTGCGCATCGAGCTCCAGCTGAAGCGGCAGGAGCTGAAGTCGCTGCGCGCCCCGCTGGAGCGGTGCGGCGCGATCATCTCGCGCTCGCTGCAGGTGACCGCGGGCGAGGGGCATCTGCACACGAGCGAGCTGGCGCGCTGGGATCAGGTCCGTCCTGGAACCGGCGGCGCGGATCCTGATCCCGGCCGCGCGTTGCAGGACCTCGTCGTCGCCGGGGTGCGCGCCGCGGTCGTCGCACCCGAGCGTGAGCTGACGCGATGGTTCTCCTGGCCGTGGTACTGGTCCGGCACGCTTGTCGATGACCTGGTCCGCGAGGGGCGGCTGCGAAGGGCCGACGGTCACGTCACCTGCGACTGAAGCCGACGGTGCTGGACGGCATCACACGCTAATCGAGCGGGATTGGCGTCATCGCGGTGCGCGAAGCGCGCCAGATGAAAGGCCCGGGTTGGCTGATCAGGTCCTCGATGTCTCGCCACCGCGTCATGAACACCTCAAGCTGGCCCCACTTGGTCTTCGCATCCTCCTGGTTAAGTTAAGTGCCACCATCTTCGCGTTGTTCTCGCGGACGGCAGCGATCTCGTTCCGGTTCTGAATGATGCTGCTGTCGCGTGTGACGATCAACCACCCTCGGCGGGCTACCTCGGGTATCCAGTCCAGGTCGAGCATGGCTTGGCTGGCAATTGGACTCGGAGGCCGCTGGCGCTTATGGATTACCGCGCCAGGATCTCCGGGATACGTCACGTCGTTGCGCAGGCCGCCGAGAATTATTCCTAAGCCACGTATGTCGGCATCGACGTAGATGCGGACGTGGGCCGCGCGGAGATTCACGCAGCCGCGTTCTGCGCCAGCTCATAGCTATGCGCCCACCGCACTGCGTCCAAGTCCAGGGCGAAGTCTTCAGCAACCTCCTCGACGGATGCTCCGCCGTCGAGCTCACCCGCAATGGCTTCGGTGGAGATACCGCCGACCGATGGCCTGCCGAAGCGCACGAGCGGATTGATCCTGACCGGCGACGCGGGGTCGTCATGAGGCCGCCAGGCCGACGGCTCGTCACCTGACCAGTCCACACGCTCGAAGAATTCCTCGCCTGGCGCGGTCAGGACCTCCTGCCCGTTCGCGATTGCAACGAGGCAGAAGTCCGGGTCAAGGTGGCTGCGGCCCTGCAGGTCGATCAGCAGCCTGCGGCCCGGGCCAATGTATGGGCGCCGATCTGCCAGTGGGTACGGGACCTGGAACTCCTCGCGCATCCCGTCGATGAAGTCCCTCAGCTCCCGCAGCGGCACGTCGTGATCCCGGCGGTAGGACCGCAAAAGGGCGGCCTCGACGAACTCCGCCCAGGTGACGATCCGCGAGCCCGTCGGCTCGACCCGGATCACCGGGCGGTAGCGCGGGTGCCGGCCTTCCAGCCACCAGTGCAGCGTGGACGGAGCCACCCGCAGCAGCGGCGCGGCGGCAGCCTCCGTATACATCTCGCGCTCAAGGATGGTGACGGTCACGTGGCTAGTGTTACATGCGTCGTTCGCGCCCATCGCGTACGACGTGCTGCTGCCGAGCGAACCGGCGTAGCCCGGCGAGCACCGACGGCTGAGCGGTCCTCGCCTGGGACACCCTGATCAGGCTGACCGAGATCCAGCCCGGAAGCGAGATTATCGGGCCGCGCCCTGGTGCAGCGGGTGCTGTCTTGCTACGCTGATTGAGCAGTTGCTTGAATTATTTGCTTAAAGAGGTGCCTATGGCCAAGGCGGGTCCGCGGCGAAATTCCGTTACGGCTGGTGGTCATGGGCGGTCAGCGGAGACCCGCGCCGCGCTCGTGGAGGGAGCCATCGACGCGCTGCGGACGGTGGGCTTCGCGGGCGCCAGCGCCCGGGAGATCGCGCGGCGGGCGGGATGCAACCAGACGCTGGTGTTCTACCATTTCGGCTCGGTTACCGACCTGCTGCTGGCCGCGCTTGACGCCATCAGCGCCCGCCGGATGGCCGCCTACCGCGGGATGCTCGACCACGCCGGGTCGCTCGCGGACCTGGCCGAGTCCGCACGGTCGATCTTCATCGAGGACCTGGACGCCGGGCACGTGACCGTCCTGGTCGAGATGATCGCCGGCGCGAGGTCGGTTCCTGGCCTCGGCGAGCAGGTCGCGGCCCGCCTGGCGCCGTGGCGCGAGTTTGCCGAGGCCGCGGTGCAGGGTGCGCTGGCCTCGTCACCGGTCGCGCTGCTGCTGCCCGCGAAGGAAGTGGCGCATGGCGTGGTCGCGGGGTTCCTCGGCCTGGAGATGCTGGCCAACCTGGACGGCGACCGGGCCGCCGCGCTCGCCTTGTTCGACCGCGCGCGCGTGCTGGCCGGGCTGCTCGGCCTGGCCGGCCCGGTGATGACGAGCCCCGTGATGACAAGCCCCGTGATGACAAGCCCCGTGATGACAAGCACTGTGCAGCAGCTGAATCTGCCCGGCCAAGAGCAAGGAGGCCCGCGATGATGCCGGAGACGGGACAGCTAGACGTGGTCACGGGGGCGTTCAGTTACTCCGGTGCCGCGATAGCGCGGGAACTGCGCGCCGCCGGCCGGCAGGTGCGGACCGTCACCGGGCATCCGGAACGCGCTCCGGCTGGCACGGACATCGAGGTGCGGCCGCTGAACTTCGCTGACCAGGCTGAGCTGACCCGGTCACTGCGCGGCGCGCACACCCTCTACAACACCTACTGGGTGCGGTTCCCGCACGGCCGCGTCGACTTCCAGACGGCTGTGGCCAACAGCCGGGTGCTGTTCGGGGCGGCGGCCGCCGCTGGCGTGCAGCGGATCGTGCACGTCTCCATCACGAACCCGAGCCTGAGCTCCCCGTACCCCTACTTCCGCGGCAAGGCCGAGGCCGAGCAGAGCCTGGACGAGACCGGCGTGCCCCACGCGATCGCCCGGCCCGCCGTCCTGTTCGGCGGGGACGGGGTGCTCGTGAACAATATTGCGTGGCTGCTGCGGCACGTCCCGGTGTTCGCCGTCGGCGGGCGGGGTGACTACCGGCTGCGCTGCATCCACGTCGATGACCTGGCCCGGTTGTGCACGGCGCTCGGCGCGCGCAGTGACACGGTCGTCGTCGACGCGGTCGGGCCGGAAAGGCTGACGTTCCGCGAGCTGGTGGACGCGATCAGGGCCGCGGTGGGCAGCCGGGCCCTGGTGCTGCCCGTGCCGGCGCCGGTGGTGCTCGCGGTCTCGCGGGGGCTGAACGCGGTGCTCAGGGACACGCTGCTCACCCGCGACGAGTACCTCGCGATGGCCGACGGGCTGGCCGACTCTCCGGCGCCCTCGGCCGGGCAGATCGTGCTGACCAACTGGATCGCGGAGCACGGCCCGGAGCTTGGCCGTGGCTATGCCAACGAGCTCGACCGTCACTTCCGTCCGGCGCGGACCGCATCCGCATGACCTGCTCCCGGGCGGAACGGCCGGGCGCATTTCGGGTCCGAACCGCCGCTGTGCGACTCCGGCCATAAGTAATCTAGTAACTGTATACAGTGATATATACATGTTTTATACCATGTCCTTATCGTCCCTTAGCTGGGAACCACCCCCGCGTGCCTCAGGTCCCGCTCAAGGAGAGGTAGGTCTCGTTGCGATCCGGCGCTGCATTCACGAGGAGCACTGCCCAGGCCCACCGCTGTGCCCGCACGGTCCTCACCCGCGCCTTGATCGTTCTCGGCTCCTGCACCGCCTTAGCCACCGGCGGGCTGAGTCTCGCGGGCGGGGCCGCCGCGCAGTCGGCCACGCCAGCGGCGGCACAGGGCCGGGCCGCGGCCGCCGCGCTGGCGGCCACCGCCCCGGCGGCAGCGGCGCGGGACTACATTCGGGCCTGCGCGATCACCACCCAGGCCGGGTGGGTGTCGTGCATGGCTCTTGTCCGCACCAATGTGACGCAGCGCTCCCAGGCGGCGATGGGCCCGGATGCGGCACCCGCTGGTGTCGGCTTCGGTCCGGCCGACCTGCAGAGTGCCTACGACCTGCCGTCATCGACGACGACCCCAACGCCGAATCCGACCTGGCCACCTACCGTGCCGACTGGGGACTGCCCGCCTGCGGCAGCGGCTGTTTCGAGAAGGTCAACGAGAATGGCCAGACCAGCCCGCTGCCCGCCGCGGCCGGCGCGACCGGATGGGCCACCGAGGAGTCGCTGGACCTCGACATGGTGTCGGCGATCTGCCCGAACTGCCACATCCTCCTGGTCGAGGCCAGCAACGCGGACCTGCCCGACCTGGGCGCCGGGGTGAACGCCGCGGTCAGCCTGGGCGCGGCGTTCGTGTCCAACAGCTATGGCGGTGCGGAGTCCGCCGCCGACCCCACCTTCGACGCCGAGTTCTACCAGCACCCGGGCGTGGCGGTCACCGCCTCGGGGGGCGACAGCGGATACGGCGTCTCCTATCCCGCCGCCTCCCAGTTCGTCACCTCGGTCGGCGGCACCTCGCTGAGCCAGGCCGCCAACTCGCGCGGCTGGACCGAGACCGTCTGGGGCAGCGCCTCTGGCGGCGAGGGCACCGGCTCGGGCTGCTCCGCCGATGACGCCAAGCCGTCATGGCAGACCGACACCGGCTGCGCCACGCGGACCGACAATGACGTGGCCGCGGTCGCTGACCCGAACACCGGCCTGGCCGTCTACGACACCTACGACCAGGACGGCTGGCTGGAAGTCGGCGGCACCAGCGCATCCTCGCCGATCATCGCGTCGGTGTTCGCGCTGGCCGGCACCCCGGCCGCGGGCACGGACCCCTCGTCCTACCCCTATCAGCTCCCGTCCGGCCTCTTCGACGTCACCTCCGGCGCCGACGGCTCCTGCGCCACCGCCCACCTCTGCACCGCCGGGACGGGCTACGACGGTCCGACCGGCTTGGGCACCCCGGACGGCACGGCCGCGTTCACCCTCGGCACGGCCGCCGGCAGCGACAGGCACGCCAGCCGGGCTGTCGCTTTGTCGCTGGCCAGAGCTGGATTCTGGTAGGCCCGCGGGCCTACCAGAATAGCGACCTGGTAAATGCCGATTTCCGATGCCAATTTGTGCCCTCCGCGCGAGCCGCAAAGACGTGCTGTAACTTATTTCCCATGCCCTTGCGCAGTTATCTCGATGGGCGCGTGTTCGGCGAAGTGGCGGACGGACCTGGACCGCTGGTAGTCGGGCTGCACGGGTGGGGTCGTGATCGCCGCGACCTCCAAAGCGCGCTGCGCACTTATCGGAATCTTCTCCTTGATATGCCGGGATTTGGCCTGTCGCCACCGCCGGCAGAGGCTTGGGGAGCGGCCGATTACGCTTCCTGCATTGCTGCTGTCCTCGACGAGCATGGCGCCGCGGAGCCGGCCGTGATCGTGGGCCACAGTTTCGGCGGGCGGGTCGCGGTATGCCTGGCCGCCAGCCGCGCCGACCTGGCCCGGGGACTGGTCCTCTGCGGCGTGCCCCTGGTCAGGCTGAACGGGGCCGCCAAGCCTGCGGTAATCTACCGGCTTGCCCGCCAGGCGCACCGGGCGGGACTGCTGAGCGCCCGCCGCTTCGATGCACTGCGACGGGCGAGGTCGTCCGACGACTACAACGCGGCGTCCGGGGTGATGCGGAAGGTGCTCGTCCGGGTCGTGAACGAATCGTACGAGGAGCAGTTGCGGGCCGTCACCTGCCCGGTTGCCCTGCTCTGGGGGAGCGCCGACCAGGCCGTGCCGGCCAGCATGATCGAGCGGGCCCGGGGCCTGCTCTCCGTGCCGGCGGCCACGGACATCGTCGACGGCGCAGGCCACGATGTGCACCTGCAGGCTCCCGACCGGCTGCGCGCCATGGTGGACAAGGTCCTGGACGCCAGCGGAAACTCGCCGCGATGACAGCAGTACTTGTCGCTGTCTCTCTGGCTGCCATGGCCATTGCCGACTTCCGGTGGCTGCGCGTTGTGCAGCGGGAGCACTACATCCCGGGGTCGTGCCTGGCGGTGGCCCTGCGCTGGGCGCGTAAGCGGCCACCCAACCAGGTCCTGGCCCCGGTGCTCGGTGTAGCGGCATTGCTGGCCCTGACGCCGCGGCCGGCTGCGGTCGCGGCCGGCGCCTGCGTGGTGGCCGCGGCGGGTGCGGCCGTCTTCCCGGCCGCGATGCCGCTCCTTGACGCAGACCAGCGGATGGTGGTCACGGCCCGGCTCCGCAGGCTGGCGGCGGCCTGTGTGCTGCTGCAGGCACTCCTGGCCGCGGGGGCGCTGTGGCTGGGCGCGCCCGCCGCCGTCGGGACTCTCGCGGCCCTGACACCCGTGATCATCGACCTCGGCACGCTGATCATGCGCCCGGCAGAGGCGCGGCTCGTCCGGCGATTCCGGGTAAAGGCCGAGGCCACGCTGGCCCGGGTCTCTCCGAGGGTGATAGCCGTGACCGGCTCGTACGGCAAGACGTCAACGAAGAACCACATCCGGGATCTTCTCGGCGGAACCTTCAATGTTGTCGCCAGCCCGGCGAGCTGGAATAACACCACCGGGCTGTCCAGAACGGTCAATGAACATGTCGGCCCGGATACCGAGATCCTGGTCGCCGAGATGGGCACCTACGGCCTCGGGGAGATCCGGGAGATGTGCTCATGGGTCAAGCCGGAAATCGGGATCATCACCGCGATCGGCCCGATGCACCTGGAGCGCATGAAGACGCTGGACACCATTGCTCAGGCCAAGTCCGAGATACTCGAGGGGGTCCGCGTCGCGATCCTGAACGTCGACGACGAGCGCCTGGCCCAGATCGCTGACTCGGTCCGCGGCGCCGAAGTCTGGCGCTGCGGCACGCAGCGCCAGCCCGGCCTCGACGTCTCGCTCGAACGCGACGATGACATCGTGACGGTCCGGTATCAGGGCACCAAGGTGGGCTCGGTCGCCGCCCAGCCGGAACTGTATCTCGGCAATATCGCGTGCGCGCTGGCCGCGGCATTCGCCATCGGCGCCGCGCCCGGCCAGGTGATCAGCCGGCTCAGCGAGCTGTCGCTGCCGCCGCACCGCGCGGTCCAGGCGGTGAGCACCAGCGGGCTCGTGGTGATCGACGATACCTACAACTCGAATCCGAGCGGCGCCATGCACGCGCTCGACCTGCTTGAATCCGCCGTCCCAGGCCCGGGCCGGCGCGCCGTGATCAGCCCGGGGATGGTGGAACTCGGGCCTGATCAGGATGAGGCCAACCGGGCCTTCGCGGAGGCCGTGGCCAAAGCCGACGCCATGCTGGTGGTGGTCGGCTGGACCAACCGCCGGGCCCTGCTGGCGGGCGCGAGGAATGGCGAGACCGTCCTGGTCCGGTCCCGGGCCGCCGCCCGCGACTGGATCCGGTCGGCCCTGACCACCGGGGACGGCGTGCTGTGGGAAAACGACCTGCCGGATCATTACCCGTAATCGCGTCAGCTCGCTGCGTCGCCAAGAACCGAGGAGAAATTCTGTGGAAGCCAAGGCCAGCGTGGGGGTCATCTTCGGCGGGCCGGGGCCAGAGCACGACGTATCGGTACTGACCGGCCTGCAGGCGGAGCGGTGCCTGAATGACAACGGCACTCCCGCCACTGGCATCTACTGGAGCAAGAGCGGGGATTTCTTTACCGTCGGCGCGGGGCACGAGGCCACCAGCTTCCGCGACGGCGTGCCCGCCGGTTCCGAGCCGTTGTTCGCGGGCCTGGGCACAGAGCGCGGCTTCTACCACCGCCGCAGGCTGGGCCGGCCCGCCCCGGTGACGCTCACCGCGATCCTGGTCTGCTGCCATGGCGCGCCCGGCGAATGCGGCCGGCTGCAAGGGCTGCTCGATCTCATGGGCCTGCCCTACACCGGCCCGAGCCAGGCCGGGGCGGCGCTCGGGATGGACAAGCTCGCCTTCGCCGCCGTGGCCGAGCACGCGGGTGTGAGCGCCATCCCGAGACTGGACCTGGCCACGGCGGATGAGCCCTCGCTGCAGGCCCTGGGCACGCCCCTGATCCTGAAGCCCCGCTTCGGCGGGTCGTCTCTCGGCGTTGAGCTGGTGGATGACACCGGCAGCGCCCGGGCCCTGGCCCGATCGAGCCCGCTGTACGCGGCCGGAGCCCTCGTGGAGCCATTCCTCAAGGGGTGGTACGACATCAACATCGCCCTCCGCACGTGGCCGGAGCGGCAGCTGTCCGCGATCGAGAAGCCCGTCAGGCGCTCCGGGCCGCTGCTGTCTTACCAGGACAAGTACGTTCCCGAGGAAGGCATGGCCGGAGCCGAGCGCGAGCTGCCCGCCGTCCTGGCCCGGAGGTCGCCGCCACCGTCACGGGCCACGCGGACAAGATCATGAAGGTGGCGGCGGTACGCGGGGTCGCGCGCCTCGACTTCATGACGGATGGCGCCCAGGTACTGGTGAACGAGATCAACACGATTCCCGGCTCGCTGGCCCGCTATCTGTGGATAGCCCCGCAGATCCCGTTCATCAGGCAACTCTCCGACCTCATCGCGGAGGCCACGGCCAGGCCCGCCTACCAGCATGTCCTGGCCGGGGCGGACGGCCGCCTGCTGCGCAGCGCGGCATCGGTGGCCGCGAAGCTGGCCTGAGGCGCTCCCGGCCGGTCACGGGCCGGCGTGCACGAACGGTGCCCAGGCCAGCGGATGCTCGCCCCGGTCGCGGAGCTGCCTCGTGGCCTCGTGCAGGGCGGCGGCCGCCTGCCCGGGGGCCAGGCCCGGGTGACCGTCCGTGATGCAGGCCACGCGCTGGTAGATGTGATCGGCGACCCCGGGAGCCAGCCGGTCGCTGACGCTCCACTGGGTGGCGATGACATGCGCGCAGCCGGCCGGTCAGGGTCCCCGGCGCCGGCCTGGCTGAGCGCGCCCACGGCGCTCCGGCCCGCCTGGATGGCCGCGGTGACGTCCTCGCCGCACCGGTACCGCTCGAACCGGGCCAGGAGGGCGATGCTCAGCGCGGCCCAGTGCCTGGCCGGCACCTGGCGGGCGGGCCCGCGCGCGGCGACCGCAGCCCGGGCGGCGGCGACCGCCGCTTCCAGGTCCGCGGCGGTCCCGGTGTGCGCATAACGCGCGTGCAGCACGACCGACAGGTTCGCCTGGTGCACGGCCAGCTCCGGGCCGGCGGCAGCCTGGTCGGCGACCGCGGCTGGCCGGCAGAGGCGGACGGCCTCGTCGAGGTCGGCGCGGCTCCCGGCGTAACCGGAACGGGCGCGGAGCAGCCCCGCGAGGTTCGACTGGGTCCGCAGCCGGACCAGATGACCGTGCGGCAAGACGGCGAGCGCTTCCTGGCTGGCCTGAATCGCCGGGCCGAGGGTGCCGGGGTCATGCGAGAGCTGATACAGACGACCGAGGCTGGCGCCGAGATTGGACAGGTGAACGCCCAGGAACGGGTGGCCAGGCGGCGTGATCTCGGCGGCCCGGCGCGCTAGGCCGACCATGACCTGGCAGAGGCTGGCCTCCCCCGTCACGTTCCAGCGCGACTGCAGGACGGCCTGCTCGGCCGCCAGGCAGTCGGCCAGGTCGGGCGCGCGCCCGGACGTGGCGTTGCTGATCAGGCGCCGGTAACGGCGCGCCTCCGCCGGGACCGCGCGCGGGTCGGCCTGGTGCACGAAGGCGAACATCGCCAGGGCCGCCCGCGAGTCATCGTCATCGCGGTCACGCACCCGGTGGCTGTGCAGCAGCCCGACTGCCGCAATGGCGCCCAGGGGCGGCCGCGACGGACCGCCGGGACCGGACGCCGCCGCGAGCAGGGCCGCGCCCGCATCGAGCAAGGCGCCGGTCTCATCCAGGACCTGCCGGTCCAGCGTGCGCTGGTAGCTCGCCAGCCGGCTGCTGATCGCGTCGGACATCGCCCCGCCCCCCATGCGGAGCGAGCCTGTGCGCATCCGCGGGCCGATGCTAGTGGCTGCGGAACGGATGACACGCGGGGGTTGCCGGATGCCACCGACCAGGTAGACGATGTCGGCGATGAGCGAAAGTCCAATTCCCAGCATTAACGCGGCTATCCCGCGGTTTGTCTCGGCCCAGGAACGCCCGGCCGACCGGGGGCGGGAATTCGGCGCCGCCCACGCCGGCCTGGTCGCGAACACGCTGGACAGGTACCGCGAGCTGTTCGCGGCCACGCACGGTCTCACGCCGCAGCAGATCAGGCTGCTGGGCGAGCGCGTCGCGGACATGGTGAGCCGCTTCTGGCCGGACCTCGCGGACGAGATCGCCGGCATCGCCGCCGGGGCGGGCGCGGACGAGCGTGAGCTGTTCGCCGCGAACGCCCGCACCGAGATCCTGTCCGGCGCGGGCGCGCCGGAGTGCTCGGTGATCGCCGCGCTGCCGGACCGGTCATCCACCGGGAGCCTGCTGCTGGCGCAGAACTGGGACTGGCATCCGGGTCTGGCCCCGTCCCGCGTGCTGTGGACGATTGCCGAGCCCGGCGGGCGCTGGCTGACCACGCTGACCGAAGCCGGCATCCTCGCCAAGATCGGCCTCAACAGCTCGGGCCTCGGCGCGGGCCTGAACATCCTGTACTGCTCGCTCGACGGGGGCGTCGGCGGTCTTCCGGTTCACCTGCTGCTCCGGCTGCTGCTGCAGCGGTGCGATGACATGACGTCAGCGCTGCAGCTCATCCGCGAGGCGCGGATGAGCGCGTCGTCCTGCGTCACGCTCGGCTGGCAGCAGGGCGACCAGGCCGAGCTCGTCAGCGCGGAGCTGTCCCCCGGCGGCCCGGCCTTCGTCTCCCCCTCCGACGGGGTCCTGCTGCACACGAATCACTTCCAGCCGGGGCCCCCGGCCGGCCAGGACCTTTTTGTCCTGGACTGGCCCGACACCATCAGCCGGCTCGACGACCTCCGCAAGCAGGTCAGCGGGGCGGCCGTCATCTCGCCGGACCTCATTCACACCGCGCTCCGCTCACACGACGGCGGCCCGTCGTCGGTCTGCAACCACGGCGAGCAGGCCGAGAAGTTCTCCGACCAGAGCGCGACACTGGCCTCTGTCGTCCTTGACCTCGGGCAGAAGACGATGACGCTCGCGCCCGGCCAGCCGTGCACGGTGCCCTACGAGGCCGTGGAGATCCCGGTCCCTTAAGTACAGGTCACCCGCTGCGCACCGGCGATGTTCCGGGTCCGGGCCCGTGAACGAACCTTCATGAACTATAGTTCATGAAAACTCGTTCATGGAGGAGGGCGGATGGCCGAGGTCGAGGTGCGGGATCTGACGAAGACGTTCGGCCGGGTGACGGCCGTGCAGGGATTGTCCTTTACCGTCCCGGCCGGGAAGGTCACCGGCTTCCTCGGACCCAACGGGGCGGGAAAGACCACCACGCTGCGCATGATGCTCGGCCTGGTCCGGCCCAGCGCGGGTGAGGCCCTGATCGGGGGCGTGCCCTACCGCCGCCTGACCCGGCCGCGCCGGTGCGTGGGCGCGCTGCTGGAAGCAACCGGCTTCCACCCCGGCCGCCGGGCCCGCGACCACCTGCGGGTGCTGGCCGCCGCGTGCGACCTGCCCGACCGGCGCGTGGACGAGGTTCTCGGCCAGGTTGACCTGGCCTCGTCCGCGCACCGGCGCGTCCGCGAGTTCTCCCTCGGCATGCGGCAGCGCCTCGGCCTGGCCGCGGCCCTCCTCGGCGATCCGCAGGTGCTCCTCCTCGACGAGCCGGCCAACGGCCTCGACCCGGCCGGTATCGCCTGGCTCCGCGGACTGCTGCGTGGCCTCGCCGACGAGGGCCGCACCGTCGTCGTCGCCAGCCACGTGCTCAGCGAGGTCGCCCAGACCGCCGATCACGTGGTGATCGTCAACGAGGGGCAGCTCCGTTTCGCGGGGCCACTGCGCGAGCTCGGCGAGACCAGCGGCGCGCTGGAGTCCGCGTTCCTGAACCTGACCGTGGTGCCCCGATGATCCGCAGCGAGTTCCGCAAGGTCGGCACCGTCCGCAGCCCGTGGCTGCTGCTGGCCGCAGGCCCGCTGATCGTGGTGGCCGGTATCACCGGCCTGATCCAGTCCGGCGGGAACGTGCATGACCCAGCCGTGCAGAGCCGGGCGCTCGCCCATGTGGGCCTGGCCGCGCTGTTCACGCTGCTGTTCGGCATCATGGCCGTCGCGGGCGAGTACCGGCAGGGCACGATCACCGATACGTTCCTCAGCTTCCCCGGCCGCGGCCGGGTCATCACCGCCAAGCTGGCCACCTACGGCCTGGTCGGCGCCGCGGCCGGGCTTGTCTCGTCGGCCGTGGCCATCGCGGTCACGGCCGCCTGGTGGGCGGCCAAGGGCGGCTCCTTCCATCTCACGGCGGGCGATACCTGGCTGACTCTGGGCGGCGGGGTGGCCGCCAACGTGGCGTTCGCCGTCATCGGCGTGGGCGTCGGCGCGCTGATCCGCAACTTCGTCGCCGCCGTGGCCGCCGCGCTGGCCTGGATTGCCCTGGTCGAGGGCATCGTCGGGCAGATCGCCGGGCCCGGCCTGGCCCGCTGGCTGCCGCTGCCCGCCAGCGAGGCTCTCGGCCGGACCAGCATCTCCGCCACGAGCCAGCTCCTGCCCCAGTGGGGCGGCGGGCTGGTGCTGCTCGGGTACGCCGCGGCCTTCGCCGCTGCCGCGGTCGTCACTACACTCAGGCGCGATGTCACCTAGGAAACCTGCCGTGCTGCGGG
>WNGR01006754.1_pt1 | contig 12817 bp, 14 predicted proteins | sample 5407581 | NCBI WGS metagenome assembly WNGR01 (sample SAMN13153383, study PRJNA577476) | soil metagenome | isolation source: 80 cm soil or saprolite under Garry oak tree replicate 2 | place: USA:California | collected 2016-06-15 | reverse complement strand
GCTCTTGTCGATAAGCGAGGCTACCCTATTCAAAATCTGTGCTGCTATATCGCCGTCTCCAAGGGCAAAATGGACAGCCTCTACCGCCTCTAATGTGCAGCCGCCGACGAAGACTGAAAGCTGCCGGAAGAGCCGTTGTTCCTGTTCATCTAACAGATTATAGCTCCACTCGATGGTGTTGCGCAGAGTTTGCTGGCGCGCCGGTACATCCCGCGACATGCCTGTCAAGACCTGTAAGCGCTGACCCAGTCGCGCCAGCAGAGCCTGCGGCGCGAGCAATTTCATGCGTGCTGCTGCCAACTCAATGGCCAGTGGTAGTCCATCCAGCCGAGCACAGATCTCAACGATAGCGCGAGCGTTGGCATTCGTCATCTGAAAATCGGGCTTAACTGCCTGAGCTCTTTGAATGAAGAGAGCGATTGCTGCATATTGCGAGAGTACCGTGAGATCCGGCAGTCTTTTAGGATCAGGCAACTCCAGCGGTAGAACGACATACTCGTGCTCGGCTCGCACGTGCAGCACTTCCCGGCTCGTCACCAGTACCTTAAGCTGTGGGCAGGCCACGAGCAAGGCCGCCACTTGCTCTGCCGCAGCATATGCTTCAGGCGCAGTTCTTCCCTCAGGCGTTCCTGGAGTGATTGGCCAACTCCTTCCCGGAGACCAAGCGTCTCCACGATAGTGGACACAACGAAGGCAGGATCACTAATGGGAGCCAGATTCACGAAAAACACTCCATCGCCGAACAGGTCACTCAGTTCTGCCGCTACCTGCAACCCAAGGCGGGTTTTGCCGGAGCCACCAGAACCCGTCAAGGTGACCAGGCGCGCGTCCTTGCGGCGCAGCAGATCCCCGACGACCGCCAATTCCTTCTCACGCCCGAGAAACGGGGTAGGCTGGACGGGTAAGTTGTTAGGGAAACTATCGAGGGTTCTTAAGGCTGGGAAGTCGGTAGGGAGATCTGAGATCACAAGCTGGAAAAGGCGCCTGGGGCGACCCAGGTCCTTGAGGCGATATTCCCCTAGCTCCCGCAGACCCACGTCATCCGGCAGATCCTGCTCCACCAGCGTACAGGTAGTCTGGGAGAGCAGTGCCTGCCCACCGTGCCCAGCGCTCATGATGCGTGCGGCACGATGCACATCTAGTCCAACGTAGCCTTCGGATGTTAGCGCAGGCTCACCTGTGTGCAGGCCCATCCGCACGCGCACTGCCACACCTTCCGGCCAGGGATGATTGGCAATGGCCCGCTGTGCATCAACCGCCGCTAACACGGCATCTGTGGCGCGTGCAAAAGCGACGAAGAAGGCATCTCCCTGCGTGTCCACTTCGCGACCGTTCCATTCCTGGAACACAGCACGCAGTAGCTGTCGGCACTCTGAGAGCACGCCAGTGTAGCGGTCACCCAACTGCTGGAGCAGATGTGTAGACCCCTCGATGTCAGTGAAGAGAAGTGTGACCGTACCCCTCGGCAGATCACCTATGGAAAAGCTCCTTTGCCCGGCTTCAGCTGGATGTAGAGAAGATTCTGCTTTAGCAGCTTCCTCCAGGGCTAGAGCAAAAGCCTGCACATTCTCAAAGCGCTGCTGCGGATCTTTGGCGAGCGCCCTGAGTACGACCCGTTCAACTGCGAGTGAGATCATCGGCACGTGAGTACGTAGGGAAGGCGGGAGAACTGACAAATGTTGATCTGCAATTTCCTGAAACAATTCGTGAAAAGGAGTATCTCCGCTGAGACATTCGTAAACCACAATCCCAAGCGCGTACTGATCGCTGGCTGGGACCGGATTTCCCTGGATCTGCTCAGGAGCCATATAGGCCGAGGTCCTGACCATTCCCTGGGTCTGCTGGGAGTATGAGCTTTGGCCTGTGAAAGCCAGGCCAAAGTCAGTGAGCAAGAGTTCATGGTTATGCCCAAACACGATGTTCTCAGGCTTGATATCGCAATGCACCCGCCCTAGCTCATGGACATAGTGTAAAGCCTCGGCCAGTTGTTTCACGTAGGAGACGACAATGTCGAGTGGTACCAGGGTGCCTTTTGGGTGGCGCTGGCGCAAGGTGCCATTGGGGGCATACTCCATGATCAGAAAGGGGAGGCCATCTTTGACGTCAAAATCGAAGAGGCGCACGATATGAGGATGCACAAGGCGCGCAATCAAGCGTGCCTCAGCGTGGAGCTGCTCACTGTCCTCGTTCGTCAAGTGGACACGCATCACTTTGATGGCCGCCTGCATGCCAAGGTGCAGGTGTTCCCCCAGGTAGACTTCCGCAATGATGCCCTGACCAAGCAGTCGGAGCAGGCGATAGTTGCCAAGCTGCTGACCTACCCGGTCAGTCATGGCTGCACCTCCTCTTGTTGCATGTCTGTTGCCGAGAAAGAAACGTCTTGAAGAAGGAAGATCGGGATGAGCCTCATGCTCTTCTCATTACTCTATCACCTGTATAACCACGACTGCAAATCGGTGCCTCTTCCTTATTTCTTGCATGGAAACTCTCTGTGAAAAAGAGCGTAGAAAAAAGACGCCCACGAGCGTACATCTGATGAAATGCAGTTCGAGGAGAAAGTTTTCAAGAAGATGTTCGTCATTTGGCTTGAAAATGATTCTGAAGAAAGAAGATATACATGTCTACAGGAAAGATCGAGGTATGGATCACAGGAGCAGAGAACCCATGTGCGGTCAGTCAACAAGAGTGGGAAGTCTGCGTGTTCGATTGTTGTAGTCGTCAGCTCGTTGTCTGGTGCGATCAAAGAAAGTGCGCCGTGACAAAGTGTGGGACAGTCGATTTCGAGGTGCCACCAGGCTGTTACTTTCTGCGTGCGAAAGGCGCTGGCGATCTCGCCTTTGGAGTCGCGACAGTTGGGTGCGGACAAGTCGTCTGTGTCACGCTTGTTTCCTTTCGAGGGCATTTTCTCCAACTTGCTACTGAAGAAGAGAAGCGCTGGCTCATCGAAGAAGCCGAAAAGATGAAACCTGGCCCCGGTCAGCAAGCTCCTACCCCGTAGAGAGTGACTACCAAAGCAACGCCTGCACCAGGCTGGTGTGGGCGTTGCTTTATTGTATGGTTCAGGTCATTATTGTCTCTGCACATATGGTATGTTATTAATAGAGAGGAGGAACACTCACATGCAACGCATCTGCGTTTTCGCAGGCTCAAATTACGGCAATCGTCCCGAATACCGGCAGGCAGCACAGGCGCTGGGCCAGGAGCTTGCGGCTCGCGGGCTTGGACTCGTCTATGGAGGGGCCGGCGTTGGACTGATGGGGGTGATCGCCGATACCGTTCTGGCTCATGGCGGTGAAGTCATCGGCGTCATTCCGCGCGGCTTATTCAAGCGCGAGATTGCACATAGTGGCCTCACCCAGTTGCACGAGGTAGGCAGCATGCACGAGCGTAAAGCGCTAATGGCCGACCTTGCAGATGGATTTATTGCGCTGCCCGGCGGCTTTGGAACGTTCGATGAACTCTTCGAGATCACCACGTGGGCGCAACTTGGGCTGCACAGCAAGCCAGTCGGGCTGCTTGATGTTGCAGGCTATTTTACACCGCTGCTGGCGCTCATCACGCATGCCTCGACGGAGGGCTTCATTCCGCCTCGTCATACCGGTATTATTCTCCATGAATCTACGCCATCTGCCCTGCTAGATCGCTTTGCGTCCTATGCGCCTTTGACCGGCGTAGACAAATGGACTGATACTCCACCTGAACCTTGAGACATAGCTTCCACATTGACACTAGATTTGGTACAATACACGTAGCAACGTCAACGTTGTGTCAGTCTTGATCTCCGTTACGTATGGAAAGGAGCTTATCATGGCAAACAAAGAACAGAAGAAAGCGCAAAAAAGTCCCCCGAAATCCAATAAACAGAAGAAGGAGATGCTGAAAGAGAAGAAAGCAGCAAAACAGAACTCCGGCATCTCATTGAAAAAAGAGTAGCCGCCGTCATTGTAAGGGCGACCCTCGCGGTCGCCCTCCCCATACCCCACACTGCATTGTATTTCTCTCTGATACCGCATGACGAAGCCCCTCCCTATTCCCGGCCCTGCATTGTATTTTGCTCTGGTGGACAATGCTAGGCGCCTCCCCTACCCATCCCGCCTCCCACTATACACAACCTGGTTCCTACCCGCTATAATCATAAGTACTATCTGATTTGTACGCGCTGTTACACGCGCAGTTCTTTTTATTCCGACTGCCATCAGCCAGGCGAACTGCGTTCTATCCGCGATCAGGCAATCGGATCGGTATATACTTGACATTATTGTTACAATGCGGGTAGGATGCTATCCAGGAATGTGCTATACTTGCTCTCAACAGCAGCGCGGAACAAGCGCCTATCGTATGAGCAGAGCGAGAGGAACAGGGGATCATATGCAGCCGCAGTTTCACCAGGAACCAAACAAACGCAACTATCCCCCCAAACCTGGAAATGGGATGGCACCCGATTCATCGAATGTGCAGCCAGAACAGGAAGATCAGTGGGCCGTTCTTCGGCACGAGGTGGAGGATGAGCATATGATGCGGAATGATGAGAATAACGGGCGAGAGCGATCTGATTGGGATCAGCGCGATACAGAAGATGATGCCTACGCTTCCCCCAATCCCTATGACTATTATGACCAGGCGCCAAACCATGTAGATATTGTCGTCGCGGGCGTTGGTGGTGGTGGCATGAATGCCGTCAACCGTATGATTAACACGCGCGTGCGTGGAGTACGCTTTGTCACCATGAATACCGATGCGCAGGTACTCGACCTTTCAGTAGCTCCTATGCGCATCTGCCTGGGAAGTCACTATACAAAGGGACTGGGTTCGGGCGGTAATGCCGCGGTTGGCACGCGAGCAGCAGCCGAGAGCGCGGAAGAAATTCAAGCCGCGTTTGACAATGCCGACCTGGTATTCATCGCGGCTGGCATGGGCGGCGGCACAGGCACCGGTGGAGCGCCCGTCGTCGCTTCACTCGCCAAAAAAATGGGCGCGCTGACCATTGGCATCGTCACCCTGCCCTTTTCCTTTGAAGGCTCACGCCGCAAGCGTATCGCGGAAGATGGCCTGATCGCACTAGGCGGAGAGGTTGACGCGCTGATTACCGTGCCGAATGACCGCCTGCTGGCAGTCACGGGGCGCGATCGTGGCCTGGCCGATGCCTTCAAAATAGCTGACGACGTGCTGCGCCAGGGCGTGCAGGGTATCGCCGAGGTCATCAACGTTCCCGGGCTGGTGAACGTCGATTTCGCCGATGTGCGCAGCGTGCTGCGCGAAGCTGGAACCGCCCTGATGAGTATTGGGCAGGGACAGGGGCGCAACCGCGCGCAGCGTGCCGCCGAGGAAGCCATCGCGGGCGGTTTTCTTAACGTAGCGATTCGCGGGGCGCAGCGCGTACTCTTCAATATCAGCGGCGGCGAAGATATGACGCTCTTTGAGGTCAACGAGGTGGCTGAATTTATCGGCAGCGCCATCGATTACACGGCGGACATCACCTTCGGCGCGGTCATCGATCCCTCCCTGGACGATGTGATTCGCGTCACCTTGATTGCTGCCGGTATGCAGGAAGCGCGTACCGCGCGTATTCCTGCGATCCACCTGGAGCAGCAACCACCCCAACGTGGGCCGCATGCGTCGCATACTCCTGCCGCGCCACCACCTGCTGGTTCGTCGCAAATGCCCATGTCAACGCGACCACCACAAGCGCGACCTGATGACTATATGCAAGCGCAGCCGCAAGGGTTAGCACAAACGCCTGCACGCATGCCGGCGCCATCTATCCCGCCTGCGCCGTCCATACAACCATTCGAGAGGCCTGCTCGTCCATTGGGACCACAGGCGCGTCCACAGCGCAGCCTCGATGATTTGCGCGGCCTGCGCAGCATGGGTCGTCGTCAGGAAGAGCCGCGTGCGCATCGTCTACAACGGCGAACAGGTGACGAGCCTGACAACGAGGATGCGGACATCGATGTCCCGCCATTCATGAAGAAATACCAGTAGGGACAAGGGGCCGCGGTGACGAGGTGAGGGGGCCTTGTGCTTGTCCTATGGGCTTTCTCGATCCCCAGGGAGGACAAGCACAAGGCCCCCTCACCACACCGCCCCACTCCTTGTCCCTACGAATTGTCGGAAGCTAAAGCGCGACCGCGTTCGCCGCCCTTTTTGCCGATTTTGGAATAAAACTCTGAGCCTTGCTGACGTTTAGTCGATTCGCCGCCCTTTTTGCCAATCTCGGCATAGAATTGTGGCCCCCGTTTCTCCTTTACGGTTTCGCCGCCCTTTTTGCCGATTTTGGAATAGAACTCCGCCCCGTACTTCTCTCGTACAGCCTGGCCGCCGCGCTTCGCCTTCTGTGATCCAGGTTCTGGTCCACGTTTGTTGTTTGCCATAGAAAGTCCCGCCCTTCTTTAACTCGTACTACCACGTTTGCCCAACACATACAAACAAAACGGTGAGACATTCCCATATACAGAACATCTCGCTGCTTCCTACTGCGACCGATGCCCTTCCGCCTGCGACCGCGCCTGGGCTACGCGATTGGCTATCATCGCAGCCGTGATTCCCGCGCCTACTCCATTATCAATGTTGACAACAGAGAGACCCGGCGCGCAGGTTTGTAACATCGCTAGCAATGCGGCAACACCTTTGCCGCCCATTCCATAGCCGATCGAGGTTGGTAAACCAATCACCGGGACCGGCACTAACCCGGCTACCACCGACGGTAACGCGCCATCCATGCCGGCCGCCACCACGATCGCATCGGTGCCTCGCGCGAGCAAATCGCGCAAGGGGTTCACTAAACGATGCAATCCCGCCACGCCCACATCATAGATACACGTCACCTGGCAGCCCATCTCTTCTGCAATGAGTGCTGCCTCCTCCGCCACTGGAATATCGGACGTGCCAGCGCTGATCACGCCAACCTGTCCTCCTGTGCTACGATGTACGTAATCTGGACTGTAGATGACTACCGCTCGAGCCGCCTCGCGCACACGCACTTCATATGCTGAAAACGACTCCCGTAGTACCTCTACAGCCTCCGACCGAACCCGACTGATAATCGCACGACCCGAACCTGCCAGAAGCGCCCGCGCCATCGCGATGATCTGGCCTGCCTCCTTCGTCTCACCGAAAATGACCTCCGGCACGCCTTTGCGCTGTTCACGTTCCGAGTCCGCGCGAATATCGATTACTGGTGAGAACCTGGTACTCCCAGAGTTTTGTGACTGCTGCTGAAATCCATTGGAATCATGCGCCAACTCATCCGGCCCGATTTCCTGCTTGTTCTCTCTATCCCCCTGCTCGAAAGCTTCATGGCCAAACAAATGGAGCAACGATTCCCACTGGTCTTCAGCATGCTGACTCACAAAAATATACATCCTTACTAAAGCTTTGTACACAAATCTCATTTGGGAGTTTTCCAACCAGTCACAGTTTAGCATAGTTCAACCAAATGAGCAAGCCAACAATGTCGTATTCTTCAAGTCCCAGGCCAGTCTGATGGACAGGAAAGCACTCTACCAGGCAGCGTTGCCCGTCTATGATATAATGTACACATGGCTCCAAATGATGATCATTTTCGTTGTATAGATATATGATGTATAAAAAACTTTTGTTACCAGTTGGAATATTGTTACCGCTCGTTGTGCTGCTGGGGGCATGCGGTCCAGCCGTCAACCAACCCCCAACACAAAAAACCGTCACGATCAACCCGACGTTTCAGTCGCAATTGTCTCCCGTCCCCACAATTCCAACCTATCGTTGTGGCTCGTGGACATCGAACAATGCCCCTGGCCGGTACTCGACTATCACCATTTATGCTCGCCTGACCAAAGATGTCGCAGGCGTGAGCGGCGCAATGGCGACAGCCGTCGTGCATTTCCACGATGAAGATGTGACCCTCGATCAACATCCCACCAGTGATAGCGGCGGCTACGTTTCCTTTCCGCTCGCGCTCCAGGGTCGCCAGCCACGCAATATCCCGGCAACCATCGATATCACCTTCACAAACTTCCCTGGCCGCACACTGCACTGCACCTCGACCTTTTTCACTCCACAGTAAGTTTCTGGCAGGCGGGACAAAAATGCGTGCCTCGCTGAGCGACGACGATACGCTCGATGGGCTGCCCGCAGCGCGGGCAGGGCTTTCCCTCTTGCTGGTAGACGAGCACGCGATTGTAGTTCTCACCAGCCTCACCCCACAGATCACGATACTCGCTGAACGACGTGCCGCCATGCTCTATGCCCAGAGACAAGACCGAGACAATCCCCTCGTGCAGCAAGCGTATCTCGCCGGGCGAAAGCGAATAAGCCGGGCGCAGGGGGTGGATAGCGGCATAATACAGCGCCTCGTCCGCGTAGATATTCCCCAAACCCGCGATGATCTCCTGGTTCAACAACACCTGCTTAATTGCGCCTTTACGCGTGGAGAGACTCCGTGCCAGTCCCTCCACCGTAAACTCGTCACTCAACGGTTCCGGTCCCAATCCCTCCAATGCTTCAGCTTCACGTTCACGCGACCACAATTCGATACGCCCAAATTTGCGCGGGTCGGTATACAACAGACGCCGCCCATCAGCCAGGTTGAAAGAGGCGCGACAATATTCGTAGAGGCGCCATTCATTACGCTCTTTGGGGTCGGAGGGCGCAATGAATGGCTCCCCTACAGGATGTATTGCAGGGCCTCGAGTATTCCAGGCTATAGGATCGATTTCTCTCAGGCTGGTATCGATCTCCCATCCGGGAGGGAGCAGCAACAAATTGCCCGTCATACGGCGGTGAATAGTCAGGATCAGATCGCCACTCAAATCCAGTACAAGAAATTTTCCCCGTCGTCTGACCGCCAGGATATCCCGCCCGGCAATTTCAGCCAGAAAATCTGGAAGTTCAGGATGGCCGATGGTGCGCTCCCAGAAGACCTGGGCATCCTGGATAGTCGCTCCCACAATGGCATGGCGTAACTGGCGCGCGGTGTATTCTACTTCGGGTAATTCAGGCATCGTTCCCTCTAGGTCTGGAGGGGGTTTACGCCCTCTCGTCTGTATAGTATGCTAGTATTCTTCGATTTTTGCGTGTTTTTGGCTCTTGTTCATTCCCAGGGCTTTATCTTCCCGTGCATCGCAGTAAAATAGCTTGATCTCTTACTTGGGTGTGTCTAGCATACATCCGTGTCTCAATGCTCATTAGATGGTGAAAGTTACCTGCATGATAGCATAAATTGGTATAGCTGACTATCCTCTTCAATGGCAAGCCATTTGGAATATGTAGTATTTTTCCGTTCTGGGGATTTTAAGTCCCTCAAGAGCTTTGATTGCCTCTACAGGCCGCTCTATACGATTGTGTTCGTGTTCCAGTCATATGCTCGTTCGCTCGACTTTTCATTTAAACCGCCCTGGCTACCATGCCATATTTTGAGCAAACACGCTCAGACCGTGATAGAATGAGGGACAGGGAAAATACCGTTGTTTCTTCTTTTCGTCACGGTAAGGAGCAATACCATGAAGGCTCTCAAGCGATTCGCTTCCTGGGCAATTTTCCGCATGCGCAAAGTAATTGAGCCGGACCTGACGGCTTCTCATTACTCATTGCATTCCTCTTCGTATGCGCCTCACCCTGATTATTATGACGATACCGTTGCTGGCCAGCGCCGGGGTGAGTACCAGGATGACTTCCTGGCAGGCTATCCTCGACGTCAGGATCCCAATGCAACATGCGCTGGCTTTCCTCGACGGGCAGGTATTGTTGTGGGCCATGGTTGGAGAATCCCAACGCCGACACGGCTTCCCGTTTATGATTGAGAAATTTGTTCTCTAAGAAGCATCTATACGTTGGGGATGGACTCCTATGAGAGCGAACAAGCGGTATTGACGAACGCACTGAACGAGGCAATCCCTCCGTTCTAGTGATGCCGCACGACGAGGCCGAGGCGAGTTGACGGAGGCGAGAGGCGCGGAAGGAACTGCAAGATTCTTGCTCGTGCTCACGGACAGGTTCGTGGTGACACTCTTCACTTTTTTTCTTCTGGCATATAGCGCAAGTGAAGCTTGCTAGTTAGGAAAGAGACAATAAAATTTCGGTTATTTTTAGTAGCATTGTTTTGTTGCACTTTTGTTGTTTTCTTGCCTGAAAATGTGCACGCGACATGTACTGTCCCTTACGTTTCAGGAACAGGAATTTATAATTGTGCGGGTGTTTTACAAGTGCTCAGAGGAGCAAGTCAGCCGTCAGCGCTAAATAACAAAAACCAATGGGATAATGGAGCTCGCCCTGCTACTGACACGACAAGTCCACTCAACCAGGCCAGCATCAATGAGATGGCTGTATGGGGTATGAACGTATTGCGCGTTCCTGTCTCTGCATATATATATGAGGAATCGTCTACACAGAGCGCATATTTAACACAATTAGACGATATAGTAAGTAATACTCAGACCGCAAATATCAAAGTCATATTTGCGGTCTTTGAAGATGTACAAGCTGGTGGGCAAAGTGGTAATGTAGGCACTATGACAACGGACGACACAACATTTCTTGGCGTGCTTGCGAATAGATATTCTGCAAAAACGCGAGTATTCTATGATTTGTTGAATGAACCGCAAGAGACTAGTTGGTCTGCCTGGGAAAGCGATATGAACGCAGGAATTACTGCCGTTCGTGCTTATAGTTCCCAGATTGTGGTACTCGAACCGACACAAGGCATAACAGGTAACGGATGTACGGACAATGGTTCCACAATCAAAGGAATGTTCAATGGGCTTCCAACTAGCGACATTCCTAGTGATTCGGAAATGGTATTCAGTCCGCATATGTATAACGCAGTAATAAATGGGGACAGTACCAGTTGGAAGTGCGAATTGGGACCGGCATGGGGTAATTATCCTGTATATGTCGGTGAATGGGGCGTTTTGCCTCACGCTGGGATAAGCTATAATTGTCAAAACTTAACCAATGCGAACGCAGATAATGTTACAAACAATTGGATGGGGTGGTCTCTAACAGGAAATAACGGGGACAAAATAAGTTGGTCGGCTTGGGACTTTGAGCCAACCAATATGGTTAGTGTCCAAGCAAGTCCATGGACACGAACAGCATTTAGCACATCATCTTGGTCATGTGATGACGGGTCAAGTGCAGCTAACAGTTCTGGCATGGGCGCAGACGTCTATGCCTGGATGCAAAATCATTAGTTTCAACTGGGCCGATGTAAGAGCTAATGGTAACTCGCTTCCCTTATAAGGAAGAGATACGGTTCGAGTCCGGACGGCCCCCTGCTGAAAGGCCGGAGGCTCTCGTTGGGGGTTGAGGTTGAAAGAGACCCAGGGTGTATGTTCAGATTGAGCGTATCTCCTGAGTTTTTGTTGCTGGTCTTTCGTGAGTGATTCCGCTATTGGCAAGCCATAGTTGCGACTCTCCATCACTTTTGATACTGCCGGCGAACCTTTCGTAGTCATTGTAAGGGCGGGGGATGAGCGGATGTGGGGTGGGGACCCTTGCGGTCAATGCCATTAAAATAAGTGCAAGAGCACGCTTAAAACCACTGATTCTAGCTCATCCGTATGAGCGTAGATTCTCCTTATTTAAATGGCATTGCCCTTGCGGTCGCCCTGGGGTTCGCCACCGGTATCACTTTTGCTGATACTCCCTGTCAGATAGTTAGGCTTCAGGTTCCTTACAAGAAAGATGTACAAAAGTACTACTTTATAACCTTTTCATGTGGTGCATCTGTATACTTATATACGTGACAATTCTCTCCCCGCGTTCTTCGTGAGCGTTCGTCCAGAGACTACCAACTATTTGTTCAAGTTGATTCGTTTGACATCCACGTCCCGCTTTGGTTGGGAGATTACCCATGCGATGCATTCATTGTGGCAGGGTCAATCCAGATGCTACCATCGTCTGCCGCTTCTGCGGCGGCCCTATCTCAGACTCACCGTATGAAAGAGCACCTTCCTCTTTTCCACTCTCAGAAAAGAGGACTCTTCCCATACCCGCCTCCCCTGGAGATAGCTCACGCTCGGTCGTTTCCAACGGTACGCCTCGCGCAAGACACAGAAGGCGCCGCTCTCTCGGTTGGGTGATACTCGCCCTTCTTCTCCTGGTTGTCGGGGCCGGGTTGGCTTTGTTGGTAGCGAACGCTCCTCAGTCCAGCACCTCTGTCTCTCAGGTCCTCCTCACGTACTGCGATGCGATGAAGCGAGGGGATTATCAGCAGGCCTACCAGCAATGGACGAGCAGTTTCAGGCAACAGACGACCGAGGCTGATTTTGCCTACTATTATCAAAAGAGAGCCAGGGTGACTACGTGTGTGGTGAGCAATGTCTCCGCAGGGGGTTCATCAGCCACTGGAACGATCAACTTAAGCTTTGCCGATGGAAGTACTGAGACGTATGAGATGCAGTTACTCATGGAGAACAATACGTGGAAGATTCATGGTCAGACTTCTCCCTGACTCATCGGGAACTCAGGACACCCGATCGTTCTGCGCCTCTCTACCCACTGGGTAGAGATCGCAAGAGGCAATAAGCAGGCGGCATCTATCCGATAGATGCCGCGTAGCAGTGTTCACTTCTTGTAGATGAAAGGAGCGCATAACGATACTCCAGTTTCGACTTCATTATACCGCCTCTCACATCGGCAAGCGAACACAGAGCGTCCAGGGCGGGGGCAAGCCCGGCCCGTACCCTACACGATACACGACTCGACCCGTATAGGGTACGGGCCGGGCTTGCCCCCGCCCTGCTCACTCAAACTATATGAGCTACTCAACAAGAAAACTGTGGATTACCCGACTGCAAAACATACCAATGTTGCGTATAAATACAGTAGAGAAAGAGCG
>WNGR01011739.1_pt1 | contig 12820 bp, 5 predicted proteins | sample 5407581 | NCBI WGS metagenome assembly WNGR01 (sample SAMN13153383, study PRJNA577476) | soil metagenome | isolation source: 80 cm soil or saprolite under Garry oak tree replicate 2 | place: USA:California | collected 2016-06-15 | reverse complement strand
CAAAGGCGTGTGGCGACGAGCGAGGAGGCCGAGAAGCGGCGTGCGAGAGCCGACGGCTAAGGGGAAGGCGCGATCGACTAGACCGAGTAGGAGTGAGTGGGAACCCGGAACAATGGCGAGACGGCGTTGAAGGGCCAAGGCGAGCGTCAGGCTCGTCAGGGGTGTCGGGACTAGGGTGAGCGTGACGCTGACGAGGCTGAGTCGAACGAGACGAGGACGACGGTGGACGGAAACTTGGAGATGAACGGATTTACGGAGTTCAACTAGGATGTCTTCGACTTGCGGCTTTCGTGCGTGCAAGGGCTCAAGCGCTCAAACGTTATAGGCGTCGCGCGGTGTGGGTCACGCTGTTATTCCATGATGAGGGTTTCGGACTGGACTTGTGTACAACACGGTTGTCTGTAAATGGGTTATTGGAGTGATTATGCATCGTTTTCCATCATAAGGTTGATATGCTAATTCTATCCGATGGGAAACACGACCGACGTCGGTTCGATAAGCAGTACAGCAGCTTGGACGAAGGGATGGCCCAAGTGACACGACCCCATCTCACATTGCGTTATAATTTCGTCAACACCATTCAGATCTGTGGCTGGCACGCGCCTGGGCAAAGCGAGATTTCCCTGATTTTTGTCATTCCCTAGACGATCACCTTTCTTCGCCCAGAGGCCTCTCGCTCGTATTGGCAAGGGCGCAGTTCCAGCCGAAGTCTGAACCTCGCACAAACACTGCCGGGAAACCCCTTCATCGAAATCTGGAATCGCTCGTGAGCCCAACTTGCTCCATCTCCATCCTTCGACACACTCCGTTCTGCCGCCTCGTCTGGTCCTGTCATTATCATAACCACTCCAGATGGCGGGCGCTCTGACATTCTGATCCTTCTTCACGACACGTCTCCCTCTCTCATCCCTACCCCTGATGATTTCTACGACCGTGCGAGCGCATTAAAGGACAAGTTATTGGACGCACGAAACAAATACGGACACGATTCAAGTCATTATAATCAAAGTCTAGCTTACACTCTCACAGAGCTTTACGACCTCGTTGGCAAACCAGTCATCGACAGACTTCGTCAACTGAAAGTACCAGAGCAATCCCGCGTCTGGTGGTGTCCGACCTCAGTCTTCTGTTCCTTACCCCTTCACGCCATTGGCCCAATCCCGTCAGATGACGGTGGCGAGGAGCGGTATTTCTTGGACATCTACATCCCTTCTTATACTCCAACACTTTCAGCACTCGTCCTCGAATCTGACCATCGTGAGCCAGGCTCACCTACTTCGGGCCTTCCTTCATTACTTCTTGTCGCACACTTCGACGTGCCTTCACCGGACGTGACATTGTCAGAGGTGTACAAAGACGTCAAGATTGTACAGGCACTCAATACGCGACTTCCAGTAAAAAGTCTCATCTCAGAAGGTGCAACAGCTACGTCGGCTCTAGATGGCCTCCGGGATCACCAATTTGTCCATTTTGTATGTCACGGCACGTTGGAGGCAAGTAAACCATTTGACGCCGGATTCGAGCTTCACAGGAACGAGCGCCTCACGCTGCTCAACATTGTGCGGTCTCGGCTTCCCACTACCGAATTTGCCTTCCTCTCGGCTTGTCATACAGCCGAATTGACCGACGGAAGCTCTGCTGACGAGGGCCTACACCTGGCCGCCGCAGTACAATACTGTGGGTTTAGGAGCGTAGTCGGGACAATGTGGGCGATGGCAAATGAGGATGGTCCCGACCTTGCAAAGCACTTCTATAAGTCGATGTTCCCGAGAAGAGAGCAAGGGGAACCGGTACCGTACTATAAGCGATCTGCCGGAGCACTTCGAGACGCGGTGAAGAAGCTGCGGAAGAAGAGAGGGATTACGCTGGAGCGGTGGGTGAATTTCGTTCATTACGGCGCATGATCTGTGAGTGTCTAGGTTTTGTTGGATGTGGATTCCGTGCTTACAGCCCGTCTGTACCAGTGCGCGCAAGGTCTCAAACGCTATATGCGTGGGGTGGTGGTGTGAGTCAGGCTGTTATTCGATAACGAGAAGTTCGGACTGGATGTGACACTACAAGCCTGAGAATGGTTATGTACGATAGTTATCAGCATAAGTGAACTGCCGGAACGATTGTGCATCATCGCCCGCCGTCACGAGATTGGAATATCTGTTCTTCGGGGAAACAATAACTTCCTCGTGAATGCGCAAAATATGTGTAACTCCGATGTACATGCTTTGAAGTGCGTGCGTGAGTTCGGTGACGAAGAGGATTCAAGAAGGATGGGGGAGAGTGAGACAAGTAGATAAAGATTAGATTGAGAAAGCAAACGGAGGAGCGGAGGCGACGAGCACGGGCGGGGGTCAGGAAGTGCGAAGTGTCGAGGCTCTGCGGTGTCCGGGATTTGAGTGCGAGAAACGCGGGGTTGGGCGGGAGCGGGAGCGGACTGGGTGATCAAGCAAAGACAGATGGGTGCTGCAATGAATGAAGAAGGGAGGCGTAACGCGCAGAGCCGAGGTCGAAGGCGCGAGCGAACAACAGAGTGAGACTAAGTGTCGGGAGTGTCAGAACTCAGCCAAGCGAGGCGCTAACGAGGCTGAGGCGAGTGAGAGGATAAGGACGAGGATGACGGAAAACGGACGGAAACTTCGAAATTAATGAATTTGCGGGCTTTTTAACAAGGCCGGGAGACTTCCACCAAAAGGACGAACGAAAGGGATTGACGACATTTATTCCTGTAGAGTGAGCGACTTCGAGTACACGAAAGTGCTTAAGTGCAAGCCCGTAAGTAGGAATATTCAGCGCAGACCGAACGATGTAGGGGGGAGTAAGGTAGGGAATACTGCTGGAGCGAAGGAGACGGTGACGCGAAATGCAGTCGAATGCAGAATGCAAATTGAAACGGAGGTAAGAGGGCAAGAAAAAGTGATAAGGTCATGCGGAAGTCCAGTATCATGGTTGGGAATCCACGCCGTCATCTTATACAAAGAGGACGGCCGGTGCGACGACGACGGGGACAAGGCGACAAAAAAGCAGCGATACTGATAATGAGGGCGAGCGAGGCGACTTGGTGACTTGTGGGGGTTTGCTTTACGAGTCGCCATGAAGAAGGCTTACAGTGACGGAAGCAATTGCCGGACGAGAGCGCGAGCGAGAGTGAGGAGGAGAGAACGACTGGTGTGAGAGATAACGCGATGACGGAAGGCGAGAGCCAGTCCCTGAGACCAGCCGGCTCCCCTTCCGTACCTTCACAACCACTTCTGCTATGACAAATAGTACCCCTGGATGCCAGTGGTTCAACCCCCACCTACCCGTTCTGTCGCCGTAACGTGGAGTCGCCCGATATCCTCAAGTTGGATGTGTCGCGAATACCCTCACCTGCGAGGCACAGAACGGCACAGAACACTTGCCCCACCATGGGCCCGACTGGACTCTCACGTCACCAGTACCTCACCGTAACCGACAGTCTCCCACCGTCCAGCAATATTTTCACTCCTCGTGCCAACTGTAACATGTAAATGAGGGACTATTGGTTCTCTAATTGCACAGCTCTGGTGCAGGTCGTTCAGAGAAAAATCCTCCTCTGCGTGCCGCCCCTCAGCGTGCCGCCCACACTGACAACATGATTCTGTTTTTGCATGTAAAAACCGGGAAAAAGTGGTGACTAATACTTAACAATTTTTCACCATCCATAATGAGAAAATTATTGTAATCAAACTTTATGATCATACAAGGATTATCAGGCCATGTCTTGTGTGATAATTCTTGAATGGACATAAAATTTAATTATGATAATTTTCTAATTATGGATTGTGAAAAATTCTTAAGTATTAGTCACTGCTTTTTCCCGGTTTCTTCGTGCAAAAACAGAATCATGTTGTCAGTGCCATCTTATGAATGAACCTCGTCATTCGAATTGGTTGCCCCGGGGCCACTACTTCAAGTCGGTCCGCTGCTCATCCGGCCGGTGTTGTTTTCGGTGGCAGTTCCGGGCCTCTTGCCGTATAAGTTTTTTTTTTTTTTGGAATCCATTTCCGTGCGTGTTGGGGTACAGAACCCTATGTAGCACTTCACTATGTAATTGCCCGTGTTTTACCCGTAGGACCTCCTCAATTTACATTTCTCTTCCTGTTCATCTAAAGCCGTATAAGTATGTTGGGACGCGAGATGTCCGGCATGCGGTCACCCGAAGGAGAACATACAGCATTTCTTATTCGACTGTCCCAAGTACAGTTACGAACGGTGGGCACTACTCAAGCATTGCAAGAAACAAAACCCCAAACTAGAAGACATCCTCAATAACAGCAAACTGATAGTCCCACTCGCAAACTTTATACAAGCCACAGGGAGATTCGAGCAAGAGCTAAGCAACACATCTAGTAATTAAAAAGCACACCCCAACGCGCATCAACATTCAACCCCACATTACGACGGGCGCTGGGACGTGCCCACCAAGATATGAAGAGGGTTTTGAGCGGCGAGGTCGAGATTAATGGGAGCGGGCTTATCACAAAAGGCAAAGCGTCACCAAGTCCTCAAGGCGCAACGCACCATTAACGCAACCTTAAATCCAACTCGTCACAGCGCGCAAAGGCGCCTCAACGTCCTCAACACTTGGCGTAACGCCGAGCCGCTCTTACTCAGAGCGGGAAGGTTATAAAGGGAAAGGCAGAGAAATGTTATTGGAGGAGGCACAGCAACACACGCACAGACACAGACGACTGACAGACGGCCAGCGTCCTGTGAGAATGTGGCCTGTGTTTCCTTGTATGTATTGCCGTGCCTCGACTTGATACACGTTGTAAGGCCACCCCGAGCGTTGGGCTCGGAATCACTCATTTTCGGTCATTGCGTGACCTCCTTGCTACTTCGGACGCGACATCGCACCAACAGCCCTTGATCCCATCGATCTCGCTTTCCCCTATCACCGGATCACCCTCATACACTCTCACTCTCACTCTCCCTCTCGTCGCTCGTTATTTCGCTCACCTTCGCCAGCCACTTCACCTCACATCACCAATGGACGCGCCGCTCACCACCCGCTTATAGGCCTCGCGTCCCCGCACCTCATTCATTCGTCGTCCATCGCCACTCGACAGCTCTCGTCACCCTTCCTTTGCTGTCCTGATAAGTCACCCCGCTATAGTCGATCGGATCACTTCGGTTACGCCCCCACTTTGTCTTTGGCAAAGGCGTGATATGTCTCTTGTTAAAATCTTTCTAACCCTTTGTACTCTAGTGCGAACGCCGTCGTCCCTGTATTGGGCTCGGCCCCTCCTATTATCGCCCCATATTTCTGTGGCGTTTCGCCACTCGTACCTTACCATTCCCCTTTCCGAGTCGTCTCGTTTCCGTACCCTTCCCAGGTCTCGTTCGCCTCTCCTCGTCGCTCGACTCCTCCCCATTCCTTACACTCCCCCTTTACCCTACCTCTGGTTCTAGTACTGGCTCCTGTATTTGAACCTCATCGTTTTCTGGCTAAATAGAAGAGTGCTCGTGTCGTCACTGTTATCCCCCCTCTGTCTGTGTGATTTCGACTCGAGTTCGGCCCAGACGAGGGCACTCGAAGTTGAATCGCTCGCAATCGTCTCCCATTGCCCTGCCGCCTCGGTCGGCATCAGTTCTCGTTCTCGCTCGTACTTTCGCGCTCCCAGCTCCTCCCCTTTTCTCCCTTCTCCTCATCTTCCCCTTCCCTCTTTGAGTTAGAACACACTCCGCCTTCGAACTCGCCCGGACCCCTTAGCGTCCATACGACGTGTTAAAGGTGAGGTGGGTTGGCGTGTGCATTTTCCAGTGTGCTACTAACACTCAAATCGTAAAGGGCACCCATTTGTGGCTCGGGTCTTTCTTTCGCCTCCAATAGCCCAACCCGCCGCCTCACTTAACATTCCGATTCTCGAGTGTTTAAGCATGGCCGACGAACTAGGTAGGCCCCTGATACCATCTTAGCTGTTCCAGCCCGGTCCCGTACCAACTGTTTCTCAACTATTTCTTTACAGGATCCATCCACGGAATCGATTCCTTCATCACTCGTCAGGAATTTCTCCTCGGGTCACCTCGGTCTCGTCCTACCCGCCTTCCCCATATCTATAATCTGGCTGTGGCGCGAATCCGTCGCTTTAGCCTGTCAGATGAAGTGGATGACCTCAACAAGTCAGTTCTTCATCTGACCGAATCGATACTCCTTCCACCCCAATCGTGGCTAGAAGACGGTCCACTGATCCTTCGAGCTTTGTTCCTCCTCGCTTTCGCGCTTTGGGGGCGCTCTGTAGTGTCCGGGCTGCCCGAAGATGCCATTTACGCAGCCAAATACCTCCGCCATCTTCGAGACCGGCCTCACGCAGCGTTCGGGTTCCCGCACCTAGTCGCAGGGTTGCTCGTGGATGTGTTGGCATCTCAGGTGGAGATGAAAGCCGGAAACGTAATGCAGAACATCGAGGAGATGACAGCCCTCTGTCACGAACTCCTCACCTCAGATCTGTCCGGTAATTACACCACGCCCGCCGTCACAACCCTTTATAGAGTAGTTTGGTCCACAATCAATCCGTGGGTCCCGGATCAACTATTGAATCCAGTTATCGGGTGCCTGCGACTGGCGAGGGTGCACAAACCAGAATTGCGAGTTGCTCGCTTCATCCTTGCCTATTGTCTCATCAGTCGCTATTGTATGACTTTTGTGGATGATGATTATGAGGAGGCTGCGTCCATCCTGGATGAAATTATTACTTCCGTCTCCCCCGGAGACCGTCAAGATAAGGTCGTAAACAATGCCCATAATTTCATGGGAGGGCTAGCGTGGACTCGATCGGTAATGCGCAAGACCCCAGAAGATTTAGAGGAGGCAATGTATCGCATCCATGCCTCTCTCGGCTCTCCTTCACGAGACTATTCTCGTTCTTTTCTTAATCAAACCTTGGAAGACACCGCAAAGCAGCGTTTCCTTTTCTTCGGTCCCATCGAAGGCCTCGAAGCATCATCCAAGTCCGGCATTTCGCCGTCATCTCAGCCAGTGCCAGCGGTGTCCTTTGGGGGGTATGAAGATGACGAATCAGAATTCGATCCGGTAAAGGAGATGAGGCTCCTTAGAGAATTTCTCTCTGGGATCCGCAATGACGACCTAACGAAAATCGACGAAGCGATCGAAAAGGGCCGAACCATACTTTCTTCATCTGATCCAACGCATACGTTTGTGTCACCCCTTCTCGATTTATTCGGCTGGACCCTCTTTGATGTATTCCAGCGCACGAACAAGATCGAGTACCTTAATGAGGCGATTAGCACATACCGTCAAATCCTTGAGCGTCCGTCACCACAATTCCTGCGCTACGAGAGACTTCTTCAACTTTCCATGTCTTTATACTTCCGCTTCATGTCCTGTCACCTTACGCAAGACCTGGATGAAGTACTGGAGCTACTCTCCCAGTGTGTCAAGGACAGACATACAGGCTCAGCCCTTCCCAGCGCTCGATTCCGGTTAGCATGCTTCTGGGCATCCGTTGCGCGGGATTACCGTCACCCCTCCGTCTCCAAAGCGTACGAGAGCGCTGTGTCATTGATGCAAGACACCCTGTTTTTCGCACCAACTTTGCAGCTACAGCATGCCACTCTCGCTGAGAGGTCTGACACCTCTCATCGGATGCTGGCGCTGGACTATGCCTCGTATCAGGTCGACCTGGGTCAATCCGAGGGAGCGATTGAGACTCTTGAAAGAGGGAGAGCCTTACTTTGGTCCGAGATGCGTCACCTACGTGCTTCGATTGACCAACTTATGCAGGCAGACCCACAATTAGGACACAAGTTTGCGGAGATCAACCGAGACCTTGAAGAGCTCACTAAGTCCGTCCCACCAAGCCACAAATTAAGCATAGATGATGGCGGAGCCGACGACGTCATGGCAGTGGACCCATTTGGTCGTCTCCTGTTGAAGCAACGTAGGCTTTTGAAGGAACGCGACAAGCTCATTTCGCAAATTCAAGCCTTGCCGGGCTTCGACTGTTTTATGATACCCCTGCCGTTCGACGCAATCCGTTCTGCTGCCTCGTCTGGTCCTGTCATTATCATAAACCACTCCAAATATCGTTCTGACATTCTCATCCTTCGTTACAACGCGTCTCCCTCCCTCATTCCTACCCCTCGTGATTTCTACCGCCGTGCGAGCGCATTAAAGGATGAGTTATTGGACGCACGAAACAAATACGGACCCGATTCAAACCATTATAATCAAACTCTAGCTTACATTCTCACAGAGCTTTATGACCTCGTTGGAAAACCTGTCATCGACAGACTTCGTCAACTGAAAGTACCAGAGCAATCCCGCGTCTGGTGGTGTCCGACCTCAGTCTTCTGTGCCTTACCCCTTCACGCCATGGGCCCAATCTCGTCAGATGATGGCGACGACGACCGGTATTTCTTAGACCTCTATATCCCTTCTTATACTCCAACGCTCTCGGCACTCATCCCCGAATCTGACCGTCGTCAGCAAGGCTCACCTACTTCGGTCCTTCCTTCATTACTTCTCGTGGCACATTTCGACGTGCCTTCACCGGACGTGTCACTGTCAGACGTGTGCGAAGACGTCAAGATCGTACAGGCACTCAATACGCGACTTCCAGTAAAAAGTCTTATCTCAGAAGGTGCAACAACTACGTCGGCTCTAGATGGCCTCCGGGATCACCAATTTGTCCACTTTGTATGTCACGGCACGTTGGAGGCAAGTAAACCATTTGACGCCGGATTCGAGCTTCACGGGAACGAGCGTCTCACTCTACTCGACATTGTGCGATCTCGCCTTCCTGCTGCCGAATTTGCGTTCCTCTCGGCTTGTCACACAGCTGAGTTGACCGATGGAAGTTCCGCTGACGAAGGCCTACACCTGGCTGCTGCAGTACAATACTGTGGGTTTAGGAGCGTAGTCGGGACAATGTGGGCGATGGCAAACGAGGATGGTCCGGACCTTGCAAAGCACTTCTATAAGTCGATGTTCCCGAGAAGAGAGCAAGGAGAACCGGTACCGTACTACAAGAGATCTGCCGGAGCACTCCGGGACGCGGTGAAGCAGCTGCGGAAGAAGAGAGGGATTACCCTGGAGCGGTGGGTGAATTTCGTTCATTACGGCTCATGATCTGTGAGTGTCTAGGTTTTGTTGGGTGTGATTCCCGTGCTTACAGCCCGTTCGTACCAGTGTGCGCAAGGTCTCAAACACTATATGCGTGGGGTGGTGCGGGTCAGGCTGTTATTCGATAATGAGAAGTTCGAACTGGATGTAATACTATAGACCTGAGAATGGTTATGTACGATAGTTATCAGTATAAATGAACCACCGGAACCACTGTGCATTATCGCCCGCCGTCACGGGGGCGAAATATCTTTGGGGAAACACTAACCGCCTCGTGAATGCGCGAAAGATGTGTGGCTCCGATGTACATGCTCTGAAGTGTGTTCGTGAGTTCGGTGACGAAGAGGATTCAAGAAGGATGGGGGAGAGTGAGACAAGCAGATAAAGACTAGATTTGGAAAGGAAACGGAGGAGCGGAGGAGGCGACGAGCACGGGCGGGGGTCAGGAAGTGCGAAGTGTCGAGAGTCTGCGGTGTCCGGGATTTGAGTGCGAGAAACGCGGGGTTGGGCGGGAGCGGGAGCGAACTAGATGATCAAGCAAAGACAAATGCGTGCCGCAATGAATGAGGAAGGCGAGCCGTAACGCGCGGAGCCGAGGTCGAAGGCGCGAGCGAACAACCGAGAGACTAAATGTCGGGAGTGTCGGAAGTCAGCCAAGCGAGGCGCTAACGAGGCTGAGGCGAGTGAGACGATAAGGACGAGGACGACGGAAAATGGATGGAAACTTCGAAATCAATGAATTTGCGGCCTTTTTAAGACCTGACAAGGCTGAGAGACTCCCACCAAAAGGACGAACGAAGAGGGATTGGTGACATGGCGTTAATTTATTCCTGCAGAGTGAGCGACCTCTAGTACACGAAAGTGCTTAAGTGCAAGTCCGTCAGTAGGAATATTCGCGCAGACCGAACAATGCAGGGGGGAGTAAGGTAGGGAATAAGGCTGGAGCGAAGGAGACGGTGACGCGAAATGCAGTCGGATGCAGAAGGCAAATTGAAACGGAGATAAGAATGCAAGAAAAAGTGATAAGGTCGTACGGAAGTCCAGCGTCATGGTTGGGAATCCACGCCGTCACCTTATACAAAGAGGACTCAAGTCACTTGAGTCATCGAGGGGATGGGAGAGAGAGAGAAAGCAGCCAAAGACTAGATTGAGGGAGGAACTGCAGGGGCGGAGAAGGCAGGAGAAAGTGCAGGCCGGGATCAAGAAAGCGCAGAGCATCTAGCGCCTGCAGTGTCCGGGGCTTGACTGGGGCCGCACTCTAGCGGGAGCGGAACGGATGGTTAAGCGAAGTCGGAGGCGACGGGCGAGGAGGTCAAGGGCGTGTGTTAGCCGGATGTGAAGACGCGAGCGACTAGACCCAGTGAGAGTGAGCGAGAAACATGAGGAAATAGCGCGACAGCGTTGAATGGACTCAGGGTATCAGGGGTACTGGAACTGGGACGAGCGACATGCCGAATGAGGCTGAGGCGAATGCAAGGGTGAGGACGAGGACAAGGGCGGTGGACAAAAACTTCGAGACTAACGGATTTGCGGGGTTAAATTTGACTCGGGTGTGTTTGACTTAGGGCCTGGCCCAGCTGAGAGAGTCGTCCAAGGAGCAACTTGAAGGAGAATGAGGGAATGCCGATACGGGCATGGATATTTTCTGGCAGAGTCAGTGGCCAAAAATAAACGAAAGTACTTGACACAGACAAGCTAGGGAATAGGGCTAGAGCGGTGGAGGCGGAAGCGGAAGCAGAGGCGCAGTAACGCGAAATAGAGTCGAAGAGAAGGCAAATGTAAATGAAGGTAAGCAAAGGAAAGTACAGTTGTAGCATCATACCGTAGTCCGAGGTTGTAGTGAAGAACGCGTGCACGAACGTACAACGAAAACTGAACTTGAAGGGGAACGAGGCAAGGGGCGAAGCGATCAGACGGCGGAACACAATGACAGGGCGAAGAGGCTGGTGGAGACGGTCAAAGGGAACGAAGACTCGGAGGTTGACTACGTTGACTAGTTGACTGTGACAATGGGGGCGAGTGAAGCGAGTCGGTGGCTTGCAGTGAGTGGTTCCTGGACCCGGACTCTCACCACACCAGTCTTGTACCTCACCGCAACTGACAGTCTCCCGAGTCATGCACTGTCTTCCACTTCTCGGTCTCAAAGAGGCTCTCTTCCGCCTTTTAGCGTTTTTAGCATTTGCACCGCTCCGGACTATTGGATCTCATTGGGTTGCACGGTTCTGCCAGTGGTGCAGAGACCAATCTCCCTCTGCGTGCCCTGCCCCTCTTATGAATGAACCCCGTCTTCATGTTACATTGGCTGCACTGGTGCAACTACCTCTGGCCGATCTGCTGCTCGTCAGGTTGGTGTTGTCTTTGGTTGCATTTCCCGGGCCTGTTACCATATATATTGGCTGGAGCAGACGCCCACAATCGTGTGTGTTTCCTTGCATGTCTTGCCACGCTTCTGTTTGATACCGTGACGCGTGTTCAAGGTGAGGTGCGTTAGTACTTTCCAGCGTACTACCAATACCCAAATCCTGGCGTCGCAAAGGGACCTATTTGTGACTCGCCTCTTTCTTCGCCCCCATTAGTCCAACTCGTTGCCTCACCAACATGCAGTATAGGTTCCGAATTCCGTATCCCGATGGTCTAAGCATGGATGTCTCACAACGTAAGTCCCCGATATCCTCTCGACCTTTCCGTCGCCCCCATCAACGGGCTCTTAATCCCTTATTTACAGGATCGATTCGTGAAATCGATTCCGCTATCACTCAATCCCAGCATTTGCTCTCAGAGTTACCTCAGTCTCATCCTCTTGTCCCTGATTGTGGCTATATTCTAGCTAAGGCGCGATTCGATCGCTATGCGCTGTCAAATCAAGAGGATGACCTCGACAAGGCAATTCTTCATTTGACCGAATCAATCCTCCTCCCATCCCGTTCGTGGCTAAAAGACGGTCGAAAGATCTTTCGGGCTTTGGTCTTCCTCGCCTTCGCACTTCTCGAGCGCTCGAAAGTGTCCGAGAAACCCGAAGATGCCATTTACGCAGCCAAATACCTCCGCCATATTCGAGACCAGCTTCACCAAGCATTGGGGTTCCTGCACCTTCAAGCCACAATGTTGCTTGTGGATGCGTTGGCCATTCAAGTGGAGTCGAAAGCTGGAAATCCGGTCCAGAACATCGGAGAAATCGCAGCCCTCTGCCACGAACTCCTCACCTCGGATGCGCCCAAAGACGTCACCACTCAATCCGCCAGACTCATTTCTAGACTGGTTGTGTACGACATCGATCTGTGGGATCCAGATCAACCATGGGATCAAATTATCGAGTACCTGCAAGTAGCGAGGACGCACAAACCGGAACTGCTCGATGTCCGCCGCGCCCTTGTTTTGTCTCTCAGTTTTCGCTATATTTTGACTTGCGTGAATGATGATTATGAGGAGGTTGTGTCTGTCTTGGATGAAATTATTACTTCCGGAGTCCCCGGGGACAGTCAGGGCGAATTCGTTCAAGGGGTCATGGCATTGCTAGCGTTGATCCGATCGAACGCGTACCATACCCCGGAATATTCAGAGGAGGCAATGTATCACGCTCGTGGCTTTCTCGCGGCCAGCTCATCTCCTAAAGAAGGCCCTCTTATTAGCTCTAACTTGGAACACGCCGCGAAGCAGCGATTCCGTTACTTCGGTTCCATCGAAGGCCTCGGAGCATCGTCCGGCAATTCAGCGTTATCTCAG
>WNGR01006156.1_pt1 | contig 12820 bp, 6 predicted proteins | sample 5407581 | NCBI WGS metagenome assembly WNGR01 (sample SAMN13153383, study PRJNA577476) | soil metagenome | isolation source: 80 cm soil or saprolite under Garry oak tree replicate 2 | place: USA:California | collected 2016-06-15 | reverse complement strand
TGAATGTCGTCAGATGCACTAATATGCTTACACGGGAGCATCGCACCCTACCAACGTAATATCCGCCTACTCTGCCATGGGGGCCGCCGTGCGGTTCGACTATATCTGTCTGGAACATGGCTCCTTTACCGCCGGTTGATGTCGCGCTCAGGGAATCGCTGTGCCCACTCAAGTCCTCGCCACGACTTTCGCGGATTGTCGGCAGTGTGGAGGACGAAACTAATCGCCTCCAATGGTCAATGTGGTTGAGGTACGCGTGCAGGGGTGGAATTGTCTCATAATTGCCAACTGAGCCCGGTCCTCGCGACTCCGACTCATACAGCCTGCGGGACTTTCCGAACCGTCACACGACAAGTTCTGACACATCACTTCATCCACCTTCACTTGGTGAGCGCTGGCCACTTCTCAGTCCCTGTTTCTAACATCTTTATCACCGTTTTGTACAATGGACCATTGGGCGCGAATCAGAAATCCGGCTGGATAGCTTCTTTCGTTATCGCATGTCGACCAAGTTTGAATTCGTTCGGCACGACAACAAGAAGTATATGGCTCCACCCAGGCACATCTCTTTTTCCAATTATCGAATTGCTCTTATATGCTGTCACTTGGCCGCAACCAGAATTTCTCCCGACAAGCGTCGCCCTCGGTGTCGCATAAGTATATCTGATCCCTTCTGGACACGCCACAAATCCAATGTTACCCCAGCGACTGTATTTCTCCTTGGAACTTGAACGTGTCTGACTCAGCGCCCATCCTTCACCTCGATGGGATAATCCCCGAGCATCGCGTTATGGGGCGTCTTTGGACATTCTTAGTAGTCCCGTAGATCTGGTGTCGTTCTCTGGGCACCTTGTCCGTGTGGTCGGGGAACCTAGGCAGTGCATCAATTCGGGCTTTTCATACAGTGTTCCATCCGGGGCTTCTGTTGTACTCCCGAGATTGGTCCAATCTCCTCATCCGCGACTGGGGACGCATATAAAAGTTGGCTTAGGAAGAAGCACTTGGAGTCAGGACACACCAACTTTTCTTCATTTCAACACACAGACATCAGGTTAGCATGGAAATGCCGAACATGGAATTTTTCTCAAGTCGCGCTCGCGTATGGATGCCCGTCATCTCGTTCTGCGTCGTCATACTCCTTCATTCCGTCCGCAGGAGACGGCACGCCCTTCCCTTTCCCCCTGGCCCAAGGGGTTTGCCTATTGTCGGAAATGTTCTAGATATGCCCAGCAGGAACCAGTGGCTAACATATTGGCAATGGGGTAAACAAAATGGTGGGTACTTTTCACCACTCGATCGAGAAGACACACCTTACATCTGAGGAACCGTAGATTCTGACATAGTGCACGCTACGGCTCTCGGCACGCACATCATCGTCCTAAACTCCGCAAAAGCCGTGCACGAGCTTTTCGAGAAGCGATCTTCGATTTATTCTGATAGGTGCAGAATATGCCTCTGCTTCATCTAGGGATACTGACAAGATATGCTTTGCAAGGCCCCCACTGCCTTCCCTGACTCAGTTGTAAGTGCTCGATTTTTGTCTTTTCCCGAAGCCGACCCTTGATCGGCTTCTATATAGAATACGCATGAGCTGGAACATCGCATTTCTTCCATACGGTCCGAGATGGCGAACCTGGCGCAAAGTATTTCACGAACACTTTCACCCCAACGCAACGCGACAGTATCGGGCCCGAGAGCTGAAAGCTACTCGTCAACTTCTTGTGAACCTGCTTCGTACGCCCGAACATTATGGAGACCACCTGCGGTTGTGAGTCACGACTACCATTTCTCTTTGACTATTGATCAATGATTTACGTCGCCTTGCAGCATGTCGGGGCAGATAATCATGGCATCGCATACGGCATCGACATCGCCCCACACGACGACCCATATGTCTCATTGGCAGAGAAGGCGCTCCAAGCGGTCGAGTCAGCGTCCATAACAGGCTGGACGTTCGACATGCTTCCTTTCTGTATGTCACTGATGACACTCGTGATTTTGTCCTCCGTAAACGCGATTGTGTAGACATACACCTTCCTTGGTGGTTCCCTGGCGCCAGTTTCAAAAAGGAGGCCGCAAAATGGGCGCCACATATCGACGAAATGGTCAACAAACCGTATCAGACTGTGAAGGACGCTCTTGTGCGCCTATTGTGTTTGTTTCACGACTGGTGCGCTTTAGCTGACGTCAACGGTTCAGGCAAAAGGTGCCGCAGTGCCGTCTGTTGCCGCGTCCATGATCGCCGGTCTTCGTGAAAAACCATCATGCGAAGACGAATTGACATCAAAGGCTGTTCCCGCAACGATGTACATTGGCAAGTATACTTTCTCCATTCCGTAGTCTTATCTGATATCCCATCAGGTGGTGCCGACACTGTTAGTGCTATCTTCTCGGCATGTGAGATCATCTAACACCCAAGGAATCCGATAGACTGTTGCTGCGCTTCTGACATTCTTCCTTGCGATGGTTCTTCACCCCGACGCGCAGAGAAAAGCACAGATGGAGATCGATAATGTTGTGGGGGTAGACCGTCTTCCCGACTTTGAAGATGAAGCGTCTCTCCCTTACGTCTCGGCGCTCATCAAGGAGGTAATGCGGTGGCACCCCGTCACGCCTATTGGTACGCGTTGTTCGTAGCAAAGCAGGTTTCTTTAGCCTCACGCACGACAGCGGTTCCCCATCGTCTTGTCACGGATGATGTCTATGAAGGCTACTTCCTGCCTGCCGGGAGTATGGTGATTGGCAACGCCTGGTGAGTCAAATCCAATCCAAAATAGAAGCATTTCGCGATCACGCGCTGATTGAGCGAGCCCCACATCACCCATCAGGGCCATGCTGCACGATGAGTCGGTCTTCCCAGAGCCCAGTCAGTTCCGGCCTGAGCGCTTCCTCGATCCCAATGTCAAGCTGCCCGAAGCCGTCTTTGGTTTTGGCCGGCGGATATGCCCAGGGCGGTTTATGGCCCGTTCATCGATGTGGATTACCATCACATCTGTGTTGGCCGCCTTCGAGATCGGACCCATCACTGACAGCGACGGGGTCCCCCTGATACCAAGAGAGGACTACAAGGCGGGAGTAATCTCGTGAGTGAAGGTATCGTCTCAGCACTCGGACAGCTTTCTGACGTGAGGCTTTTTTGTTGATCGGGCGTGCGTGTGTGACAAAACAAAAGATATCCTGAAGCGTTCGCGTGCACAATTCGCCCGCGGTCAAAACAGGCGGAAGAGTTAGTTGTCGCGTCGCTGAGCGCCATGGCATGACGGTGTCGGGGATTCTGCTCGGCCGACGTGATAGATATTATTATGGTACAATACAATACATATTAGTACTAATACATAGGGTCACTAATGAAGCGACCAATCATAGGATAAGACACCAGGCCGCAACGTCGAAGCCCCAGGGACTCCCCAGGGATGACACGCTTACTAAGCATAACACGTTACCCTTTCCACACCCACAAATGCAGCCTGAGCCAAGCACAGCACGACTCAGGCTGTAAGACTTGCTGTAGGACGATGCTCCGTGGCGACTTGAGCATACCGTACCCGTACTGTAGGTGGTTGTGAACTTTGAAAGAGCCGCTGCCTTGCGCTCTATTGATGGATTATAATTTGTTTCGCCGTCCCCCCCAGCGCATTCGAAGTGAAACATGTCGGTGCCATCTTCTATTACTGATGCCATTGCGCTCCAGTGGCGCTGCCTGGTCAGCTGGGAGTGTGCCATGGACGAATAAGTAAATGACTAACTTATAATACGAGGAACTATCGTGGCGGCTATCAAAGGTGGCGTCGGCCCCCCAACGAAATGAAGAACCTCTTACGCTGCCCTCGGACGCTGATTGTGGTACAGCCGCAAGGTCCGTAGCGCGAACTATCCATCAATAGCTTATCCGGACCGCAATCCTTCAGAAATTTTACCTGCCAAAACATTGGGTATCCCGGGTTCTGATACACCGAGCTGACATAGGCTGTGCTCTAGCCTACAATTGTTGCTCTTCGGTGACTCATGTGTCATTAACTGTTTCGCCCCAAAACTTGCGATGCTATGTACTCGGATTCTCCAAGCTTCGGCCGGGGGCTATTAACATATTCCGCGGAGAGCTTTCCAATGGATAGCTTTGAACAACAGGTTGGTTGTACGATACAATCTTATCGCAACGACGCCGGTTAGTACCCGGTGTCAACGATGCTGTACTCAACGGAAGGAATACTAGAAAGCTACTCAGCTCAGAAAGAACACCCGCGATAGTTTAGTCGTAGAACTACGCGTCAAGTTTGTCGATTTCCAGTTCTGCAGGGATCTCTTGCAATTTTAACATCGCGTGTGGATGCGGGAACGCGAATTTTTTGAGCCACGAAGGGCAGAACAGAAATGCAAAACGCCCAATTCGTCTTTGATGGGAAAGCGCGTCCTGTGAAAAGAAACGAACTGACCGGGGCTTGAAAGACGCGGAGAAATCCATCAGCCATGATGAAGCCTACCTGGTTCGTCAGCCAGGACACGTGAGAAAACCTCTCAAGTCTAGTTCGATGGTCGTCAAAGCAGGACGCAAGTATACGGGCATCTTTGGCGGCCCAAGAAGCTCTATCGGAATATCGAGTTGAGAGGACGGTCACTATCGCTCTGTGTGGAGGCGCAGGCGCACACGTGCGTCACTCCGGACTGTCTCCGGACGGGTTAGTTTCGGGCCCCGCGTGCCGCAACGCAGCAAGAACCTCAATTTCCACCACTCATCTCAAATTTCAGCATACGTCCGCGATGTCCACCCTGCATGGAGCTACATGTCGTATAAAGCCTGCTGGTTCACCTTCGAGGCCTCGCAGGCTTCAAGCTTGTACACTATCTCTCAAGTCTCAACGATAAGTTGATTGCCTGTCAAGACCGCTGCTGATGCGATGTGAGAATGCTCACCTATAACAAGTCCCAGCCACTAATGGCGACACCAGTACCAAACCCAAGTTGTTCAGGCATAATGCATAGTCCTGATGGGCTCCTATTGTTCAATTATCAGATCCCTAAGCAAAAACACATTATTGCTGCGATTCTATCTAGGTGTTAATACAAGTATTCCAACTGTGACCGCGCACGAAAGTAGAAAGATCCAGGAGAGTTTCATGTTCGCCCACAACCCAGATATTATTTGGGCGGTGAAGATATTCCCTGTGTATTGGCGGAATCCACGCTAAAAGCTCGTCATTGCTGCCAAGCAACCATCCCTCATCATTTATCTTGGATTGGTCAGTGAAGTCGACCTGTCCAGTAGTTTCCATCTTGCCCGTGGCTACATCCAACATACGAATTGATCTATATCCTGATGAGACAATTCGCTGGCCATCTGGCAAGAATGCCACAGACGCAACCATGTGTCCAGTAAATGGGCCTGCCACTTCCTCTCCTGTCATGGCGTTCCACACGAAAATTGTTCCATCGGTAGACCCTGAGACGATGCGCTGGCCATCTGGCGAGAATGCCACAGACCAGACCCAATCCGTGTGTCCAGTAAATGGGCCTGCCACATTCTCTCCCGTCGTGGCGTTCCACACACGAATTGTTCGATCAGAAGAGCCTGAGACAATGCGCTGGCCATCTAACGAGAATGCCACAGACATGACCGAATACGTATGTCCGGTAAATGGGCGGGCTACATTCTCTCCCGTCGCGGCGTTCCACACACGGATTGTTCGATCGTCCGAGCCTGAGACGACCCGCTGGCCGTCTGGCGAGAATGCCACAGACCTGACGGAAGACGCGTGTCCAGTAAATGGGCCTTCCTCTGGCTCTCCCGTCGTGGCGTTCCACACACGAATTGTTCGATCTTCCGAGCACGAGACGATGCGCTGACCATCTGGCGAGAATGCCACAGACATGACCCAATTCGCGTGTCCAGTAAATGGGCCTGCCACATCGTCTCCCGTCGTGGCGTTCCACACACGAATTGTTCGATCAGAAGAGCCTGAGGCGATGCGCTGACCATCTGGAGAGAATGCCACAGACCTGACCCAATCCGTGTGTCCAGTAAATGTGCTTGCCACATTCTCTCCCGTCGTGGCGTTCCACACACGGATTGTTCGATCAGAAGAGCCTGAGACGATGCGCTGGCCGTCTGGGGAGAGTGCCACAGATATGACCCAATCCGTGTGTCCAATAGGTGGGCGTACCACATTATCTCCTGTCGTGGCGTTCCACACATGAATTGTTCCATCGGGTGAGCATGAGACGATGCGCTGGCCATCTGGCGAGAATGCCACAGACATGACCCAACCCACGTGTCCGGTAAATGGGCCTGCCACATTCCCTCCTGTCGTGGCGTTCCACACACGAATCGTTCGATCCTCCGAGCCTGAGACGATGCGCTGGCCATCTGGCGAGAGTGCCACAGACATGACCCAACCAGTGTGTCCAGTAAATGGGCCTGCCACATTCTCTCCCGTCGTGGCGTTCCACACACGAATTGTTCGATCGGAAGAGCCTGAGACGATGCGCCGGCCATCTGGCGAGAATGCCACAGACCTGACCCAATCCGTGTGTCCAGTAAACGGGCCTGCCACATTCTCTCCCGTCGTGGCGTTCCACACACGGATTGTTTGATCCTCCGAGCCTGAGACGATGTGCTGGCCATCTGGCGAGAATGCCACAGACCTGACGGAAGACGTGTGTCTAGTAAACGGGCCTGCCACATTCTCTCCCGTCGTGGCGTTCCACACACGGATTGTTCGATCGGAAGAGCCTGAGATGATGCGCTGACCATCTGGCGAGAATGCCACAGACCTGACCGAAGACGTATGTCCAGTAAACGGGCCTTCCTCTGTCTCTCCCGTTGTGGCGTTCCACACACGAATCGTTCGATCCTCCGACCCTGAGGCGATGCGCTGGCCATCTGGCGAGAATGCCACAGATTTGACCGAAGACGTGTGTCCAGTAAACGGGCCTGCCTCTGTCTCTCCCGTCGTGGCGTTCCGCACACGAATTGTTCGATCGATTGAGCCTGAGACGATGCGCTGGCCATCTGGCGAGAGTGCAACGGAATTGACCTTTCCCCCAACGTTTGAAATCACCATCTCCGATGATGGCCAATGAGACAATTGCCCACGTTCCACGCGTAAGATTCGAGGAAATGAGCTCGAATAATGTGCAGAGACAAGAGAACGAGTCGGCGCAAATGGTAGAGCAGAAAGATAGATATGTGGAGCGCTCTTTGCTATGGCTATCCCGAAATACCGTACAAAAGCAGAGGTGTCATTGATAAATGCCCGCAATTTCTCTAGTCCCACTTGAGTATCCTGTTGCGATCATAGCTATTAGTTGTTTGCCTGTCTTATCAAATCAACATTTACACTCACACTTTGACCAGAGACTAGCCACGCATCCAGAGACGACAACGCTGGTGAAGCAAGACGCACATTGCTTGTCAAGCTAAGCACCTCCAGCCAAAAGAGAAAATTCTTGTCGAAGAAGGCCCGAAGTTTGTTAAAGAGATCGATATCGAAATCCAAATGTTTCAAATGATCGTCCCAGTATCGACAGGCATACAACAGAGCAGGTGGGATATGTTTAGCAATGCGCGATTTAAGGTCTTGAACATCGCTGTTGGCAAGATATGATGACTCAAGGTTGCAGATGTTAAACTTAAGGTCGTGGAACACTAAATCGAGACAGGAATAGGCCAAACGACGGTGGGAATGGCCGAGGTCAACGTAAAAGTCTCTGCTCTTCTCTTGATTTGTCAGAAAATCGCGGAACGAGGTATGGAGAGGGAGGATGGGAAGATTTTGATCAGATGAATCGACATTACTCAGCAAACAGCTTAGGCGACGGAGCATCCTACCAACGGATTCAGAATCGGAGTTGTCACCAATAGAGGCGCGCTGACGTAATGCGATGAGGGAGCGAAAGGAGAGAGGTTCAAATGCAGCGATGAGCTGTCCCATGACAGAGCGGAATAGACGCCGCGCTCCTTGGTGTCTGAAGTATCCTTTGAGGACTTCTTCGTATAACTCGTCCAACGGATCTGGTCTATTATTATGATGGTCCACCGTAGGTTTCAAAAGGTGCTCTATGCATTTTATCCTGCTAAAATCAAAAAATTCAGGAGGATCTAGGATGTATCCAGAGGCAACCGCTGCCCACTGGAACAATCCCTCCGCCTTTGTTGCCAGCGCAGTGCAGTGAATATCGAGCTCGTCAGAGAGGAACATCGTCCGAAGAAAGGTGAGAATATCGTCATGCGTTTTAGCAGCTAGTTCAAGATCATTCATGTATTTGATGCGAACTAACTGAGCTCCAACGAACGCCAACTTGATACCATCCTCTGGCCGTGAGGTGATCAGCACACGGAAGTTCGACGGAAGTCTAGAGAGGGCTTTAGCAAGAAATTTGTGCAACCCGTTTCCACCAGTCACATCCCCGCTCTCGTCTAAGGCATCGATTACAACAAGAATAGGACCGACGATGTGCAGACCCTTAAGCGGTTCCAGGATAAGGGATTGAAAAAGCGTGGGATAGTCACGAGTACCGACTCGAAGAGAAGAGTTGTCCTTGATGACCTCTCCAAGTGCGGCTTTAAATGATGGATAGCGGTCGGAGAGATCGCGGGCAAGAGTTGTAAAGAGGTGATAAGGTTTGGATTGCTCTTTACGCAAAAAGATAAAGGATGATGTAAGACGGTGCATTTTGTCAAAACGACGCGCGATCTCATGTGCGATGGATGACTTTCCCGTGCCTGCCTGACCAAAAAGAATGAGACTGCGCTCAGAGTCGGGGTTGTCTACCCAATTAACGATGAAATCCAAGAAGGCCATGCGGGTTCCCGGAAGACAGCCTTTATCAGGTGTGAAGCGCGATGCTGTCCCATATGGGATTTCCCTGATTTTTGCATCTAGCTCTGTGGCTATCCTCAGATCGATAAGTGACGACGACGATAACCTTCAAGGTATCAGGACTACGTACCAGCGTCTGAGACTTGGCTTGATACCCACTTCAGCTGAGTAGCCACCCCATTAAGCTGACTTGAAATGCCGACAACATTGGAAGAAATTATTCCCACATCATCCAGAATTTGGAGTGCAGCTATCTCTGTAGTGATGGTAGCCTCATCCAAGAAAGCGTTTCGGAGTTCGAGAAGGGCTACGCGAAAGTCCTCAACTCGTTTGTTTACTTGGCCACCGATATTCTTCAGCATTCGCTTCCCTAAAACCGCATGTTTACGTCGGCCACTGAAATGGGTGAAGATCACGTACAGAATCGCGAATCCTTTGCATACGATTGGATAAAGTCACAGCAATTGCAGACATACTGCAACATGAGCGTAAGGATTTGTGCCTGCTTGGAGTCACGCCCGATAGCTTTTAAAGTGTCTTCCTGGCTTGTGAAATCAAACGCATCGTGCATGGCGACAAGTAAGGTTCGGATGTTGTCGTCACGTTGAAACTGTTCTAGGAGGGTCTAGCGACCAAATAGACCTAGCATAAGTATTTCCATCCGACGATGACGCGAACAGGTCACCTTGGGGATCGTAAAAAGTAGGCCATATGCCATCTTTGCGTATGGGTGAAGCTGAGAACAAAATTTGGCTTAGTCAAGGATTGGTGAAAAGGACATCGCACGCACTTCTGCGACTGGGCTCACAGTATCCATGACCCACTTGATCCTCTCAAGAGCACCTTCCCATGTATTCGAGAGGTTAATCGCCGTCATAGCTTCATCAGCGTTACGGAGTGCATTCTTGGCAGGTGACATTCTCGCATTGTCATCGGCCGCTGGCAGCATAGAGGTGGTAACCTCGCCTGGAAGGTGATCCGTCGGAGGTGAGAGTGTTTCAGAGCCGGTGGCGACGATGGGTCGAGTGGTTTTTGTGGAGTCTTGGGCCATAGAGGGCTTCCTAACTTCTCCAGGTGGCGACTCGTCTAGTCTTGTGGGAAAGACCGGACAGGAAGTCGTGTTAATTGACACGTTGATCGTCACGTAGAGCGTGACCGGCTGCATGGACTGTCCAGCTTGTCTGTCGCCGTTGGTGAGGACAAAAGAAACTTCTACACCCGAGATGTTCAGCTAGTCGAACAAGCGAGGTTTCTAATAATAAACGAACCGCTCCGCGATTCGACAGGTATCATCTCATGCGTTCCAATAAGAATATTTCCGCGTGCGAACCGCTCCGCACAGAGGCTCAGTACAAGACGTGAAGACGGTCGCACAATGCTGACCAGAACCCTCAGCCGAAAAAAGGGGACTAAAAAAGCATGTCTTACAAGACACCAAGTCTCTCGTTCCACCGCACCGTCGGCCCCTTAAGCGGAATGCTTAATGTCTTCTTTTTCATTTTTGTCGTCTGATTGGTTACAGTAACAAAGAACTTCAGGCCCAAAAGATTCTTGATATGGGGAACATTGTGCGCTCTGAGGACTAAAAAGAGATTAAACAGTTATCAGGGGATCGATGAGCCAGGATTCAAATACATACCTGTGACCTCAACACGCAACAGGGACGGGCTTCCTTCCGATCGGGCGATCTGAGTGCTGTCCAAACACGGTTCTGGATCTAATATAACTGGAAAAAGTAGGAATTGACGCACCTTATTTCAGGGTTTTCCGATGCAGAGGGACCTGGGCTGGAGGAACTGTCATTAGCGGTGTCACGGGCCAGCGGCCATTTACGCACGAATTCGACATATCTTGTGCGACACTATCCATACAAGCATCTTCTGTGAATGTTAATGTTAGAGCGAGGGTACTGTGTGAGTCGAGCGTTGAGTACGTTAGTATGAGGGTGTGAGGGTTACCACGCGCCGTCCACATTGATATCACTACTGTAAGTTATATCACCTGCACAGCCAACTGTATCACGTTCTCCCATGATGGCCCTTTCCTCCCACCAGTTCAGTGTAGCGCGGCTCTCCCCGTTTTCCCTCGCTCCATGCTACTGACCCATGGCCGTGGTCAGCAGCGCTGGTGCTCGTAACGCCTCATACTAGTACTACATTCGTCATACATATCATCCATGGCGTTGCAAACCCCTCTCACCTCAAAATATGCCTGTCCATTCCTTAGCCCGGACGTAAGTTGTTACCATTTTCTCGCTCCCTCGATATACGAGGAGGTTCCGACATCGAAGTACAGGACGTGGGTGAACGGTAAATAGATTTACCGAGTCGTCGTTCATCCGATTTCGAGGCTGTTGGTATTACAAAAGAGGGGACCGTCACCAGAGAGGTTGGTTAAGGCATTGATGTAACATGTAGGCCAAGATGTAGGCTCTCCAAATTATCATGATGTGCATCGGCTCCACGCTCGAACTGGTGGAATTTGCCTAGTGTGCTTTCGTTTTTCTGTTCTATCTCGTGAACCGCCTTTCGGTTTCGGCACGGCCAATATCATGTCTCCTTTACTATACTTAGTTTGTTGTTTCGTATGCGCGTGTGTTTGTATTATGTCTCGTCGTGTGTTTGTGTGTTCGACTTACTGTATCAAGCGCTATGACCTCGGGTATCCTTACTATAGCAAAATGACGCTGTACAAGCGTCACTGGTTTTGATGTATTTACTGTACTATACAAATCGCGTAGTATACTTGTACGAGTAGTTTAAAAGGAGCTCGACAATGAGCCCCTAAATGTAACTGATTCGCTCTCCCACTTCGCGCGTACTCTCACTTGCTGCCGAAGTCGCCGCGTGCGCTCGGAAACCACTCGTTTTACGACTCAAATATATTCGTGCGGGCCATAACCACACCACGAACCCTTAATGGTCGAGTTGAGCAACTGAGCTGGACTTAGCAGAATCGTACACTGGCAGTATGGTTGTTGGTCCAGCCGGCCCGACGCTTACACCACCTTCTACTGACCTTGATTATATACTTCGTAGTTCTAGCAATCATACCTCAGCCGTTTCTCCCAAAACGCTGAGTCGCGCTTTCCCGCGCTCCTACGCTTTGTTTCTGTGGCTTGATCCCTCGGGTGAACTTCTTGAATGGTCCTTTTCGAAAAAGGGACAAGCTTGAGAGCGACTTCTTTTTAGGGTTTCAACAGGGCTAAGTACCGAAACACGAGGCTTACGATCTGACCTCGCGTGCTCTACACCCCTCGGGTACTTGCTGAGACGGAGCTGCTCGCTTCGCTCTCGTACGAGGTCGCGGTTCCGAAGCTCTGTAATAACAGAAAACTGGTGGTTTCTGAGGTTGCCATGATGAGTTCTTCCCCTGGCCGCGTTACACGAGAGGACGCGTATGAATCACGGCGTCCGAGTCTGTGCACAACTCCGTTCACTTTCCCTGTGGAAAATCGTGCTGCGCGACTTGTCTAGCTTATGTCCACACAAAAATCCTGTAACAATCCCTCCGGGAACTCGACAAATGTCTTCCTGTACGAACGGGTAACGTCCCTGTGAGGGGTATCAAGTGAGCGGTTTCCCCTGGGCCGGTCTTTGGCGGAAGGCGGAATAAAACCAATAACCGTCCAATTTAAGTGGTAGTGGCGTGTTCACGAAGGGGAGAGGGTGCAGCCCTGTTTAGCATGCGTAGGATTCTATCGTCAGACGACTGTGCAATAGTACATACAAGGAAGTAATATCACTGAATAGCGATGCCTGAACTGGACACCCTGAGTCATAAATACCTGAGAACCGAGACAGTGACAATTAAAAAAATCGGAGGAGACGCACCGCAGACAGAAGGGAGACTGAAAATAAAATGAAAAATAAATATTGAGACCCGTAGGTCTACCACTCTGAAACAGCGTGTCATCCTTGTGCAGGGGCCATGCTAATCTTCTCTGTATCGTTCCAATTTTTTCGTATGCATCCCCGAAGGGAGCAATTAGCTATCTACCTTCC
>WNGR01015947.1_pt1 | contig 12824 bp, 10 predicted proteins | sample 5407581 | NCBI WGS metagenome assembly WNGR01 (sample SAMN13153383, study PRJNA577476) | soil metagenome | isolation source: 80 cm soil or saprolite under Garry oak tree replicate 2 | place: USA:California | collected 2016-06-15 | reverse complement strand
ATCGATGCTGTGCGCCGGGCTGCTCTTGAGGCGAAGCAGCGGGATATTGACCTTGTGATACTTGCCGCCCGTGGAACTTCTGATCATGCAGCCCTCTATGCGCAGTATCTCTTCCAATATCTGAACGGCATTCCCGTCGCTCTCGCAACACCTTCACTGTACACGCTCTACGGGGCCTCGCTGCGGCTGGGGCGAGCCATGGTCATTGGTATCTCGCAATCGGGCGAATCTCCTGATATCGTTGAGGTCGTTGCCCAGGCACGCGAGGTAGGCGCGCTTACCGTGGGCATCACGAACCAGGAAGGATCACGCCTGGCTATGACCGCGCAGCATACCTTGCTCTGTCATGCTGGTCTGGAGCTCAGTGTAGCCGCCACCAAGACTTACACCACCACCTGCGCCATACTCGCGCTGCTAGCCGCGTTCATGCCCGGAGGAGAACCCATTCGTGACAGCATCGAGCGGATTCCAGACCTGGTGGCTGCGGCGCTCAAGAGTGAGGAGATTCTTGCGCGTGTGGCCGAGCGCTACGTCCATGCCCGTGATTGCGTAGTACTTGGGCGTGTCTTCCAGTACAGCACCGCTCGCGAGACGGCCTTGAAGCTGGAAGAAACCTGCTATGTTGTCGCGACCCCTTTCTCTAGCGCAGATTTCCGCCATGGGCCAGCTGCGCTGGTCGAGCGCGGCATGCCTGTTGTGCTTTTCGCGCCTCCAGGTCGGACCAGCAGCGATTCGTACGAACTGCTCTCGTGGCTGCGGGGAAGGGGCGCGGATTGCCTGGTGATTGCAGAGGAGGAGCGCTTGTTAGAACTGGCTACGGTTCCTGTACCGCTCAAGCTGCCCGCTTTAGCCGGTGAGACGACCTCTGGGACGAGCAGGACGCCGGGTAGAAATGCTTCAGCCGAGCAAGAGCGAACGAGCACCGGTGAACTGCTTGCTCCCCTACCCTATATCATCCCTGGTCAACTTTTCGCTCATTACCTGGCTCTTCATAAGGGGCTGAATCCCGATGCGCCACGCAGCCTGACGAAAATTACTCATACACGTTGAGGCTGAGGCCTGCTCCTCTTGCGATTGCTCAAATCAAAGCGATAGTGTATGATAGCGAGAGCGAACAATACTATCAACGTGTGAGCAGTTTGCATGGACTTAGAAAAGGCCGGTAAAGATCAGAAAATTCCCCTGGTGGAACATGTCGCCCAACCAGGCGTCGGTCATATACAAGAGCCTGCGCAAAACGCCATTTCACAGAGTACCTCAGACGAAACTCCCCTACCGGAAGAGAGGGCGAAAGCTACATCTCCGGTTATTATCTGGACACCGCGCTTCATTCTCATCTTCGGATTAACGCTTGTGCTTGGCCTGAGCCTGGAGAGTATTCTGACGCAGGGATGGTTAAATATATATTATCCGGGGCAGTGGATATTCCTGACACACGTCGTATTGATCGGTCTCTGCTGGTTAACGCTCGCCATTGTTGCTCGCTCCCGCTGGATACGTACCGGCGCGCTATTTGGCCTCACCTGGACTATGTTTATGCTCACGAACATTCTAATCCAGGTCATACTCGTCAATCCAACACAGGAGGTGCTGGCTCACGTAAACGTTGTTACCTGTCTCGCTCTGCTAGGCTGCTACATCTGCCTCAGCCTTGATCGCGTACCGGTAAGCCGCTGGGACGCCTGGTTTCTTGGCCTGGCCCCGCTCATAGGCATCGCGGCGGTTGCTCTCGAATACATCCTGGTGGGAGACCATTCCCTGTTTGGGCTTGAGAATAACATTGCCACCGTCGCCCTTGTCCTGTGCCTGCTGGTTTGGGGGATACGTCCCTCGTGCTGGAAGGCCGCGCCTGCTCCTACGCTCCTTTTTGGCGCTGTGCCTGTTATTCTTTTGATCCTCAACGCGGCGAATGTCGGCTATAACGCTTTTAACTTTTTCCTGTCACGGGTCGTACTCGATATGCATATCAATTTGCTGACGAGGGAACCAGACTTCTTCTATTCACAGGTGACGCTGCTTTGTTTGCTTCTGGGAGCTATGCGACTAATTAAATGTGAACTAGCTAATTGACCAGCGTATATAAAATCAACTATACTGTGTATAACAGTAGAGTATGCGCGAATTCACGTTCAATCGGGGAACATATCCATTTACGATAGACAAAATATATCAACGCATGTGAGGTGTTTCATGTCCACCTATGATAATCTTACCGGCAGGCTTCCTCCTCAGTCGATGCTGCAGCAGCGTTACCTCATTGTCTCCGTAGCGGGTCGCGGCGGCATGAGCGCTGTGTACAGGGGAGTAGATACAAAGAAAGGCAATCGCAACGTTGCCATCAAAGAGATGAGCCAGGGCCATTTGACCGAGACGGAACGGGAAGAGGCCATCGGGCGTTTCCGGCAGGAATACCAGTTTCTCAGTAAATTACAACATCCCAACCTGCCGCTCATCTATGATACATTCAACGAAGGAGATCGTTTCTACTTCGTGATGGATTTTATCGAGGGGAAAACGCTGCTTGATCTCCTCAGGGCAAGTGGTGGACGGCCGTTACCCATCGGGCAGGTGGTGGACTATGCCATGCAGCTCTGTGATGTGCTGTCCTTCCTGCACATGCAAACCCCCCCGGTCATTTTCCGCGATCTCAAACCGACGAATGTGATGATACGCGGAGACGGGCGACTGTTCCTGATCGATTTTGGCATCGCGCGTTTCTTCAAAGAAGGGAAGCTGCAGCATACGGTCTTGCTGGGATCGCCAGGCTACGCCCCGCCTGAACAACATGGCACTGGGCAGACCAGCCCGCGTTCCGACATCTACGCGCTCGGCGCCACCATGCATTGTTGCCTGACGGGACGTGATCCTTTCAACGCTCCTGATCGCTTTATCTTCCCGCCCATCCGCCAGTACAACCCACTGGTTCCCGCTGGCCTCGATCAACTCGTCCAGAGCATGCTTGCCCTGAACGAGCGGCAACGCCCCGCGAGCGCGCAAGAAGTGAGACAGGCCCTCTTGAATATCAAACAGCAGGCCGCCGAACATACCAGCAACCTTTCACCGGCTGCTGGCTCGGCCCCTACCCAATATCCATTGCCCGCTCCAATGCGCGGTGACTTCCAGGCTCCCGCCAATAATCAGCCGCCCGCGCATTTGCCCACCGTACCGGTGAGGTCATCAGGCGTACCGGCCTCTTCGACCCAACCCGCGCGCTCGCCAATAGCTCGTTTCCCCCAGGCGCGCACAATCGCGGGTCTCGCGTCAATATGGACGCCTCGCTTTCTCGTGGTATTCATCGTGATGTTTCTAGTGACTGTTGCTGGCAGTTTGCTGGCCTTCAATATCCCCAATCCCTACGGTTCCAGTAAGCCTTTTCCTCCTGGGTTAGACCACGCTGTCGAGTTTGGCTTGTCAGTTGTCTTTATTATTGTGGTACTTATTGCCAGCACGTTTGTGCGTAACACCATCGCGAAGGCCATCCTCTTCGTCTCTGCCCTGGCCATGCTGTTGTCGGCATTCGCGTTTCTCGTGCAGACGATACGTGATGTCCAACTAGCGCAGCCAGTTATTATATCGGCTGAGGGTGTTCAGCCAGTGCAGTCGCCTTTCCTCTCAACGATTTTTAATGCAGGCCAGTTAGGCCAGTTTTTCACGATCGGCCTGGTAGCAGCCGCCCTCGTCTCATTAGTGTGGCTTACACGCCCCTATCTGTTACCTGACCGCATTGTCCTGCTGGTCGTCTTTGGCATCGCAGCCATCTGTGCTATCCTGCAAACCTTTGCCACGTCTGGAGATTCGGATGTCACAAGTCACATTTACCTGCTGTTTGCGCTGATTGCATTGATACAGGGTGTGCTGATCGCCGTGCAGACTGAACGAGTGAGGATGGCAACAAAGTGATGATAGCGCGCGCCTGAAAGATTAATAGGACGTTAAAATAAATCCAGAGAGAGCCAAAACCGCCTGCAGTTTCCGCTAATCAATCGCTCCCTGCCTGTTTATTTGCATAGAGTCCTGAAAACTCGTGTAAAACGTTGCAAGGAGAGAACTGATACATGGTGGTATTGCGTACCCCGGCTAGAAAAGCCATATTTCTCACAGCTGTCTTGCTCGTCGTAGCTGGTTTGTTGATCTTCTTCCTGCTAGTTCGCAACAACGCGGTATCGAAGAATACAGCGCCTGCTTCCTCATCTACGCATACGACTGCTGCTAACAGTGCCGATGCTGCGGCTGCTGCCACTGCCGCCGCGTACATGAAACTGGTGACGATTATTGGCCAGCCGACTGTCAAAATGGTGTCGGGAACTACATTCGAGGCGAATGGCCAGGTAAAGAATGACGACACCTTTCAGCACGACATTACCCTGAAAATTACCCTGCTCGATGCATCCGGCCATGTGGTTGGCACCGCGACTCACCTCGTTGATAATGTCAAGGCAGGCACGACGGTGAGCTACTCCATTCAAGGAACCGCGTCACAACCCGCATGGACCAGCGTAGAAGTGGCGGTCGTCAAAATCAGCGAAAACCTGAATGGCGCTGGCAGCGATTAACAAGCGATCGTTTTGACGAATTTCCCGCTTAACTCCACCTGGATGCGATGTTGCCCCGGGTGGAGTTAGCTCAGTTCTACACGACATTTTGTATTTAGTAGACAGGAGTAGTAATGAAAGCAACGCAGCGCAGTTGGTTGGGTCGACATCGACTCAGCGTTATTGGTTCAGCAGCCATCGCGGCGTTAGTTATTTTGTCAATCGTCCTTATCCCTCGCGCTATTTCCATGCATACGCCGCAACCTGTTCACCTCGATCATTATGTCCCCTCCACAGCCTTTGGCGATACCGATGATTTGCCGGGAGGCGCGCAGCATTTGCCGCGCATTAGCCTGGCTGCGGGTTCCGCGTCGGTGAGCGGTGTTGTCACCGATGCCACCAGCAAGCAGCCGGTTGCCAATGTTTCGGTTGGCATCAGCGTTGGCACGGTTGGCGGCGCGGCGCAGTATACGACCACGGCGGCGGACGGCAGTTACAGTTTCAGCGGCATCGCCAGTGGCACGTATAATCTTTCCGCGTGGCGTTACACGATCAGTGGCACGCAGCCATTCTACAAAGATGCGCAGCAGATGCAGGTGAACGTCAGCAGCAGTGCAACCGTTAATTTTAGCCTGACGCCGATTTCCATGCCTGGTTCGCGTACCGTTCCGGCTGGGCGCGCTAAAAACCTGATTATTGTAGACTATGACGAGACCTATCACGAGTCGTGGTTCACGGATACGCAATCGATGACCAACAGTTCACCTGCCACCCACCAGCTTGCGCAAAATGGCGTGGTTGCCAACGAAGCGTGGACGCAATATGGCTGGTCGCCGATCGATCACTATCAGATCGCCGTTGGTTCGTATCCCGCCTGGCGTACCCCGGATGCGCCTGGCAAAGTATGGGGACAGCCCGATGGCCTGGATACCAATATCTGGTACGGGGGAACCGAGGTCTTCGGCCAGCAATCGATCTTCGATGTAGCGAAAAGCTATGGCATGAGTACGGCGGTCATCGGCGGGAACGATTATCCGACCGGCCATATCACCGATGCCAATGTCGACCAGATTTCCCTGGGCAAAAATATCAATGGCGTCCCGACACAATGGGTAACAGAGGTGCAGAATTTTATCACGTCTCATGCCTCCAACCCCAATGGCTTTCTGATCTACATGCCCATCACCGAGGCGGAAGGTCTCTCCGTGGAGAGCACCAGTCCCGACACCGCGGGTAGCCTCTACCAGCAGGCCAGTGGCTGGGATGACCAGGCTTACGGGCAATTGTATTCCTGGCTGCAACAGAATAACTATACCAGCAATACAGCCATCTCCATTGTTTCCGACGAGGCTGAGAACGATCACACGAGCTTCGACAACTTCTATGGCGCAGGCACTACTGGCATGGGTACAACGCGCCATGTGCCGTTTGTCTTCGCGGGACCTGGCATCGTCAGCGGACAGAGCTATGCTACGGTGATGGGCATCGACGACATGAGTACTAATTACATGTACGAACTCGGTCTTCCAGCACCCGTCGATAGTCGTGGACAGGTCATTTCCAGCTTTTACACCACGGGTGGGCCTACTCCTACACCTACGGTGACCAGCGGGCCTTCCCCAACGCCAACGGTTACGATCACGTCATCTCCAACCAGTACGCCGACCAGTACACCGTCGAAAACGCCAACATCGACGCCAACCAGCACGCCGCCTCCTGGTAACGGTGTCATTCAGAATGGCGGCTTCGAGTCCAGCAATGCGGGATGGGCGTATAGCGGCACGCCATCTCCGAAGCGGAGCAAAACGCAGGCGCACAGCGGGAGCTACTCATTAAAGTTGGGGGGCAGCAGTAATCAATCGGGTGATTGTATTGCCTCCCAGATGGTCACCATCCCAAGTAATGCGACCAAGGCGAACCTGAGCTTCTACTACTGGCCCGCCAGTAACGATTCGAGTACCTACGGCTGGCAAGAGGCTGACGTGATCGATAGCGGCGGAAATGTGCTGCAACAACTATTCGTGAACACCACCAACGACCGGGTCTGGATACAAATGTCCTTCGATCTTTCGGCCTACGCCGGTCAAACCATCGGCATCCAGTTCCTGGATCACGAAGATTCAGGAGGCGGATCCTACTACACGTACATGTACGTGGATGACGTGTCGCTAACGGTTAGTTAGACGACATTCGATTGAGACAGGAGGCATTCTGCCATGCCCGTTCGTAGCCACGGGCGATGAGCGTAAAGGGCAGGATACCTCCTGTTTCTATTCTCTTCATTTGAATTCAGATGGATGGCAGTAATCGCACTACTGGACAATGACCGTCAGGTTCATCCCCGCTACTCCCGCTAAGGCAGATGAAAGCCAACGTGGAGCTTTACGCTTCGTCTTTCGGTAGTTCTGCACCGTTGCACCAATACTTGCCCCGAACGTTACAAGCACGCATGCAATGATGAGCACATCCAGTACAAAGGGGAGAAAACCACCTCCCTTTGGATCTGTCAGATGATAGATGACAAATGGTTGGTTGGATATCTGGTACAGGAAAATTCCGCTCAGGAGTACTACCAGCACTGGCATCCAGCGTAACCCGGTGACGACAAGTCCTGTAGCTAACAGCTGACACGCGGTGACAATGAGTAATGCAATGTTATCTGGATATCCTATGGTGAGCGCGAGTACACCACTTGAGACAGCTCCTCCAAAGAGGGCTGCAATGGTGAGTTTGACAAAGGCGGAGAGTGGTTGACGAGAGAAGAAGCGGATGTTTGTTGTTTCCATTTTTTATTCCTTTTCACTTTCCAGGTCAGCAATCTTACGAGCAATCCAGGTGATCTCCGCCTGAATACCACTCAGGCGAAAACCAATAATATCAAAAACGTGCGCACGTTGGTCCTCTGGAATGAAGCGCGTTCCCTTAGAGATGTCTCTCTGGCTTTCCTGGAGATACTTCTGCTCAACCTGAAGATACTCCCGGTAGTGCCAGAGGAGTGTCAGTTTCTGTTCGCGAGTGATATGATCGAGATTGTTCAATTTGATGAGGAAGAGTTCAGGGTAATCAGCGGTATAGTTGCCGGTCTCCAGCATGAGGGCAAGGAAACGTCTCTGGCCGGCTTCAGTAATGCGATATTGCTTGCGTTGTGGTGCTCTCGCTTTGTGCAGCACCGCTCTTTTCATCGGGGACAATAAGCCCCCCACTTTCCAGGTGACGGATCAGGGGGTAAAGCACACCCCAACTGATATGGCGAAAGGGCCCCAGTAGCCTGCCGAGAATGTCTCGGAGGATATAGCCATAATGCGGGCCATCCATCAACTCTCCCAGCACGAAGAGTTCATACATAAGTGCTTTTCGCGCTGTGGCAGAGGAAGACTTATTTTCACCAGGTAATGTTCCGTCATCACTTACTGGCAAAGCATCGAACCGTTCAAGAGACATGGTACTTCTCCCAGGTTTCTATATCGGAGCGATACTATCGTTTCGATATAGATTATAGTATCGAAACGATATATTTGTCAAGAGGTGGATGCAAAAACTCATCTTAAGGTGCTGTATTCTGTGCAAGTGACTGAACCGTGTAAAAAGTAAGGTGTATCACGTGAAGGGAAATGTTTTTCAGCGCGGCATCAAGTATGCCGGGTTGTATGAGGACTGTATGCCAGGGCTTGTAGAGAAGGCGCATATCTGGCAGACACAGCTAGTGATAGAGGAGTTATGCCAGAACCGAAGAAAGGGGGCGACCGCGAGATCGTCCCAGGGATGAAGGTGGAGGCTACAGAGGGGGACCTGGGTGAGCAGGACGTGAGTCCCGCGAAGGTGAGGGATGTGGTGAAGAACCCGCAGGGCGAGGTCGAAGCCATTAAGGTCTCCAAGGGAGTAGTCTTTAAGAAAGAACTCGACGTACCTGCTGATCGCGTTCAAGCGGTGAACCCGGTGGATGTAGCCGGCGAGTCAAATGGCACTGTTACCATTGATGCGAAAGAGGAAGAACTAGAGTCGCTCACAAAACCCGGGCCGCAAACCTTGCAGCACAAATCTGAGCGCAAGCAAGAGGACCTGCTCGGCCAGGTGGAGCAGCATCTGCCGACAACGGAGGGGATGCGGGAGATGGAGCGCGAAGTACACGCGCCCCGCCTGCGTAACCCATTCCTGCGGGCGATCGGTCCTGGTTTGCTTTCAGGGACTTCCGGGAACGACCCCTCGGCAGTCACGGCCTATGCCATCGATGGAGCGAATGTCGGCTACGCGCATTTGTGGTTGATGCTGCTGACGACTCCGCTCTATTACGCGGTACAGTTTGCCTGCGCTAAAATTGGACGCATCAGCCAGAAGGGGTTGACGCAGCTCTTGCGCGAACATTATGGGCGTCCGATGGCGTACGCGACCTCGCTCTTGCTGGTCATCAGCAATATCGCGTTGATTGCAGCCGATCTGGCTGCTGTTGGTAGTGGTTTCGAGCTGATAACAGGTATCGCGTGGATCTGGTTTGTGGTACCGGTCGCGCTGGTGTTGTGGTACCTGACAGTGTATGGCAGCTTCGAGTTCTTCAAAAAGATTTTTCTCACCATGAGCTTTGTGTTCATCGCCTACATCTTGAGTTCCTTCTTTACCCATGCCAATTGGGGAGCGGTGCTTGTTCGCACCTTTGTGCCCTCGATAGGGTTCAACTTTACCAGCATTAGCAGCGCGGTGGCGCTCCTGGGTGCCACAATCTCGCCTTTCTCTTTGATCTGGCAGGCCAGGGCCGAAATCGAGGAGAAGCGGGAAGGTTCACTCAAGCAGCAATTGCGGGCTGCTAAGCTTGATGTAGGCAGTGGAGCCGTCGCCGGTCAGCTAGTGGCCTACTTTATCATCGTCACGACTGCCTCGACGCTCTTTGTACACAATGGGCAAATCAACACTGCTGCTGACGCGGCCCGCGCTCTGGAACCGCTAGCGGGGCCTCTGGCTCGCTATCTTTTTGCTATTGGACTTATAGGGGCGGGCCTTGTCGCCATCCCGGTGCTGCTCGCCAGTACTTCCTACACTGTGACTGGAGCCTTTGGTTGGCCTGGTGCTCTCGCCAGGCGTCCCTGGCAAAGTGAGGGCTTCTACCTCGTACTTACCGCGTCGGCGGTAGTAGCCCTGGTCATTACACTGCTGCACGTCGATCCTATCAAGCTGATCTTCTGGTCAAACATTGTCGCCGCTATCGTCGCTCCTGTGCTGATTATCGCTATCCTGCTGATCGGCAATCACCGGGTGATCATGAAAAATCAGCGCCTGAGCCTGCTCAACAACATTGGCCTGGCGCTGATTGCCCTGATCCTTATTACCGGTGCTGTTCTACTCTTCTACGGGTTGGCTACCGGGGCACACTGAAAACGGTCATTCGATTGCCGCACAACCGCAGGTAGGTCACGAGTAACTGCGCAAATGCCGGTAAATCAACTGGCCCATACCGGGTACGGGAGTGCCGCGATAATCCTGAATGAGCAGGGGATAGCCACATTGGGAACCCTGCACAACCCAGGCCCAGGCCACCCAGCTTATGCGGTGCGCATCAAAGTAAGCCAGCAGCTGACTCATGAAGTTGGTTCCGCAGTCATACTGCCCGCTTTCAGCCGAGATCACCGGGTACGTCGCGCTGATGGTACCGAAGGCGGCATCCCAGGTATTGGGCTGCTTCTCAGCATAGGGATAGGGATGCGTGTCATACACTACGTTCGCGCCTTTTATGGGAAATTTCGCAATTTGACTCAGATCGTAACCCCAGTCCATACCTGCCACCAGGACCAGGTTCGTGGCCCCGGTATTGCGCACCGCGTCCACCAGCGCCTGCATACCCACGCTGGCAAAGGTCACGGTTTTGTTACAATTGCAATCCTGAGAATAGTTGGTATCGGTGACTGTACAGGGCGATAGCCAGCATGTCCAGGTGGAGGGATGAGGCTCATTGAATAGCTCGAACAACACATTGGGATACGACTTGTAGATGCTCGCCACTTGCTGCCAGAACTTCACGCTATCGGCATCCGGCGCGGCCCAGGGACCACCTGCCTGCGACGCTTGCCCGCCCGCGTCAGACCACTGGAGATCGAGTATCACATTCAAATGAAGCGCCGTCAACGTGTTAACGGTCTGCTTGACCAGAGCCTGGTACTGCGCCGCTGCGCAGGATTGCGAGGATTGCCCATTGAGCCAGATACCCTCGGAGAGCGGCAAACGCACGGTATTCGCTCCCCAGTAAGTGACAGCGTACTTATTGGTACCCGAACCCATATAGGCCAGTTCCTGTGCGTCAAAGTGCCCATCGCCCCAGCAATTATATTCCAAGCTATCGCGCCCGATGCCATGAAAAAGATAACGTTTGCCATCCGCTCCAATAATCGCATTGCCTTGCACAGAATAAGGTCCATCTGCATAGGCATTGCCCTTGAGTTTATTGACTGCCACAACAGTGCTGGCGAGTACCGGTGGACGCGGACCAATCTGTTGAGACGCTCCCGCAATATGCAGGGGATCGAACTTCAAAAATCCCACAGCTACAATCGCCAGGAGAAAAGTACTAAAGAATGCCGCTTTCAACACACGTAACATATAAAATTTCCCTCGTAGGATCACCATGAAACACAATGAATAACAATACTTCTTCTGCTACTAGTAAACGGCAAATTTGCGGATATCTTCATACCCCCGGACTATTGACTCTTCAAAAACGTTCTATCTGCGCAGAGCATGAAACATCCTAATGTTGACCTGCGTGTTATATGCAGCCAATAACGAATTTCCGCTAACTACGAGGCTAGAGGGGATTTTCAAGTTATGTTTGATCACATATTCGCGTCCAAAGCCACGGGACAGGCTCCCGCCAAATTGATACTTATAGTCGAAGATGATGAGGAAATTGGATATCTCCTTGTGCAGGTTATTCACCAGGAGACAGCCCATAAAGCGATCCATCATGTCAGCGCTCGCAATGCACTCAATGCGATCACCAGGCTTGCTCCACACCTCTTCATCCTTGACTATAGCCTTCCCGATATCAACGGCCTCGAGCTGCACGACTGGCTTCAGTCCTTTGATCACCTCAAATATTCGAAGACCATCTTGATGAGCGCACGGAACCCGCCATTAGAAGAGATAAGTAAGCGGGGCATTCTCTTTATACGTAAGCCATTTGCGGTCACGAAACTACTCGAAACCATCCAGAACGTCCTCGATCGCTCGGACTACACGGCATGACTCATCTGTACTCTTGCTTGTTTATTTACTCACGCGGTAGAAGCGCTGTGCATTCCCTGCCAATAGCTTGCGCCTGGCTGAGAGCGGCAAGCGCGCGGTGAGCGCTTCCAGCGTCTCGTACCAGCGACGGTACGGAGATGCGAGCAAGGCAACGGGCCAGTCACTGCCGAAGAGGACGCGCTCTTCCCCAAAGGCCTCTAACACGATATTGATGAACGGTTCCAGGTTGGCGGGCTGCCAGCCTTCGTGGTCGGCCTCGGTCACCATGCCACTGATTTTACAGACGACGTTCGGCAACTCAGCGAGTGCGCGCAAATCTGCCTGCCAGGGGTCGAGCAGCTGCTGTTTGATGCCTGGCTTCCCCAGGTGATCCAGGATAAAGGCTGTATGCGGGCAGCGACGCACCAGTTCAGTGACATACGGCAGTTGCCAGTGTTTGATACAGAGGTCAAACGACAGGTTATACTCCGCTAGCAGGCGCACTCCCGCGACAAAATCGGGTTGCAGGCAGAAATCCGGCTCAGCTTCGTCCTGGAGGTTGCGCCGGACTCCTTTGATGAGAGGCGAGATGGCCACCAGGGATTCCAGGTGATCGCGAACAGTGTCGCCGCGCTCGACCGGCGCCGCGGCGACGATCGCTTGCAAACGTGGCTCCTCTCGGGCGAGACCCGCGACATAGCGCGCCTCACGTAAGGCCTCCTGTGGCTCTATGCCTACCTCGACATAGACCATTGCTATAATGGGGAGTCCCCGCGTCTGCTCGCGGTAGTCTTGCAAGCCATAGGGCCGATTTAATTGGGGGATGTCCGCCAGCCAGGGCATACTGAACTGCTCGGGATTCCAGAGATGCACATGCGCATCAACAATGGGAAGCAACTCGGTCATAGACGGGTCCTCTCTCTATCAAGATGAAGCAATAAGGCAGAAAAGGCAAAGCCCTCATGAGAGGCATGCCACTTCACGACCGGTAGATGGAATCCAGTTCAGCCCAGAGTTCATCCGGGATCGGCTGTTGCGCCAGATTCAGCGTCTCTGCGAGCCGCTCAGGGCGCGTCATACCAACAA
>WNGR01017545.1_pt1 | contig 12826 bp, 17 predicted proteins | sample 5407581 | NCBI WGS metagenome assembly WNGR01 (sample SAMN13153383, study PRJNA577476) | soil metagenome | isolation source: 80 cm soil or saprolite under Garry oak tree replicate 2 | place: USA:California | collected 2016-06-15 | reverse complement strand
TTTACAAGTGGAGAAAGGGAGAGAGCCCTTATGTCTCGCAGAGTATGAGAAGAGATGAGTGGCGATTCAAGAAGACCAAGCTGGGGTGCTTGGTCTTCGACGACTACATCTTAAGTACTACAAGAAGAGGGCTTTAAAGTGCCTCATGAATCCTGAACCCTAGTATCGCTATCCTAGTAACGAGTCATACTATCTTACATGTGATACCCGTGCTGACTGATGCTCCTGTCCATGACTAATTACCGCTTACCCTTGTAGTCATAACCATAAGGTAAGTGTCTCTGTGCGAACGTAACATTACCCCCTTTTCAGGCGCGACGCCCATGTTGCCTGCTCTCCCTCAGTACATCGTCCACCAATCCATCGTCTTGATCCTGGATCCGTGCCAGCGCGTCCACCATCTCCAGCCTCCGAATAGTCTTGCAGTGCAAGCCGGCAAGCTCCCCCCATCAATCCTCACTCTCCGCGATGGCTTCTTCAAGCTGTGCCAACTCCTGGCCCATGACACGGAACTGATGAACCTCTGCCATGATCGAGGGGTCATTGAGGTGATGGATCATCCGATCCATCTGGTCTTGACCTTCTGCCCCCATCTTGAGCTTCTTGAGCTGTTCAGCTCGGTACACGGGCTTCCCGTCATAGTGGAAGACGGGCGTGGCATACAGCGGCTTGGTGAAGACCTTGTTGCTGTCATTGCGCAGTCCAACGACGATGGGGTTTGGGTGGAGTATGGTCTGCACATACTCTGCTTGCTTGACGTTGCCGTCCGGTCCGGTGATGGGGAATGAGATGAAGTGATCCCCCATGTTCGGCACGAACCCTGGTGGGACTTTGCCGCGTCGGACTTGATAGCTCCCTTTGTACAAAGGGAAACCGGCTGTCGTGGCCACATAGGGGGTTTCGTTTGGATCGTTAGTGTCTTTGAGTGTGCATATGAATGGGTGCTCAGCTGGGTAGAGATCCTCCTCGCTCATGTAGCTAGTGGTGCGGCTCCACAGGCCGCGCATTGCCAGTGTACTTGCCGGCGCAGTGCTTCCTGAGCTGCCATCTTGGTGCTTCTCTTTGTGACGGCTTTCGCGAATTGCTCGTCCCTCCACGTTGAGCAAACCCTCCATATTGCTGTTTGTGATGCGCTTAGGCTCTTTGAAGGGGATCAGCAGCGGGATCTCGCCTGGATGACCGTCTTTAGGTCCCCAAATGTCGGTATCAATGTCTTGTATGTCAGCTTGGTGGGTAGGGGTTGCTCCCATATTGTCAGGGTCTGACAGTTGTCGCACCATGGGTGATAGTGAACGTGGGGGCACTGGCTTCGTGACAATGTCTGGAAAGACGAGTAGGACTGCTGCCAGCTCCTGTTCTGTGAGGGGAGCGGCGAGCGAGTTCTCGTTGGTAACGTGTGGGCGGATGTACTTTTTGGCACAGAGTTCTCGTGCCTCGGGGAGCGTGACGAGTCCCTCTTCGAGCTCAGCTCCAAAGATGCGCTCCAGCGAACCAAGGTAGTAGGTGTTGACATCGGACATGAAGGAGATGAGTTTCTTAAGCGGGCTGATGAAGCGGAGTGAAGAGGGGATAAAGGACTTGCTTGTATTGCCCCACCTTATATGCGTTCTTATCGCGGGGTTTTGATTTTCAAACTCCCTTATCGCTTCCGGGGCGTGGACATCCCATCTATCCACCCACTTGTTATCTGAGTCCAGGTACCCCTTCCATTTGACAAGGTATTGCTTCTTTTGTCCCCTGCTGAACTGCCGGGAGTCTAGAATCTTCTCGACCTCGTATTCTTCTTCGTTATTGATGAGGTCTGGAGCCGGTCTTGAATAATTTGATCCATGGAGGTCGGTCTCTCGGTATGGCGTGAGAAGATTGATGTGAAATACGTCATGAATGCTCCACTGTGTGGGAAGTTTTAATTGATAATTGATGGGGGACATCACCTGAACGATGGGAAAGGGGCCATGCCTCTTGGGCGCAAGTTTGGCGGTCGGCTGATTGGTACGAAGGTGACGTCCTTCCAGCCACACGTGGTCTCCTTCGTGGTATTTGGGCGTATCTTTGTGTTTGACCCATGACTGTTGTGCCTTGATCATTAGTTCTTGGGCGCATTGTCTTGCCCTTTTGAACTGATCTATTCGCAGCGCTACTTGGGGTATCGGAGACGGCTTATCCATCCAATCAGCGCGTGGGTTAAATCCATACAGCACAAAGAAAGGGGACTCCCCGGTAGTCTCGTTTGGCCAATTGTTGTGCACAAACTCCGCCAGGGGAAGGTAGGCATGCCAGTTATCTTGGCGCTCATTGACCCAGAACTGCAGATATTGTTCCAGCCACTGATTGGTGCGTTCTGATTGTCCATCCGTTCGTGGGTGATAAGCTGTGGAAATGTTCTGGGTTGTCCCTGTCGCCTTACACAGGCCTCTTACGAATTTCGACGTGAATCTTGGGTCTCTGTCGCTTATGAACTTCAGCGGGAGTCCGAATCGTGGGAATATGTGTTGGACGATCAGTCCCGCTGTTTCTTCTGCGGTTATGCTTTCCTTGCAGGGAATGAACACCACGGCTTTTGTGCAGTCATGGTCTGTGACGGTGAGGATTGAGTCATATCCCTGTGAGACCAGTAATTTAGTGATGAAATCAAGCGCGATGGTTTCGAAGGGCATAGCTTCCGGCGTGGGAAATATAGGTGACAATGATGCTTTTGTTGGTCGGGTATTGATTTTATTCCGTTGACATTCAGCGCATCCCTGGATGTAATCTCTCACATCTTGTCGCATGTTTGGCCACCAATATCTTCGGCTTGTGAGTTGGTATGTCTTGTTGATCCCTGGGTGTCCATATGTGGGCGCATCATGGTGAATCTGTATGAAGGTTTGCTTATGCTCCATGTTACCCGTTACCACGCGTCGTCCGTCTTTGTACCATATCCCGTCAATCCTCTTTAGCTGATGTGCGTCTACCCAGGGCTTCAGCATCCCTTTGTCTTGTGCATACACTGGATTGGTGGCCTCCATTTCCTCTTGGGCCACGATTCTCCGCATGGGAGGGGCACGTTCCGTTGCCCCTGCCCTTACGAAAATCCGATCAGGTAGCACCACTATGTCCTTGTTGTCGTCCTCCCCTTGGTCATATCCTGGTTGCCTTGACAGTGCGTCAGCTTGTCCATTTAATTGTCCCGGGAGGTGATGTATCTCGAAGTCGTATTCCGACAATTCCAATACTTCCCTTGCTACTCTTCGCGATATTCTCTGTGGCAGCCTCCAGTACTGTAAGTTGAGATGATCGGAGTATATGATGATTTTGTGGGGAGATCCTGCCAACAGAGGTCTCCAGTTCTTGAGGGCCATCACGATGGCCAAGAGTTCAAGGTCGTAGATGTCATAGTTTCGTTGGGCCTCGTTGAGTGTGGTTGAGTAATATCCTATAGGGTGCTTTTTACTGTCCTCTTTTTGCTGCAGAAGTACCGCTCCTACCACATATCCTGAGGCGTCCACTTCCAGTTCGAATTGATCGTCTAGTTTGGTGTGTGCCAGTACAGGTTCCGTCGTGACACATTTCTTTAGTGCGTCGAAGGCATTTTGCTCTTCTTGTCCCCACTGCCATTCTTGATCTTTTTGAGTAAGTTTATGTAGTGGTCTTGCGATGAATGCGAAGTCTTTGATAAAGGGGTGGTAGAAGTTGAAAAATCCAAGCGCTTTTCGTACCTCTGTCGCGGTTTTGGGTATCGGCCATGTATTGACGCCTGCGATTTTGGCGGGGTCCATTCGTGTCACCCCCTTTTCAAGGATTACCCCCAGGTAATCCATAGAGGAGGAGTGAAAGAGGCATTTTTCTGGTTTGAAGTAGAGGTCGTGAAGTTGGGCTACTTTGAGGACGTCGTGAACTGCGCGTTGGTGGTCGTCGAGGTTGGTATGAGTGGCGATGCCGATATCATCCATGTAGATATGGATTGTCGTCCCAAGGGGTTCGTGTTTGAGGATGGTGTCGCAGTAGATGTAGTTCATCATGGTTTGGAATGTTGCTGGGGAGTTGGTGAGTCCGAAATACATCATGGTAGGTTCAAAGAGTCCGTATCTGGTTTTAAACGTGGCTTTCTTCTCATCCCATTCATGAATTTGGATGTTGTTGTAACCCCATCGGACATCGAGTTTTGTGTATATGTGTGCATTACTGAGGTCTCGAATGAGGTCTGCAATTAATGGAAGAGGGTATTGGTTTCAGATCGTGATGGCATTGATCTTCCGATAGTCTTGTACCAGCCGCATTTTTCTGTCCTTTTTACAAACAAAGAAGAAGGAGGATGTGTATGGCGACTTGGACTCACGGATGTATCCTTTTTCAAGCTCGTTGTGAAGGAATTTTTGTACTGCTTCATCCTCAATTCGATTCATTGGGTATACCTTACAGTCTATCGCTTCTGGCGCATCCTTTTTGAATTTGATGGCGTGGTCCCAGGCTCGTTTTGGTGGGTATCATTTTGATTCTTCCTTGCTGAATACCTTGGCGAATTGGTGGTATTCCACAGGTACCTCCACCTTTTTTGTGTACTGTTGAGCTTTGATTGCAAGTTCCGTGGCGGTTGTTGCTTGTATGCAACAGTCATCATTTGATCCCTTGCCTTGTGCGATTATCGGCTCTTTTCCTGGGAGGAAGGGATTGACTGACTGGAGAATGATTGGTAGCTCTTTTTCATTGATGACTCCGTTTCTCCACGTGAACTGGGGCTCAAACGCGGTCATCCATGGATATCCTAATATGATGTCTTTGTTCCCTATGTTTGTGATAAGGAACTGTATTGTTTTCTTGACCCCTCCTGTCTGTATATCGAGGGTGATGTAGTATGTGATTTTTCCAGCTTGATTCGCCATGTTGTCTATGTTCCATATTTTTCGTGGTCTCTGCAGGGGTCTTTTCCCCAACTTCATTTGTCATATGAACCTTTCGCTCATGAAGCAATCAGTTGCTCCAGAGTCCACGAGTGCTTTTGTGTTGGCCATTGCGCTGCTAGTTCTGATAGAGACGGGGATGTGCATGGATCGAAATCGCGTAGTCACTATTACAGAATTGAATTTATGGACTGCCCTCACCCAGGCCGATGGGTTCAGGCGCTCTGAAAACCCTCTCTTCCAACGAGGTCCCTCATTACTAGTTCTTGCACGTCTTCTCCTGCAGTGGCCACCCCTCGGAGCCATGAGTCAGCTTGCTGTTGGGGGGTCTGAGTGTTTGATCGTGCTACCATTGTTTGTTCTTCGTCATATATGCTTCTATCGTTGACTATTGCTTCTCGTCCTTGACTGGGATGCGAGGTCCAACTGCATTGGTTACTGTTGCTTGGTTTGTTCCACGTATGCTGGGGGCAGTTGTGACTCAGATGTCCCTTTTTGTGGCATGTGTAACACTCAACTTCGTGTAGGTCCCTTGTCCTTCCTCCCCCACGTCCTCGTTGCATGTATCCTCCTCTAGGCACGTACCCTCCTCGAGGCATGGTTGCGGGGTCTATCTCTTCGCTTCCTGCAATGCAACCTCTGGTTCTTCCAGCCAATGTGTCCATGGCGTTTGGATTGGTTAGCATTTGTTGTGGCATCCATCCCCTTGGGCATGAAGTGGTTACTCCTCCACGGTGTGCCTTCAATCTTGCCTTCATATGGATGTAGTCCTGTTGGCGGTTGATGGCCGCTTGCTTCCATTGGTCATAGGTAGCGGGTCTGTCGAGTTCCAAGACCTTTTGATATAGCCTGGTGGGTAGTCCATCCGTGAATGTCTCGATAGTTTGGGGTATGTCAAATTGGTACTCAGCTAGTCGAATGAGTTCTTCTATTTCGACGACATAGGCGTCGATATCTTCCCCTTTCATCTTTACTCCTGCTCAGAGTATGGCTTGCGCATTCTCTTTTGCTAGGCTATTGGCGAAGCATCGTGTGAAAGAGGCGGCCACCTCGTTCCAAAGTCATTTGTCAGCAGTATTGATCCCTCCTTGTATCTGTCGGGATAGCCATCGGTTGACTGCCATCACCCATTCGTTAACTCAAGTTCCTTTGATGTATGTGAGAAAGAACATAGCTTGTCGATATGGGTTGATCATAAGGGCATTGTCATTGTTGACTGCCCAGTATAGTTCCCATTCATTAATGAACAGGGTCGTTTTCTTCCTGTCGCCATCGTAGATCGTGGGAGGTTCTCCTACTAATTTTCCTTGTTGGGCTTGTTGCATGGGCAACGGTGGTGGTCCCTAACCGCCTCCTGGTGGTCCTCTGGGTGGTACTCCTCCTCTGCCAGGGTATCCTCCTCCTCCGGGGAATCCTCCCCCTCCAGGGAATCCTCCTCTGGGGAATCCACCTCCGGGGTTCCTCCTTGGTCAGTCATCTTGTGGGAGTCAGATGGGTGGCAATTCCGGTAGTTGCTCTGGTCCTCCGCTTAGTGGGTCTGCTCTGTCAGGTCCACTGGCTCTTTGCATTGCTGCTTCGTCATCTACGATGTTGACAATTCGCCTAACTCAATGTCCCGTCTGTTCATTGATGGCTTCTTCTGTCCTCGGGGCTTCAGTTACTGTGGCCATCTCTGGTGGGTTTATGTGAATGGACTCAGCTAAGTTAGCAAGACCTTCTTCCTCGGTAGTATTTCCTGGTTGTCCTGATTCGACCGTATTATCGGAGTGCTCACTTCCTTCCTCGTCTTGACTATCTGTGGATGGACCAGGGGTTCTTGGAGCTGGTGGAAGATGTCCGTCGATTGCTCCGACATTTCCAGTCATTTGTACTTCGTCTTCAAATATGTTGCAGCAGTAATCGGGTCCTGCGGGTCGGACTACGTTCCACACTGCTTCTGGTGCATTCCAAGTGATCTCGCACCAACACACGTAGGTGTGGTTAAACTCAACTGGGTAGTATTGACTTGGTCTCGTAGGGATGTTGACAAAGTATCCCATGCTTCCTCGAACCGTTCTCCACCTAGCTGTCTTGAGGTATATGAGAGGGACGTTTCGTTCTCCTCTGTCTTCTAGTGCGTATGGTGCAAAGGCCCAGCATTCTCGGGTTGTAATGTGCGCCACGATTGTTTACAAGTGGAGAAAGGGAGAGAGCCCTTATGTCTCGCAGAGTATGAGAAGAGATGAGTGGCGATTCAAGAAGACCAAGCTGGGGTGCTTGGTCTTCGACGACTACATCTTAAGTACTACAAGAAGAGGGCTTTAAAGCACCTCATGAATCCTGAACCCTAGTATCGCTATCCTAGTAATGAGTCATACTATCTTACATGTGATACCCGTGCTGACTGATGCTCCTGTCCATGACTAATTACCGCTTACCCTTGTAGTCATAACCATAAGGTAAGTGTCTCTGTGCGAATGTAACATGTTCCATGATGTACTCACTTAAAGCACTTAACTCCTTGGGTGTGAGTTGATAGATGGAGCAGTTCTTCATACTTGCTCCTGACTTTAATTCTATGGCATGGTCCCATGCTTGGTGCTTTGGCAGGTGGTGTGAGGCTTCCTCACTGAATACTCGAGAGTACTTCTGATACTATACTGGGATGTGTGATGTGGATGGCTTTGGGGTGTTTCGTGCTGCAATCTTGGTGCTTGTGGTGGTCTTGGCTCAAATAGCAAGGTCATTGTACTTGCTAAAACTGTGGTTATACAGGAATGCCTCCATGGCATCTTGGGCGAATTTGTTCACTACTTGGTCCAGGGTGTCATTGCTGGATAACATGGCATTGATAGTCATGGTGCGCATCTGTGGCTTATCCAATCATATAACAAGAGGTACCTCTGACAGGGTACACATGGCTGGACATTGTGTGAATGCAATCTGTGGCCTGGCCCAGTCTACTTCTGGGTTGTGTGTTCAGAGCCAATCTGTTCCAAATATGATGTCTTGATCTCCTAGCGTGGTTACATAGAGTTTGGAGAGTTCTTCATGGAAGTGCCCTTCTAGGGTTGTTACATGGATCTTCTGGATCATCATATACCAGACTGAACCTTGCTTGTTCAGTGTTCCATCCACATTCTTTACTGGAAGTGGGTTAACCAGGGTGCGTAATGTCAACTGGTGCTTTCTTGCAAAGCCATGGTCAATGATGATTCCTTCTGCTCTGCTATCTAGCAGAGCCCTTGCACTGATTTGTTTACTGGATGTCTTGCCCACTAGAGTTACTTGGAGCGTGACAGAAGGTGATCTTCTATTTCATATAGTATCACTTGGCACAGGCTCAGAGTCTAACGTCTCTAGTAAATAGTCTCTATGGTCTGGGCTTGTCTTGGCTACTTGGAGAGTCCCTACTAACAGCGCTGTAGTGGGACGTTTCAAAAATCCTTCCCCTCTTGATCTTTTTGATCGAACAGTGGGTGGGGAATCATGGACAAGGTTTGTGGGGTGTAATACAGAGCTCCTACTTGAGCTGGATGTTCTTCACTTGGTTCCCCTTCGTACACATCTTGTGCGACTGCTGCATGTGCTTGAAAGTCCTTCCTTGGACGTTGGTCTCTTGGTTGGCCAGTTCCTAGGCCTTGTTGCTTGGCTTGGCATTTATTTGCTCTATGGTTTGGTTTGCTGCAGTAAAAACACAGCTTCTCTTTGAAGCATTGATCTTTCTCTTCCTTGGAAAGTCTTCCTCCATACTGAGGGTTTGTTGACACAGACCGCTTTGCCGGTACAACGTGTCATTAGATGATTAAGTCATCTTTGGTTTCCTGATATGGTATCTGCCTGTTTAGGACTTATTACTTACATGGACTTATTCCGGACACTCATGGACCAGTTATTGTTTATCTTTATTAGGATTCTATATTAGGTCCTTATTGTTCTTATTGTTAAGATACCGACTCTAGATGGCTCTAGGCCTTCTATTGTTCTCAGCCCTCCAATGGCATTTCTCCCTCTGATGCACAGACCACCTGTATTGTGTTTGGATCACCTGTGCACACAGACCATCCTTAGGTAATCCTTTAGTATATAAGGACTCCTGTTTTCACCTTTACACTTCAGAGTTCTTCTACCTCTGAAGTGTAAGTCCCCCCCTTGTCTATAGCTCTCTACCTTAGCTCACTCCCTTCTGCAGTGTGCTCTTGTCTAGGTGTGTAGTATAGCAATATAGAGTTCTTCTACCTCTGAAGTTGTGCTCTTGTCTAGCATCTTGCTAACCTCTCTACTTGCTGTCAGTTGTCTGCGTCAACAGGGTTCATGGACGTGGCATTGACTTGGGTAGCCTCTTCTTCTTCAGCTGTTAGAGCCCTATTCATTGGGCCTTGTGGATGTGAATTCATGAAACTGGGATTACTGTAGAGTCGCCATATGCAATTGAACTCTCTTGCTTTCTCTGCAAGACCATCCAGTGTTGTGGGCTGTGGAGATACACCTATAATCTTCTGGTGTAACACTTGGGGTAGCACCTTCCTAAAGGCGAACATCTTGGTTTCATCATTAGCTCCCAACTGGGAGGCATCGTGGACCATTCTTGGTACCATTCATTGAAGGGACGACCGCCCATCCTTGACATATACATGGCATTGGTGGCTTCCAACTTGGTGTACTCTGGGATAAAATGCTTCTTGAAGGTGGCCTTGAAATCTGCCCAAGTTCCAAAGTCAATTGGTGTGGCTGCTAAGGCTGTTTTCTGCCTATCTTGAGCCCATTCTCCAGCGGTCATGCTAAGCTTGAAATATGTGAGTGTGGAGGAAATCTTCTTCTGTTTGTCCATGTAATTTGCTCCATTGAGATAATAATAATTCTCCAGGGTGTTCCAGAAAGCTTCCGCTTTCTCTGACTTGCCTTTGAAAGTGTTACATCATGGTAGGGACATTCACCCGACTTGGGCAAATATCACTAGTCATCTGACAAAACAGTTAAGCTGGTCACATGGATTTCTAGAGTACTAAGTCTGAAGAGGACTTAGGCAGTTCCTGATGAGAAGTAGTAACCCTCGAGTTCGTCAAGAATGAGAGGAATACTTTGAACGGATCAGACAGGGGATGGATCGAGAGAAAGACTCTGTTGTTCTGTACCATAGGATACAAGAAGTCAAGTCTAAGGCTATAGGGCCAAAGATGAACAGTACTTATATAGTACTACAGAACAATAGAGTCACAAGTACAATAGCAGTCACAACAACAATAGTTGTCACGAGAACAATGAGTCATGAGAACAATGAGTCACAAGGACAATAGCCATCACATGGACAATAGGTCACATACATTGGAGTCATGAGTCATACTGAGTCATACTGAGTTATGAGACTGTATAGTAGATGAGTCACCTGAGACAATGCGGTGCTCACCATGAGTCATACAAGAAAGAGTCTGTGTCAATCAGAAAATTAAGTAGAATGGTCCCGGGATGTAACAGAAAGGCTCAGGGGGGGAACCCAACATCTTCGCTGGTGGTGGGTTTGCCATGGTTCTCATGGGTACTGTGACTGTGGTTGGTGATCTTGCCCTTGGGTTTACTTGGCTTGGACTGGGTGCAACTGGTGATGGTTGTCTTATCTGAACTTGGCTTGGACTGGGTGACCTTGTCAATAAGGTTGGCTGCTTGAATGCTACTCTTGTTCTTCTTGGAGTAGGTAACTGTGGCTGCATCAATGGACCAGGGGTACTTGAAAGTGCACCAGGAACAGTGGTTGGTGTCTGTGGCTGTGATACTTGGGCAAGGACTGTGGCAAGGGACTGGGTGGCACTTTCTAGGAGTTGAGAGACTTCTTCTGTCTCCTTGTCCAAATCTTGGCTTGAACTTGAAGGTGTACTACCTTCTTCCGATTCTTCGGAGTTGAAAACAACTCTTTGGTTGTTCTTGTATAACCAGGTCTCTCTGCTAAAAGACCAGCTTACTACCTTGTCATGATATCTTCCATGGAGGTAGTGATAATCGATGCCTTGGAGTTTCTTGAAATTTGGGTAGACTAGCTCGTAGTCTTCATTGGTTACTTGGAGCCCTGTGTCTTCAAACACCCAGGGAAACTGTCCATTTGTGGATGTTACTTTTCTACCATTCCAGGTAGTGAAAAAGGCGTGGTCATCAAGGGAAATGTAGCCGTCGTAAAAGTAGATGGGGATTAGGTCGTCTTCTTCTTCTGTGAGGACCCTTCAGTCGTCCCCTAACATCCACTAGTTTCTTGGTAATCTGGATACTGACCAGCCATCTGAGGACCAGCTATAAAACACTTTATATGCTGGTTGCAAGATGGCACGCTCTGGGTGGTTCAGTCTGTACTGCCAACGGATCCACTGGTATTCTTCAAATATACCGAAGTGGGATACTGTGATTTTGCTGTGCCACAGGAGGTTCTAAAACTCCAATGGAGTGCTTGTGATTTGTCATATATTCTCTATGGGGTGATTGATTTCCAAGGGGAGCCTGTACGTATTGTACTGCAGGTGACAATGGTTCTTGAAACTTTCAAGTTCTCTTGGTTTTCTTGTGGGGATGTGATCTGCAACATAGATTGACTCTGGATAGTAGCAGTACAATGGATTTCCTGGGGTCCTCAGAAGTTGTTCTTCTTCGCTACTTGTGGTGGTTTGTCTTGGCAAGGGTACTTGTGGCAATGGCACCAATCTTCCAGATGGTGTTTCTTGGTTTACTTGATTAATCTGCTGGATGTCCAGATTTGGGACTACTGGAATAACCAGGGATTCTCTTGGAGTCAATCTGCATTGATGGTTTCTTCTTGGCTGGAGGTAACTGTGATTATTCTGGGTTGCCAGGTTAATAGCCCACTCTATGGTGCTTTCCAGCCTGGTTACAATGACAGGTAACCCTCTTTATTCAATGAGAGGGTAGATACACTTGGCCTGGAGCCCACAACACTATACTAGGTGGAGTGGGTGGTGTATTGGGTCAGTACCTGCAGTCACAAACTTCTTTACTACACCAACAAACTGTCCTGCTGCCCCACTGTGGAGAGGTATCGTCTCCCCACCCGACAACTGGACTCAGTGGTGGTGGACTTGGTAGACTTGATGTACTGCTCAGTGGTAATGCCTCCTCAGAAACTTCAGGTCACCTTCTTGCCTTGGTGAATTCAAGGATCTCTATGTCAGTAGGTTCACTAGGGGGGTAGTAGTAGATGGCTGGGTCTACTAGTCTTTGGTTCAGGTTCTCCCACGTGGTATTCCAAGTGGAGTCATTCCACTTATACGTCAGCTCCTTCCCTTCCATGGTCATGATGCAGAGTCCTTCTAGGGTTGTTGCAAGGTGGAGGTCTTGGATGTCTATCTCTATCTGACTGTGAGATAGATGGAACTTTTCTAAGTACCTGAAGTGAACTCCCTGTTGAATCTGTTTGATGATTTCTTCCTCCCTATTGGCGATGTGGTAGAATCAGAGATAGTTGTCGTTGTTCCACAAGAGGAGGGTCTTGAAGGGGTGGTTGTTAGGTGCTGTGAATTGGGCAAGGTGCCAATACAATAGCTGTTCTTGGGCGGCACTTGGTATTCTTGGTAGGTTGCGACCTATGAGTTCACTGTACTGGGCAGGGGATAGGACTTGTCCAAATGGAAGGAGTTTGATGAGTTTGTTTAAGACCAGTGAGCCTTCACTCCAACTGTCAATGGTTTCAAGGGGGGTCAGATCACACAAGGATCCATGTGGGTAGAGGGTCTGTAACTGCCTCTCTCAATGGGTTTCAAACAAGGCTTAAGCCCTTCTTAGGCACTCTTCTTCTGAAATCCAAACCAGCGAAAACACTAGAAGACCCCTTTTATTGACACAAGATCCCCGCTATCTACTACAAGCACTTACTAATACAGTAAGTGTCTATAGTCTCTGATAGTCTGGGTATGTAGACACAAAGTCAAAGGGATCAGCTGGGATACAAGGATATAAACAATAATGAAGGA
>WNGR01006151.1_pt1 | contig 12826 bp, 14 predicted proteins | sample 5407581 | NCBI WGS metagenome assembly WNGR01 (sample SAMN13153383, study PRJNA577476) | soil metagenome | isolation source: 80 cm soil or saprolite under Garry oak tree replicate 2 | place: USA:California | collected 2016-06-15 | reverse complement strand
GCGTGCCGGGGCCGGGCTCGTTGGCTTCGGCGCCGAGCAGACCAAAGGCGTTCGGTGTAAACGGTTTGGCGGCAAAATCGTCGAGCTCGTTGTTGAGCAGAATGCCGGTACCCTCGGCGACCAAGCCGAGGCCATAGCTGAAATTGAGCGTATAGGTGTTGGCGACGGCGTTGCCGAAACGGTCGATCACTGAAAAATGCGTCGTGTTTCGGCCTTCGGACTGCACCGTGCCGCCGGCGCGGAAGTCCGCCGCCGCGGTCGCGTGAACCGGATCGATGCCAGCGCGCCAGCCGGCCGCGTAATCTTTAGAGGTCAAGAGCGCGACCGGGTTCTGCACGCGGTCCGGATCGCCGAGAAACAAGGCGCGATCGGCATAAGCGCGCTTCATCGCTTCGATCAGCAAATGCAGGGCCTGCGGTTCGTCGCCGCGGGCGATATTCGCCAGATCGTAGCCTTCAAGGATGTTGAGCATCTCGATCAGCGCGACGCCGCCGGCGGACGGCGGCGCCATGGAGACAATTTCGTATCCACGATAGGCGCCGCGCACCGGGATGCGCTCGATCGCTCGATAGTCTTTCAAGTCGTCGGCCGTCATGACCCCGCCGGCGCTCTCGACGGCGACGGCAATTTTCTCCGCGATCGGTCCCTCGTAGAACGCGCGCGGGCCATCACGCGCAATTGCTTGCAGCGAATCGGCAAGGTCCTGCTGCACTAGGCGATCGCCGGGGCCGAGCACGCTGCCGTCCGCTTTGAGGAAAATCTTGGCCGATGCCGGCCAGCGCGACAGCCGCGCCAGCACATTAGGCAGCGAATCCGCGGTGTCATCGCTAACCGCGATGCCGTCTCGCGCCAGCGCGATCGCCGGCGCGATCAGTTCGGCGAGGTTGAATTTTCCCGAGCCATATCTTTGTTCGGCCAAGGTCAAGCCCGCGACGGTGCCCGGCACGCCGATGGCAAGCGCGGATTCGCGCGACTTGTGCGGATCGGCATTGCCCGAATCATCCAAAAAGCTTTTGGCGTTGATGCCGCGCGGCGCGGTCTCGCGATAATCGATCGTCGTGTCTTGGCCGTCGGCGAGGTGAATGACCATGAAGCCGCCGCCGCCGATATTGCCGGCACGCGGATAGCTGACGGCGAGCGCAAATCCGACGGCGACCGCGGCGTCCACGGCATTGCCGCCCTTTGCGAGAACATCGGCGCCGATCCGGGCGGCGAGCGCCTCTTGCGCCACAACCATGCCACCCTGCGCGATGACGCCTTGCGGATTGCGGATACCGCCGTCGGCGGCAGCTCGCTCCTCGCCAAACGCGACGGGCGCGACAGGCGTGGCCAGCGATAGCGCAATGATTGCAGCGAGCGCGAAAGAAGCAACGCGTCGCAGCGCGATAATGTGCGGGTGCATCGCCGGATTGATGCTCTGGCTTACAGCATCGACGGCAGAACGCGATCGGGCGGCCGGTGGCCGTCGAGGAACGTCTTGATATTGACGATGACCTTTTCGCCCATGTCGATGCGGCCTTCGAGCGTGGCCGATGCCAGATGCGGCAGCAACACCACCTTGCCGGAGCGCGCCAGCTTGATCAGCTTGGGATTCACCGCCGGCTCGTGTTCGAACACGTCCAGCCCCGCGCCGGCAATGTGCTCCGACTCGATCAAGCGCGCTAAGGCGTTCTCGTCGATCACCTCGCCGCGTGCGGTGTTGACGATATAGGCTTCGGGACGGATCAGTTTGAGGCGGCGCGCCGAAAGCAAATGATATGTCGCCGGCGTGTGTGGACAATTGATTGAGATGATGTCCATGCGCACGAGCATTTGATCGAGGCTCTCCCAATAGGTCGCGTGCAAGTTCTCCTCGATGTCCGGCGTGACACGGCGGCGGTCGTGATAATGAATTTTCAAGCCGAACGCCTGGGCGCGGCGCGCCACCGCCTGGCCAATCCGGCCCAGGCCGACAATGCCGAGCCGTTTGCCCCAGATGCGGTGACCCAGCATCCAGGTCGGGCTCCAGCCGGCCCATTCGCGGTCGCCGATGAGCACATGCGCGCCCTCGGCCAGTCGCCGCGGCACCGCCAGGATCAGCGCCATGGTCATGTCGGCTGTATCCTCGGTGAGCACGCCGGGGGTGTTGGTTACGGTGATGCCGCGCTGAACGGCCGTCGCGACATCGATATTGTCCACGCCGTTGCCGAAATTGGCGATGAGCTTGAGCCGTTCGCCCGATTGACTGAGTACCGCGCGATCGATGTGATCGGTGACCGTCGGCACCAGGACATCGGCGGTTTTCACCGCCTCCACCAACTGCGCTTGTGTCAGTGGCTTATCGTCTGAATTGAGGCGCGCGTCGAACAGTTCGCGCATGCGCATTTCGACACCGTCGGGCAGCCGACGAGTGACCACGACCAGGAGCTTCTTGCCCGTCGGCATTCACTGCCTCTTACTCACTGCCTTTTGCGCCGGCTGGTTCCCACTACATGCAAATTCAGCCCTGCAATTGAATGCTTTGCAACAGCCGTTTGCCCGTCCCCGTTCAGGTCTCCTTAACCCCGCTCGCCGAGACTGGAGCTGGGGGAGCGGTCCGTAAAATCTGTAGCAGATGGCCATACTCCCACAAAGCGCGCCAGAGCGGCTGGCGCGCTTGCGGGCGATAGCGCGGGATCCAGGCGAATAGCGATGGCGCACAGACGTGGCATGCCGATCGTTTTGATCCGGGCCGCGATGGCAGTGCTGTTTGTGCTCCGCTGTGCCGCCCATCCGGCTGCGGCGGGCAGCGACGCGACCACGAGCGGACTGCCGGTTCCACGGTTTGTCACTCTCAAGGCGGACCGGGTAACGGTGCGCGGCGGTCCCGACAAAGCCCACGACGTTGCCTGGATCTATACCCACGCCGGCTGGCCGGTCGAAATCACCGCCGAATTCGAAAACTGGCGCCGCATTCGCGACTGCGATGGCTCTGAGGGTTGGGTTTATCACTCGCTGTTGTCGGGAAGGCGGATGGCGGCGGTGCAACTAAAAACCAAGACCGATCTGGCGCCGCTGCATCAAACGCCGGACGGGCACAGCGCCGTGCTCGCGCGATTGCAAGTCGGCGTGCTCGGTTCCGTCAAGCGCTGCACCGGATCGTGGTGTCAGATTGCCGGCGATAGCTTTGCCGGCTGGATCGAACAGAGCGCTTTGTGGGGCGTTTATCCCGACGAGAAAATTGAATGATCGCCAGAGTGCCGTCGATGAAGGGGACGAAACCGCGACGCGTGCGCCGGTTTGGGATTGCCGCCGTCACCGGCGCCCATCTGATCGCATCATGTCTGATCGCAGCATGTCCGATCGCATTATGTCTGATCGGGTCGGCTGCCGCGCAGCAGCCGGCAGCAACAAAAAGACCGACCGTCGCTTTGCCGGCGCTGGCCGCTCAAGGCTTCGAAGTCAAAGCGGCATTCGCCTCTTATCTCGTGCTGCAGAAGGGCAAAGACGTGTGGCTTTGCTACATGCTGCAGACGCGCTCGAGCTGCGAGCCGGCGGAATAACCGGCACCGCATCCAATTTCAGATGATCGCTCGAAGATTAAGGGTGACTACAATTCAGGGCTGCTTGCGGCGCAAGCGCACAACGACATCGATCTGGGCGATCTCATAGCCCTCAGGTGGAACGGGCGCTTTGCCGACCACCACGTCGCTTGCCGGGATATCCAACAGCTCGTTCTGTTCCTCGATGAAAAAATGGTGGTGCATCGAGTTATTGGTGTCGAAATAGGCCCTTGAGCCATCCACCGCGACCTGCCGCAACAGACCTACGTCGGTAAACTGGTGCAGCGTGTTGTAAACAGTGGCGAGGGATACCGGCACCTTGGCGCGCGTCGCCTCTTCGTAGAGCATTTCCGCGGTCACGTGCCGGTCGCCTTTGGCAAACAAAATCCAGCCGAGCGCCATGCGCTGACGGGTCGGTCGCAGCCCCACATTGCGCAGCTTGGTTTTCACATCGTGCCAAGGGCACCCGGTCAGCTCGCCGGGTTTGATCGCGGCCGGCTGATGAGCCAGTGCGGTTGGGGCAAAAGCGATCGGCGGTGGCTGCTTCATTGTGGACGCTGTTTCATTGCGAACGCTGTTTCATCGTGAACCGTAGCAATTTCCCGACGGCGCTGCGCACCGGCGAGATCGTTGCGGACGCAATCATTATACGACAGTTTTCGCTGCCGCAACCGCCGCTGCCCGCTGGTTTTGCGCGCGCAGTATGCAGTGGCAGCATGGTGGAGGGTGCGGCTTTGCCGCGCTATCCCAATATGTTAGGGAATTAAGCATTCTGCCGGAAATCGCGGAGCTGGATCGCGGATGCAGGAACGCCGCTCGCATTTTGAATATGAGGACCTTCTCGCGTGCGGGAGGGGCGAACTCTTCGCGGAAGGGCCGCAATTGCCGCTGCCGCCGATGCTGATGTTCGATCGTAGCTCGGAGATCGCCGAGGTCGGCGGTCAGTACGGCAAGGGGCTGGTCCGCGCCGTGCTCGAGCTCAAGCCCGACCTCTGGTTCTTTCCCTGCCACTTCAAAGGCGATCCGGTGATGCCGGGCTGCCTCGGCCTCGATGCGCTGTGGCAATTACTCGGTTTTTTCCTCGGCTGGATCGGTTCACCGGGCAAAGGCCGCGCGCTCGGCATGGGTGAGATCAAGTTCTCGGGCCAGGTCCTGCCGACGATGAAAAAGATCGTTTACGGCATCGACATCAAACGCGTGATGCGCTCGAAACTGGTGCTCGGCATCGCCGATGGCTGGCTCTCGGCCGACGGCTCGGTCATCTATCACGCGCTCGATCTCAAGGTTGGACTGTTCCGCAATACCGAGCCGCAGACCAGCGAACCGTAAGAACGCGTTTCGGTGGATGGGCTGAAAATGCCCGGCCTTCAGACAGCATGGCTTCGAGACAGGATCATGCCCGAAGCGATTGATATGATCCGCGAAACGAGCGCCGGTTTGACCAGGATCATCATCAACACAGGCGTCTCCAATCGAGGCTTTAGATGAAACGCGTCGTCGTCACCGGGATGGGCATCGTCTCCTCCATCGGCAACAACACGCAGGAAGTGCTGGCCTCGCTGCGCGAAGCAAAGTCCGGCGTCGTCCGCGCCGATAAATATGCCGAGCTCGGGTTTCGCTGCCAGGTTCACGGTGCGCCCACGCTCGAGCCGAGCGATGCAATCGATCGCCGCGCCATGCGGTTTTTGGGCGGCGGCGCTGCCTGGAATCACGTCGCGATGGAGCAGGCAATCCGCGATGCCGGACTCGATGAGACCGACGTGTCAAATGACCGGACTGGCATCATCATGGGTTCGGGCGGCCCCTCGACGCGGACCATCGTTGAAAGCGCCGATATCACCCGCAGCAAAGGACCGAAGCGGGTCGGCCCATTTGCGGTTCCCAAGGCGATGTCATCGACCGCCTCAGCGACGCTTGCGACCTGGTTCAAGATCAAAGGCGTCAATTACTCGATCTCATCCGCTTGCGCCACGTCCAACCATTGTATCGGCAACGGTTTCGAAACGATCCAGACCGGCAAGCAAGACATTGTCTTCGCCGGCGGATGCGAGGATCTCGATTGGACGCTCTCTGTGCTGTTCGATGCGATGGGCGCCATGTCATCGAGTTTCAATCAGACGCCGGAGAAAGCGTCGCGCGCCTACGACGCCGATCGTGACGGCTTCGTCATCGCTGGCGGTGCCGGCGTTCTCGTCCTTGAAGAACTCGACCACGCCAACGCGCGCGGCGCGAAAATCCATGCCGAGGTCGCCGGCTATGGCGCCACCTCCGACGGCGCCGACATGGTGCAGCCATCGGGCGAAGGCGCCATGCGCTGCATGAAGATGGCGCTCGCTTCGGTAAAACCGCCGATCGATTACATCAACCCACATGCCACCTCCACCCCGATCGGCGACCTCAAAGAGATCGAGGCGATCCGCGAAGTGTTCGGCGCAAAATGCCCGCCGATATCGGCAACCAAATCGCTCACCGGACATTCGCTCGGCGCCGCTGGCGCGCAGGAGGCGATCTATTCGCTGCTGATGATGAATTCCGGCTTCATCTGTGAGAGCGCCAACATTGAACGCCTCGATCCGGCCTTTGCCGATATGCCGATCGTGCGTGAGCGCAAAGACAACATGAAGCTGGGCTGCGTATTGTCCAATTCCTTCGGCTTCGGCGGCACCAACGCCTCCGTCGTGTTCAAGCACGTGGATGCCTGACGCATGCCGGCATTGATGCAGGATAAGCGCGGCCTCATCATGGGGGTCGCCAACGACCATTCGATTGCCTGGGGGATTGCCAAGACCCTGGCCGGGCATGGCGCCAAGCTCGCCTTCACCTACCAGGGCGAGGCGCTGGGCAAGCGCGTCAAGCCGCTGGCGGCGTCGGTCGGTGCCGATCTCGTTCTCCCCTGCGACGTCGAGGACGTGACGTCGGTCGATGCGGTTTTTGCTGAACTCACGCGCTTCTGGGGCACGCTCGATTTCCTGGTCCATGCCATTGCTTTTTCCGACAAGACGCAGCTTGCCGGCCGCTATGCCGACACCTCGCGCGACAATTTTCTCCGCACCATGCTGATCTCGTGCTTCTCGTTTACCGAAGTCGCCAAGCGCGCAGCCGCGATGATGGCCAATGGCGGCGCGATGCTGACGCTGACATATAACGGCGGTTTGCGCGCGATGCCGAATTACAATGCAATGGGCGTCGCCAAAGCGGCGCTGGAAGCCTCGGTGCGCTACCTCGCCGTCGACTTCGGCGGCGAGCGCATTCGCGTCAATGCCATCTCATCCGGCCCGATCCGCACGCTTGCCGGCGCCGGCATCGGCGACGCCAGGGCGATGTTCGCATTCCAGCAACGGCATTCGCCGCTGCATCGTGGCGTCACTTTGGAGGAGCTCGGCGGCGCTGCGCTGTATCTCTTGTCGGACCTTTCGACCGGCGTGACCGGAGAAATTCATTTCGTCGATTGCGGCTACAACGTCATCGCGATGCCGCATCCCGACGCGTTACGGGCCGATCAGCAGCGTGCCCCGGACAGCGGCGGCAAGTAAACAAGCTCAATTAAACAAACTACAGCTTCGCCAGATGTGGCATGACCTCGCTACGAAACAGTTCGAGCGAGCGCAGCGCGTCGGCAAGCGACATGGTCCCGAGAAAAAGATAAGCGAGCAGGTAATTGACCCCGAGCTCGCGGACCTGCCGCTCGATCTCGGCGCAAACCGTTGCTGGCGAGCCGGCAATGACGGTGCGATCCTCGATGCAGGCTTCGAAATTCGCGCCGCGCGGCACGTTCAACCGCGACGTAAGGCCGGTTTCGCCGTGCTTGACGCGCAGCCAATTTAAATGCGCGAGATGCATGTCCATGGCCGGCTTGCCGAAGCGATGCGCCTCGGCATCGGTGTCGGCGAGGAAAATGTGCCGTTGCACGCCAATCGCGGCGCCGCCCGGAAATTCCGGCTTTGGCTGCACCGGACTGCTTCGCTTCTTGAGCGCCGCCTTGTAGGCCTCGATGTTGGCCTTGGCGACCGCCGGCGGTCCCAAAGTGACAAAGTGCAGCCCCTGCTCGCCGGCCCAAGTCGAGCCGATTTCATTCGAGGAGCCATACCAAAACGGCGGATGCGGCTGCTGCAAGGAGCGCAATTCAATCGGCACATCCTCGTAGGCAAAGTGCTCGCTCGCATAGTTGAGCGAATTCGTCATTAAGCCGGCGCGGATGCACTTGAAAGCGTCAATGAAGATATCGCGCGATCGATCGTGTTCGACCTTGTGGTATTTCAACTCGTAAGGTGAGACGCCGCGGCCGACGCCGACATCGAGCCGGCCGTGACTGAGATGATCGAGCATGCAGATTTCCTCGATCAGCCGCAGCGGCGAATAAAGCGGCAGCAAATAAACCAGCGGACCCACACGCATCCGTTTGACGGTGCGTGCAACGGCGCCGAGATAGACGCCCGGCACCGGCACCATGTTCAACGGCGTGGCGTGGTGCTCGGCAACGTGCAGGCAGTAAATCCCGGCGGCGTCAGCGGCTTCGGCAAAACGGAGGCGCTCGTCGAATAATTGCGTCAGTGGGCGGTCGCCGTGCTCGACATGATCAAACAATCCGATCTGCATAATGCCTTCCACGCCAGCTAATGTTGCGAGGGCAAACCGACCCGCCGACCCATGCCCATGCAATCGGCATCGGTCTTCAGTCCCGCCGCGTGAATGCCGTGGACCGCAAGCTCCTCGTCGCGGTCTTCGGTGTCGCCGGTCACGCCGACCGCGCCTATAACTTCGCCTTCGGCATCGCGGATGAGCATGCCGCCGCCCTCCGGAAAAATCTGATCGCCGCTCGCGGCGATAAGGTATCGCATGAAGATTGGCCGCTCCTGCGCTCGTTCGCGGACCAGTTTCGAGCTGCGGCCGAGCGACAGCGCCGCATAGGCTTTGCCGTAGGCCATTTCGAACCGGATCATCGACGACCCGTCTTCTTTCTTGAAGGCTTTCACTTTGCAGCCCGGCTCTACCACGATCACGCTCAATGGCCGGCAATTCAATGCCGCACCGCGCTCGATGATGGCATCAATAATGCGTTCGGCTTGATCGAGTGTGATGGCAGTCAATGGACGCTCCCCGCTTATCTTGTGCCAGCTTCCAGCGCGCGATTCCATAGCGGCCCAGCACAGGCGTTTCGCCCCTTGCCTAGTCATGCGGAGCGCGCCACATCAGCGCGGTGGCGCAATCTCCTCCCATAGCTGTCGACCGGCTCGTCAAAATCTACCAAACCGTTCCCGCGGTGGATGGCATTTCATTCACGCTCGCGCCCGGCTCGATTACGGCCTTGCTTGGCGGCAACGGGGCCGGCAAGACAACCACCATTGCCACCATCATGGGCCTCATCACACCAACATCCGGCCGCGTGACGGTGCTCGGAGCGGAGATGCCGCGGCAGCGTTATCACGTTTTGCATCGCATGAATTTCGAGAGCCCCTATGTCGAAGTGCCGATGCGATTAACGGTGCGGCAGAATTTGACGGTATTTGGCAAGCTTTACGGCGTTGAAGGTTTGCGTGAGCGCATCGCCGAGCTTGGGCAGGAACTTAACCTCACCGATCTGCTCGACCGTCCGACAAACAACCTCTCGGCTGGGCAGAAAACGCGAGTGTCGCTCGCGAAGGCGCTCGTCAACAATCCCGATGTGCTTTTGCTCGACGAGCCGACCGCTTCGCTCGACCCCGACACGGCCGATTGGGTGCGCGGTCACCTGGAGCGCTATTGCCGCGAGCACCATGCCACATTGTTGCTCGCCTCGCACAACATGACTGAAGTCGAGCGGCTGTGCGAGCGCGTCATCATCTTGAAGCGCGGCCGCATTGAGGACGACGATACGCCGGCCAACCTGCTGAGGCGGTATGGCCGACGGACGCTGGAAGAGGTGTTTCTCGATGTTGTGCGCAGCAACGGCGGCGAGAGCCGGGAGGCGGCGCAATGACCCTACAGCATAGCCTCCAGCAAAAATCCGTCGTCGCAGCTTCGGCGCAGCGCATCTCGGCAATGATGCTGCGCCACTGGTATTTGCTGCGCTCGTCGTGGCCGCGTCTGCTCGACCTCATTTATTGGCCGACCGTGCAGATGCTGACCTGGGGATTTCTGCAATATTACATCGCCAGCAATGCCGGCTTCTTTGCGCGAGCGGGCGGGACTTTCATTGGCGCGGTACTGCTGTGGGACATTCTGTTCCGCGGTCAGCTCGGCTTTTCGATTTCGTTCCTCGAGGAAATGTATTCGCGCAACCTCGGCAATATCATGATGAGCCCGCTGCGCCCGTTCGAGTTCATCATCGCGCTGATGGTGATCAGCGTGGTGCGGCTGTTGATCGGGGCGGTGCCGGTGACGTTCCTCGCGATCGCCTTTTTCGGTTTCAATCTGTACGGGTTTGGCTTTGCGCTGGTCGCGTTCTTTTTCAACCTCATGCTGACGAGCTGGGCGATCGGGATCTTCGTCTCTGGGCTGATTCTCCGTAACGGGATGGGCGCCGAAAATCTCGCCTGGTCGATCATGTTTTTGTTTATGCCGCTCACCTGCGTGTATTACCCGGTGACGACTTTGCCGGGTTGGCTCCAGCCGGTGGCTTGGCTGTTGCCGCCGACCTACGTGTTCGAAGGTATGCGCGCGCTGGTGATCGATAAGGTGTTCCGGCCCGACCTGATGATCGATGCACTCGCGCTCAATGCGGTTCTGTTTGCCGCCGGCGTATTCGGCTTTCTCCAACTGCTGCAAAGCGCGCGACGTCGCGGCTCATTGATGCAGAGCGGCGAATAACCAATTAAGTTCCACGATACTGTGAATAGAACCTATGCGGCCGCCGAATGGGGGAAAGACGTTGTTTCCTATGGCGGTAAACTGGGAAAAGTTTTGCTTTTAAGTTGACTGGATGACATACCATCGTCACAATGCTGCGCTGCAGCAAGCTGGGCAGGGTTCATCTATGGCCATTGGGGAGTTTGGGGGCGCGCCGGCTGTGCCGGGCGACAGCGGCGTCCTTGTCTCGACTCCGCTTTATTGGTTCTACGAAATGAGCCATGCCGCCTTGAACCCTTCGCGGGCCTGGGCGGACGCCACGCGGCTGTTGTTTAGGAACCCTGGCAATCCCCTGTCCTACACCATGTTCGGCAAGTCGGTCGCGGCGGCTTGCGAACTGTTTGAACGCTCGACTCGGCGTTACAGCCGGCCGGAGTGGCGAATCACTTCGACACTCGTGGGCGGCGAGCGTGTCCCGGTGCGAATCTCTACGGTTTGGCAGCGGCCATTCTGCAACCTGATCTATTTCGAGCGCCTGTTCGAACATCCGCCGAAGCGTCCGCAGCCCAAACTGCTGATCGTCGCGCCGATGTCGGGCCACTTCCCGTCGCTCCTGCGCGGCACCGTCGAGGCGTTCTTGCCCAATCACGACGTCTACATCACGGATTGGGTGGACGCGCGAATGGTCCCCGTGACGGAGGGACCGTTCGATCTGGATGACTACATCGACTACCTGATTTCAATACTGCACAAGCTTGGCGGCGATACGCACGTCGTGGCGGTGTGCCAACCGTCGGTGCCGGTTCTAGCGGCAGTATCGCTCATGGAGACGGACCAGGATCCTTGCGTGCCGATCTCCATGGTGTTGATGGGCGGACCGATCGACACGCGCATCAATCCGACGGCGGTGAATACCCTGGCTGAAAGGCGCGGCCTCGATTGGTTCCGCACCCATGTCATCACCAAAGTGCCGTTTCCCAATCCGGGCTTCATGCGCGACGTCTATCCCGGCTTTCTGCAGCTCAACGGCTTTGTCAGCATGAACCTCGACCGCCACATCGAGGCGCACAAGCAATTGTTTCTGCATCTGGTGCGTGGCGACGGCGACTCGGCCCAGAAGCACAAGGAATTTTACGACGAATACCTCGCGGTCATGGATCTTGCTGCGGAATTTTATTTGCAAACGGTAGAGACCGTATTCGTGCGGCATGCGCTACCAAAGGGTGAAATGACCCATCGCGGACGCCGCGTCGATCCGGCCGCGATCAAGCGCGTTGCGCTCTTCACCATTGAAGGCGAACACGATGATATTTCAGGCGTCGGGCAGACCGAAGCGGCGCATCGTTTATGCATCAACATTCCGCCGGATCGCCAAGCCCATTGGCTGCAGCCCGACGTCGGTCATTACGGCGTGTTCAACGGTTCGCGCTTCCGCTCGGAAATCGCACCGCGCATTTCCGATTTTGTGCTATCGATGACGCTGTCCGATCGCACGGCGCGCCGCGCTCTGCGTGCGCGATTGTCGGGCAACGGCGCTGCGCTTCGCACGGCCTGACCTCCGCCTTCGGGCGTCCGGCTAAATCTCGCCACCGATCTCTGCATTGTGGCAATATCGCTCTGCGATTGGATTCGGGGGTCCTGCGATGCCGCATGCGCTGCTTTATCGCCGCCCGAGCGAGCCGCCGAGGATCGAGATCGCTTTCGGCGGCGCGATCTTCCCGATCCGCATCCGTCGGCACCGTCAGGCGCGCCGCTATACCTTGCGTATTCAAGCGGCGGCGCGCGAAGTCGTGCTCACGATTCCACCGCGCGGCACGCTCAAGGACGCACGCACCTTTGCCGAGAAGCACGGCGCTTGGATTGCGGCCCGCCTCGGTCGCTTGCCGCAAGCAGCGCCCTTCGCTGACGGGGCGGTAGTGCCGCTGCGCGGCGAGCCGCACCGGATCACCCACCGGCAAAGGGCGCGCGGGACCGTCTGGACCGAAAGCGACGGCAATGGCGGGCGGCTTTTATGCGTTGCCGGTCACGTGCCGCACCTCAATCGCCGGGTGACCGATTTTCTGCGCCGGGAAGCCAAGCGCGACCTTGAGGCCGCCAGCCGCCGCTTCGCGCGAGATATTGGCCTGACGATCGATCACGTCAGCGTGCGCGATCAGTCGAGCCGCTGGGGCTCTTGTTCAACAACCGGCGTGCTGTCGTTTTCGTGGCGGCTCATTCTGGCGCCAAGCCACGTGCTTGAGTACCTCGCCGCCCACGAGGTGGCGCATCTCGTCGAAATGAACCATTCGGCACGGTTCTGGCGCGTGGTGAACCGGCTGATTCCGGATCATCAGATGGCCAGGGCTTGGCTCGATGCCCACGGCGCCGATCTGCACCGCTATGGTTTGCCCGATGCGCCTTGCCATAGGCAGGCCTGACCTTCGCAAGGCCTGACGTTCACCGGTCTGACGTGGCGCGGCGGGAACCCGAACGAGCACGACCGAGCGTCGCAGCGGACCGACCAAAAGCTGGGGGCCACCTCGCGCCCCCGCGCTTTTTGA
>WNGR01008421.1_pt1 | contig 12827 bp, 13 predicted proteins | sample 5407581 | NCBI WGS metagenome assembly WNGR01 (sample SAMN13153383, study PRJNA577476) | soil metagenome | isolation source: 80 cm soil or saprolite under Garry oak tree replicate 2 | place: USA:California | collected 2016-06-15 | reverse complement strand
ATTGCCCATCCCCCAATCGCCAGCACAACTGCACTATTTCATGTTTTATGCGCAAACTATATTTAATCTGATCTAACTCATTAAACGGGATACACGTATGAGAGTAACGAGGGAGTTACACTCTTCATAACTATAGACTGTAACCTTGAAAGCCCCTATAATTTAGAGTGCGAGACAGTTCTATATCGTCAGAAGAGGAAACAGCCATGACTCAATATAATCACCCGGTACCCACCTCATTTTTGCTTGATGAAGAGCATCGTAAACTCATTTTAACCTGGAGCGATGACCATGAAAGTATCCATAGTTGGGAAGCACTCCGCTGGGCCTGCCCTTGCGCCTGGTGTGCAGGTGAAGGCGGGCTACCAGGTATGTTGCAGAATAAACAAAGCCTGAGCATTGATGAGACAACGCTGGTAAACATCGAGCCTGTTGGTCGCTACGGCCTGACTCCCGTCTGGGAAGATGGGCATAGAACAGGTATCTACACTTACGAGAAGCTGCGAGCCAGTTGTGAGTGCGATGAATGCCAGGCTGCCAGACAAAAAAGGCTATAGATACCTGAAGAAGTGTTAGCAACTGCTACAGAATCCGTTATATGTAGTGAGCGATACTAATGCGTAAGGGAATGGGGGTGCAGGGGGCTTTGCCCCCTGCTGGGGGATCGGGGGCGTCCCCCGAAAATCTCCCTTTATTATGACTGAACAAGAACGCTTCCTGGACGCTTTCAGTCCAGGAAGCGGTTAAACTGAATAAAAAATGGAGAATCGCATGGCTACAAATGGAATCGGTGCTCAGCCACGTCCAACCCGCCGGATTGGCTGGCTTATTTCTGGATGGGCTGCCCGACTACTTATTGCTTTTATCATTAGCTGGCTGATCGTGCTGGTCTTCTTTGCCTCTGGAGCAATCTCCCGTTAAGCTTCCTTTTCAGGTGTCTCCTCAAAGCGAACACCGTAGTGCCCGCTCAAGTAATCATACATATAGTCGGTGAAGTGCTCAGGATTGGTAAAGCCGCGATTCTCCGGCTTAATCTCCGAAAGCTGGATCATCAAACGCGTATCACCATTGCGGTAATGGCAGTAGAGTGACCAGCGCTCATTCCGTTCCAGCAGCACAAAATCCGATGCAATGGAGCCAGAACCATCGCCAACCCGCTCACGACGCAATTGCGCATGGTGTGCAAGGTGGTGATAGGCGGCATCGAGGTTATCCACCACAAAGCCAATGTGATGCCAGCGACTCGGAAGGCCATCCGAGAGTGGAGCTTTTTCAGCATCGAAACAGAACAAGGCGACATTCCCGGTAGTCAGAACCGTTTGATGCCGGTCGTCGCGAACTATTCTCATCCCCAATACTTCGCTGAAGAAGGCCTTCGCATCTTCCCGATCTGCCACAGTAATAGCCAGGTGGTCGAAACCAAAATTTGTCCACGTTCTCTGTTCCCCTCCCTTTGTCACTTCGGCCAGTGGCCTGGCCTCAACATGAAATGTGTGAGTGTTGAAGTGCGCAACGCTCTCCCCAATGAACATATCGGGGAACACCTCGTCACCATTGGGTGTACTGATACGGATGCGATGTCCTTTTAATAGTCCCTCCGGCAATGCGTATTCAAGTGCCTCGTGAAAAATATCCTGCGGTTTCACTTCCGCTTCATAGGGTTGACCATTCACCACCAATGTCAGGTGGAGAGTGGGTTTTGTTTCCGCTCTTTCGGAGGTTCGTTGTGCCTGGTTCGTCATAAAAGCTTCGATCCTTTCATCTTAGTATCTCTATTCACTATTATTATATAGTATGGGGAAGCTGCACCTCATTATGGGTAATAATGAAGTGAACTATTCCAACAGAGGTGCGGGAGACTGCCGTCCCCTGCCGGGAAGCGGTGGCAAGAGAAGCGGCTCGTTCATCCCTGTGGGGAGTGGGCCTGGCCGCCACGGGCGGCCAGGCCCACTCCCCACAAAAACCCTTGCGAACTGCCGTAGGCACTACCTTACGACCCTGCTGAGAGCAAGCGCAGTCCTTGCATCTCTGCTGAGCGAAGCTAGCTGCGCCAGCAGCGTTGCAGAGATGGTTTACAAGAAGACGCGCCAGCGTCGTTGCAGGGTCGCATTTCAAGGCAGTAAGGAGTCAAGGAGAGGGTGACCTGAAGAGTTACAACTATGGAGCAAAAATGACAACAATTCTCGGCCTTGGCGGTAGCTTGCGTCCAGGCTCTGTAACTGCACTTGCCCTGCGCATTGCCCTGGCAGGTGCCCAGCAAGCAGGTGCGCGTACAGTCCTGATAGACCTGGCAACAATACCTCTACCATTATTTAATGGTACCTATGAACTCGACGGCTATACACCAGAAGGGCGTAATGCCATTGTAACACTCTTGAACGCTACTCGCGAAGCACAAGGGTTCATATTCGCTTCGCCGACCTATCATAATACGATCAGTGGTTCCCTCAAAAATGCGCTTGATTTCATGGAGTTACTAAAAGATGATCATCCTCCACGTCTGGAAGGGAAAGTGGTTGGGATACTGTCAGTGCAATTGGGAACGTCCGGTACGGGGAACAATACTCTAACTACGATGTTACTGGCGGCTCGTGCAATGCGAGCCTGGGTAGCGCCAACCATGGTAGCAGTTCCCGATAGTCGTTCAACGTTTAACGCAGAAGGCCAACCTCGCGATCCTACCCTGATGAAGCGCCTGCATATGCTCGGTGCCGAAGTCGCACGCGCCAGCGCAATGTTTTCAGCCCACTGGTCCATCGAGTGAGGTCATGCCGGTTGACCTGCTGTCTGCTGCATCATCCTTCTTGTAATAGGCAGCACTCGCAGGGACATGGGCAGGCGTGGGATGATGGTCCGCATACCGAGCATTGACAGGTCGAATGCCCGTTGTTGCAGCTTACTCCACTCCAATCCATAGATTTCACGAATGGGTTGAGGCAAGAGAGCGCATGTGATCTGGAAATGCAGATGGAGAAATGGGCGGAAAATTGAAGGTAAAGGCGGGAATAATACCACGCGAGCAAGTTGCCGCGCTTGTGGTGTAGCTGCCAGACAATTACTCTGGACCATCTCGTTGACATACTGCCGTAAATCCTCAACTGTCCGGGGCATAGTATCAGGCAAGAGACCAAGTAGATGGGCAATTGTTTTCGAATCCTCGTAGTACTGTTCCTCTTCAGCCGGGCTAAGCGGAGCGATGAGTAAGGGATGGACGAGCAAAACGGTATCAATCAAAGTGGCAAAAACCCAGAGCAGTAATTCCTGGTTCCTGGCGCTGTAAGGAGTTCCCTCAGCATAGGCACCTGCATCTGCTGGAAGCGTGCCATGGACATGCAAGTGCAGGCGATTGATCGTTTGCGCGGCTTTTCGTGCATCTGTCAAAGTGCCAAAGGTGAGCAGCTGGCTGAGCATAAACGTTCGCTCTGTTCTGCCGATGGGGTCGGTCAGATAGCTGCTGTGCTCACTTACTCCCGTAGCAACAAGTGGATGTGCTAGTTGCATCAGCACCGCTCGCGCACTGCCCAGTGAAAGAACTGCTTCACTTCCGATCTTCCAGGCCATACTTCCGGGACCGTAGTAGCCATGATCGTTCATACAGCGTGCCACCTGTTCTAACTCTATGCCTTCTATGCACTACTGGGTCTGCTGTCCTGCTGCCTCTGCTAGCCGTCGGCGGAACGACTCACCAAGCAACATCTCTGCTTTATCAGGGTCTTCTTTCATGAGTTGTAAGATAAACGCGATGTCTGGATTAGGGGCCAGTGTCAGGTCGCGTCGGTCTTCTTCCACAGCTTGCAGTATTTCGGCTGCTACCTGATCTGGTGTCAGTAAAATTTGGATGTTGAGGTGTGGCATTGTGTCATCCTCTTGATGCACCATAGGCGTATCCACCCAGGCCGGGTAGACGGTAGTGATCCCAATGCCTGTGCCATGCAATTCTGCACGTAACGCTGATGAGAAACCGCGGATCGCCCACTTGGTCGCACAGTACGCAGAGAGGAAAGGAGTGCCTATTTTACCCGCCACCGAACTCAGAAAGACGAAATGACCTGCTCCCTGCTGGCGCATCGTTGGGAGTGCAGCCCGCACACTGTGGTACGTTCCCATGAAATTGATATTCATGATGGTCTGCATCTCGGAGGCTGAGAACGTATCGATTGGCCCGCCGCGTCCGATGCCAGCGCTTGTCATTACCAGGTCGATCCGTCCCCATGTTTCAACAGCCTGGTTCATCACTGCCTGGACCTGTACTTCCTCTGTCACATCTGTGGTGATAGACAGTATCCCTCCTGGTGCCTCTGAGTTCTGCTGCCGTATTTGCTCCTCGGCCTGCTGCAATCCCTGGCTGTTGATGTCTGCCAGAACGACATGCGCTCCCCTGGCGTGCAGAGCGCGTGCTGTTGCCAGTCCAATGCCGCTTGCTCCACCTGTAACTACTGCAACGGCTCCAGCGAAGTTGGTTAGTGCCATGGAATGCTCCTCCTCTCACCAATCTATGAAAAATCAAACTGTGGAAGTGCTCTACAGCTTGATCTTATCCCGTTGGATGCACGTGTGTCAAATGCTCATGACCGGCTTTCGTCGTTCCTGTGTGCGATATAGAGGAGATATAACAATTTTTGTCAAGTGATCTTGACAAAAATGAGAAGATAAGGTACAACTCTAGGAGACAGAAGCCGGATTCCCCTGCACCGTCGAGAATACCATGGTGCTTATTTAAAGAACAGGAGGGAACAATGTCTGTAGAGAAGATACCCCTGGAGCAGAAGTCAGAGGTTGATCCAACAAAGTGCTATGTCTGTGAGGCGGAGGCCACCGCAGTCTGTGCTCAGTGCAAAATGCCAATATGTGATGAACACCAGCAGAAAGTGCAGGAGTACGTGACGAAAGTAACCATGATTATGTGCGATGAATGTGCAGACATCTATGAGGGTCTGGTCAAGCCTGATTAGCCATTTTAAATCCCGTTTCTACCGCCTCACGTGAGGCGGTAGAAACGGGATCCCGATTACTGCTGCTGCATTGGTGGCTGCTCTTGTGGATACTGAGCTTGCGGCTGCTCGTACTGCGGCTCAGGTTGCTGCGGATATTGGTACTGTCTCCCACCCTCCTGGTAACTTTCTGGGGGTTGCTGCTGTGCTGGTGGCTGATACCCTTGCTGGTAGGGCTGATAGGGTTGTTGGTACTGGGGCTGTGGCGGCTGATATTGCTGTGGCGGTTGCCGGTTTGCCATCGTTGCTGCCCCCATCATGCCAGCTCCGAACATCCCTGCCATAATTGGCCTTGCCAGCGCACCCGCGATTGCAGAGATCCCGATGATGAACAGTATTCCAGGCCACCACCAGTCAGTCAAGAAGAGGAAGGCAAGGCCCAGAAGCCAGATAAAGCTCTGGAGACCTCCATAGATAGCTCCCGGCCTGAATGTGCTCAATGTACCAAACAGTGAACAGACGGCAAGCGCTACAAAAAGCAGGGGCAGGAAGAAGTGCCCTCCAATAATAAAGGCAAAGGCAAGACCGATCAGAAAAATTCCGCCAGAGATTGCCCGCATCGGATTCTGCTGACGCATGATATGTTCCTCCTTCTAAAAAGGAATAAGCACTTTTTCTACCCCCATTATATGCTAAAGCTGTGTTGTGAGGTAACTATCACAAGACATATTTTGCATACTGTGACTTCCATGTGAGAGTGGGAGCTACTATGTCAAAAGTTATAAGGATGAAGGTCAAAGAAACATCACAGTTGCAACTCGATCAACGCCCTTCTGATAGCCGCCAACGCCGTCGTAATATCATCCGCATCTACACCATAATGTGTCACAGCGCGAATACTCCCTTGCCCAATATGACCCATCAGCACACCATACTCCTGTGCCTTTGCCAGAAACTGCATTGTTTCCGCCTCGGTCAACGGTTGCTGCTGCGCATTACGTACCGAGAAGATCAGGATATTGGTCACTACTCGCTCAACATCGATATCCATTTGTGGATAGTCTGCCAGCCCGTGTGCCAGACGTTTGCAATTCTCATGGTCTTCTGCCAGGCGCTCCACCATTTGCTCCAGTGCCACAATACCGGCAGCAGCCAGAATACCCACCTGCCGCATACCGCCTCCCAGCGCTTTCCGCCAACGGTGCGCTCGCTTGATGAAATCACGGCTACCCACGAGCATTGAGCCTACCGGGGCGCTTAACCCCTTGGAAAGGCAGAACATCACCGAATCCACTGTCCGTACCAGGGTGCTCACTGGCACACCAAGTGCCGTAGCTGCATTGAAGACGCGAGCACCATCCATATGCACTGCAAGCCCATGAGCATGTGCCAGGGTGGTAAGCATCTCCACCTGCTCCACATTCAGGACAGTGCCTCCACAGTAGTTATGGGTATTTTCGATACAGAGCAAGGCCGTAGGTGCACTGTGTTCGTCGCTCCCATCCGAGATACTGATCTCCACTTGCTGCAGATCGAGCATTCCATTTGCGTTAGTAGGTACCACTTGCATAGGAGAGCCACCCAGTGTCGATGCTCCACCTACTTCGAAGTGATAAATATGGGACTTGTCTCCCACTATGATCGCCTCACCACGCCCGGCATGGGATAATACGGCCGCCGTATTACCCATAGTCCCACTTGCCACAAAAAGCGCAGCCTCCTTACCCATCCGTTCCGCCGCCATTTCCTGCAATCGGTTCACCGTCGGGTCTTCGTGATATACATCATCGCCAACCTCGGCCTGGTACATAGCTTCACGCATCTCTGGCGTTGGTAGTGTTACTGTGTCGCTGCGCAAGTCGATTACCATATATCTTCTGCTTCCTAAAATGTAGTAAAACCTGTTTACAACACCGTTGTACCTGCTTCACAGCAGACCGTTTCACCCGTTTCCGGGCCAGAGCGTTCCGCTCCACAGGCGAATTTCCGTTCCGATGAAGCCACTACCGGAACGTCCGAAATCATTCGGAGAGCTGCGGCCTGAATATTTCTGGCCGCATTGAAATCTCGGTCAATGGAAAGACTGCAAGCCTGGCAATTGAACACTCGATCTGCCAGGGTTAAGTCCTCATCCACCCAACCACAATTGGAACAGGTTTTGCTTGAGGCAAACCATCGATCGACCAGTTGCACATATCCACCATACTGCTCAGCCTTGTAGAGCAGTTGGCGTTTGACCTCAAAGAAGCTGGCATCACTCACGGCTTGCGCTAACGAATGGTTGGCAAGCATGCCCTTTGTATTCAGGTCTTCCAGGCCAATGAGCGCATAGGTTCGGGCGACGTGCGAGGTCATCTTGTGCAGCGTATCTAAACGCTCACAAGCAACGCGATAGTGCGCTTTGGCAAGCTTCTTTGCATTCTTCCACCAGTTCCGGCTCCCCTCGACTTTGCGGGATAATCCGAGGCTTTTGCCCTTAATGCGCCCCAAGCCCCGACGATAGTGCTTTTGGTTCTCAAACACCATGCCAGAGCTTAAGGTGACTAACATCTTAATGCCCAGGTCTATCCCAACCATCCCGCCCGTATGAGTGGGGACTTCATGCTTCACCTCAACGGAGATGGAGACAAACCACCATCCCGCACGATAAGAAATGGTGGCACTCACAATCTTGCCTATCAAGCGCAATTGCTCAGTCATGTTGACGTTCCCAAGTTTGGGAACGTGGAGCGTGTGTCCGTCAACTGAGAACTTATCGTTTGCCAGGTAGAAACTCAAGCGATCACGCTTCTTGCTCTTGAAGTGCGGAAAGCCTGCTTCCTCTCCGTCCTTGCGGGGATGTTTGAGTTTGGGCTGTGTCCCTTCCTCTTTCATGCGCCAGTAGTTGGCGAAGGCTTGCCCAAGATCAGCAAAGGCTTGTTCAGGAGCGCATTTCGTGACTTCGTAGGCCCAGGGAAATTGTTCACCTTTGACCTGGTTATACTCACGCTTGAGGTCGCGCATAGTGACTCGTTTGCCCTCCGCCCGTGCTTCTTTCCAGCGAGCCAATGCCCAGTTATAGGCATGCCTTGCGACCCCGCAGGCTTTACGGAAGTACGTTTCTTGTTCTGGGGTGGTATTCAGTCTGATCACATGCGCCCGATTCATGGCCTATTCCAAATGCCTCGCTGCCTCTTTGAGGACTTTCCGATAGGAGCGCAAGCCATGCAAGCGAGCCGAAAAGACGGTCACAATGGCGAGCAAGTCCCGGACTAACTCTTGTTCGGGGGACATTGCCTCCCCATTGATCACCACGATCTCGGTATGGTGACGCTCACAGAATGCCTCGAAATATTCATAGCCAAAGCGAACGAGCCGATCTCGATGGGCGATAATCACCCGCCTGACTTGCCCTAGCTCAATCATCTCCATGAGCCGGTTAAACTGCTTGCGCTTGTAGTTCAGCCCGCTCCCGATATCAGACAGCCACTCATCCACCTTGATGGCTTGCTGCTGGCAATAGGTTTCAAGCGCCTTCACTTGATTAGCCAGGTCAGGCTTTTGAGCCACGCCTGATACTCTGCTATAGACAATCGTGAAGCCCTGCTCTTGTGCCACTAGCCCTCGGTACTGCAAGTACTGGTCATGGGTATAGTAGCGCCGATTCGTAGGACTGCGATGGGCTTTTAAGATGCCCTTTCTGTCCCACTTCTGCAAGGTATTGGTCGTTCGGCCTATGAGTTTGCCGAACTCTTGTGGTGAGTACGTATGTCCCATACATATATCTTCCTACTTTTTACCACAAAAGTCAACACTGTTTAAGACTCCTTCTTCAGCAATATGGGGTGAGTGTCAAATATTGATCCCGTTCTCGTGTCCATAAACGGCGAGCGAAGCGATGTCGCATCCGTACAGGCCTCCCTTAATCGCGCCCAACGCGGTGAAGGCTCCCATTACTCAGTATCATACCACGCTCCCCAACCATTTCAGTAAGGGTTCTAACGGAACCTGCTCAAATGATGCTTGACTCTGGTGGGCAGTATCTCCCGGAATAAAAACGTGCAATTTGGAACAAATGAACCTTGCTCGTACCCCGAAAAAGCCCTAAGATAGCACCCAGGGAAGAGATACTCTGTTTGCAGATACCTCGGGCAAGAAAAGGGGTGGTCATGCCCAAACAGCGATATGAGCGTCGAGAGCCGACGCATGAGTGGTCACAAATCCGCCCGTTACTCAAAGATCCAACGCAGGTTCAATACGAGATATTGCGCCCGATCGTGCTTTTTGGAATCAGTCCGAAAGAGCGCGCAGCGGAAACAGGCGTCTCCAAGACGACGTTGTATGCCAAAGCGAATCTGTTTGATCAGGCAGGCATGACCTCACTGTTGCCCCCAGCTCCACCGCCAGAGATCCCAAAGCAGGATAAGCGCACGCTGCCGCCCCCGATGTGCCAGGCCATCGTTGATGCGCACGCAGAATATCCAGGGTTATCGCTGCACGAGATCGCCCGTATCTGCTATGTTCAGTTTAATCGCAAACCCTCGCATCACACCATTCAGTTGGTGCTGGCGGACGGCCCCAAGCCCTCGCGTACGACGCGCCGGTTCCCCCGCTTTGACGAGATCGCAGACCCGGCAGAGCGGCGCGTGATCATCCGACTGTATGCAGAGGGATGGATGCCCCTCTCAATTGCCGAATACCTGGGCACCTCACGGCAAACCGTTCATACCACCCTCAATCGCTGGGCAGCAGAGCAGTTCGCAGGTTTAGAGGAGAAATCGCATGCCCGGCACAAGCGCGCCCTCAAGACGGATCTGAAAGCGATGAATGCGGTCAAGCGGCTCCAGGAGAACCCGGAATTGGGTGCCTACCGTATCCATACCAAGTTGTTGCAGCAGGGAATCAATCTCTCTACTGCGACCTGTGGTCGCATTCTCGCGCTCAACAGAAAGTTGTATCACCTGCAAATGCCCGTGAAGCAGGGTCGTCCGAAAAAAGAAATGCCATTCAAGCCAGAGCGGCGTCATCAGTACTGGACGACCGATATACGCTATCTAGACATGCACAACCTGGGTGGAGGCATGATTTACTGTATCTCGATCTTGGAGAATTTTAGCAGAGGTGTGACAAGAAATTAGTCACGAACAATACTTGAAGCAAAGGAAGGAAAGCCTTTGGTAAGGTTCGGGTCTTCCCCCAAAGACCCGATGGCTACAGGCGTAGCTTTCGGTTGAACAGCCGAAGGTGAGAGAACTGCCTGGACAATGTGGACAAGAGGAGCTAGCTCTCGCTCCTAACTCGGTCTGCTAGCCAAAGATGCCACTGGGTTACGCAAGAAAGCTCTGTTTGACGGGTCGTTAAGTTTCACACGGTGAAAAGAGAGATACCCCACAAGGGCTAGCCGTGAGTATGAGGTACGATGCATTCTCGGCTTGCATCGGAACACTGCTCTCGTGACAGCTAAGGGCAATGGTATAGGGGTAGAAACCTAGCCTACTCATACGACAGGCGAGACGTGCCTGTAATCGGCCTAGAGGAGCAACCCTCAGGGTATCGCAAAGTGCTCGTGATTAAACTTGTGAGAGGTGAACTGTTCGCCTGAGACGATGGAGTCCCAGGCTATGGTAGCTGCACCGGAAGAACAGATCACCAGTCGGAGCCATCATAGTACCCAAGAAGGCCAGCTAGTAACTGGACTGGGGGGAAGGATGGCAGTTACCTGAGAACAAGGAACATCGGTTTGAGGACCTGTATCACCTGCTCTGTAAACGAGAGTGGATTGAGGAGGCTCTCCGGCATGTCCTGAACAATGACGGCTCACAAACGCCAGGCATTGATGGGATGAGTTGGAAAACCTTCAATGATGCAGAGAAAAGTGACTTCGAGAATGAGAAGTTCAGACAGCAATTCATTGACGAGTTACAAGCTGAACTCAAGGCTCGCACCTACCAACCATTGCCGGTGAGAAGGGTGGAGATACCAAAGCCAGGAACGAGCAAGAAAAGGCCGCTCGGAATTCCCACCGTGAAAGACCGAACGGTACAGATGTTGCTCAAAATGGTGCTGGAGCCAATTTGGGAAGCAGACTTTTACTACTTCTCTAATGGATTTCGACCTGGACGCTGTACGATGGACTGCATCCAACCACTATATAAACTCTGTGGAACCAGAACCGGATACCGATGGGTGATTGAGGGAGACATACGGGCGTGCTTCGACAAAATTCCGCACGAACACCTCCTCAACGCGGTGGCACGGCGGATCGCGGATACTGGCATTCTCGCACTCATTCGGCGCTTTCTCAAAAGCGGCATCATGATCGAGAGAACGCTGGTGCCAAGCGAAGAAGGCACGCCCCAGGGTGGCATAGCGTCGCCGTTGTTGGCAAACATTTATCTCCACCGATTTGATGAATGGTACAGCCACCACTACGGCGTTCCCGACAAGCAAACGGACAAACGGACGTATCTTGCCTGGCAACGACGCCGCTTCAAAGGCAAAGATCAGGCTGCTGTGCAGATGTTCCGCTACGCCGATGACTGGATACTGGTCATACGCGGAACCAAAGCACAGGCCCAGGACATCAAAGAGGCGTGTAAAGCGTTCCTCCGAGATGAAATGGGATTAGAGTTGTCCGAGGAGAAAACTAAGATCACTCATATCGAAGATGGATTTGAATTCCTGGGGTTTCGCATTTTTCGCTGCAATACACCCTCGGATGGTCGCAAGGTGGGCGTCTTTATGCGTCCCACCGAGAAAGGCTTGAAGCGGGTGCAAGCGAAGATCAAGGCGATGACCACAAGGAGTACCACCAGCGACGATTACGCAACCAAGATACAGGCCATCAATGCGGTCATTCGAGGATGGGCCACGTACTACCGGGCGGTCAACCCGACGGAAACCTTTCACAAACTCGATTGCTACGTCTGGCTCCGGCTGAGGAAATGGCTGGAAAAGAAGTATCGCATCGGGCCAAAAGAGGTCAGACGACGGTTCATGCCACATCAACCTGGGCCGAAAGGAGGCAGAGATGAATTTGCTGCTCAGGATGCAGAGGGAAAATGGGTCTGGCGCTATCGGGCGACACAAACCAGGCTCATTTACCATCGACCGTTCGTCAAGAGGCATTGGCCTCATCCGTATCTGGAAAAGGTGAAGGTAGAACACTACGTCCTGCCCACAATGAAAGATATGTGGCAGGGAAACAAAGCCGCTCCTGAATACGAAGCCAATCGACGAGAAGTACTCAGGAGAGCAAACGGTAGGTGTGAACGATGTGAACGAGCAACGAAGCTTGTGATACACCACCGCTATCGGGTCCAATGGAGGAAAACCCCGAAGCAGGCAGATCACCGACCAGAGGCAATGGAAGCGCTGTGCCAGTCATGTCATGACAAAGAGCACAGAGCGGAAATGATTTACCGCATCAAACAGATACCCAAGAAAGCATGAGTATGCGAGTTAAAGGTGATGGAAAGCCCGGTGCCGCGATGAGTGGCACGCCGGGTTTGGGAGGGAGGGTGCAGGCTACGTGCTTCCCGCAAGGGAGGATTACGCGCTGTGCCCTTACCTCACCTATTCTTACTTCAGCCATCTCACGCAGTCAGGACACTGAAGCCTACCTGGCAGTGCTTTACGCCGCGATCCGCAAGCATGGCGTCCCCGAGGTGCTGGTCTCAGACTCCGGCGGCGTCTTCCGCTCACAGGATGCCATGCGCATCTACAAGGCCCTGGGCATCCAGAAACAGGAAATTGAGAAGCGGCAAGCCTGGCAGTCGTACATTGAATCAAATTTTAATGCGCAGAGAAGGCTCGCTGACTGGCATTTCGAGCGCGCACAGACCTGGGAAGACCTGCTGGCTGCCCATGAGAAGTGGCTGCTCGATTTCAACTACCAGCATCATTTTGCCCACGAAC
>WNGR01007675.1_pt1 | contig 12828 bp, 12 predicted proteins | sample 5407581 | NCBI WGS metagenome assembly WNGR01 (sample SAMN13153383, study PRJNA577476) | soil metagenome | isolation source: 80 cm soil or saprolite under Garry oak tree replicate 2 | place: USA:California | collected 2016-06-15 | reverse complement strand
GTACGGTGAATACTTGCGTGAACGGCCAATCCACTCCGGTGCCGTTCTGGCGCTGTTTCCAGCCAAGCGGACTCTGCCTTGCTCCGCACTGCTAGAGCAACAATCGATTAAATTCTGGATGGAATGCGCTCTAAGGGAAACGGCTAGCGCAAACCTGGCTCAGCGCCCGGTGGGTGCGTAGCTGGTGATCGTGCTCGGCATCGCCATCGGAACCAGACGGCGCGGGATGACGACGCGCTGCCCTTCGGCCAAGGGCGCACGCACCGAGACCGCGTTGCTTTCAGCGAGCGACCACAACGGAACGTGATATGCCGCCGCCAGCGATTTGAGCGTGTCGCCGGCATGCGCTTGGACCGGGAAGCCGGAATCCCACAGTTCGATGGCCGCGTCGGCGGGCACCTGTAGGTGCAATGGGACGGCCTCGCCTTGCGCGACTGCCGGCGTTCCCGACAGCTGCGCGATTTTATTCACCAGCTGCTCCTGGATGGGCTCGGCTTTCTCGATGTTGATATGAATGATCTCGCTGTGGTCCTTCAGATTGAAGCTCGCGTAATGCCCGTGAAACCGCGAGCCTTGCACGACGTTGCCGCCACCCATGATGTTCGATGACTGAAAGATATTGATGTAACGCTCGACGTTTGGCGGTACGTCGTCGGCGATCCGGCTCGGATCGTAGGTCACGAGGAGGCTCACCGGAATGTTTTCGCTGTTGAGCCGCTCGGCAAGTGCGAGAGCTGAATCGCCTCCCATGGAATGGCCGATGAGGATGATCGGTGCAGGATCGCGCCGATAATCCGCAATGGCTTGCTCGACGGCGCCGCGCCACGTCAGATAGGTTTGTACGCTCGCCGGGATTCCAGCGTGGCGGATGCGATCGGCCAAGCTATCCATGCCGCGCGAATAGATGAGGCCGGCTACGCCGCGAAACAGATAAGCGCGGCCGCGCGGTTCGACGGGTTCCTTGGCCGACGGACGAGCCGGTTGCCCGGAGACATCGACCGTGCTCGCAAGCGCAACAGGTTTGGCGGCTGGAAGCGCCGCCCGGTCATCCGGACGGGGGTTTTGCGCCGTCGCGGCAGCTCCTGAATAGGACAAACCGCCGGTACTTTCGGGATCGAACATCGTATAGCCGCCGCATCCGCCGAGGCAGACAGCAAGCAGCAAAACCGCAATATGCGCTCGTCGAACCATACGCTTACGCGTCAGGTCAGCCCCGCAACAGCCGAACCAAAATGCGGCCCAGACCGTATTGGCCCGACCGCAAATTAATGGCGTTGAAGAGAGACTGCACCCCGAAGCCCCATCGCTGATCGAAGGAGACCGCGAAATCCTTAATTTCCCCCGAAGAAGTTCCCAGCAATGCTGGTCTGGCGCGGTGAATTGAGGGTGCTGGGCGGACTTTTTGATGGCGGAATAGCGGCTCGGCCCTTATCTGCGCCAGAACGTCTCTGCACCAGGACCTATCTACACTGGATGCCGATGCGCTATCAGCTCGCACCAGCATGCTATGAACGGCCCGCGATGAACCGTCCGCCCCGCATTTCCTTCGTCTCGCTCGGCTGCCCGAAAGCCTTGGTGGATTCCGAGCGGATCATTACGCGGCTCCGTGCCGAGGGCTATGAACTTGCGCGCGAGCATTCCGGCGCCGATCTCGCCATCGTGAATACCTGCGGTTTTCTCGACAGCGCGCAGGCGGAGTCGCTAGCCGCAATCGGCGCCGCAATGGCGGAGAACGGCAAGGTGATCGTCACCGGCTGCATGGGCGCCGAACCGGAAAAGATCACAAGCAAGCATCCTGGCGTGTTCGCAGTCACTGGACCGCAGCAGTATGAAAGCGTGCTCGATGCCGTGCATCGGGCGGCTCCGCCAGCGCATGATCCGTATGCCGATCTAATCCCGCCGCAAGGCATAAAACTGACGCCGCGGCACTACGCTTATTTAAAGATTTCAGAGGGTTGTAATAATCGCTGCACCTTCTGCATCATCCCAAAATTGCGCGGCGATCTGGTGTCCCGCCCGGCGGCAGACGTCCTGCGCGAGGCCGAACGGCTCGTTGGCGCCGGCGTCAAGGAGCTTCTTGTCATATCGCAGGATACGTCGGCCTACGGCAGCGACCTGAAATACGAGGCCAGTAAGTGGAAAGACCGGCAGGTGCGAGCCAAATTTATCGATCTCGTGCGCGAGCTCGGCGAGCTCGGCGTCTGGGTACGACTGCACTACGTGTACCCATACCCGCATGTCGATGAAGTCATCACGCTCATGGCGGACGGCAAAGTGCTCCCTTATCTCGACGTGCCATTCCAGCATGCGAGCCCGGCAGTGCTCAAACGCATGCGCCGGCCGGCAGCGCAAGCGAAGACGCTTAAGCGCATCGCAGCGTGGCGGGACGCGTGCCCGAGCTTGACCATTCGCTCAACCTTCATCGTTGGCTTTCCAGGCGAGACCGAAGAGGATTTCGCTCAGTTATTGGACTGGCTCGCGGAGGCACAGCTCGATCGGGTTGGCTGCTTCCGCTACGAGCCGGTTGCCGGCGCCGTGGCGAACGATCTCGCTGCGCCGGTGCCGAACGACGTCAAGGAGCAGCGCTGGCATCGCTTAATGGAGCACCAGCAGGCCATTTCGCATAAGCGCCTCAAACGCAGGATCGGCAATCGCGAACAGGTCATCATCGACGAAGTCGGACCGAGCGGGGCCAAAGGTCGCAGCAAGGGCGATGCCCCGCAGATCGATGGCGCGGTTCATGTTACGAGCCACCGCCCGTTACGCGTCGGGGAAATTGCGACGGTGCGGATCGAACGCGCCAATGCCTACGATCTCCATGGCGCGGTAGTTGGATACTGAATTTCTGAACTCCCAAAACCGCGGGACGCACGGCGATCACCCGTTAGGCGAGAACACGCCGAATCGCGCCGGTCAGCTTCAGCAATTCGTCCTCAGTGATTGTAAAAGCCGGTGTCAAATAGACGATCGAGCTAAATGGTCGAACGAAAACTCCTTCATCGATAAAGCGTTGTCGCAGACCGTTGAGATTTTCGATGCGTTTGAGCTCGACCACGCCGGTGGCGCCCTTGACCCGCACGTCTTCGACCTCTGCAAGTTTCCGGCACGGCTCGAGGGCGTCGCGCAGCAGGCTTTCGATTCTGCCGACCTGAGCGAGCCGCGGTTCGCGCGCGAATAGATCGAGCGAGGCGTTGGCGGCAGCACAGGCCAGTGCATTTGCCATAAAGGTCGGCCCGTGCATCAAGGCTTTTGCTGGATCGTCCGACCAGAACGCGTCGAACACTTTTCGCTGCGCTACCGTTGCGGCAAGCGGCAGGGTACCGCCGGTCAATGCCTTAGAAAGCGTGATGACGTCCGGCGTGACGCCCGCTTGCTCGAAGGCGAACATCGTCCCGGTGCGTCCGAAGCCGGTAAAGATTTCGTCGAAGATCAACAAGAGCTCATGACGATCGGCCAGCGCCCGCAGCGTCTGGAGCACCCCCGCGTCATGTAAACGCATGCCGCCGGCACCCTGCACCAGAGGTTCGACAATAATCGCGGCGATGCGCTCGGCCTGTTCCGCCAAGAGGGCGTCGAGAGCGGCCGTGCTCGCCTCGTCAAGCGGGAGATCGACAATGATTTGCCGCGGCAGCAAGCCGGCAAGCGAGCCATGAAAGCCGCTCTGCGGATCGGAAACGGCCATCGCGCCGGTCGTGTCGCCGTGGTAGCCGCCCTTGAACGCCACGATCTGCTCGCGGCCGCGAACGCCGCGATTGCGCCAATACTGCAGCGCCATTTTCAGCGCGACCTCCACGGCAATCGAGCCGGATTCGCTAAAGAACACGCGATCAAGACCATGCGGACCGAGCATGCCGGTCAGCCGCCGGGCCAGCGTCAAAGCCTGTTCGTGTACCAGGCCGCCGAACATCACATGCGGCATGGTCGCGAGCTGGCGCTCAACGGCCGCGCGGATATGCGGATGATTGTAGCCGTGGCACGCGGTCCACCACGACGCGATGCCGTCGATCAATTCGCGTCCATCAGCCAGCACGATCCGGCTGCCGTGCGTCGCTGCAACGGCAAGCGGAAGGGACGCCGTCTTCATTTGCGCATAGGGCAGCCAGACATGCTCGAGCCCGGCCGCGTACCAGGCAGGATTTGCTTCGGCTAGACCCTTGTTTTCGCTGGCATCGCCCGGCATTCGGCGCTTTCATGGAGGCAGAGCCTAAGGCCCTGGATTTCGGTTGAGGATGATCTCTTCCTAAAATTGGTAAGCCGCTTTTGCGGGGTCACGCTGTAGCGGCCACCATTGTGCCTCCCGGCGCTGCCGAGGTCACCTTCGTTTGAAAGGTAAGCGGGAAGCGGATGCGCTCGCTGGAAGAATTTGCCGCCGACAAGCTCGCCGCGCTGGAACGCGCGCAGCTTCGCCGCACGCCTGCGGTCACCGCGCGAACGGGAATTTGGGTCGAGCGCGACGGGCGTCGCCTGCTGTCATTCTCTTGCAACGATTACCTCAATCTCAGTCAACATCCGCAGGTCATCGCGGCGGCCATCGATGCGACGAAGCGCTACGGCGTCGGTGCCGGCGCATCGCGGCTGGTTACCGGGAACCACCCGCTTTATGCAGAACTCGAAACGCGCTTGGCGCGGCTCAAGGGCACGGAGGCTGCGTGTGTCTTCGGCTCCGGTTATCTCGCCAATACCGGCATCATTCCGGCCTTGGTCGGCCCAGACGATCTGATCGTCATGGATGAGCTCTCACACGCCTGCATTCACGCCGGCGCCAAGTTAAGCGGCGCAAAGATCCAACGCTACCGCCATGGTGACCCGCGCCACGCGGAAGAAATCCTGGGGGCACATCGCGGTGCAAAGAAACGAGCGCTCATCGCCACCGACGGCATCTTTTCGATGGATGGTGATATTGCGCCGCTCGCCGCGCTATCGCAGCTGGCACAGCGCTTCGACGCTTGGTTGCTCAGCGACGATGCGCACGGGCTCGGCGTGATCGGCGGCGGCCGCGGTTCTACTTTCGTCAACGGCGCTGCGCATTCGCCTATTCAGGTGCCGCTGCAGATGGGAACACTATCCAAGGCGGTCGGCGCTTATGGCGGATATTTGTGCGCGTCGAATGCCGTGATTGATCTTATGCGCACGCGGGCGCGCACTTTTATCTACTCGACCGGCCTGCCGCCCGCCGTTGTCGCCGCGGCGATCGCCGCTCTCGACGTGATCGAGCGCGACCCGGTCTATGCCGCCGAGCCGTTGCGAAAGGCGCGCCTATTCACGCGCGCGCTTAATCTGCCGGACGCCCAAAGCGCCATCGTGCCGGTGATCGTCGGGGATACGGCTGCGGCGTTGGCGGCATCCGATCGCCTTTGCGACAACGGTTTTCTTGTCGTCGCGATCCGTCCACCCACCGTGCCGGCCGGTACCGCGCGGCTACGCTTTGCTTTTACCGCACAGCACGACGACAGCGATATTGCGCGCCTCGTCGAGCTGGTGCGGTCGCACGTTTTAAGGCGTTGATCCGGTGACCGCGATCTTCATTACTGGGACCGGAACGGATGTCGGAAAAACCTTCGTCGGCGCGTCGCTCATTCGGCATTTGCGCCAGATGGGCCGCTCGGTTGACGCGATCAAACCGGTCGTCAGCGGATTTGACCCCGATCAGCCTGCCGCAAGCGATCCCGGTATTTTGCTTCAGGCGCTCGGCTTCCCCGTGACGCTGCAAAACATCGAACGCATTTCACCTTGGCGGTTTCGCGCGGCGATCTCGCCGGACCTCGCCGCTCGCCGCGAAGGCCGCCGCATCGACGTCGACGAGGTCGTGGCTTTTTGCAAATCAGCGATCGAGGACCGCCGCGAGATTTTACTGGTCGAGGGCGTCGGTGGCATCATGGTTCCGCTCGATGAGCAACGTACCATCCTCGACGTCATGATGGCGCTGCAACTTCCGCTCATCCTAGTCGTCGGCTCCTATCTCGGCACGATCAGTCACACTCTCACCGCACTCGATGCGCTGTTCCGCCGCGATATGTCTGTTCTTGCCATCATCGTCAGCGAAACACCGGATTCGCCGGTGCCGCTCGACGAGACCGTAGCCGCCATTGCGCGATTTGCCGAACCGGTGATCGGCTTGCCGCGCCAACAACTCGAACCGGGTGGACGGCCAAGCGGCGGCACCATTGCGGCGTTGGATCGAATTTTCGGTTCGTCGTGAGCGGAACGTCATCCGCGCATCTGCAGCTCGACTGATCCTCACTTCGCGAAATGTAGCACCGCAAATGTTTCCAAGGTGCCTTCCAGATTGAAGAGCGCGTGCAGCAGAAACGTTAGCGCGAGCGAGCCACTGCGCCAGCGCATCCAACCAAGAAATAAACCAATGACAAAGATCTGCAGCATGCCCGTCCAGTCGTACTGGATGTGCAGCATTGCCCAGAGCATCGAGATCACGACGATTGCGAGCCAAGCGGAACGCGGCGAACGCACCCAGCCGCGGAATAAAAATCCACGAAACATCGTCTCTTCGCCTGCCGGCGCGACGATGATGGCGCCTGCCAGCATCGCCGGAAGCCAACCCGCCGCCGCTGCCGTCGTATAGGACTGCAGCTGGAACGAGGTCACCAGATCGCGGCCGGTGAAGTACAACAATGCGTCGCCGGCAGCGATTAGTCCGACCAACGACGCGACGCCGAGCCCCAGGTCGCGCGGCGACGGCCATTTCAGTGCGAAATATTCCGTCAGATTGGCCCGAGCAAGCCGCGCCGCAATCGCGAGCACTCCGATCGTGATCGGATTAGAGAGAACGATGAAGATCGTGACGAGCACGCCGTCAAAAGAAGTCAGCAGGAGCGAGTCCCAATCGCCCCTGCGCAGCCATAGGAGGGCGCCGAAGCCGACAAACTGTCCTGCCAGGAAGGCCAGAATGCTCCAGCCCAGCGTGGCCCAATAGCCCCAGATTTTCATGCGGCCATCGGCCTGCGGCAGGAGATGATTACGGTATCAGGATCGAAGACCCGGTGGTGGCGCGTCCTTCCAGGTCACGATGCGCTTTGGCCGCATCGCGCAGCGGATATTTTTGATTGACCGGGACTTTAACCGCTCCCTTGCCGACGACATCGAACAGATCGTTGGCAATTGCAAGCAGATCTTGGCGCTTGGCGGCATAGGTGTTGAGCGTCGGGCGGGTGGCAAACAATGAGCCCTTGGTTTGCAGGATATTGATGTTGAACGCATCGATCTGTCCCGACGCGCTGCCGAAGCTCACGAACATGCCAAGCGGGCGAATGCAATCGAGCGATGCCGGGAAAGTGCTTTTGCCGATGCCGTCATAGACCACGTCGCACAATTTGCCGCCGGTGATTTCCTTCACGCGCGCGACAAAATCCTCGTCGCGATAAAGGATCGTGTGATGACAGCCGTTCGCCTTGGCCAGTGCGGCCTTGTCCTTTGATCCCACCGTACCGATGACATTGGCGCCGAGATGATTGGCCCATTGGCATAGGATGAGCCCGACGCCGCCGGCAGCCGCATGCATGAGCACGTTCATGCCCTTCTCGACCTTGAAGGTGCGGCGAACCAAATATTCGGCCGTCATGCCCTTGAGCATCATAGCGGCGGCCTGTTCGTAGCTGATACTGGCCGGCAATTTGACGGCGCGATCGGCGGGCACCAGGCGCTCCGCCGCATAGCATCCCAGCGCCACGACGTAAGCCACGTGATCGCCGACCTTGAAATCGGTCACGCCCGGACCGACTGCGGCCACCTCGCCCGCGGCCTCGTTGCCGGCAACGAAGGGTAAGCCGACCGGCGAGGGGTACATGCCCATGCGAAAGTAGGTATCGATGAAATTGACGCCACAGGCGTGTTGCTTAACGCGGATTTGACCCTGGCCAGGAGCGCCGACTTCGATCTCTTCGTATGTCAGAACTTCTGGGCCGCCGACCTTATGAACGCGCACTGCAGCAACCATTGTCTTCTCCTATCGTGACTATGCAAAGCTTGTGGCTGGAAATCGGGCGCGATCATAGGTGGTCGGGAGGTCGGCGCAAGGCCATTGGTCCGCGCAAGGTCATTGGCATCATGTGCAGCAGGTGCACAGGTGCACTTACGCGCCGGCGGTACGTTCATGGGTGGTGACGCCGGAAAAAACCCACGGCGACGAAATAAACTGCCAACAGGCACAAAGCGGCACCGATCCAGACCGGCGGGTTGAGATTTTCCGCAATGGCAACGATCGCAAGCAGCGCCCAAACGACGAGTGCCGCAGTCGTAATCGCGCGCAAATGGCTGATACGCACCGGATGGACGACATGAAACGGCACGAAGGTCAGCGCGGCCAGCGCAGTAATGGTCGCCGCGCCGACCCAAGGGTCGGGTTTTAAGATGAACAAATAAAACGCGGCGACATTCCACAGCGCCGGGAAGCCACGGAAATAATAATCGGACGTTTTCATCAGCCGATCGGCGAAATAAAGCGCGCCGGTCACGACAATCAGGATGGCAAGGGCGATGGCCTCGGGCCTGGGCAACAGTCCGCTCGCCGCCAAGGCGTAGGCCGGCACGAAAACGTAATTGAGGATGTCGACCACAAGGTCGAGGATGTCGCCCGACCAGCGCGGCAATAGCTTGGCGACCTGCAGGCGCCGCGCGAAGGTGCCGTCGACGCCGTCGATGCAGAGCGCAGCGCCGAGCCAAGCGAACATGATCGGCCATTCGCTGTTCACTGCGGCAATCAAAGCCAATAATGCGCAACCGGCGCCGCAGGCGGTAAAAACATGCACTGCAAAGGCCGCCGCGATCTGCGCAGGCCCGGCCGATCCGGGAGGAGTATCGGGATCCATGTCGGAAGCTTACATGTTAAATTGAGGACCGTACGCAAGCGCCATGTGATTGCAGGGTTTTCGACCGTAACCCACAGCGCGTCGCAGCGCTTGACCGATAGGATCGCAAGGATAACCATGACCCACCCTCCTCCTGCCGAAGTCACCGCGGAAGTCGCCATCGTCGGCGCCGGTCCGGCCGGGCTGGTAAGCGCGATCGCGCTTGCCGCTGCCGGTGTGGACACGCTGCTGATCGCTCCGCCGGCGCAGATGGATCATCGCACGACCGCGCTGTTGGCGGGTTCGGTGGCGGCGCTTGACACTTTGGGCGTGTGGGAGGGCTGCGTGCCGCACGCCGCGCCCCTGAAAAAACTCCGCATCATCGACGACACGCGGCGGCTGTTTCGCGCACCCGAAGTATTGTTTACCGCCGCAGAAATCGATTGCGACGCATTCGGGTACAATATCGAGAACCGGCATCTCATTGCGGCGCTAGAAGCGCGTGCCGCTACCCTTCCTCTGACCTGGATCGCGGCGTCGGCTCTTGCCATTGAATGCGACGCTTCGGCGGTCACCATCAAGCACGGTCAGGGCGAGGCGCGCGTGCAACTCGCGATTGGCGCGGATGGTGCGCGTTCGGTCTGCCGCGCCGCCGCCGGCATCACGACGCGGCGCCGCGCCTATCCGCAGACCGCACTTACGCTCAACCTCAGCCATGCGCGACCGCACGACGACACGTCGACCGAATTCCACACCGAGCAGGGTCCGTTTACGCTGGTGCCGCTTCCCGGCCGGCGTTCGAGCCTTGTTTGTGTGGTCGCGCCGGCGCAATGCGACGAGCTTTTAGCGAAGGACGATGCGGAATTGTCAAACGCGATCGAAAGCCGGTCGCATTGGCTGCTCGGCAACATCACTGTTGAAGCGGGCCGCGGCGTCTTCCCGCTCGCAGTCGAGACCGCCGATGCCGTTGCGCGCAATCGCATCGCGCTCGTCGGTGAAGCAGCCCATGTGGTGCCGCCGATCGGCGCGCAGGGGCTCAATCTCGGGCTTCGCGAGGCCGCCAGCATCGCCGAAATTGTGGCCGAAGCACACCAACACAAGCGCGATCTCGGCGGCGCCGAGGTACTGGCGCGTTATGAGAGCCAGCGCCGTGCCGATATCGTCAGCCGGACGCTTGCTATCGATCTTTTGAATCGGAGCTTGCTGAGCGAATTTTTGCCGGCGCATGGCGCGCGCGGATTGTCGCTCTATTTCGTCGACCGCATCGGACCGTTGCGCCGCGTACTGATGCGCGAAGGCGTGATGCCGGCCGCGTCGCAGCCCAAGCTGATGCGCGGTGAAATGGTGTAAGGTGCGCCCGCTTGTGAGCCGCAAGCGGTTGGATTGGATTTCGGAATGAAGTTGCCGCGCAATTTTTTCAAGCCGCTCGCGATTGGTGCGCCGGCGCCGCTGCGCGACTTGCCGCTGCGGCTCGAGCGGATGATCCATTTCGTGCCGCCGCACATCGAAAAAGTCCGAGCCAAAGTGCCGGAGTTGGTCGCGCAGGTCGACATTGTCCTGGGCAATCTGGAAGACGCCATTCCCGCCGACGCCAAGGAGGCGGCGCGCGCGGGATTTATCGCCATGACGCAGGCTTGCGATTTCGGCGCCACCGGATTGTGGACTCGGATTAATGCGCTCAATTCGCCGTGGGCGCTCGGTGACATCCGCGAGATCGTCGGCGCGGTGGGCGACAAGCTCGACGTGATCATGCTGCCGAAGGTCGAAGGCGCCTGGGACATTCACTATCTCGATCAGCTCCTGGCTCAGCTTGAAGCCAAGCACGGCGTGAAGAAGCCGATCCTCATTCACGCCATCCTGGAAACTGCGGAAGGCGTCAATAACGTGGAGTCCATCGCGACCGCGTCGCCGCGCATGCACGGCATGAGCCTTGGCCCCGCGGATCTTGCAGCCTCGCGCGCCATGAAAACGACGCGGGTCGGCGGCGGACACCCGGACTATAAAGTGCTAGCCGATGCCGGTCCGGCCGACGCGCCGCGGCCGGCTTTTCAGCAGGACCTTTGGCACTACACGATCGCCAAAATGGTCGATGCCTGTGCCGCCGCCGGCATCAAGCCGTTCTACGGCCCATTCGGCGATTTTGCCGACGGCGCTGGCTGCGAGGCGCAGTTTCGCAATGCCTTCCTGATGGGTTGCGCCGGCGCCTGGACTCTTCACCCTAGCCAAGTGCCGATCGCCAAGCGGGTCTTCTCGCCCGACCCGCGGGAAGTCGCGTTTGCCAGGAAGATCCTCGCCGCCATGCCGGATGGCAGGGGTGCGGTCATGATCGACGGCAAAATGCAGGACGACGCTACCTGGAAACAGGCCAAGGTTTTGGTCGATCTGGCGAAACTTGTCGCCCAAAAAGACCCTGAAATGGCCCAGCACTATGGGCTATGAACAGGCCTCGCGGGCAACATTGCATTCTCGCCCGACTCGAGTTGTAAAATGAACGCGGAAATGGACAAGATTCGGAACGCCAAATATCAGATCGGCCAAGTCGTGCGCCACCGCCTCTATCCGTTCCGCGGTGTGGTGTTCGATATCGATCCGATATTCGCCAATACCGAGGAATGGTATCAGGCGATTCCGGCCGAGGTCCGGCCGCATAAGGACCAGCCGTTCTATCATCTGTTCGCCGAAAACGACGAGACCGAATACGTGGCCTATGTCTCGGAGCAGAATCTGTTGCCGGACACCACCGGCGAACCGGTGCGCCACCCGCAAGTCGCCGAAATCTTCATCAACGACGGCAAAGGCGGCTATCGTCCACGCGTGACGCTGCGGCACTAAAGCTTAAGCGCGGACGTTAGCGCATATCCAATCGCCCGACGAAAGCGCGTGCGCGCGCTTTCGCGCCAATATGGCCGCGACAGACGCTTACGGTTTTCCGCGCTTACGGTTTTCCGCGCTTACGGTTTTCCGGAAGCCTGAGGCGATCCCGGGACCGTGTTCGAGGATTGCGGCTGGCCCTGCTGGCTTTCCAGCTTCTTGCGTGCTTCGTCGGCGCGCCGCTGCAGCTCGTCCTGAAGTTTCTTCTGCTGTTCCTCGAAGACTTTCGGATCGGTCGGCGGACCCTCATAGGCCTTGCCGAAATCGGCGAGCGGCAGGACGAGGCTGATCGGCTGGCCGGTCGAATTGATCGCCTGAATGACGAGCCCCTGCCCTTTCTTCATCTTGCCGACCATGTCGCCGCTGGCGTCGTAGTCGGCCATGCAGCCGTTCGTGAAACAAATGACGTAGGGCGCGGTCATCGGCTGATTTTGATCGACGATGACGCGCGTGCCGTGGACGAGCTGCATGCCGAGCGGCAGCGTGACGCGCAGAATTTTCTTCGGCTCGCCCTCCGGCTCGATCAGGACAGCGGCGACCACCGGCATGCCCGACTCGATGCGCGCGTCCTTGCCGGTGAAGCAGACCTGTTTGGCGTTGGGTTCGTTGTTCTGGCCCTTGAGGCAGAACTTGGTCCACGGCGAAAAGATCAACTGGACCTGCTGCTCCTGCGTTTGCGCGGGAGCTTGCTGTTGCGCTTCAGGCGCGGGAGCGGCCGGCGCAGCGGGCGCGGCGGGTTTCGCTGCCGGCTTTTTGGTGGCTGTTGGGCGAACGCCGAGCCGGCAGCCATTGCGAAGGCGGCCGTCAACACCCCGATCTGGCCGAAGCGACCGACTGGCGCAAAATTTTTGCTGACTGTGTTGGCGATGGCAGCGAGCGTCCGGCTCGCCGGACGTGCCGGCGCCGCCGTATTCGAATAATTCATGAGATGTAGTCCCTCTTTGCTGCTGCCGCCCCGCAAATCGTTCCGATCGAAATCGATTTGCCTGGTCAGACTGGCGTTTTGATTCAAGATATCCGTGTCCGCGCTGCGCGGGCCCCATTTCCCGGTCAATCGGCGCAGATTAAGGCAACACCGTGGCCCGGCCCCAATACCGCAATTGCGGTGTGAGATCAAAGGCCCGTGCGCGATCAAAATGGCAAGTTTCACGCCCTT
>WNGR01006148.1_pt1 | contig 12830 bp, 12 predicted proteins | sample 5407581 | NCBI WGS metagenome assembly WNGR01 (sample SAMN13153383, study PRJNA577476) | soil metagenome | isolation source: 80 cm soil or saprolite under Garry oak tree replicate 2 | place: USA:California | collected 2016-06-15 | reverse complement strand
TTGCGACCGCGTCGACTCTGCGCCGGCTGGCGGCCCGGCGCGGGGTGCGGCGAAGGCCGCCTCCGCAGCGCCGCCAACGAGCACCACGGTCGCGCCGTGACGCCGAGCGCACCCCGCGCGCCGGCGAACTGTTCGAGCGAAGCGCCTGCGCACCACGGGGCCACGGTTGCGCGAGCGAGTTTTCGCCGGCGCCCACGAGCCCCATGTCGCGTCACGGCGCCATGCGCACCACGCGCGGCGCGAGGACCAGCGGCCGGAGCCGTGCCCCGCGCCGGGCCACTTCGGCGCCGATCGCAAGTGGTTAAGAGCCCGCCCCGGTGAGAGGCGTCCGTTGCGGGTCGCGTTCGCCCCGTCAGCTAATGCGAGTGATCGTGCCCCGCGCCGTCGTGGCCGTGCTCGCCGCCACCGTGCTGGTGCTCCTCCTGCGGCCCCTCGTGCTCGTGGGTGTGGACGTGCTTGTGGCTGTGCGGGTGCGAGTGCTTCTGCCCGCCGTGCGTGTGCTCGTGAGCGTGCTCGTGCTCATGCTCGTGGGCGTGGCCGTGGGTGTGGGCGTCACCGTGCTCGTGCATGCGTGCCTCCCGGGGCTTCCCACCCAGGATAGGAGCGCGCATCTGCTCGATCCACGCTCTCCACCCCTCCATCCCCTCTCCGGTACGGGCCGAGACCCGCAGGATCTTGGGATCGGGCATGACGCGGCGCAGGTTGTCCTCGAGCCGCGCGAGGTCGAAGTCGAGGTGCGGGACGAGGTCCACCTTCGTCACGAGCACGAAGTCGGCCTTCTGGAACATGACCGGGTACTTGAGCGGCTTGTCCTCGCCCTCGGTGACGGAGAGCGCGACCACGTTCGCCTCCTGCCCCAGGTCGTAGATGGCCGGGCAGACGAGGTTGCCCACGTTCTCGATGAAGAAGACGTCCAGCTCGCGCCAGGGGAAGTCGTGCAGGGAGCGGTGCACCAGCTCGGCGTCGAGGTGGCAGGCCTGGCCGGTGGTGATGGCCTTCGACGGGATGCCGGCCTTCGAGAGGCGCTGGGCGTCGTTGTCGGTGGCGAGGTCCGCCGAGACGGCGCCGAGCCGCACGCCCTTCATCACCCGCGCGGTGGCCTCCAGCACCGCCGTCTTGCCCGAGCCGGGCGAACCCATGATGTTCAGCGCGAGCACGCCCGACTCGCGGAAGTGCTCGCGGTTGTGGGTCGCCGTGCGGTCGTTGCCGGCCAGGATCTTCTCGTGCAGCTCGACCGGGACGAGCTCGGTGTCACCGCAGCCACAGGTGGTGCACATCTAGGGAACCTCCATGTCGACGGATTCGAGGATCAGGGCGTCGCTGTTCGGGTCGAGCCGGGCCGGCACGCCGCACGCCTCGCAGCGGAGCAGCTCGCCGCGCGCGAAGTCTCGGGCGCAGCGGGGGCAGGACCAGCGCGCCGGGTGCCGGACGAGCTCGAGGGGTGCCTTCGCGCACATCGTCCCTTCGCGGAACGTGTCGTAGGCCGTGTGGAAGAGCTCGGGATCGACCCCGGCGAGCTCGCCCAGGCTCACCTTGAGGCCGTGGATGGCGAGCGCGTTGCGGCGCTTGGCCTCGTCCTCCACCCGGCGCATCAGCGCCTCGACGAGCGAGTACTCGTGCATGGCTAGCAGATGCGCGGCAGCGGCTCGCCGTCGCTCTCGGCGAGGAGCCGTCGACCGAGGCCCGTGTCGAGGATGACGTTGCCGGGCCGCTCGGCGAGCGCAGTGCCGACGAGTGCGGCGCGCCTCCCCAGCGGGTGGGCGCGGATGGCGGCCAGCACCCGCTCGGCTGCCTCGGGACGGACGCCCAGCACCGCCTTGCCCTCGTTCGCCACCACGAGAGGGTCGATGCCGAGGATCTCGGAGGCGGCCAGCACCTCCGGGTTCACCGGCACGGACGGCCCATCGAGGAGCACGCCAACCTTCGCCTTCTGGGCGAACTCGTGCAGCACCGAGGCGAGGCCGCCGCGGGTAGGGTCCTTCATCGCCACGACCGCGTCGCCCCCGGCGTCGAGCGCGGCGCGGACGAGCCCGTTGAGCGGCGCGACGTCGGAGCGCAGGTCGCCCTCGATCTGGAGGTCGCGGCGGCGGGTCATGACCGCCATGCCATGGTCGCCGACCGTGCCGGTGACGATGATCCGATCGCCGGGCCTGAGCCCGTTGTCGCGCACGAGCCTGCGGGTGAGCCCGAAGCCGGCGGTGTTGAGGACGATGCCGTCGACCTCGCCCTTGCCCATCACCTTGGTGTCGCCGGTGACGACCGTCACGCCCGCCTCGTCGCAGGCGCGCTTCATGGCGTCGCGAATGCGGAGGAGGTCCTCGCGCGGGAAGCCCTCCTCGATCACCACCGCGCAGGTGAGGCCGAGCGGCTCGGTGGCGCCCATCATCGCGAGGTCGTTCACGGTCCCGCAGATGGAGAGCCGGCCGATGTCGCCGCCCGGGAAGAAGATGGGCTGCACCACGTGCGAGTCGGTGGTGACGACGAGCCACTGGTCGCCGATCCGCAGCGCCGCGCCGTCGTCCATGGCGGACAGGCCGACGCCGTCCACCGGGCCGCCCAGCGAGAGAAAGACGTCCTCGATGAGCGCGCGCATGGCGCGGCCGCCCGCGCCGTGCTTCATCGCCACCCGATCCGGAGAGGACATCTAGCCCACCTCCCGCAGGTCGGGCAGGCCGCCGTACTGGTGCCAGATGCGGCAGGCGCCCTCCGAGGAGACCATGCAGGCGCCGACCGGCGCGTCGGGACGGCACTCCTTGCCGAACAGGCTGCAGTCGTGCGGGTTCTTGAGGCCCGACATGATGGCGCCGCACAGGCACTGCGCGGCGAGGGCGTTCACCACCTGGCCCCCGACGAGGTTCGTGTCGATGCGGAAGCGCTTGCGCGCGTCGACGTGCGCCCACTCGGGCCGGAGGTCGAGGTTGCCCTGCGGCACGCGGGCGATGCCACGCCAGTCGCCGGAGACGGGCTGGAACACCTTCCAGAGCTTCTCCTGGGCCGGCTTGTTCCCCTCGCGCGTGACGCAGCGCGGGTACATGTTCGCCACCTCCGGCCGCTTGTCCTTGATGAGCTCGACGAGCTTCACCAGCGCCGCCAGGACGTCGAGCGGCTCGAAGCCGGCCACCACCACCGGCGCGCCGGTCTTCTGCGCGAACGGGACGAAGATCTCCCAGCCCGTGATGATGGCGGCGTGGCCGGCGGCGATGTAGCCCTCGATGTTCGTCTCGGGCATGGAGGCCACCACCTCCATCGCGGCCGGGACGTACTTGTGCGACGAGAGCACCGAGAAGTTGTCGGGCACGCCGGCGAGCAGCACCGCCGCGGTCGCGACGGCGGTGGTCTCGAACCCGCTCGCGAAGAACACCACCTGCTCGAGCGGGTAGCGCTTCGCCACCTCGACCGCCTGCGTGGCGCTGTACACCACCTCGACCTTGCCCCCATCGGTCTGCGCGTCGCCGAGCGACTTCTGGGCGCCGGGCAGCTTCAGCATGTCACCGTAGGTGCAGACGCGCGCGCCCATGGCCGCGAGCGCCACCGCCTCGTCCACCTCGGGCGTATCGGTCACGCAGACCGGGCAGCCCGGCCCCATGATGACGGAGAGGTCGCGCGGGAAGACGGCGCGCAGGCCGAAGCGGGCGATGGCCTGCTCGTGGCTGCCGCAGACGTGCATCACGTTCACGGGCGTGCGGCCGATCGCCTTCACCTCGCGCTCGAGCGCCTGCGCGAGCGCGCGGGCGCGGGCGGGGTCGCGGAACTTCAGCTCGGCGGGCAGGTTCTGGAGCGCCATGTCAGACCTTCTCCCGGACCTTGCCGCCAGCCGCCATCTCGCCGCGCACGTCCTCGGCCATGAGGTCGCCCGCCGCCGCCTCCTTCAGCACCTGCTCGAACAGGGCGAGGGTCTCGCCGACCTCGTCGGGCGGGATGCGGCGGATGGCGAAACCGACGTGGTTCAGCACGTAGTCTCCGACCGACACCGGCTCGTCGACGATGTCGAGCCTGAGCAGCTTCGTGACTCCGAAGAAGTCGACCGTCGCCTCGAGGCCGTTCACCTCGAGCACCTTGCCTGGGACACCGAGACACATGATGTTCGCTCCTCCGTGAGTTCGGGCGAGGCTAGGCGCGCGCATCCGCGACGACGAGCTGACCGAGCGCGATTCCGCCATCCCCGGGCGGGACGAGGCGGGGCAGGTATACAGAAAAAGAAGTCGAAAGTTCCTCGAATATTCCGTCCACGAGGCGGGCGTTGGCGAAGCAGCCGCCGGAGAGCACGACCGGCAGGCGGCCATGACTCGCTGCGGCGAGGCGCACCAGCTCGGCGCCCGCTGCGGCGAGGGCGCCGTGGAAGCGGGCCGACACGAGCCCGGGCGGACGGCCCTCGACGAGATCGCCCACCGCCTCCCGCAGGAGCGGCCGCCAGTCGACCGTCCAGGGCGAGGCGGCGGTGTCGAGCTGGAAGGTGTAGCGGCCGCGCGCCTGCGGATCGGCGGCGGCGTCGAGCGCCATCGCGACCTGGCCCTCGAAGCGCGAGCGCGGGCGGGCGAGCGCGAGCGCGCCGACCGCGTCGAAGAGCCGGCCCACGCCGTGTGCGCGCGGCGCGTTGAACCCGGTCGCGATCATCCGGCGCACGACGGCGACGTCGCCGGGCTTCACCTCGCGGAACAGCGCCAGCGCGTCCAGGGGAGGGGCTCCGCCGAAGGCGTCGTCGAGCGCGGCCAGCGCGATGCGCCACGGCTCGCGGATGGCCTGGTCGCCACCGGCGAGCGGGATGGCGCGGAAGGTGGCGAGCCGCTCGTAGCCGTCATAGCGGGCGAGGAGGAGCTCCCCGCCCCAGGCCGCTCCGTCCTCGCCGTACCCGGTGCCGTCCCAGGTGAGCGCGAAGGCGGGCCCCTCGAGCTGGTGCTCGGCCATGCAGGCCGCCGCGTGGGCGTGGTGATGCTGGACGCCCGTGACCGGCACGCCTTCGGCGCGGGCGCGCTCGAGCGCGTAGCGCGTCGAGGCGTAGTCGGGGTGGAGGTCGTGGGCGAGCAGGGCGGGGCGGGTGCGCAGGAACCGCTCGAGCCGCGCCACCGCCCCCTCGAACGACTCCAGCGTCTCGAGGTTCTCGAGGTCGCCGATGTGGGGGCCGAGGTGGGCCTCCGCGCCGACCCCCAGGCAGAAGGTGTTCTTGAGGAGGGCGCCGCAGGCGAGCGTGGGGCGGGCCAGCGCACGCCGCAGCCGCACGCCGCGTGGAGCGTAGCCGCGGGAGCGGCGCAGGAGGAGGGGCCCGCCCCGCACGACCTTCGCCACCGAGTCGTCCGCGCGCGTCTCGATCTCGCGATCGTGCACGAGGAGGAGATCGGCGATGCCGGCGAGGCGCGCCACCGCCTCCTCGTTACGGTAGGCGATGGGCTCCTCGGAGAGGTTGGCGCTCGTCATGACGAGCGGCCGGCCCGCCTCGGCGAGGAGGAGGTGGTGCAGCGGCGCGTAGGGGAGGAGGAGGCCGAGCAGCGGGGTGTCGGGGGCCACCTCCGGCGCGAGCTCGCAGCCCGCCCGGCGCAGGGCGAGCACGATGGGCCGCTCGGGCGCGCTGAGCAGCTCGCGCTGGGCCTCGTCGAGGTGGCACAGGAGCTCGGCCTCGGCGAGGTCGCGCGGCATGACCGCCAGCGGCTTCTCCTCGCGGTGCTTGCGCGCCCGGAGCCGCGTCACCGCGGCCGGGGAGCGCCCGTCGCAGGCGAGGTGGAAGCCGCCGACCCCCTTCACCGCGACGATCTTGCCCTCTGCCAGCGCGCGACCTGCGGCGACGAGGGCGTCGTCGCGCTCGGCGAGGGCGCGGCCGTCGCGAGCGAGGAGCGTCAGGTGCGGGCCGCAGGCAGGGCAGGCGTTCGGCTCGGCGTGGAAGCGGCGGTCGGACGGGTCCTCGTACTCGCGGCGGCAGGCCTGGCAGAGCGTGAAGGGCGCCATCGTGGTGAGCGCGCGATCGTAGGGGACGCCCTGCGCGATGGTGAAGCGCGGGCCGCAGCTCGTGCAGTTCGTGAACGGATAGCGGTACCGGCGATCCCCCGGATCGAGGAGCTCGCGCAGGCAGTCCGGGCAAGTGGCGAGGTCGGGCGGGATGGAGACCCGCGGCTCGCCGCCCGGGTCCTCGCTGGCGACGATGGCGAACCCGGCGGCCGGCTCGGACGCGATCCGCTCGCACTCCATCGCGTCGAGGCGGGCCGCGGGCGGCTTCTCCGCCGCGAGCCGCGCGCGGAACCGCTCGAGCGTGGCTGCGTCCGCGAAGGCCTCGATGGTGACCCCGGTCGCGTCGTTCCGGACGCGACCGCGCACCCCTTCGGCTTGCGCCAGCCGGTACACGAACGGCCGCATCCCGACACCCTGGACGGTGCCGCGGACGGTGATGCGCAGGCCCTCCGGGGCGGGGCGGGACGGGGCGTGGGGCAAAGGGGTCGAGCGCGCTACTCAACGTGTATCGCCGCGTCGCGGCTGAGGATTTCGAGGCGCAGCATAGCAGGAGCGCGGGATGGGGATCAAACGTCGGGCTCGCCTGCGCGTGGCTATCGACGCTCCCACCACAGGTCGGGCTCGCGCGGCTCGGCGCGCGGGGTCGCCGCGATGCCCAGGGCCGCGAGCTGACGCAGGACCTCCTCGATCGCCCCGGGCACGCTCGCTTGTACGGGGGGCGAGAGGCCTACCTCCATCTCCACCGCGGCCGGAATGACCCCCAAGAGCCGCACCTCGCGCGGCCCGGCGCCCGAGAACTGGAGCGTGAAGAGCGCCTCGCGCAGCCCCGGCTCGTGCGGGCTCGACGGCAGGATGGGCTTCTTCGCGAGGAGCTGGGGCTTGTCGAAGACCCGGAGCTCGCCGGGCTCACCGCGCGTCTTCACGGTGTCGACCACCAGCACGGTGTCGAAGCCCTCCAGGTGCATGGGGAGGTCCGCGCCGGGCGTGCCGAGCTCGAGCAGCTCCACCCCCGGCAGCTCGTAGCGCGCCTCGAGGAGCTTCACGACGTACGGCCCGAAGGCGTCGTCGCCCATGAGCACGTTGCCGATGCCGAGGACGCCGATGCGTGACATCGCCCGAGCTTAGCGGGGGCGTGCGCGGGTGGCCAGCGGCGCGCGCGCCCCACGGCTACTTGACGGCACCCACGGTGAAGCCGGCGATGAAGCGATCGAGGAACAGGTTGTAGACGAAGGCGATCGGCAGGCTGGTGATGAGGCAGGCCGCCATGAGCGAGCCCCAGAAGTAGACGTCACCGCGGACGAGGTAGATGGGCACCCCGACCCCCACCGTCTGCCGCGCGGCGGAGGAGATGAAGGTGAGCGCGTAGACGAACTCCTGCGTGACGAGGGTGAAGCTGAAGATGACGACCGTGAGGATGCCCGAGGTGGAGATGGGGATGACGAGCCGGAGGAAGGCCTGCCAGCGCGTCAGCCCGTCCACCATCGCCGCGTCCTCCAGCTCGCGCGGGATGGACTTGAAGAAGCCCATGAGCAGCCAGATCGAGAACGGCACCGTGAAGCTCGGGTAGACGAGCACGATCGACCACAGGGTGTCCTGCAGGCCGAGCCGCGCCACCACCCGCGACAGCGGGATGAAGAGCAGGGTCGGAGGGATGAGGTAGGTGAGGAAGATCCCCATGCCGACGCGCGGGCCCCAGCTGCCGGTCAGCCGCGTCAGCGCGTAGGCGGCCGGGACCGCCAAGAAGAGCGTGATGACCACCACCAGGATCCCGACGCCGGTGGTGTTGAGGAACCAGCGCAGGAAGAGCGTCTCGTTGAAGAGGAGGCGCAGGTGCTCGAGCGTCGGCACCGCGTTGAAGATGAACGGGTCGTTGCGCGTGTCGTAGAGGTCGCTCGACTGCTTGAAGGTGGTGATGAGCATCCAATAGAACGGGAAGGCGAGGACGATCCCGAAGCCGGCCACCACCACCCAGCGGCCGATGCGCGTGGCGCGCGATCGCCGCGGTCCCGCCGAGGGCTCTGCCGCTCGCGCCATCTAGACCACCTCCGCCCGGTGCGCCACGCGCAGCATGAGGACGGCGATGGTCACCAGGATCGGCACCAGGAACACCGAGATGGCGGCGCCCTCCGCCAGGTCCGAGCCGAGGATGCCCGTGAAGAAGGCGAGCGAGGGGAGCACCTGCGTCGTGTCGTAGGGACCGCCGCGGGTGAGGATGTAGACCACCGTCATGTCGGTGAAGGTGAAGATGACGCCGAACAGGATGGCGACGTTGATGATGGGGCGCATCATGGGGAGCGTGATCTGGAAGTGGGTGCGCCAGAAGCCCGCCCCGTCCACCGCCGCCGCCTCCGGGATGTCCTTCGGGATGGCGGTCAGGCCGGCCAGCAGGATGACCGTCGAGAACGGGATCATGCGCCAGGAGTGGACCAGGATGACCGACGCCATGGCCAGCCCGGGCTCGCCGAGCCACATGGGCGGCGTGAACGGGTTCACCAGGTGCGCGCGGACGAGGACCCAGTTGATGACGGAGTAGATGGAGTCGAGGATCCACTTCCAGCCGATGGCGCCGAGCGAGATGGGCGCCACCCACGGCAGCATCACCAGGAAGCGCACCAGGCCGCGGCCACGGAACCGATCGCGGAGCGCGAGCGCGAGGATGTTGGCGCAGACGATGACGATGATCTGGGTGGCGATGGTGAAGGTGAACGAGTTCGCGAGCGAGCGGCGGAAGGTCGGGCTCTGCAGCACGCTCCGGAAGTTGGCGAGGCCGACGAACTCGTACCCCACCGAGCCGACCGTGACGTTCCCGACGCTGTAGAGGAACGCCAGCACGAGCGGGAGCCCGACGATCGCCACGATGTAGAGGAGGGCGGGCGCGAACATGCCCACCCCGAGCCAGCGCGCGCCGGCGGCGGCGGACAGGCGCCTCACGACCAGTCGAGCTCCCGCCACGCGGCGCGCTTGGAGGTGGTCTTGTCGAAGAGCTTGAGCTGCTCGCGCGCGACCGCGAACTCGAGCGCATCGTCGGGCCGGAAGGTGCCCGGCGTCGAGATGGGGAGTCGCGAGACCACCTTCTTCCCTGCGAAGCGGCCCCCCTCGAAGACGCCGTACACGACCCGCTCCGAACCGAGGTACTCCAGGTGCGAGATGCGCAGCCGGAAGCGCACCGCCGGGCCTTGCACCTGCGCCGCCGGCGCCAGGGTCTCGGGCCGGAACCCCGCGACGACCCCGTCGTTCTCCAGCAGGTTCATGGGCGGCGAGCCGAGGAAGGTCGCGACGAAGGTGTCGGCGGGCTCGTCGTACACCTCGCGCGGCGTGCCGACCTGGCGCACCACGCCCTTGTGCAGCACGACGATCCGGTCCCCCATCGCCATCGCCTCCACCTGGTCGTGGGTGACGTAGACGGTGGTCGTCCCGACGCGCTTGTGGAAGGACGACAGCTCCTCCCGCGCGCTGGCGCGCAGCTTCGCGTCCAGGTTCGAGAGCGGCTCGTCGAGCAGGAACAGCGTCGGCTCGCGCACGATGGCGCGGGCGAGCGCCACCCGCTGGCGCTCGCCGCCGGAGAGCTCGCGGGGCTTGCGGTCGAGGAGGTGGCCGATGCCGAGCAGCCCGCTCGCCCACGTCACCTTGCCGGCGTGGGTGGCCTTCGGCACCTTCTGCGCCTGGAGCGGGAAGCGGATGTTCTCCCGCACGCTGAGGTGCGGGTACAGCGCGTAGCTCTGGAACACCATGGCGATGCCGCGCTCCCGCGGCGCGAGGCTCGTCACGTCGCGGCCGCCGATGAGCACCTCGCCGCGCGTCGGCACCTCCAGCCCGGCGATCATGCGCAGGAGCGTGCTCTTGCCCGAGCCGGACGGGCCCAGGAAGACGAGGAACTCGCCCTCCCGCGACGTCAGGTCGACGTCGTTGACCGCCGCGTCGCTGCCTGCCTTGTAGACCTTGGTGAGCTTGCGGGTCTCGAGGACCGCCATCGATCACTTCCACTTCTCGAAGATGCGCTTCAGCTCCCGGTCCGCGGCGCGCGCGGCGTCCTCCGGGGAGAGCTCGTCCCGGGCCACCTTGGCGAACATGGTGGGGAGCTGGAAGGTGTTGAAGACCTCGTCGATGGCGGCCGTCGCGTAGCCGGGATATCCGACGTTGGTCGCCCACTCGAGCACGTTGCCCAGCACGGCATACTTCTCGGGCGGGCTCGCCTTCGCGTCCTTCCCGAGCTGCTCCTTGAGGTTGGGGACGGTGGAAGGGAAGCACGGGAAGTTGTAGAACTCGCTCGCCTTGAACGCCTCGCCGAACTGGTCGATGTAGTCGACGAGGAACTGCTTGGCGCCCTCCTTGTTCGCCGCGAAGTTCCAGATGACGTAGCAGTCCATCACGTGCTCGGCCGCGATCCGCCGCACCGGGCCCTTGGGCGCGGCGACGAGCTGGATCTTCTTCGACATGTCGGGGTTTTCCTTCTCCGCCGTGCGCGTGACGCTGATCGCGTTCGCGACGTAGGAGAGCTTGCCGGCCAGGATGCCCCGGTTGTTGGAGGAGGGATCCCAGGTGAACACCTCGGGCGTCTCGGCCTCCTTGTAGAGGGCGCGCATGAACTTGAGCGCCTCGATGGTCTGGGGCGAGTTGATGACGACCTGGCCGTTCTCGTCCTGCTCCGAGCCCCCGAAGCTCCACAGCAGCGCGCGCACCGCCATGTTGGTGTCGAGCTCCTGCGACAGTCCGATGCCGCAGGGGTTGCCGATCTTGTCCTTGATCGCCTTGGCGCCCTTGCGCAGGTCGTCCCAGGTGTCGGGGCCCTTCGGGAAGCCGACCTGCTCCCAGAGATCCTGGCGGTAGTTGCCCGGGTCCGGGACGTAGGAGTCGGAGAAGGCGAAGTACTTCTTCGTCTTCGGGTTGAAGCTGGAGCGGTGGCCCAGCTCGATGGGCTTGCCGTGCTTCTTCGAGACCGCCTGGTAGATCTCGGAGTGGTCGATGACCTGCTTCTCGTACGCCGCCGGCGGCGACAGGAACATGAACAGGTCGTGACCCTGCTGCGCGGAGACCTCCGCGGCGGCGCGGGCGTTGATCTCGCCGATCGAGATGTGATCCACGACGACGTGGGTGCCATGCTTCTCGCCCCACTGCTTGCAGAACACGCCGTCGAACCACTTGTCGTAGCCTGGGACGAAGTGGCTCCACTGGATGATCTTGAGCGTCTTGCCCTGTGCTCGAGCGCGCTCGGGCACGAGCCCCGTCGCGGCCAGCCCCGCGCCGAGCGCCGCGGCGCCGGTGGTCTGGATGAAGCGGCGGCGCGAAATCGTCCTCCTCGCCATGTCGGCCTCCCCCTCTCCAGACCGGGCGGGCGCGGCGGCGACCGGTGGCCTGGTGGAGGATTTGCTAGCGAGGGCGCGCGGGCGGCGCAGGCCCGAAGCTGGCGTGACCCCTCAGGGAAATGGTCCGGAGCGGCCGGCGGCGGCCGCGAAAACGAGAAGGCCCGGTCTTTCGACCGGGCCTTCTGAATCTCACGTCGAAGCGGATGCGACGACGCTAGATGGCGCGGACGTTCGCGGCCTGCAGACCCTTCGGGCCCTTCTTCACCTCGAACTCCACCTTCTGGCCCTCGGCGAGGGTGCGGAACCCGTCAGCCTGGATGGCGGTGTGGTGGCAGAAGACGTCCTCGCCCCCGCCGTCCTGCGTGATAAAACCGAAGCCCTTCGCGTCGTTGAACCACTTCACGGTACCAGTAGCCATGTACTGAACTTCCTTGCTGTGTTCGGCCCGCACTCATTGCGGGTCCGGTGCCAAGCCCATATGAGGGTCGTGGACGCCAGGGTCTGTACCGGAAATTTATACGCAAGTCGAGTACAGAGCCCCATTTGACCGCGGGCGACCCATCGGTAGCCTGCCCGCTTGCGGGCTTTCGTTCCTAGCGCCCCATCGGTCGCCGGCAACGCGCGGCCCTACGGCAGCAAGATCGTCGAGCCGGTGGTCCGGCGCGCCTCCAGATCCCGATGGGCCTGAGCCGCCGACGCGAGCGGGCAGGTGCGCGGGTCATCGATCTTCACGCGCCCCGAGCCGACCACCTCGAACAGCTCGGCTGCCATCGCCTCGAGGTCTTCGCGCCGGGCGGCGTAGGTGTTGAGGGTGGGGCGAGTGACGTACAGCGAGCCTTTCTGGGCCAGGATCGACAGGTCCACCGGTGGCACCGGACCGGAGGCGTTGCCGAACGTGACGAGCAGCCCGAACGGCTGCAAGGAGTCGAGCGAGCCGGCGAAGGTGGACTTCCCGACCGAGTCGAATACCACTGGCACGCCCTTCCCGCCGGTGAGCGCCTTCACGCGCTCCGGGACGCTCTCGCGGTCGTACAGGATGACGTGGTCGGCCCCGTGACGTTTCGCGAGCGCCGCCTTCTCCTCCGAGCCAGCGGTCCCGATCACCGTCGCGCCGAGCGCCTTCAGCCACTGGCACGCGATGAGCCCCACCCCGCCCGCGGCGGCATGGAAGAGCACGGTCTCGCCCGGCTTCACCCGATAGGTGCGCCGGATGAGGTACTGCACGGTGAGGCCCTTCAGCATCATGGCCGCGGCGCGGCGCTCGTCGATGTGCTCGGGTAAGCGCAGCAGCCGGTCGGCCGGCATGACGCGCGCCTCGCTGTAGGCGCCGAGCGGGCCGCCCGCATACGCCACCCGATCTCCCGGGCGGACGTGGCTCACCCCGCTGCCCACCGCCTCCACCGTCCCGGCGCCTTCCGTCCCGAGGCCGCTCGGGACCGTCGCCGGGTAGAGGCCGCTCCGGAAGTACGTGTCGACGAAGTTCACGCCGATGGCGGCGTGCCGGACCCTCGCCTCACCCGGCCCGGGCTCGCCGAGCTCGACCTCCTCTACCCGCAGCACCTCCGGCCCGCCCTTCTCGTGGAAACGGAT
>WNGR01006145.1_pt1 | contig 12837 bp, 12 predicted proteins | sample 5407581 | NCBI WGS metagenome assembly WNGR01 (sample SAMN13153383, study PRJNA577476) | soil metagenome | isolation source: 80 cm soil or saprolite under Garry oak tree replicate 2 | place: USA:California | collected 2016-06-15 | reverse complement strand
ACTGGTGTAGCACTCGTACAAGGTGAGAGAGCGCTGACAAAAGAGGAAGAGGTTAGACACCAACTGGTTGGAGGCCCAGACCACGTACCAAATTCGTTCAACGTGTCCAGAACGAGCCAGATACCCTGTGTACCATCGCTGGCGTTGATTTCATTCCAAAGACTCTCATTCCTCTGTTCCGGCGCTCTGTGTTCGTGCTGGTCTTCCCTTGGGATGCTGCTTCCCCTTGATCTGTCTCCCTCTGGTATACTCCCGCGATGTTGCTTGATACTCTCTTTGGAGTCACGCTTTCCCCAGATGCCGCCGTCATTTTCGCGCGGTAGTGACCCACCGGACCAAGGGTCACTCCATTGCTCTGCAGTCGGCGAAGACGAGAGTTGTGAATCAGGGACGTTGGGGGTGGAAACCTCTACGCGAAACTTGGCGCAGACGACGTGCGGACTTGGAAGAGCAGCCGTAGCAGCCTGTTCAATATCGTCTTGCCCACGCAAGGTCGTGAGCGACGAAAGTAGGCACGTGTGTACCGGCGTAAGATCCTGCACATACCCTTCGTTAATATAGACAACCCAAAACAAACGAATACGGCAGCCGCGGCTCACGGATCTAGATTTAAAAAGGCTCAGCATGCCCTGGCGGATGACCAGATACCGGTCTCGCCATTCCAGCTTCATCTTTCTGCGCTTGCGAATTGACGGAGGCGCACCCGGGCCACCCACACCACCAGACGGGCTGCGTGACTCGCCCGAAGTGTCCTTTGGTTTCCTGATCTTATTCGGGGACACGTCCTGCAGGTAAGTACCGTGTGCGTCCTTGGCATTAACAACGACGCGCAGCGCGCGCACGTCAAGTTCGAGATAAGGTTGGATGTATTCGAGCATGACCTCCCGTGGGAGCCGCACCATCATACCGGGCGGGTGCAACTCAAGCAGCTCGTGCGGGCGTAGGCGGTACCAGGCCAGCGAGTAATCGTCCTCGAGGAGCTGGCCCGTCGAAAACGCGAGCATCTGATAGTGGTGTGGGGGCAGCATTGCGGCGGGCGGCGCGGGCTCCACCGGCTCTTCAGTAGTGGTGGGGGAGGCAATGCGCTGGTTCGGCGCCTGGCGCGCGTGCGGCTGACGGGTGGACTCTGAAAGGAGGCGGAATTCAGAGTCTGCAGGGTGGTCGTCTTCATGTGAGCCCTCTGTGCCGTTGTCGAGGGAGTCGGGCGTAGGAAGTGCGGAGGCGAAGGTTATGGGCGATACGGGGCGGTCTCGTGAGAGTAGATAATCGTTAGTCGTGCCACCGTTATTGTATACCTTTGTGAGTATGTGTCGTTTAACCTCTGAGATCTTCAAGGTGGCGTCAAACTGAGTCGTAAGCCATTGGTCAGACGCGACTATACTCGATAGGATCAGGGACTCGGCAGGCTTGGAACAAGGGGCAAAATCATTGCGCACCAAAGCGACAGGCGATAGGGAGCAGTATTTGGGACCGCCTTTCGCTATCCATAGCAACGAGACAACAATTAAGACCCAACTTTCCTTTTAGAGCGGAGAAGCTCGCGGTCACTGGCAACAGCCTAAGGCGGGAGGCAGCGATGACCGACTGACTACAAGGCCAGCATTGACACATCCGACTGGCGGGCCACTCCTTCCGGCTCAGGCGGAGACTCAGGCTATAAATATAATAATCTGCCACTGTAACTTTGAACTACAGATATGATCGACAAAGTTCGGTAAATAACTATGACACATTGACACCTTTCAAAGAACTCCCTTCGAGCTTCTGTTCCTGTACCAGCATTCATGCGGCAGCCGACTTCCTTGTGGTACGGGTATCGGGGCTAGAAAATCGTTAGTGACTTCCAAGTCAGCGCGAGTTAAGTTGTCAGTCGTGACAACGAGGCAAAGGACGTACCCTTCCTGGAAGCGGAACACGTCCTCATTGCCGATCATCTCGTGCACGAGCGTGAGACGCCTTAAATTGGTCAAGAAGTCTTCATGCTTCTCGTTCTTCTTTCCACGCTGCGAACACGAACTCTATCAGCAAAAATCACCATTACAACACACACGCAATCGCACCATCATCTTGCCGAGCCTGTCAAGGAACTGTGACGTCCCCCGGTCAGATAGATCATAGTATCGCTAGAGAATAGACAGCGAACCGAAATCTTATTGAGCAAAGTATAGACCAGTGCAAGGATGATGGTGACGCCAAATGAGTATGCCCATACTGTGACGACTGTGACAATATCGGTATGCCTATCAGGCCATCATCAGCGCCATGGGATCCACACAAGAACCAACACATGTGTCTCTGTACCAACCCATTGTGCGGTTCTGGTCCAGAAATCCACCCGAATAGTGCGAAAATGCTGGCAAGTATGTCAATCCCAAGGATGGCCCCAACGAGTTGCCACGACGGCCAAGATCCCGTTCCACGTGTCACGAAGATCAACCAATTCTGTTACGCCAGAACGTATCAGTCTATTGGCCCATAACACGAGAGTTGCCGGATGATGCATCAGAACTTAACTTACCTCCGTAAGGGCAACTTCAAGGAAGAGAATCTCCTGAACGCTTCCCCAATTCTGAATGATACCTCCGTCGTCCAAAAATAGTGTACCACGCAATACCCATGTAGCTGCGGCTAGCAGCACCCCAAGGATAGTAGAGATAAGCCAGATCTTTGGCAGCTGCCACTCAACGGGGTTGCGAGCATATGGAGCATTATCGTACGCTATCGCGATGGTGCCAAGGTCTGCGAATAGTGCAATGAACACGATGAGGTCCGCCCGGATCGTTTCGTTCAGAATAATTATGGACAGCGTCAAGTAGATCTCGAGATGCAAGCAGAGTGCGATGCGGTATACAATATAGGCTGCGATCGCGCGTACTTAGTTCCACGGGAATGAGTGGAAGAGAAAGCTCGTACCTTTCATGCGGTGGAAGATCTGCCTTGCGACCTTGATTGCCGTGATGATTGTGGAAAGACCCTCGTCAAGGAATACGACATCCTAAACCCCAATTACGCCGTTGGGAAATGTCACTCTAATTATGATACGATGCTTACCGCAGCGCTGCGAGCAGCGTCTGATGCACCCTGGACAGCTATACCACAGTCGGCCTATTCTGACGTCAGATATATAGGAACACGGGAGGAAAGAGACAAGACCGTACCCTCTTAAGAGATGGCGCATCGTTGACACCTAGAGACTGACGGATCTATGCAATCCCCATCCATTTGTAAGACACTCACCATCGCCTGTCATAGCGGTCAAATGCCCGCGATTCTGCAGAATTTCTACCACCTGGTATTTCTATCCGGCACATCCCCTCAACAGTCGGTCTATGAGCGCATAGATAACTTGAAACCTACATGCTCCGGGGTGACTTCAGCAAACCCATCCGCGCTTTCCACAAAATCGTGTATCTATCCGCCCTAAATCAGCGGTGCTTCGCCTCTGGAGTCAGTATACGTACATTCGATCCAGACATCTCCTTGCCCGTGATAAGCCGCTCAGAATCGTACACGTTGGTCCCAAGCGAGAGTTGTCGGCAAGTTTCCTTCGCAATTGCAACCGCATCACCAGTGAGCATCTTAACGCGCACTCCGAGATCGCCAGCCTCGGCGATCGTCTGGGCCGTGTCTGGGCGAGGAGGGTCGAACCTGCGTGTTTGTCAGCCAGGTGGGGGAACGGAGCAGGAAAATAAAAGGAAGTCACATTGGGAGAAGGCCAAGACATTTCCAGTCACCATCATTCTCCTTGCAAGCTACGCCTGGCGGGCAGTAAAGCCTGTCTTTCGATGGACACCTGGTGAACCTCAGGGGCGACTTACCGAGCGTGCGGAAACCGCGTCTGGCAAATTCCTGTATTGTATGTTTGTACAACTCTTGGACTTCCGCAGGTGGGTTTGTCAGGCGAAGAATTCTGAAGGAAAAGTCTGACGGTCGACGCAAATAGAGAAGAGTACGTGGACGTACGCGTTTGGTGCACCTTTTGCAGCGGTATAGCGCTTGCCATCTTTTTCCACCTCAGCAGTGATGCGCTTCGAGACAGGGTCGAAAGGCGAAAACTTGTGCGTGACCCAACCACCCTGTACGAGAGTCGTAAGCACCGCCTAGGCAAGCTGGCATCACCCAGTATACCTTCAGGTTTTCCTTGGCTTTAGGATAATTCTTCGAAGGAGTACGTCGTGATCAGGTGGTACCGTAGATAAGATGCGGTAGTCAGGTACCTTGAGAGTAACGACGGTCACTTTGTCGATCGGATCCAATGCTTTGACGTTATGCGAAGAAGCCAAGACAGCGACAGTGAGCCTACGATGTCTGCATTAGACGGACGAGCCCTTGAGAATGTGAGGTCATGCACATCCAATCCAAGTCAACACCTTCAACTACCCAAGCTACAGAAACGTCCCGATCAAAACCACGTACTATCAGACGACGACACGAACGTACGCTCGTGCACGCTAAGCTGATTGGCGGTCAGCGTGCCTGTCTTGTCTGTGCATAGAACGTCCACGCCAGCCAAACTTTCGATAGCGGTCAACCTCTGCACGATTGCCTTTCTACGGGCGAGAAAAGCAGCCCCCACAGCCATTGTTGTGGTGGTGACACAGGGTAAACCGACAGGAACACCAATGATCTACATGTGACCACCAATGAGCGATCACCCGGCAACAACAATTGACATGCAATGCGTACCAGAAAAATCAACGTGTAAACAAGCAAGTTGTTTCCCTTCGGAGTCGCGAGGTTGACACCACGGAAGAAGCCGCCAATCCAGACGGCCAATAACCAAATAATTACCCTTGAATACCCATCTGCTCTCAGATTTTTGGCTGCGACAGACTGATAAAATTACGAACGCACAGCACGAGAAGAGTAGTCCCGATGCTCGACATGACGCGCTGAAAATGCCCTGGCCCTGTGCCCATGTTGACAAGGTTTGCAGTTCGTCCGACGAATGACTCCTTCGCGATGTCGGTGACGATTATGTAGCATTTGCCACGCCTGGTACCCGTCGTGTAGTATACCGTGTCCCCAATGTCTGCATACCCCAAGTGAGCTACAGTGCGGACACGGGCAAGAAAAAAAAGTACACTTGTCAACAGCGAGGCTCTCGCCTGTGATCGCGCTTTGATCAACAGAAAGGACGCTCGGGCCCGTATCGACACCTCCCCCGTCCTCGTCACCCTGGTCATCACTTCCTTCCTTCTCGTTATTCTTATTGCTAGAGGCTTCGCCATCTCTTCCAGCGGTATCCCCACTTGATCCTTCGCTTCTGCTCGACCTATCAGCCTTACCTAGTAAGTTGAAGATGAGCCCCGACACTGCATTACTGATCAAACTGCGTCACCTTGGTTCTTCTTACGCTTCTCGACAATCAACTGAGCTCTCTGGCGATCCTTGTCACTGTACTCTGTGAGGATCTACCATAATGCGCGTCAGAGAGTACATGCTGATGAGGCAAAGTATGTGCGCCTACCTTCCCATCTGCGGGGATGGTCTGTCCCTCTTCAATAACAGCAATGTCACCAGGGACGAGTTCGCGAGCCTCAATCTCCTGCTCCTTTCCCCCACGGACAACCTATGTACCACGGAAGTTGTTGGCAACCCATCAAGTGATGTAAGGGAAGCAGGAGCGCACAGTGGCCTTCATGGCAATCCCTGCCTTAAGTTGTTCGACGATATCTCCAGCCTGTTTCTCTTGATACCAACCGACGAAAGCGTTGAGCATAAGGATTCCGATCTACCGTCATGCGTCAGGCAAGACAACGGAGGATGAGAAGTGGACATACGATAACACCGAAGTCGATCCAGCCTCTGAGACCGGCTGAAAGGAGCACAGCTAGTTCCATGACTGTCGGTACGATGTGAGTAGCGTCGAAAGGCTAGCCTCAGAAAGCAAAGCACCGAAAAGAATTGGGCCACGGAAGTAACCGGCAAACTGGACAATGGGATTGACTCTGGGACTATATATGGCAGGATAAGTGTTCCGAACGGGAGTGCTAACGTCTGGTGGCGTACCTCTCGAGTTCGTTGTACCCAAACCGGGCCCGCCTCTCGTTTATCTCGGATTCTGACAAGCCCTGGGACATGTCCGTGTCGAGCCAGCTCTGTGGAACCTTGCCAGCCTTTGTGCTCTCCACGGGGACCTTCTTCCAAGGCATGTACCAGAGCCGCCGCGTCTCTTGTTCCTCACCGTCTCCACGATCTCGATCATCCCCACGTTTTCCCTTCTTCGCTTCGATGTCGATGAATTTGAGCAGGCGGGTATACTCGTCGGGCTCGTCTTCGAGGTTCCCATTGTTGAATGAACCCGATTCCTGTGAGTTCGGCGAATAGCGCCGCTTCTCTGTCTCCAAGTTTCCCTGCTCGACATCGTGGTGCCCACTGGATCCCTTATTCCCTTCATTTGCGTTGGCTGCGACCTTACTAGCATGTGGGTTACTTGAAGAGGTCGACATCTTGCGGTGATTGTCCTAGGATGGCCATCCTAGGGGTTCAGTTGAACTCCAACTTGAAGAGGTTGACAATGACGTCACCAATGCGTATGAGTATGAGATCTCCACTCCCAGGGGCTTAATTTAATCGGAACGACTGAAATTCGTTTCCACCATCCGTGAGCACCAAATTGAACACAAGTTGGTGATGATAAAGGCTGGGAGAAGGGTCAGTGCTGCTGCTCAGCGTGTGGAGGTTCACGCTAAAGTTGTGCGGGCATCTGTTCTGCACCCCCTGTAGCTTAATTGCCTTTGATTCTGATCAAACCGTACTGGGTTCAGTAAGGCGCATACACTTTTCGTCGGCTCGTCGGAACGACCATATCTTCCTTACAAGGTCCCTAATCGAGAACACCATACTTCCCACGGATCCTTCACCGAGCCCTCCGAGCCAGAACACACCGAACGGTCTACTGTAAATCTGAAATGCGGGTCATCTTGTGGCACGGTTAAGGGTCAACACGAAAAGAGCAAGCGAGCAAAGGCCAAGCCGAAGATACCTATCCTCGATCCTGCTGTTATGGCCGCGGCTTGAGTACCCCGTGGTCTAATCTCCAGACCCCAGTGTATAACTACACCCCCAGATTTTTCCTGAGATAATCTGTTAGGCTGAGGTGTTGAAGTAGGCCAGGTGGCGTTCGGCAGGATCAACGATGACAATTTTGGAGGAGGCTTGAAATCCATGTGATTGATGTACTGTAAAGAGAGACGATGGTCTCACCCAGCAGACAAGCGAAGCGAAATGCTGCTTCTCTGCTTGCGACCTGCGGGTGTGACAATTCGTGCATGACCACAAATTTGCAAGTGGAAAATCCAAGGGAAAATCACCGTGACGCGTGTACTTTCGTATTTTTAGAAAACAAGGGAAAAATCACCAGATGGGATTATTAAGATATAGCAGCCGCTATCACGGTAACTGTCCAGGAACAACTCGTTGTTGATGTACTCTAGTCACGTGCAGCCAACTTTACGGTTGGTTGCCTGGTTTTGGCAACTCGTTTACTTTTGCTGATGCGTCCCTGCTCGCCCCTCGCTCTCGCTCAGGGCCTCGCGGCTTACCGGGATGAACACGCACGCTTGCTGTCGAGCGTGAAGCTCGCATACAAGGAATGGGCCACACCCTACAGCCTTGGGGACCTTTCCTATGGTAATTACCTACCCGTATGACTTCTCGTCACAACTTCTTTGCGTTGCCGCCCGCGGAATCCGATCTCTCCGCATATATAGGCTCCATTGTGCCAATGCGTCGTCTCACCAGATCTCTCCCACTCCACCGATTTCTGGCAACGTTCTTCAAATTCCTTGAGCGGGTCTCGTTGTCTTCCTTTCAGTCTACCGTCGACTGTGACTGCTTCCGTTTTTCTTTGACCCATGAGTTTCGCGATGTCAAGACATGATAAAACCCAATACCAGCCCAGAATGCAGAGCAATCTCACCGCTGCGACGTTGCTAAGCTACGGTCCACCTGATTCACCCTATACGAATTTCGAGACGGTCTTCATTTCTGCATGTCGCCCAAGTTCTATCCGCACGCCGTAGCATCGTTGACCTGTTCCCCGTCTTCGCATCGCAGACAATCGTTGGGGCAGCATTTCTTTCGGCAGTATCTGTACTTATTCTGATTTTTGTGCGTTGGTTCCTTTTTTTCAATGGCCACCTCTGATAAACATGCCCCTCTCAGTTGAGCAAACTCGGTCCGCATTCGCGTCTGGGAGAGTACACCTACATCCCAGCCTTGTTTGGTTCATTAATCACGTCCAATCTGTTGCAATCCATCGGCACGCTCATCAATTGGCGATGGGTGGTAGATGGTGGCGTGTCCTCCGGGAAGCTGTGCAGTGCCCAAGGTGTGCCCTTTGCGACATCGCGTGTGCGTATCTTGGCGTTCTCACCGCCGCACCATCATGTAGGCGGAATCAAGCAAGCTGGTAATGTCGGCACGGCTGTCTGGTGGGCGATGAATTTCAATGGCGATGAGGCGGCCCTCGCTCACCCCTTATTTGCAGGTCGTTTGCCCTCGCTTTGCACGCCTTCCGCCTCCTGTTCTTGCGGACCCGTGTAGCAAGGCGAATCAAGTGGTTGGCACTCACCCTGGGATGGCTCTTCATTGCTACTATCGTCGCTATTGGCCCTTTTGCATTGCAAAGGAAAGACCGAGGACCCTACTTCGGACCTTCGGGGTACTGGTATGTCGCGTCGTTGCTCTATGCCAATGCCGTGTCTCCTGCTAATCCACGTCAAAGGTGCTGGATCACACACCAGTACCCTATCGAACAGACTCTCCTTGAATACGTGATTGTAGGTTTTGATCGGTGGACAACCCACTCATGGTGCTCAAACGATGCATTTTAGGAGTGGGCGTCCGCTTTTGTTAGCTTCTTGTTTTATGTGGCAGTTCTCCTCCGCGTACGTGGGAACCTCGTCAAGGACAATGAAGGACACTGGTTCCTGCGCTGGATCCCGCGCAGTAAAAGCTGGCAGCTTGCGTTCGCAAGGGATTATCTCGACTCGTGCACCATAAAGATTGTCGCAATCATTGTGTGGTAAGTAATCATTGTTCTTGCATGCCCTGCACGACCGTTATTAATAGATCGGGCCTCGCTGTTTCCAGGTATCCAGTGCGTATCGCTTCCCCTCTGAAAAATCAAGTAAAATTTTGCTTATTGGGCTTCTGCATTAGGTAACGTATACGATACTCATCCTCCCGATCTCAATTGCGCGCTTTGCGAGCTACGCTGGCGCACGTGTCCCGTCCAGTTTTACGTTCGTAGCCGACGTGATCTTCGCGCTCGGAGGTCGGTTTTTCACCCATTCACGTCATCCCCACCCCAGTTAACGCCGTCTAGGCTTCGTGAATCTGTTGCTCTTCCTCGGCACACGCCGCCTTATACCCGACCTACAGACCACACCAGATTTTTCCACACCTCGATCGTTTCTCCCCAAGGGTCAGGTATCATCCGGTGTCACCCCCTTCTTGTTCACGCCCCCGGAAGTGGAACCACAGCGGGCGATGATGACGGTTGCCTCCGAAAGGTATGCGTCTGTGTCATGGTCCGACAGGAGGCCGGATTCAGAGGCGCTGAACGATGGGACTATCGTGGGATCCCTTACGAGTGTTACGTCTCAGGAGTCCAGACGACCACTCAACTATCAGAAGGGAAAGTTCTGACCTCCGATGCAGGCGCCGCAAACCTTATCACCACCTTGACCATGTATCATCGTTATACCGCACAACCATACCTAATTTAACTAATTGACCATTTCGTTGGCTATAATCACCCTGTACGCCCGACATAGACGGGGAGGCGCCTGCCCATCCGCAACCCATTGGAAACTGCCACATGCGTCCAGGTCCAGATGAGTCGTACTGTAAACGTAAGTACGGAACAACACATGGGTATATAAGGTTTATTTTTTTGGTTTTACAACACATAAGAAATACCATAATAAGATGTGTAATGCAGAAGCACCGTATGGAAGGCCAGTACATCAGCGCTCAACAGACAGGCAATGGTCGGTGACACAGCGTAATCACCAAGCCCCAACCTGTACCCATGAATCCTCTGCCATATATGTGCCTTTGATCTCCACACCTGGGCCAGTCTCGTCAACCACCGTGAGATCGTCCCAATCTTGCTCCTCGTCCTCCTGTTGCGGCACCTCAGGGTTGGTGCCCATGATGGAGATAGGGGTACCAGCGGAAGTGAAAGCGTTCTCCAAGCGAGAAAGGGCCTCCTGCGCGTTTTCATCCAAGGGGGACACACATTCCGAGGTCACCGGACGCTCAGTAATGAGGATGTCACTCTCTAGTGCGGGAAGCACGCGCAGTTTGAGGTTGTATGGTCCGCCATTGACGTGTTCGACGCACTCGGACAACTCCTCGCACACGTCTTCGAGGTCGTCCGCGAGGCACTCGACGTTGATATGACGTAAAGCCCTGCTAGCGGTTGCCAGCATGCGTAATGTGGAGGGTAATTGAGAGGGCGAGAATAACGGAGTGAGACGCACGCGCTCCAGAACGGGAAGAGATAGTGGTTCTGTGGCGCCGACAATACCAGAGCTGAGGACCACGCTGCGCAACTGAGGCCCCACGCGCCGCAGAATGTGGCTGGTCCATCTTGCATTCTCTGCAGGCGACGCACTCTCAAACGCGCCAAGCTCGAGCGTCTCGAGCTGGCAACGGAGGGCCAGATCGGCAGATGCGAAGAGGGGATCTCCGAGGGCCGTATTATGAATGGCAAGGTGACGCAGGCTGTGGATGGTGAAGAGGCTCGGCAAAGTGGGTAGAGCCGAGGAATAACCGCCGTCGGTAGGGACCGTTAGTTTGTCAGCGGCGAGGGAAGGTGAGTGACGGTGTGGGTTGTGCCCCGTGTTAATATGGCATGGAAAAGCACGAGTGACACAGGAAATGGAGAGTGATTTTAGGCTGGGCACCGCGAGGGCGATGCCAATAACGGTTCGCTCGCTCCTAATTTATTACTTTAAGAATGCACGGAAAGCGGGATGACGCACGAGGACACTTACAGGGAGGTATGGATCGCATCTCGGCAAGGCTGGATTGAGAGATCCGTTAACTGGTCAAGAATGGAGAATGATGATATCGCCAGCGGAGATAGTTCGGTAGAGAGGTGGAGGGAGAGGGACCTCAGACGAGGAGCGAGGGAGAGTATTCGTCGAAGAGCGTCGGAGCAGGTCGCCTGTGTGACGACAGGAGCGTCAACGACAGCACAAGAGCTGGCGGTGTTGATGTCGAGTGTGCGTATATGGGACGCATGGTGGACTGGCACGTGATCCAGGAAAGATTGGAGCCTGGCGAACGATGGTATGGTGACCGACTAGTTTTGGACGATACATGTGTTCAGCGTGAGAGTGAATGTGGAAGTGGGTGGGGATGTCAGCGTAGGCGTGGGTGTGAAGGTAAAGATGGATGTGAACGTACGCTGTATACGGCGGGCAGGCATAGGATGCGGTTGTAGTGGGAAACCTCGGAGAGGGAGTGAAGGGCCTTGTTATCGAGAAGCTGAGTGATCGTCAACTGTATTTCGACGGGGAGGGTGAACCATTGGGAGGAGGATGGTGATGACATTTTCGAGGGATAGGCGTAGCAGGAGGTAGCAGGGCATGACGAGTAAGTGGGATGATATATATATATTTGAGCGACCGACTAGCACGGGACGCAAGGCAGCAGCTGTGAGAGAGTGAGTGGACCTTCTCAAGTTCCATGGAAAGGTGCCTTTTTCTGAGATCGTATCTAAGCGTGCGTGATCGACGTCCACCTGAAGCGAACACTCCCCCATCCCATATACCGATTGATGCACACGGTGGCGCCCAAGGTCAGCGTCCTCGCCCATCGGTTTTCATACCGAACCCTCCCGTTTCAAGCGACCGTCACTTTAGCCGCTCTTTCTCAATCAACCCCTTACAATTACTTTACGTGTCCCTCACGTGGGCCCAACCCACCCGCATCAACTCTCATCATCCTCACGACTCGCATCGCTTGCACATCGCCGGGCTCACCGGGCGCTGTGCTCCAGAGCCGGCCCTTCCTTCCCTGAACCAGACAATTTGGGCGAAATCACCGCGGATCATCAACGATCATCATCCCTCCATATTCTACCCAACCAACTTGCGTATCCCGAAAATTTTACATATTTCCTGATGACCAGCGCGAGCAGTCGTGACTTGTTCTCCTAACCGAACGTTGACGCATGAGGGGCCCACCAACTATAGTATTCTTTTCTCACGTTCTCGTCGGCTTGCAGTGTCGTGCCCGGGTTCCTGAACTTGGCCCATCTGCTTCGCTCTCCTTGACATCGCATCGTAGCCATCTGTCACCGTTACCCAGCGAACTGGTGCGCCATCTTCGCGGGTATTTATAAATACAATACTCATCATAGTCATCAAGATGGCATCGTAAACTCCCCGATGCCCCTCCCCCAGTCATTACTACCTCCGGCCCCGCTCTCAACCTTTCCCCCTCTCGTTTAGCTTGAACCGTCTCTAATCTGATCCGGGAGCGGGTAATCAACAGCCCTCGTCTCAATCACGAGCCTATTCTCTGTCATCTCCGTGTCTATTCTACCCTGATCCCGGGTACATGTTTCTCATCTGGACTCCAAAGAATACCCCAACATCGCCTCAATATCAGTCTCTCTTTGAATTGTTGGGCGTCTCTATCGTCTCTATCGTCGCACTAGTAGGACAGATCTAGGGGTTGGCATTGCTTTAATAAGGAGATATCGGCTTGGAACTCGCCGGCACAAGCTATGCATTAAATGATCAATGTAATATCTGTCCTTGCCCGCGCTTACGCCCCGCACTTAGCAGTATATGGGCATACATGAGAAGC
>WNGR01006142.1_pt1 | contig 12838 bp, 11 predicted proteins | sample 5407581 | NCBI WGS metagenome assembly WNGR01 (sample SAMN13153383, study PRJNA577476) | soil metagenome | isolation source: 80 cm soil or saprolite under Garry oak tree replicate 2 | place: USA:California | collected 2016-06-15 | reverse complement strand
TGATCTTGTATCTATAGAACCTACTGTATCTACTGTTTTTCTTTTGGGCAGAAAAGCTTAGAGGAAAGTGTTGATCTACTTGAATCTTTCAAATGTGCAACGTTCTGGGCCTGTGCAACGTACCAGACACGATAGTACTAGGCGTCTAGTAGCAGGAATTCTCGGCCGTCTGATGGCGTCGGAGAAAAGGCGGAACGGTATCTTGGCCAAGCACATACGAACGCGCACTTGGTACCTGTGCAGTACTGTAGGTGCAGCGCACGCTGCGACACAAAAGGGTGTTTGTAACAGCCACTGCCAGAGGCAAGCGCAGCAGCCTGGGAATGGTTCAAAAAAAAAAAAAGCGCAGCCCGGGCCGGTCATGCCTGACATTCGTAGTGTCAAGCCGGGTCTTGCCAGTGATTCGGCGGAAGATTTCTACCTTGTTCAAGACCTTGTTACCTACAGTCCAAGTAGAGAAGGAAAGTCCTGTGGACTATATGGTCACCGTGACTAGGCCTGTCACCAGCGCACGTAAGTCTCTTCAGCTTCGACCTCCCGGCTTTCATGTTCAACCCCGTTCTCGTACTTCTACGACGACGTTCTCCGTCTCTACCTACAGTACCAGTATTTACCGAGATCGCAGCCCTCATCATACCAATGATAACGGCGCACTTGATACCAGGTACGGTACTTACTAGTAGATAAACAACACACCACCTCTGCTCAAGTCTGCCGGGCGTTCAATACTCGTGGTGGTGGATCCGTACCCAGTCTGGCTCAGCTTAGTTACGCTATATAAGTGCTGATTTAAAAAAAATTGCTCGTGGTGGAGCGGCGCCTCTCTGCTGACAATCACAGTGCCGTAGTAACAATCATGTTCGGCGAGGCAAGGACAAGACCATAAGGATTCTTAGCGCCATCATCGTGACATCGTAACACCACTCTACGGCCAGTTGGCACAAACCAGAAGCGCAACTGTAACAACTGCCCACAATAGAGAGCAGAGAAATTGTGTAAGAGACATTCAGTAGAAAGGTGAGAATGCACATCGACTATCCACGCTCCAAAAATAGACACTTTAGACGACGTAGGAGTGTGCACTTGGTCCAACCAGATGCACTCCAACTACTGGGACGTTTGCAGGAGTGCTCACCAGCGACCCCGAGTTTCCGCCGCGAGAGCGCACAGCAGGGCAGTCTGACGCCCATCCTTCTTAGCACTGCTTGTAACACTGTTTTGGCTTTCTTCGACGAGGACGAGCGACAAGAGCCACGCCGTGCATCTCCGCGAAGGTCGAAAAGGCAGAAGCAAGAATCCTCTCCAGTTTTTTGTCCTTTCTCACTCCGAAATTCGAAGAGTTCGTATCAGTGGAACGTAGAGAGGTCGTGGATGACGTCCCGTCCATGTCGTTGTCTGCGGATGCCGAGCGGGTTGAGAGATTGAGACAGAGTCAAGGCTTCCACGGCCAAAGAAGTATTCATGAGAGATAGATAGGAAGCTTTGTTCCGTAATGGATGGGCGAACACATACGAGATCTCGCAGTCCACCGAACGATGACGCTAAAAAGGATCGTGTGAAACGCTGACAAGTGCGTTCCGTCATAACTTATCAGTCATGAGCAGCTCAACGTGGGAGTGGCAGGCACCGTAACTTAGGCAAGCTCAGAGATGAGACGCATCAAGCCAGATAAAGTAAGACCCTAATAGGTGCCATCGTGCGCCATAGCAAAAGTATTCGCCTAGTCTAAAATCGTATTAGCTACAAAGTCGCAAGAAGTGCGGATGAATCGACCCTTCATGAGTAGACCTGCGGCGTACAGGGACATGTACTGTAGTGGGACAAGGACGGCATAGGGTCACGAATTACATAATAAAGACCAAATATGTTAGATCCTAAGTTGGTGAGTGCCGTGATTGCGACGAACCTGTAAAATTACCAAAGTAACTTACCACTAAGTTAGCACCAACGGGGGGGCCTTCTCGGCTATCTCAGTTACCTCACACAATCTATCCAGGGGCAGAAAGAAAGGTGAGGATAGGTCTGGAAAATTAGGGCATTGCGTTGGCCGGAAAGCTTGCCGGAAACATCATAGAAGCATGGAGGCGTTGTACGTCGGTCTACCTAAGGGTCTACCATGACCCGAGTCACTCACTTCCCATGATGGTCAACTTGAAAAATCAGCAAAAGTATCCAGAGCAGATCATCTCTGCCAATATACTGTAGTACGGGCCAAGTACGAGCTCCCAAAGCGGCAGAGCACATACGCCAAAATAAACTTCATGGACGCGCGGGGTGATCAATCCAGGTGCCTGAATGAGAAGGGGAAAGATAGGCGTTATCTGCATGGTTGTGCCAGTGGATGGTCGCCCAGAGTGCAAAGCAGAGGGAAGGATACTGCGTCGCCAGTCCACCGTGACCTAAGAATTGACAGAGTTGCTAGCTGAGAATATTGACTGCAGACCCACCCTCACCAGCGAGCGAGGCAGATCTAGAGGAACAATAGCACGCAATGAGTGGCTCTGGGTCTGAGGCCAAATGGATAGCGAGTGCCGTACACAATAACGTAATTAGGAACTAGAAGCGGCGGCAGAGGCTCGGAATGACTCGCGTGCGGTGTCGTAACTTACAGTGGCGGCGTTCTCGTCAGCCATCTGTTTTCCAGGACGCAGAAAATGGATGAGGCAACGGCCCTGGGGTTCCTGTGAGTGGCATTCCTGTCGCTCCCACGACTGCTGCAGTAGACCCGGGTAAGCAGCTGCTCAACCCTCCACGTCCGTGGTGTCTTTGCGTCTCTGGAAGGAAGCTGCTAGTCCATGGACTGCGCCGCAGCACTGCATGGCAACCAGCCGAACTTCCGATGCTAAATATACTACAGTTTTGCGGAGGTATTTACTGTAAGGTCCTTCCAGGTACCAGTACTCTATAGACGATTAATATGCGAGACTTAGTGGTCCCATTGTCCACCATTGTTGGTCTCCGACGCTGTCCGTTCCAAGCCTCCCGCCAGACGACGCGTCCTGATGGGGATTACAGTTCAAAACTCTCTACGGCACTATGAGTCGTCATCATTGTTGGGAACCAAGGGTTGCTCAGCTCCGATAGCGACGAACTGAAGGGTGCGTCAATGGTTACCACCGTCCCGCGTGAATGATGTTCAAACTGAATTCGGTCTGAACGTAAGCGGAGCATGAGACGCGAAATGAGCGTCGCGGAGAGGCTAAATGTCGATGAGAATCAGCAGCTACGGAGGGGAGGGATGCACCAGTGGATCAAAAAGTACCAACACGTTTGTTAACGGGGTCACGGAGTTTTTCAGCAACGTCTATGTAGGGCCCCGAGGTAAGACAAGCCTCAAGCAGCTGTCAACGGAGAGACGTACTGGGGCAAACTAGAAGTCGATGCAGAGTTAGTGTGTGGTTTTGTGCTGCAAAAGAGGTCCGTACTTGTAACGTCAAAATGTTGGCCAGATTGACGAAGAAGAGTACGCTGAGGGTCCATAGGTCAACGGTCTAAACCAGGCTAGAAGATCATTAGATGTGCAAACCGTACACGAAGTAGAGTGATCCTTGGAATGGAATCGGTCATTCGTTGAAGTAGGTAGTACGAATGAGCTCACCGTCGCGGACAAGTATCTGGATTAGCGGGGTATTACAGCCCACCTTTACCGCTTTGTATAGTGTGAGGAGGAAGACAGCAACATCAAAGGCTAGCAGACCGCCCCACGCAATGGACAGAACTGCCCGTAGCGTGCTAAGCATAATCATACTCGCGTTGCTCGTTCAGGACTCACAGCGACCTCTGAAATAGTCAAGAGAAGTCAGTTATTTGGACCTGGCTGAGAACGATGCAGGAAAGGGCGCACCCTTCATTAGAAAGCCCTAGGCTCAAATGGCAGATATGAGGTAGTACGTGGATCACTACTTCGTCCGATTCTGTGGCGATCGCAATCTGTCACCCGATCCGAGTCAGTGAAGAGTCAAACGACGTCCAGGGTAAGTTCGTACGAAGCCGGCAATTATACTCGCTACGGCCAAGGCGGCCAGGGCCAATAAGATGCAGTTGTTCTTGCTATATAGGGCGTATACCCGCATCGCACAGAGCACTAGAACAATAAGGTGAAATTTCCGAGAAAGTGGGGGTATGGTAACTCACCAGCAACGAGCAGTTGCAAGACCATCCCAAAGTAGCCTTTGTAATGGCGTGTTTTCCAGCTATCTTCGTGTTAACAAAACGACCAGCGAATGTAGGCGAGTTTGCGCACGTACGCATTTTGAGGCTAGAGATCAGAGGCATGGGTTATTCAAGTAACGTAGACGATGCTGCGAAGAATTGCTGTACCCACCTCGCACGACATGTTAGGGATGAGGCCTATGACAATCGGTACGTGCCCAAAAATAGCGAAATAACGGTTGAGGAAGAAAATGAATGAGACCCATCCGGTATGGTACGGGTTCGGCCAAAAATACTCCACTTCGCGGGACAAGGTGAGCGCGTAGTCATAGTAGAGAATTGCTAACAGTGCTCTGAGTCACTGAAAGGCACGACACGATTGCTGCCAACTCACCAACAGGGAATGTGTTGAACAGGTAGTTCAGATACCTGTAAAAATGCAAATCAATGCGTTGTTGGGAACATCCTAGAGACAAAGAAAATCGTACAAATGCCTCTCGATGACTGTGATTTCGTCGACAGACAAGGCCATGGGTCCCTGGGGGGGGAGAAAAGGGAGGAGTTGGCCATGTCACTAACTTGAGGGAATTGATAAGGTTGAACTAGTGAATTGCGGTCCGACTCGGCGATATTGGCCTGATAGCCGGGTTAACGAGTGGTTACAGTAACGGCTCAGCTCTTGGGGGCTCTTGGCTGGTATCTGCCCTCTTTTACGCCTGATTGTTCCTTGGCCAACCAAGTGGCCAACGCACACTCACTTCATCATGATTAGTTATTAATAGTATTGTTTCGTGACGTGTAGCTTACTATTGTGCTATTAATAGTCAAGGTACGGTGGCCCGGTCAAGGTTTTGGTGTCTTACATGCGACTAGCAACGGGATTTACTGTACCGTGTGCACTAGTTGTAGCTTTCTGTGTGAAGTGCTATAGGTCCAACTTTATTGGAGGGTGATCACGACACCGAATCCCGGGACTGCTAAGGTAGGTACGCAGCTGCTCAACCCTCCACGTCAGTGGTGTCACTGCGTCTCTGGAAAGAAGCTGCTAGCCATGGACTGCGTCACAGCACTGCATGGCAAGTTGGCAACTAACCAAACTCCCAATGCTATACTACGGTTTTCCGAGGTAACTGAGGTCCTGCCAGGTACCAGTACTACTACAAGAGATTATCATAAGATGTCCATGCGAGACTTAGTAGTCCCGTCGTCCACAAGCGCTGGTCATCCGACGCTGTCCGTTCTCAGCATCCCGCCAGACGACGCGTCCTGAGGGGGATTCCAGTTCAAAACTCTCTGCGGCACTAAGAGTCGTCATCATCGTGGGGAACCAGGGGCTGCTCAGCTCCGATAGCGACGAACGGAAGTATGCGTCTATGGTTTGCACCGTCCCGGATGAATGGTGTGTGAGCTGAATTCGGTCTGAACGTAAGCGGAGCATGAGACGCGAAATGAGCGTCGCGGAGAGGCTAAATGTCGATGAGAATCAGCAGCTACGGAGGGTGGAATGCACCAGTGGGTCAAAAAATACCAACACGTTTGTTAACGGGGTCACGGAGTTTTTCAGCAACGTCTATGTAGGGCCCCGAGGTAAGACAAGCCTCAAGCAGCTGTCAACTGAGAGACATACTGGGGCAAACTAGAAGTCGATGCAGAGTTAGTGTGTGGTTTTGTGCTGCAAAAGAGGTCCGTACTTGTAACGTCAAAATGTTGGCCAGATTGACGAAGGAGAGTACGCTGAGGGTCCACAGAACGGTCAACAGTCTAAATCAGGCTAAGAAGACCATTAGATGCGCAAACCGTACACGAAATACAGTGATCCTTGGAATGGAATCGGTCATTCGCTCATGTAGGTAATGCGGGTGTGCTCACCGTCGCGGACAAGTATCTTGATTAGCGGGGTACTATAGCCTACCTTTACCGCTTTGTATAGCGTGAGGAGGAAGACGGCGATATCAAAGGCAAGCAGACCGCCCCACGCGATGGATAGAACTACCCGTAGCATGCTAAGCACAATCATGCTCGCATTGCTAGTTCAGGACTCACAACGACCTCTGAAATAGTCAAGAGAAGTCAGTCATTTGGACCTGGCTGAGAACGATGCAGGAAACGGCGCACCCTTCATCAGAAAGCCCTAGGCTCACATGGCAGACAGGAAATGGCACGCGGATCACCACGTCATCCGATTCTGTGGCGATCGCGATCTGTCACCGGTTAGTGAAGAGCCAAACAACGTCCAGGGCAAGTCCGTACGAAGCCGACAACGATACTCGCTATGGCCAATGTGGCTAGGGCCAATAAGACGCAGTTGTTTTTGTTATATAGGGCGTATACCCGCATCGAACAGAGCACTAGGACTATAAGGTTTTCCGAGAAAGTGGGGGGGTACGATAGCTCACCAGCAACGAGCAGTTGCGAGGCCATTCCAAAGTAGCCCTTGTAATGACGTGTTTGCCAGCTATCTTCATGTTAACAAAACGGCTAGCGAATGTAGGCGAGCTTGCGCACGTACGCATTCTGAGGCTAGGAATCGGAGGCATGGGTTATTAAACAAACGCAGACGATACTGCAAAGGATTGCTGTACCCACCTCGCATGACATGTTAGGAGTGAGGCCTATGACAAGCGGTATGTGCCCAAAAATTGCAAAGTAACGGTTGAGGAAGAATATGAATGAGACCCATCCCGTACGGTACGGGTTCGGCCAGAAATACTCCACTTCTCGGGACAAGGTGAGCGCGTAGTCGTAATAGAGAATTGCTAACAGCGCTCTGAGTCACTGAAAGGCACGAAACGATTGCTGCCAACTCACCAACAGGGAATGTGTTGAGTACGTAGTTCAGTCTGTTCTGATATCTGTAGTAAATACAAATCAATGCGAACATCCTAGAGACAAAGAAAATCGCACAAATGCCTCTCGATGACTGTGATTTCGTCGACAGACAAGGCCATGGGTCCTGGGGGGGAAGAAAAGGGAGGAGTTGGCCATGTCACTAAGGAACCGACAAGGTTGATATACAGAGCAATTCCCAACCAAAGCGAGCACCAAAGCCCACAAATTTGAAATTCATTTCCCCGCGCCGGAGTGGTGTCGGGACCTTGGTGAGGACCTGACCTGTCTGACACCTTCAAGGCAGTCTGGCTCCGTTCTTCAAAGTTCGATGTCCGCTTGCCTTGAATGGTTAAGCGCGAGTATCTGGTACTACATCATGAACTGTAAGTACAGTACGGTATGATAGCCGGGGTTCCTCATACCTGGTAGCGCTAATAATAGCCAAGAACGTATTCAGGGAGGAAGTAGAAGTGACAGATGAGCTGCAAACCTGGAAACGTGCTACATAGGGTTCTGTACCCCTCGACTCACACAAATGGGGTTCGAAAAAAAAAAGCCAAAAACAAGGCCAAGGAAGGAGGCCAAGCAAATAGCTGTCACTAAGTTACTGGTATTAGACCCACGAAAAGTGTGCGCTTGCCAGTACTGCATACAGTATAAATTTGGCCATGCCAAAAACCAAAGGTCGTTACAAAACCAAGGTGAAACCAAGAAATAGCGCTTTCAGCGCATTGCAAGGTTTGCATGAATGAGATGATACCGGATGATACCGGACGATACCGGACGACAAGCGCCAACAGCTGCCAATCCCGGCATGGATCTCGGCTTGCAAGAAGGACAACCAGTATCCCGCTTTTGAATTTGAATGGGCGCAACTATTGGCCTCGCCCACGATTTCTCTGAATTAACCAAGTATCCGTCATGGTTATTTCCAACTTGAATGTTATTTCAATAATTATTTCGAGTCGTGTGGTAGTCATTGTAGTCAAGGTACTAGTGGTCTAGTACCAAAGGCAAGGGGACTTACTGTACAGTGTGCATTAGGTGTTGCTTTCTGTTTGTTTCTTGCGCGTGTACCAGGTTCAGAACGAGGTTGGAGTGATCGGGCGTTGGTGAGCTTATCTGATAAACGGTGATGGTGTTCTGAGTCCCCGAGTTGTCCGAGTCGCCGCGGTCCCTTATCCACTTCCTGTTGAGGGCATCGCGCTCTCGTTGTATCTCAGCATTAAACCACCTCCAACATGGATGACGAAACAGCCGAGATAGAGCTCGTGCGTCTGTCCTCCGTGTTGACAACGGCTTCAGCATTTCCCTGACGGCGACATTAGTTGGAACAGAACCTTAACAAGACACGCCAGATATCTCAGAGAATGACCTGTGCGCCAACACAGCCTTTCCTGGTCCCTTGTCTTATCAGGTCCCTTCAGCCATATTGACGAGTTTCGACAGTCGATTAGTCAAACTTGAGAAATCTATTCTTCCACTTTACACGTCGACACAAATTCTCACCAAGCGCGGAAATAGTATGTCCCGTACTCCTTTCCTCGTTCCGGATGCTGATAACCTACTAGACATCGAAAGTTCTCTGCAGAAGATAGATGAAGTGGCGAGTAACCAGGAGGGGATAGCCGCAGAGGAGGCGTTGATCCTGCGAGGGTACGTCTTCAGTCACGTTGAACACCCCCACGGACTCTCAAACTTCAGTGTTTTCTTTTTTTTTTTTATCTCCAAGACCCCAGCCTGATCAACTTGACGTGTACACCGACGCGTTGGAGCGTCTAAACGCCAGCATCGCCTTCGGATCGGCTGAGGAAAATCAACGCGATACTGTCAGGATTCCATCTCGCCTGTCCCCTCTGCTCTTTCCTCACACCCTCGTTTCCAGGCGAGGTTGGTTGAAACCGGAGCCAAGAAGCTCGCCCAATTGTTCACAAAGCTCGTTGCTTCGGGCTCGTCAGGCAGTCATCCAGCTGGTTCAGACTTCCAATACTCCCCATTCCCTCGTGATGAGCTCGCGAACTTGCTACCTCTCGTCAGGTTCCTCCGCGCTCTTCCCTTGCCAGCGACACACCCGTCCCATCTTGCTGCCGCGGCCATCCTGTCGGCTCTCAAAGAAGCGCAACGCGGCTACGCCGAGATGAGAGGAAACTGGGCGAGGAAGTGCTTAGAGGTTTATGGACGTCGTGTGATAGACAGAGCAGAAACGACCGATAGAGTCGCGTCTGGGCAGGAATTGGGAAAATGGACAAGCGACCTTCTTGACGTTGCTGAGGTCAGTTTATTGCGTCGACGTCGTAATGAGACTAACCCTGGCCGCAGGAGGAGTACGACCTTCTCACCCAGCTTGCTCCGCTCCCGGGTCCAACCCATCTCCCTTCTACTTACGCCACTCTTCTTACCCCTCTGACCACCCTCTTCAAGACAACGCTATCCTCCCTCTCAGCTCTGATCAAGCGCTCTTTACACAAGTATACATTCCACGCGCTCGCCTCTTACTCGGCGCTGTCAGCGCGTCAAGATAGATGGGATGAGCTTATAACTAGGCGCGCCGAGCGGAAGGAGAACGAACTCAAGGAGGACCTGCATGCTTTGCGTGGCGTATGCCTGCGCAGCTTCCCAGAGTTCCTAGCAGACCTCAAACTAGCGGGCCTAGGAAGAGGCGGAGAGATTGGTACGGGATGTGCAGACTTTACGATCACGGTAGGTCTTTCTCTTATTCTGCGGACGTCTCTGTACACGTCCTCCTCCAGACGACGCGATATCTCGAACAGCTATTGGAGGTTCGTGACGCCGTAGGACCCACCCTGATGCTCCTAGGTGATGGGAATTGGAGGATGGGTGACGGCGTTCAAGCGAAACCCAATCAGGGGAAGCCCGCGCCGGGGAGCGAGGGCAGACTCATTGAGCATTACGCGTGTATGCCCCCCTTTCGTTCACTCCAGAAAGTATCTAACCCAAGTATAAGTTGACGTCGTGTCCACCCTGATCACCAGTTTAACGACTCTCTCTCGGATGCAGAGGCGTCCGGCCTTCGGTTCGGTTTTTCTGCTCAACAATGCCGCTTATCTGTGCGCGAACCTTCTCAAACCACGCGCACCCCTGCTCGAAATCCTCTCGCGACCGACTCAGGACGCAATTTACTCAAACTTCCGTACCGCCAAGGCGGGCTACTTCGACTCGAACTTCTCTCCGCTCGTACAGGTGCTCGCGGAAGACAAGGAAAAGTCGGGCGGGGCGGGAAAGGCGGCGGCGAAGGAGAAGTTCACGCGGTTCTTCGATCTGCTCGAGGAGATCAGGGAGAGGCACCAGCTTGCGCGGGTGCTGGAGGACGACGAGGAGCAGCGCGGGATGCTGGAGGACGAGGTGGTAAAACTGGTCGTGCCGAGCTTACAGCGGTTCACGCAGAAAATGCGCGAGAAAGAGTTCAGTAAGAGTGAGTTGTGAGAATTAGATATTCTCCGATGCGTCGTGCTGAACGCGCGGCTCTGCAGATCCTTCTAAGTGTAAGTTTTCGATTGCTTTGTGACGGGCGCGCGCTAGACTACTCCACAGACATCAAGATGACCCCTGAGGAGGTAGAGGCGCAGATCAGGAGTTTTTACTGACTCGCGACGTGTAGCTAAGGCATGCGTCACGTTTTTGTGCACTTGAATGGACCTGCATCAAGCCAGACCGGACGCGCGTTCTGTGATAATATATTCGAAGCGCGTAATGGAAGGTTCACACGAGCTCAACAACTCAACCTCTCTGACGTATATACATGAGACGGTTAAAACACGATCGCACGCATGAATATGTCTCTCGAATAGCTCCAGATACTTCCCGATCTCCTCGCTGACCCACTTGACGCACACCTTCGGCTCGTGGCACGCCAGATTACTCTTTTGCAGGTTCGCACTCCCGCTGGCCGTCTGCGGACAAGCAGCGCGTTTTTGATATCTCGCGCCAGTCGCTGTGCACCATGAATGGTTGACCCGTTGAACCTGACTCCGAAGAGGAGAACGACGAGGCGGGGGTATATAGCTACGGTAGTCCGTCCGTCCATGAGCGACGATGATGAAGCCAGGCGGATGGCCGGGCACACTGAGAGGCCATTGAGTGCTTTGTCGGCCACGTTCCGCCGGGCCCGATCTCTTCGTCGACGCCCTGACGTCCGGCACGGAGGGCTGCTCGCGCTCGAACGCCTCGACCACCCCTTGAGCTGCGTCCGTAACTGCCGCGAACACTCGTTTGAAAGAAACCGTGCGGGTATAGGCAGGCCTTTTGGCGGGAATATGGGGGGACGTGCTCTTTGGAAGCTGCCGCCGCAGAGCTGCGGGCGGGCAGGAATGGGGTGTGGCTCTCAGGGACGCCCTGCGCGGACCGTAGAGAGTGTATCAAGGTGATCGAGCGCTTGAAGGGCGACAGAGCCTCGGTGAAGATTACGGATCCGTTCGATTGAGCGACAGAGTGCACGACGGTTCGGTGTGTGTCTCTATGAATAAGGCCTTAATAAGGTTCGAATCAGGCGGAAGGAACACGCACTATCATTGGAACCTCTCCAATATCTAAAAATGTCACATCCTCTTGCAATGATTCGACATCATACTCCACCCAATTTCGTCCCAGTTTCTTCAATTCTATGTGCGAGGGGCAGGGAACGGCGATGGAGCATCATATCCCGACTCTCCACGGTTACTTTGGGGATAGCTGGCGCAGCGCATTGAACAGGTCAGAGGAGCTTGGGCGATGAGTTGAGTCGACAGTCAGTTCTGAGTTTTCCTGGGAAAAAGACCAGGAATCCAGGATACAACGGCGGGTGACACGAAGAAGACGCCCTTATGACGACCGGAGTACGGCAGCGGGCCATTGGTCGTCCGTGGGCTGTCACGGCGTGGAGGCCTGGTGGGGCCAGAACTTTAACCAAGACTTGAACAGCGCGTCGAGCATCATCGAGCACCACTGGCGGCAACACCCCCAATACTGTAACTTAGTGTGATTACAACAGTAAGATGTCAGGTACAGTCATCAATTACGACTGGTATTGGTTGATAGGCCGTCTCTCTGTGTCGATGGATGTACTAGTTAAAGCGTTGACGAGACATCATCATTTCAGCGGTGCGCGTACTGCACATGCCGTGACTGGGCGCTACCCTATTCAGCAGGACCCAACGTCCTCGGCGTCTTACTACAGCCAAATCCATATCGATAGTCCCCTTCCGTTTTCAGAACAGAGGTAACGGGGTTTGAATGCCCCCATGCCGGGGTTTTTTCCCACCGAAAATAAATGTTGTAAATAAAAAATGTAAATAAAAAATAGATTTATATAATTCTACTCGTCGCTTTCGGTGCTGGGTCGTGCGTGCTTGCCATGCAACGCGGCGCCATGGCTACCTCGGGCTGCACGGAGAAAATTCCGTGTTTGTGGGTCGAACAAAATATTCATATTGTCATTATAGTACTGTATTACAATTCTGGTTGTCAGGAACCACCGCAACAAGCGCAACGTCGGGCTGGTGTACAACGGAATCGCAGAGAAATTGCATGCTATGAGACGTTGTATGGAGCCAAGTCCATGTGAGTTCGAAAGGCGCAGACGGATTCCGCAGGGGTTAGGGAGAGGAAAGTGACCAAAGGCCACACAAGAGAGAGCGAGCGGGAGCGAGACGAGGCAGCGAGACAGGCGAGATGACGAGTGACCAGAGTAAGAGTGCCCACGCAGAGGGCTTGACCCGAACTGGGATCACACAAAAAATTGAGGGAAAGTGGCGACGCGAGCACTCCTGTATTCAGCAGAGATGTGTTTAAATACAAAAGGGACTGGTAGCTACAGGAACGAGCCAGTAAGGTAAAGATGGGGGAAATAGTAAGGTAAGGA
>WNGR01006138.1_pt1 | contig 12841 bp, 14 predicted proteins | sample 5407581 | NCBI WGS metagenome assembly WNGR01 (sample SAMN13153383, study PRJNA577476) | soil metagenome | isolation source: 80 cm soil or saprolite under Garry oak tree replicate 2 | place: USA:California | collected 2016-06-15 | reverse complement strand
AAGGCAGGGAGTTGAAGTATTCGAGGAAACCAGTCCGAGAAAGACAGGCAGAACAAAGGTCCCATTCGACAATTTCGACCCCGAAAACTATTTCGGCGACGCCGGTTTGAGAAACCCCGCAACCCGATGCGCAAGTCCCTTCACGAGTGTGCAAGGCGTAGAAAACGCTTTGAGGGGCGACTTTGACCTTAGGCTCAAGCCGCGTCACAGCACCCAGGCCCGCGGTTTTCAGAGCCTACATGCATCTTAAACCCTCGGTGATGTTATTGGACCTCTACCGTCTTTGATCGAATGAAAAAGAGGGAGTTCGGTTTAGTGAAGCTAGTATCTCAGCTTGTTTGAGAACGAGTAGGGTACCACAGGCTCCTCCTCTCTCGTCCTCCGCTCGATGATCGGACTCTGCCTGGGGACGGGCTCGTATTTCGCCTTGAACCAGTCAGGTATAACGACCGCACGGAGAAGCTCCTGGATTGTTATTCCTCGGGCTCGAGCCTCGTCGCTAAGAAGAGTGTAGGTCTGTTCGCCGAAGGCCACCATGACCTTATACGACGTTTTTTCTTCACGCTCTCAGTTTTCGAATATCCAATTGGATGTTTCGAATACCTATGCTCCATGTGCTAGGGGCAAGGCATATAAGAATACCTGAAGCCGCGCCGCGAAATTCTCCTCAAAATTCGCATGGAAGAGCTCAGACCACCAATTGCATTTATTCCGGACGCTGAGCAATCGATAGTATCTTGTCAAGGATTGTCCCGCGGTGCTCGTGCCATGGAGAACTCGCGATAACCGGCGAAATACGAAGCCCGGACGGATGGCGGACAGGATTCAACCTCCAATGCAAGCAATGCGCGAAGAAATGGACCTACTCGGGTGGCATCTATAGGGAAGAGTCAGCGGAGAACGCTGGGTAAGACATCCTCGCTCGATGCGATGGGGCAAGAAATCCATAACCAAGTCGAAGACCTTCCAGCATTCGCACGCGAACTCGGAAAGCATGACCGCTTTCGCAATCTTGACCCTTCCCGTATGATTTTCACTGGGTCCGGAGACTCGTTTGCAAGCTCGCTCTTCGCGCACTACCTTTCTGAGATGCAGGCGTTTGCCGCAGACCCATACGAACTCCAGCTCCATCCGAGGGTGGCTAAGAACAAGACCATCTTCATAACATCAGTCAGTGGCAAAACCAGAACGAATATACAACTCGCTAAGAGAGTCAAAGGAATAGCCAAGAAGCGCGTTGCAATAACCGCGAACCCTGAGAGCCCTCTCGCGGAAGAATGCGACGACCTAATTCAGATACGATACAGATGCTCGGGAATCCTTACGTCCGGGACCGCCAGTTTCTCGGCCACTCTACTTGCCGTGGCCTCGTTGATCCGTCGATTACCGAAACTCGACTCCCTGCCCGTTGTCGAAAGGGGAGCTGCTGAGTGGGCTAGACGCTTGCGGGTCCATCCTCGCGGAGAGTTCCTGTTCGTTGGATCTGGGACTGGCTACGCTCTCGCAATGTATGCAGCTTTCAAGATCCACGAGGTTCTGGGGCTGTCGGCTCAATACCAGCATTCAGAGCAGCTTGGGCATTCCCAGCTTTTCTCACTCAAAGAGAAATCAGACAATCTCCTGTTCTTATCGCCGAGCTCGGACAAGAAGACGAGTGAAGTGTTTCGAGTTCTCTCGAAGAATGGTTTACATGCGTATCTGTTGAAGGGTAGCACTGCCGATCCCGTTCTCGCAGCTCTTCAAGTCATGTTCTGTATTCAACACCTGGCCCTCAATCTCGGAAGAAAGATGGAGCTCCGAGAATGCGCGTTCCTGACAGACAAGAAGAAGCTGGCGCTCAGTAGCCGACTAATTTACTGACTTCGTACTGGACATTTCCGACTGAATGTGTTTGTAAACGTCGAGAAGGTCGTCGGTTTCCATCTGATGTGAAGCTGCTCTCTTCACCTTCTCAAGGTTAGTGTTCAAGGCGATGGAATAGCCGACTACTCGAAACACGGGAACATCGTTCAGCCCATCTCCCACATGAACCGTCTTGCTCAATGGAATGCTCATCCATGCGCAATACTTTCTGATGCCAAGCCTCTTGTCCGGTAGAGGCTCGATGTCATCTATGATTACTCCGTTCTTCACGGCTACTTTTGACGAGACGAACCCGCGGAATCCAAATTGTTCTACAAGATACTGACAGAGAAAGTCCGGATTGTCTGTGCAGAGGATCACTGACAGCCCGAGGCCCAGGAGTTTGTCAACGGTTTCGCGGATGTTCCGCATCATCGGAACCTTAGAGACTTCAGCTAGAACGTCTACGAGTTTCATCCCGACGAGAAGCTGAAACTGTTGCAAGAGGGCCTGTCTGAGAGTAATCCGCTTACGTTCGTACATCTCGTCTATCGCGTCCCACTTCTTGCCGATCCCTAAACCTCGGGCCGCCTGAGTAAGTGCAGGCTGACGGAAGAGGGTCTTGTCTAAGTCGAACGATACTTCAACGAATTTCGGAGTCTTCATTCCGCTGGAAAATGTAGAACAAGTGCCTTAGATGATTATGCTAAGCGTCTAGAGAGGCTCAACGTAGCCGAAGTTTTCCCGAATGATACTCCGGACTTGTTCCGCTCTCTCCTTCGTATTCTTGTCGAGAAAGATCTTGACGATATGTCCTTTCTCCGTCTCGAAAGTTAGTCCTTCCTTCCGGAATTTTTCGAGCGCATCGTTCAATGTGAAGTGGTTGCCGAAAGTTGCGATGACCACTGCTTTGCTCTTCTTCTTTCCACCCAGCCGGACAACTGTCTTCCTGAATCCCTCGGCTAGACCGTACGCCATACCCTATCCGACTGTGAGGGTGGAAGGTAACTTGCTATATGACTATCGGACATCTTTACATCCTGAACTAGAGAAGGTTCGAAGCCGGGCGATTGTGTTTGAGCGAACAAGGTAGTGCCGATTCGAAAGACAAGAGGAAAAAGAATCAAGGTAAGGGTAACGATCTGGGTGCGATAGTGGGAATCTTGATTCTCGCCGGCGCGGGCTCAACGTTTGGATTGCAAGGGATTCTGGCCGGCTTTATTGGGGGAGTCGGGATCTATGTGATTGTAAGATCAGCAGTGTCCGCGGAACGGCTCTGATCCGGCGTCCAGCTTATCGCGGAACATGGAGACCATCATTTAGGATATGGATGTCACGCCTCTATCGGTGCCCGATGGTGCCCCCAAACCCATGATTGCAGCTAGTATACGACGCTGAAAATCTCGAAGGCGTTAAATGGCTATCTCTATGAGGCTGCCCTTGCCGCTCGGCTTCTTTCCAAGGACCCGTCCGAGCTGAATCTCGACCGCTTTCCTCTTCGACCTCTCGCCGCCGTACCATCTCTCCACCTGATTCCTTCCGTACTTGCGGCGGAAGAGTTCGAAAGTGTGTTCGAGCTTTTCTGGGACGAGTCTGCCGGTTCCTTCGAAGAGGATCTCTGAGACTTCCACTTCGACTCTGGGGGTCTTGACGACGTTCTTCCACCAGTGAGAGGATTCGTGCGCGAGAAAGTACAATTTTTCGTCTTCGAAGGCGAACCAGAGCTCGACATCATGTCTCAGCCCTGTCTTCCTCCCTCTGGTCGTGAGGTTCAGGTATGGGGTCTCTTCCAACACTATCTCGCTAGTCGACATTTTCCTATTCTGCCTCCGTTGCACCTATTGTTACTGCTTCTGTCTTTTCTGAAGACTTTGTTACCGGCCTTTCCGGAAGCAAGGAATACTTCCCATCAGGGGTACGATAGAGCGCTATTCGAGCAGTAGTCTCCCAATTGTCGCCGGTTGGGTGTCGGATCTGAACTGTCACCACTTCGGCGGAGGGTTCAGTTTTTCCTGGCCATATGGTGATTCCTAGGAAGTCTCCATTCGGGAGTTTTGTGGAGAAGCGAGCTTTCGGGGTCTGCTTCTCAGCCATCATAACCATCAGATGCCGCTTAGGTTCCGTATAAGTTTGGTCGGGAGGCCGAGAAATCGTCCTCCGACAATGAGCCTCACCGTTACCTATTTAGACCCAAAACTAGACTCCGTGAGCGAACGAATCATGAGCCTAGAACTGAAAGCGCAGAAAGGAGACACCGTCTCAGTCCATTATATCGGAAAATTCCCCGGCGGAAAAATCTTCGACACGTCAATGGAAAAGGAAGCCAAGAACGCGGGACTATACAATGCAGCGCGCGACTACCACCCTCTGATGGTGGTGCTGGGAACGGGTAAGGTGATTCAGGGTTTTGATGAGGCGTTGATGGGTATGAAGGTGAATGAGGAGAAGGAGGTCGTTATACCACCTGAGAAGGCCTACGGGAGGAGTGGGAACCATCCTATGGCGGGTAAGACGCTCCAGTTCAAGCTTCGAGTAACAAACATTAGACGACCCTGAGAGCCCCGATTCCGGTTTCGGGCAGGCTAGGTTCGACGAGAGATAACAGAGAGATTCGCGCGCGCAAGAAATCCAAGGCAAGACAGGCTCTCGATAGAGGCCTCTAGTCTTTATTGAGTATCTCTGCAAACAATCTTCTCTCCGCCTTCCTCCTGTGAACCACTAGAGTAGCCTCACGAATGCCGACTCTTCTAGCTAGGTCCTTGGAATCCACCCGTCTCGGAAGATCGTAGTAGCCGAGCCTGAAAGCGAGTTGAATTATTCTCCGCTGTTTCTCCGTCAAGCTCTGGGCAGGAGAACCATTAGAGAACTTAGCATCGCCGAGTGACACAACTTTGTGCCGCAACCTATTCACACGAAGAGATTCTTGAAATCTTTGAATGCTCTTCGCACTTCCAAGGAGAGAGATTCGAACCCGTCCGTCTTTGATCTCGTACGGGAGCGAGATATATCCTCCCCGGACTGAGGAGCCGAGCCGTAGGAGCCGGCGAAGAGGGCTCCTCCTGTAAAAGCAGGTATACGTGCCTGTCTTCTCTGTCTGCAAGACGACCACCTGCTCCGATGGGTCAGTGAAGACATCTCCAAAACGAGTTGCTGGGTCCTTGAACTGAACTCGGCAGATTGCGGTAAACTCTCGAGGGGTGCTTCTCAGGATATTGAGAAACTCGATGGACCGTATCTTCGAGTTGACTCTCGGGGACTCCCCTAAAGCTTGAGCAATATCTTTTGTGGAAAGCTCGACGATTATCCTACGCAACCCGGGTAACCTTCGCAATCGACTATAGACGCTTTGCGCTAGAGGCTAGTGTACTAGCGTGAACCCTAATCAGATCCTAAGATTGATGTCGGCTGTGACGGGAGAGGCGCGGGGTCAGCAGCCAAACGGCTACGGGTCGAACTGGTAGATGCGTGTAGCGGTAGTCTCAGATATTCACGGCAACTGTGTAGCGCTAGATGCAGCCTTGGCAGAGATACAGGCGAGTTCAGTGGACAAAGTTGTCTGTCTCGGCGATACGGTCCAAGGAGGTCCACAACCCGCCGAAACGATTGAGAGACTGCGTGAACTTCAGTGTCCAGTCGTCATGGGGAACTCTGACGCTTGGCTGATCAACGATGAGACCGATATGGTTGAAGCCACTTCGAACGAGCAACGAGAAGTGCGGCGATGGACGCTATCGAGGCTCACAGCCAGCGACTTGGCTTTCATTCGACGGTTTCAACCCACTGTGAAGATCACGTTGGACAACTCGCAAGGTCTACTTTGCTTTCACGGCTCTCCGCTCTCCTACGATGATATCCTGGTACCTGAAACTCCTAAGGATGATTGGGATCGGTTGCTGGGCCCATTCGCTCCCGCTATCATGGCGGGAGGGCATACCCACACACAGCAGATTCGCCGCGTGGGAGAAGGGCTGTTTTTCAATCCAGGAAGCATAGGCGCAGCATACAACCGGAACCTCCCGGAAGAAAACTTGCGCATGGACCCATGGGCCGAATACGCGATCCTTTCCTACGAGCCGAGACATCTAGGCATCGAATTCCGGCGAGCTCTCTATGATCCTGAGAACCTGATTCGAACAATCAAGAAGAGTGAGCGGCCACTTGCCAAGAAGATGATAGACGAATACAGAGGATTAAGTGGATGACGGAATCAATAGCGAGCCAAGACCCGGGAATACAGTCAGGACGAATAGGCCTCAACATAACTCCCGCTAGCCAGGAACAGCTCGGACTCGTTCTCGAGATTCTCGAAGAAGCAGCCCACTGGACCACATCGCATGGTCTGAACGGATGGCAGCCAGGCTCCTTCTCGCACGAGCGAATAATTAGGCAGATCGGTCATGGTGAGGTTTTCCTCGCATGGCTGAGTTCCGAGCCGATTGGAACGATCACCCTCCAAGGGAATGACATAGAGTTCTGGGGAGACGGACCGGAAACCGCAGAATATGTTCACAAGCTAGCCGTAAAACGAAAATTTGCAGGAAGAGGCTTCGGCGTCGAGATACTGATGTGGGCCGAGAGTCATGCCATAATCGCGAGGAAGGATCACCTCCGGCTAAACTGCATGGCCGAAGATACCGCACTGAGGAGATATTACGAGCGACTCGGATTCGAGCTAAGGGGCGAAATTATCGAACCGAGAGGCAGGGCGGCTCTGTACGAAAAGAAACTGAACAGATCAACCTGAAAGGCGGACCTGACGGCCCTTGCTCTCTTCCCTTCAACAGAGAATTATCAGAAAAGGAGATTGCCCGTAGTGTCGGCGATTCACGCTGAAGGGCTTCGAAAGTCTTACGGCCTCCAGATCGCGGTGGACGGAGTCAGTCTCTCAGTGGAGCGTGGAGAGGTTTTCGGGTTTCTTGGCCCAAACGGTGCCGGGAAAACTACGACCATAAAGATTCTCACGACTCTCCTGCCTGCGACGGGCGGCTCCGCGCGAGTCCTCGGCTTCGACGTGAAAAAGGACGGCATGAAGATTCGAAGGCGAATCGGACTAGTTCAGCAGCAGCCCAGCGGAGAGTACCAGCTCCGAGTTGACGAACAGATGGAACTTTACGGACTTGTCTGGGACGTCCCCAAAACAGAACGCAAAAAGAGAGTCGAAGCCCTTCTCAACACATTCGACCTTCAGTCACACCGCCGCCAAAGATGGGCAGAACTCTCCATAGGAACAAGACGCAGGTTACAGGTGGCCCGAGAGTTCATGCACGACATGGACCTGCTCTTTCTAGACGAACCAACCCTCGGACTAGACCCAATCGCGCGCCGCGCAACGCTCAATATGATCAAGAAACGCGTCAAAGAAGGACTCACAGTATTCTTCACCACTCACATCCTGGACGAGGTTGAGTACCTCTGCAATCGAGTCGCCATAATCAATAATGGAAAGATTGTCGCTGTCGAAACACCCAAGGATTTGAAGGAAAAGTTCGGAGGGCTTCAGACGGTCGAGGCAATCGTTGAAGGAGACAACCTCGAGCCGCTTCTCAGGGACCTTCGTTCTGTCGACGGAGTGTCAGAAGTTAGGGTAGACGAAGGGCAGACTATCAAGATCGACACCTCTGACTCCAGCGAGATTTTCAAGACTATCATGGGTCTCGCCGAGAAGAATGGATTGCGAATTGTTCAGCTCAACCTTCGAGAGCCTACGCTCGAACAGGCATTTGTTCGCATAGTCGAGAAGAATCGGTGACATTAGATGTTCTGGCTATTTCGCCTCGTGATCCGTGACATCAAAGCCACGTTTGACAAAACCCTGATAGCCTTCCAGTTCGCGCTGCCGCTACTCTTCTTGTTTGTGGCCGGACTTGCGTATACGAACCTGATATCTCCGTTCTCTGTGAACGGGCGCCAGATCTCATACCAGCAGTTTCTCGCAGCTGGGATAATACTTCAGACCGTAATGACGGGTTCCTTGACCGCCGGCCTTCTTCTCTGGATAGACCGTAGAATGGGCATGTTCGAACAGATACTGGTCTGGCCGTTCACCCGGTCTCAGTACGCGTTAAGCAAGGTCGTGGCCTCAACGATTGTCGGGATCGTCGGGTCCATGATAGTGTTCGTTTTCGCCCTTCCGTTCATGATCGGAATAACACCATCTCTAACGGACATTATGATCGCGCTGGGCTCAATTCTCCTCGCAGCAATATTCTTCGGATCGTTCGCTGTAGCAATATCGACGCTGTTGAAGTCAAACGAGGCATTCAACGTCGTCATCAACCTGCTATACGTGATCTTTACGTTCGTAAGCTCAACGTTCTACCCGATTTCTGCAGCACCCTCACTGCTTCAGGGAATCATGCTCTTCAACCCGCTCTCTCACGCTGACGACCTACTGCGTTTTGGGTTGTATGGACTCGCTTCTCCAATTGTGATTTACGAATCCGTCGCACTGATCACCGAAGCATTTGGAGCGTTTGCCCTAGCGGTCTACGTGTTTCAAAGGATCAAGGTGTAGCCAAGCTACTGATCGGGCCTTTCAGTCATGTTTACTTTGGAAGAGCGTAATCGCGTCCGTGATCGTATTCTGGAGATGGCCCGAGAAGACCCTCGAATAGTCGCCGGAGCTCTGGTCGGATCCACCGCGTCAGGCTGTGATCGATGGTCAGATATCGACCTGACTTTTGGCCTCTCTGATGATGCGAGCTCTTGGCTTGGGCTTTGCATGGGTTAGTCAACCTCCGCCTCCGATCATATGGAACGTGTCTCTGGTCTTCCCTCTCACAGGTCTAAGCATCGCGCTACTCCTGATTGGGAACAAGATCTCGCCCCCAGACAATTAGCTCGACTCATGGCTCACTCCATTCAGAGGCCATAAACCGCCATGGAAACGAATCGGTCCTGAGCCGCAACAAGACGGAGAGATCTGGGCAACCATCACCATTGACAGCCTGGGAGCGCCGGATGGAAGCTTACACCGGGCCAAAGGTGCTACGTAGAGTTCGATGACGGCTTCATGTTTCTGGGACAACAAGGAAAAGAGCTAGACCTCATCGAGCCAAAGAAGATCCTCCGGGCAAGCGACAAGACCCCTCAGCATCGACACGGGACAATCGAGCTATGGAGAGATCACGTTGACTTTCGAATCAGCGTCCGACGCAGACCAGGTAAAGCGGGAGATCCTGAGGATGAGTCTTCACGTTGACATCGGACCTGGACAGGTTCCTCCTACCTTCCCAACGTGATGACCGAGACAGTCAGGTCCACTCTAGACTCTCCCCGGTTCACGAGGGGCGGTGGGTCTAGAACTATTCGCTTGAGCTATGCGTCATTTGAGGGCAAATTCCTCTTTCCGACTATTGAGGGTCTGTTGAAAGCGGAGGGCTGAACACACCTGACGGATTCTCGCGCCGACCTCTGTTCTTCCTTCGACCCACGATCTTGCCTAGCGTGCGAGAGTCGTGTTATGCGTAATCTTTCAGCAGAATAACCTCGATCTCCTTCACCTTTTTCAGCTTCTCATCGTTCGTGACAAAGCATCCGGCGCTGGATGCGATCGCAGTCCCGATCTGTAACGCGTCGGGAGGCCTAATCCCATAGGCGGCTCTCAGATCCACAGCCCTCTCGGCACAGCTATCATCGATACTCCTCAACGTAAGATTGGGAAAGGTTCTCAGCAAGAATCCATAGTCGTCAACCACCTTCTGCTGGTTCAACTGTTTTGGCCTGACCAGGACCTCCATGAGGGTAAGAGTTGACGTGACGGCCCTAACGCCGCCCTTCTCCACCAGCTCGAAAAGTCTGAGAGTAAGCCCTGAGAAGACCGGGTGCTTTTCCAGATGATAGATGAAGGGAGAAGTGTCAATTCCGAGGATGCGATGCTTGCTCAGGCTCTTGAGGAAGTTTCCTTCTTCCAGGCTTCCCTCTCCGTCCTAACATAGCTCTCGGTCTTTACGCCTTTCCAGACATTCTTGTGCAGGCCAAGCATGTGTTTCGAGTAGTTCCGAGGCTTAGGCTTCATCAAGACCCTACCATTCTCGACCTCTACGACCAACTCGTCCCCAGCACCCACCCCCAACGCCTCTCTAGCCTCCCGGGGGACGACAACCTGATGCTTCCGGCTCACTCTAACAACAGAGCCCAATCTTCTTCCCGCCTTACAATCTTGTACACGCTTTACAATATAGCTTTCGCTTTACCGAGGACGAATCAGGAGAGGGAGGGTCAGCTAGAGACCATGGCAAAAGAGGCGACCCCGGACCCAATGCTACCACTTACGGTTACCAGACCCGTTAACATTCAAGAAATCTTGATTGCAGTTACTCTTCGCGACGCAGACTGCCGAAGCCGAAATCGTCCCGGGGGCAGAGGACGTGGTTAGCCTGTTAGAGTCTCCGTAGTAGTTCTTGCTGGGTTAGGAGTGTGAGGCTTGGTATTCGGCGCCGCTAATAGGGCAATTGTTCGGAACGCGTCTCGGACCTCCTCCACCTGTCATCTCTTTTATCCCCCTTTTTCCATCCATTTCTCTTCAGTGTGTTGAGAAACTCGCTTCACTGTTAAGGAAGAAATAGCCGACAATCCTAAAGCGCTGAGACATTAGCCTGCAAGGGTGAACAGATCAGTCATCGTGCCATGAAAAACTTCGACTTCGAAAGGATGTACGAGTTGATGAGCAGCCCCGAATCATGGGGCGACTTTGAACCCTTCGAAATGTCAGACTAGTTCGCTTCTACCGGAAGGGTGTCATCAACGGGAAGCGGTCTTGGTTATAGTTGAAGGTGTATGGTGTATCTCCTATGCCGTCATTGTCGGGATCCGTCCCAGTGTAGTCTGACCAGAAGTTGCCGCCGCTGGGGTACCCGTTGTCCCACGTGTTCTGGCCGGTCTGGTCGAAGGCTTGGACTCGGTTCTTGAGGAAGTTGTTGTGGTAAACTTGTACGCCGTTCACTGAATTTAGCGCGATTCCTGTTGCGTTGCCTACGGAGATGGCGTTGCCTGTTATTGTGGTGTAACAGGGGCTTGTCTGGCCCGTGACTGGATCGGTGGGGCAGCCGTCTATCTCGATGCCGGCTGGCGCGCTCTGGAACTGTGTTGGTCCAGTGTTGGTTATGTTATTGCTGTTGATCGACGTCGTGTCAGCTGCGACCATGCGTATGCCGTACTGGTAGAGCGCCACTGTGGGGCCCGCCGCACCGTTTATCTGATTGTTTGCTATGATCGTATCGCCGCCTCCCAGCAGTGCCAAGCCTCTGGGACTAGCAATGTAGTTGTGTTCGATATCAATGCTCCCAACGTTTCCTATCACTATTCCATTGTCCGAGTCAAGTATCGAGTTGTAGAAGATGTTAGTGACTGCACAGTAAAGACTGATCCCTGTTCCAGAGTCGGAGACCTTGTTCGTGTTGAACTGTAGAAAGCTGGAGTTGTCGCAGTCGACCCCGGTCTGGCTCTCGTGGATTGTGACGCTTGAGATGAGGATCTGATTGCTGTCGATGAGAGAAATTCCATTTGCGGTTTGTGTGATTGTGCTGTTAGCTATTACGCCGTTGTAGGGGCATGAGAACGCGCAGTAGGGCGGTGACGCGACGGAGTTTACGACGATGCCGGTGTTGCTGCTATTGGAGTGGATGAATACGTTCCGGATGATAAAATGGACAGGGTTTTGGCTGACGAGGTTCCGGATCTCTATTCCATTGGCCGTGCTAGCGTCTATTGTCCAACCCTGGATCACGTACGGGTTTGTCGCCGTGCCTGTTCCAGCCGTGACACCATTGCTGGCTGTGAAAGCGTTCGGACCGTCGATGAGGATTGGGGCGTGGGGTCGTAGACCGTTGGAACTCGCGCTTACCTGTCGTACGGCGAGCATACCCGGAAGAAAAACGCTCAACGATATGAGAGTCAAAATCAGAACCAGACTGCGCCTATCTGTAGAAAGTTGCAAATATCTTCTGAAAAGTAGCGCTTCGAACGTCGTATATTAGCTTGCCACGTACAAATAACCACGGCTCCCTCAGGGTGAGCAATATTTTAGAGAGGCCTCCCCCTCCTTTCGCAAAGCGCATCTCCTAAGGTCCGGATACTAAGCACTTTGCCGAACTTTGTTCTTCAAAAGGACATGGACGCTTCCCGTTATTGCCGATGCTCCATGGCGGTGTCTGCAGTCGGTCCACGACCTCAAACATACTGGAGCCCTCTGCACAGCCCTGACCGGCAGGGAAATTGTCCCCATCTGATCGACTAATGGAGCTTGGCACTTTGGAGAGCTGGGTCCCTTTGGCCGGATGAGAGTGCGCTCGCCGCATAGATCCCTCAATGGCATTTGACGCCTTTCAGCTGGGCGTTTCTCTGTAGTTTGATTGCTACCTATGTGAACGGGCAGTTCCTTTCTTGTTAGTCTTGCGTTTTGTTCTCCTTCCTGTTCGTGTTGCTATGCCGAGTACCTATTCGAGGCTTGACCTCACTACCGTTTCTTCGGCATCTTGTTAGGAGGGGTTGTGCAGTTAGTTCGTCGAGACTCTGTTCTCAGCAATCAAGTCGCACGTTCCCCTCTTAACTGTGATAGGGTCTCTTCTCTTTGAGGATCCAGTATACTATCCGTAGCAGTTTTGAGGCTGTGGCTACGGTGGCTTTTGAGCCTCCTCTTCTCTTCGCCTGTCTAGTGTAGAATCTTGTCAGTTGGCTGTCTCTCCGGGTTCTGATGTGGGCCTTGGCGGATTCTGTCAGTATCCATCTGAGGTACCTGCTTCCTGATCTTGTTATGGATCCGTGGTAGGTTACTCCGCCTGATGAGTGGGTTGATGGTGTCAGTCCGGCGTAGGAGCAGAGGTGATGCGAGTCTGGGAACCGGTTGACGTCTCCCAGCTCGCTCTGTATCAATAGCGCGCTGAAGTATCCGACTCCTGGTATCGTCATGAGTAGTCTCGTCGACTCGTCTTCTGTCGCTTCTCGCTTTATCGTGTTTGAGACGGTCTGTATCTGACGGCTGAGCGATGAGATGATGTTG
>WNGR01018187.1_pt1 | contig 12842 bp, 7 predicted proteins | sample 5407581 | NCBI WGS metagenome assembly WNGR01 (sample SAMN13153383, study PRJNA577476) | soil metagenome | isolation source: 80 cm soil or saprolite under Garry oak tree replicate 2 | place: USA:California | collected 2016-06-15 | reverse complement strand
TACAGTTTGGGATGAAGGATTTCGATCTTCTTGACAGCCCATGCGGCCAGCGCGCTATTTGCCGTATCCGTGTTCTGGATCTGCCGCAAGGTCTCCAGCGACTCCATATCACCTTGCCACGCGACAACGCGGATCGCCCGCTTTCGCAGTCCGGAGTCTTCACTGCCAAGGGCAATCCGGACCGCCGGCAGCACGGCCGAACCGCCCTGCACCAGGACCCACTCCGCCCGGTTCGCCACTTGGGGATCAGTCGCTCCTAACGCCTGGACGGCGGGTCCAGGGTCGGCTGCAATCCGGTCCCATAGCTGAAATGCAGAGACCTGGCTGAGCATTTGGGTGAACTCCACACTTGGACGGAAAGCTTGTTCTTCCAGCACCTGCATGATTTCGGCGCCCTTCAGCGTCGAGAGCGCCTCCACCATCTTTACCTCGCACCGGAACCCCTGCATCACCTCATCCATCTCGGCCTGGGTAAGTTGTGGCCTGCCGCGGCGCAGGTAGCCATTGTTGATGTCGACGGTCGCCTGTACTTCCAGCCGCAAACGCGCGGGAATCGCCTTGAGGGCTACAGCTGGATCATGCCTCGCCAATGCCAGCGCCGCCGCTCCGCGCACCAAGGGATCCGGGTTCGACAGCATCGGCAGCAAAGCCTGTGCGCTCACCTCGCCCGGCATACGGGCCAGTGCCAGCAAAGTCTCCTGGAGTATGCGCGGATGTTTGTCCTGCAACAACGGCAGTAACGAAGTCGCGGGCGCCCCCAGCACTCCGAGTGCCCAGGCCGCGTTTGCGCGCGCATCCGCGTTCTGCGACCGCAGGGCTTCCGAAAACAACGCCGGATCGGTATGCGGCCTCGCCGTCGCAAGCGCCACGGCGGCCGCCCGTGAGACATGATTGTCAGGATCGAGCAGCCAATGGGCAAATTCCGCTTCCAGATGGAATCCGCGATAACGCGACAGCTCCAGAATCGCTTTCGTTCGGGCACTGCTCTCGCCGGCATTCGCCTGAGCCGCGAGAGCATTCAATCTTGCTTCGACCGACCTCCCTACTGCATCGGCGCCCAGCCGGGGAAAGTCGACAAAGATACCGTCCGCACCTTCGGCCACAGCCGACTTCATCCCAACCAGGTCCATCTCGTGCCCGTTGGCCGTGAAGTTCACGACCACCGCCTTGCCCGCACTGTGAAATGCTTTCAACTGCTCTGGAGTGATATCCGGCTGGACCCACACTGTTGTTGCCTGGTTGCTATTTTGCACGTGCTCCAGCATCCCCTCGCGCCGCGCCAGTTCCATCACTTCGGGCTCGATGCTTTTGATCTTGATATCGAGCATCAGCCGGATGTCGTACTTCCGCGCCAGCCGCAGCGCATCTTCAAACGTTGCGATATGTATTCCCCTAAACCGCTCGCCCATCCAGGCACCTGTCTCGCGCAGGCGGAGATCATCGTAGTAACTCTCCTCCACATCGCCCACGCCGTCTGTCAGCCGCTCCAGGATGCCGTCGTGGTTCAGCACGATTTCCCCGTCCAGCGTTCGGCGCAGGTCGATCTCCACCGCACTGCATCCCAAAATAGCGGCCTGTTCCAGCGACTCCAATGTGTTTTCCGGAACATCCTGATTTGCCGTGCGATGGCAAAATAACTCGGTCCTGCCGGGCTGGAACGTTGCTGCCGGGAGGGCAGTAGCGGTAACAGCGGCGAGCACGAGCAGGGCGAAAATCTTCATCTCAAACCTCGTGTCACGTAATCGCGGAACGTCAAGCTGCCTCCGCTTGCCCTGCGATTGGCCTGGCGACCGGACCAACGATCGTGCGAAACACCCCGGCTGCTAGGGCGGCCAAAACTGCAATTCCGACCATGACGTGCGGATATCCGAACCGGACGAATAGAATCCCTGCCAGTGCCGTCGCGCCGGACTGCAGCACGGCATTGCAGAACATCGTCATCGACGATGCGATACTGCGGTCTTCGTCCCGCACTCCGCTCATCAGCAAGTTGTACAGCCCGGGAGAACTCATCCACTGCATCGCGGAAAAAGCCATGTACAGCGGCACGGCAAGCCGCATGTTGTGTGTTTCGGCCAGACAGCCGATGGCCAGCGCGGTCATTATCTGGGTCGCGACAATCCCGTTGATCAACCCCAACGCGCGAAACACCATCGGTGTCAGCAGCACTACGCAGAACTGTAGGATCTGCGCCGCGGAGAAGATCAATCCGATACGCGATAGCGGAACATGCAGTTCGCGCGACAGATATACATTGGCGAACGGAGTGAACGAGGCCAGCACCGCCGTCCAGAGCGCCATCGATACGAGGAAACGCAACAAGAACGGGTCGAGTCTCCAGCGCCTAATCCCGAGGCGCCTCTGCGGCTGCGGCTCAGACCGCGGCTGTGGCAGTCGCGTCCGCAACACGGCAAACAGCCCGATTGCAGCAATGGCGGACGAAACCAACAGGATCAACCGCTTTACCTCTACAGGCTGCATAGCGAATCCCGCGTTGTTCAGCCATTGGGGCAGATAGCCGCACACGACACCACCCAGAGTGCTGGTGCCGATGCTCGCGGAGAAGATCAGGCTGAAAGCGAACGCCCGATTGTCCTCCGTCGTAAGGCGCGCCAACGCGGGCAAGTAGCACACTCCCCACAGACACATCGCCAGACCAGCCGCAAAACCGAGGCCGATCTGCAGAGGTTCGGACATCGCCAGGGCGCGTAACACGCCCAGCACAGGTGCTGCGATAAAGCACACGATCAGCGGCGTGCGGACACCGATTCTGCGCGCCAACAGTCCTGCGGGCAAGGTCGCTACTGCTGAGCCCAACGTCATCGCGCCGCCCACCAGCCCAATCGCCCGCTCATTGAAGTGAATATCGAGCAGATAGAGATTGAAGAGGAAAAAGTAGACGGAGAATCCAAAGTCGAAGAAGAATGCGGCTGTAAAGAACACCCAGAAGCCTCGGCTCAGTTTCTTCTCTCGCAACCACGCAGCAGGATTGCGCAAAAAGAAAGTATCGCTTTCGGCACTCGATTGCGCCGGGTTGAACTCAACCAGTTGCCCCACTAGCGTCCCTCCCGTACCAGTTGTTCCAGCCGGCCGACGGCCCAGTCGAGATCGGTGTATCGAATTTCCAGGACACTGGCTCCCAGCAGTCCCTCGACCGCCTCATACTGCAACCTGAGCAATTCCGGCGGTCCATACAACTGTTCGCGCATGAATTGCCGCGCCATGTCCTTGTTATGCGGCACCAGCTCCGAGGGCCCTCCTGAGTTCCTGTTCAAAAATACGATGAAGTCCACGTGTGCGGTTTGCGCGCAGATCATGTGCGGCATAGAGGCCGTGGGCAACTCAATCGACGGCTTGCCGGCCGAGCGTGGTGTAATCTCCCGCCCTTTCACTTCGGCGAACAGCTCGGCCGCGGTCGGCCGAAAGCGTATCTGGTGGCAGTTGCCGGTTACCAGGCGATCCTTACCGTGGTTGAGCACGTAGCTCGAATCGTCAGTGATATAGGTCCAATTTGCCCGCGCACACGCGTACGCCAGGGAAGACTTGCCTGCGCCGGAGTCGCCACACAACAGCACGCCGCGTCCCTCCAGAGACACGCAGGCGGCATGCACGGCCGTGGCGTATCGCGTTGCGATGTGGCAGAGCGGCGAGGCCCCCAGAAAGAAGTATTTCAAGAAGCTGGTGTGCTTCTCAGTGGCCCGGGAGACCGCAATCCGTGTGCGGCATTGCTCCAGATCGATGAGGCTATAGTTGTTCGCATCCGAAACGTTGAAGATCAGCGGCATCATCATGCGGCAGATTGGCGCTGGAGGGCATTCCGTCGAACCACCTTCGACCACGTGCACATCCACGTGTATGGGTTCAGTGTCGAACCGCTTCTGAAAGATGGACCAAAGCTCATTGGCCTGTACTAAAATTTCGCGGGAGTTTGTCCTCAACACCGTGGGAAACCCGAACGGGTAGAACGTGCCGCAGAGCGAAAGCTCAGGAGCCTCGAGCTCGTGCCTGGAGAAGTCGAGCGATGGAGCGCACGCGGACTCTAGCTCTTGGATCGACATTTGACCTTCATTCTCCGTGGTGTAGGGTCAATCGCAGCATGGACAGAGCCCTCCCGGTCATTTCAGAACATGTACTTCGCGGCGAATTGAATGATTCGCGGATTCGTGGTTGTCGAACTGATTCTTCCGAAGGAAGGGTTCAGGTTGGCAGGCCCATTGGGGCCCGCGACGAAATCGACGAAGTTATTTGGGTTACCAAATTGAGACGTGTTTGTCAGGTTGAAGAACTCTGCCCGGAAGCGGAAGTTGCTCGATTCGGTCACTGGGAAGATGCGCTCCACAGCGAAGTCGAGATTATGCTGGCCGGGGCCACGCACAATGCCGACTCCACTGTTGCCGAAGTCTGTATCCCCGGGACCGGTTCCGAACGGAGCCTCCCGCGCAAGCGTAAATGCGTTCTGATCGAGGTAGCCGTTGAGGACGCGTGAATGGAGCGATCCCTGCGTCGAAGGATTCGATCCTGAGCTTTGTGCACGGTTCTCGAAGTTCCCATAAACAGAGCCGGCATTGCCATCCATCACCGTAATCGGGCTACCCGACTGGATCACGGCGATGCCTGAGAACTGCCAGTCCGTCAGCATGTGCCGAGCCAGCATCGGAACAGATTCGAACCGGGGCGCCTGCCAGGTGAAGTTCAGCACTCCTCGTTGCGCGCGGTCGAAGTCGGTCAACCCGTAGGCCTGCCGGGGATTGTGCTGATCGTTGGTGAGCAGGAACAGCTCATACAGAGCGGCTCCGCCCGAACCGCTGGTCTCGTCCAGGCTCTTCGACCACGTATAGTTCCCCTGAAACTGGAAGCCATGCCGCATTCGACGTGTAATGCTGCTTTGCAGAGAGTTGTAATTCGCTCCGAAATCCGACTGCGTGAATAGGGAACCCGGACTTAGTCCGGCAAATGGCAGCCGCTGGATCAGGTTGTTGGCCGAATTGGTCGTCTCTCCGTTCACCGGGCTCTGCGGACTGGCCAAAAGGGCCTGGTCGAATTCGATCTGCCCCGACCGGTGCATCGACCGCGTCCCTACATAACCCACCTGCAGCACATAGTCCTTCGCAAACGCATACTGCACATTCAGGTTGTACTCCTGGGTTTGCGAGTCCACGAGATCCGGGTTTGTCCCCTGGATGAAGGGAAATGAAGACGGAGTCCGCGGTGTGAAGATTGGGTAGCTCGACTTGGGCAGCACCAGAGGAACGAAGGGATGCTGCAGAGTCGCTGGCCCGTTGGCCGCTCCCGACACGATCTGCAGTGTCGAAAATGGTGGCTGTCCCAGCGTCGACTCAGCAATGTTGCCGGAATGCCGGTCGTAATAGAAGCCGTATCCGCCGCGCAGCACAAGGATCGGCTTTTCGGACATCTGCCACACGAAGCCGAGCCGAGGCGAGACGTCGCCGTACGGGGTATGCCAGAATCCCGGCATCGCTGTTCTGGTCACGCCCGCGGGGATGGTGCCGGGGAAATTAGACGGAACGGTGAACCCACTGAATGATCCCGCTGCTGGAACCTGTCCAGTCGCAATACCCGGGTCGAAGTTAGCTAGCCGTCCATTGATTTCTGTTGGGGGGCCAAAAATCTCATACCGGAGTCCTGTGTTGATCGTTAGTCGCTGGGTTAGTTTGATGTCGTCCTGGGCGAAGATGGCAAAGTCGCTATACCGCTCATCTCTCCGGAAGATGCCGCCCCCAGCCTGACTCGCCGTCACATTGCTGGTTCCGGTGGGACTGCCATTTTGCGTCGCGCTCTCTCCCAGCAGGAAGTCGTCGAAGGTGTTGATCTGCAGCAGACCGTCGGTCTCCTCCGGCTGATCTTCATCCACTTGTAGGCGTTTGAACTCTGCTCCGAGCCGCAAGTTGTGGCGGCCGCGCGTCAGGGCAACGGTGTCCTGCCAAATATAGGAATTGGTCACCTGCCACGCCGACGGAATGCTCGGTGCACCGATCGTAAAGAGTCCGCCAATCGACAATCCCGGAGCGGCGGATGTTGGGCCCGCCAAGCCGGTCGTTGTCCCTTCCCCAACCGCTGAAGCTAGCAGCGGACTCTGACTCGCCATCAGCCCATCGAAGCGCACGTAGCCAAATCGCGCGACATTCGCCAGGTTTGCGCTAAAGACGTGCGTATCCGCCAGCACGAACATGGTGTTCTGACCCAACTCATTGCTTCCCCAGCCGGGAACGTTCGCGCCATTCTGCGAAAACGCCTGCGTCGTTGTCGCGCGCGAGTAAAAGAACCGGCCTGCCAGCGTGTTCTTCGGAGTCAGAGTCTGGTCGATGTCGGCGGTGAACTGGTCCTCCCGGTAGTGCGCGGGAGGTGCAAAGGTCGATTGCCCGACCGGCAGTTGATCCGAGTCACTACTCCGCAGCATGACCTGTGGGCTAGGCACGGCAAACTGGCCGCTCGGCAGCTTCGCATTCAGGATTGACAGTGCCACCGGGTTGATGTTCGACCCGTCGCAAGCCACTTGCGTTCCACCCGCTTGGGTCAGATATCCGCTCGCTACCTGTCCGCTTGAGTTGAGGTGTCCAGTCGGGCAGAACTGCGCGCCGAGCGTCTTCGCCGAGCGATCCGATGTCAACTGCGGTAACGTCGCCGTCTGCGCGCCACCGAGGCCATTCACCTGGGTCGAACCCTGGTATTCCACGAAGAAGAACGTTCTGTCCTTCAGGAGCGGTCCTCCAAACGTCGCGCCAAATTGGTTCTGCTTCAAATCCGCCCGCGGCTGACCATCAGCCTTCGCAAAGAATTCATTCGCGTTGAAAATGTTGTTGCGAACGAACTCCCACGCGCTTCCGTGGAAATGATTGGTCCCGCTCTTGCCCACCACGTCGACGTTGGCTCCGGAGCCGCGTCCATACGCCGCATCGAAGTTGGCCGTCTGCACTCGAAATTCCTGGATGGAGTCCGGTTGTTCGCGTCCACCCCGTTGAACTGGATGTTGTTCGCCGTTGTCTTTCCGCCATCGGAAACGACGTTCTGCGAGCCACTTCCAAGCGCCGTCGCGGCAGGAAGCGCAACCACTACCCCCGGTGATAGCCCCAGGATCTGGGTGTAGTTACGGTTCGATAGCGGCAGCGCCGTGATCGCCGTATCGTCCACAAGAGTCCCGAGAGTCGAACTCTCCAGATCAGCGGCTGATGCGCTGTCGTTCACCACTACGGACTGCTTGACCCCAGGAACAGCCAGGGTCACATTCAGCGAGGTCGTCTCACTGACCGTCACCTGGATTGATCGCAAGGTGTTTACGGCGAAGCTGGCTGCCTTAACTGTCACGGTGTAAGTGCCGGGCAGCAGCAGCGGTACGCGAAATACTCCCTCCGCTGTCGTAGCCACGGACCGCGAAGCATGTGTTGCCTCGTTCACAGCCTGTACCTCGGCATTGACGACCACGCGATTCGACGGGTCATACACCACGCCGGAGATTGCGCCAGTTCCGGGTGTCTGGCCGGAGCCACTGTGCACCAGAAGTAGAAGCGTCGCCGATAGCAAGAAGTACTTTCCTGTGCGGACGGTACCATTGATGACACGGGTTCTGGTGTCGCGTGAGGTTCCAATTCGGGCTGCAACGGGTAGGCCTTCAGTCCCGCGAGTTGCAGAATGATCTTCAAGACAAAGGGCGGATTATTGCGCAGATAGCGCTTCCAAAGATGCTTCGGATCTTGAATGAGGCGATCGAGCCATTGAAGGCCCGCGCGCTTAATCCAGTCCGCGCAATCGGCGATTCTGCCGGTGTGAAAGTCGAAGGCCGCGCCAACGGCAAACATCAACGTCGTATCGAGCAGAGGCAGGTAGCGCGCCATGAACTTCTCCTGCTTGGGCGTGCTGATGCCGACCCAGATGATGTCGGGGCGCACCCGATTCACGGTAGCGACGAACTCCTGCTCCTGTTTGCGGGACAGCGGGCCGAAAGGCGGAGTGTATGTCCCAACAATCTTCAGGAAGGGATAGCGTGCAACCAGTTGATCGCGCAGTTCCTCGGCGACACCATTTTTCCCGCCGCAAAGGAAGTGGGTATATTCGCGAAACTGCTCGCGGCTTATCACTTCAAGCATCAGGTCAGGGCCGGCGACTCGCTCCATCGTGGCGTGCCCCTGGTGACGTCCCACCCAGACCGTCGGCATCCCATCAGGAGCGGCGAGTGCCGCTCCGGCGAGAACTTTGGCGAGATCAGGATCGCGCTGGGCCTCCATCACTCCGTGGACACCGACAAGACATACGTAGCCCTTGCGCCGTTCGAGCAGGTTCTGCTCAACCCGGAGGAGCGACTGCTCCATATTGACGGCATCGATGCCAATACCGAGCACATTCGCCTTCGGATATTCCATCGTGTCGTTCATAGTTGTCCTCTTTCTCTTGCTAAACACGGCAGTAGGCCACGGCCGTCTACATCACCGCCGATCGCGCGCCCACTGCATAAGCGGTCATACAGTTGCAGGTAGGCTTCCGCGACACTTGCTGCGGTGAAACGATCCGTTGCCCCAGAGCGGTACTTGATGCTCTTCAGCGCAATGCGGGCGGCATCGACGAACGCCTCAGCCGCCGGAGATCGCAACGAGGCATAGTGGCAATAGCTACCACCGACCTCGCGAAAGGCCGGAATATCGGAGCAGACAATGCGGCAGTGGTTCAGCATCGCCTCCACCACAGGAAGGCCGAACCCTTCAATGAGAGACGGCGCCAGGAGCAGTTGACAGTGCGCGTAGCACCACTGCAATTCGGCGTCGGAGACGCCGCGCATCAACACAACCTGACGCGCCAGTCCGGAGTCGTCGATGATGCGGTGAATCCGCGCGGTCTCCGGCCCCTCAATTCCGATGATGACCAACAGCGTTGTGGGGTTGATGTCTCCGCCGATCAGGAGGCGCTGAAATGTCTCGATAGCGAGAGGTATGTTCTTGTTGCGCCGATGCTGTGCGATGCACAGCAGGAAACTCTCTCCGCTCCAGTTTGGCAGCGGGCATTCCCTCGCGATCGAGGGACCAGGTTCGACACAGTTATAGATGGTGACCGCCTTCTGCAGGGCATATTGGGGTGCGTGGATGTCGAGACGCCGTAATGTGCTTTCGGAGACGCAAGCAATCGCGTCGACCGACCGCAGGCATTGCCCCAATATCATGCGATTGAAAAATACCCTTGGAAAACCGAAGTTTTCCGGGATGTCATAGGGATAAAGATCGTGCAACGTCACCGCCACCGGGCAGCGGAATGCCCGCCGGTCGAGCGGGACAGGATAGGCGAGATGAACCACATCCGCGTGCAGTTTTGCAGCCAGCCCAGGTAGCTGCTTGTAATACCACAAATTTCGGCTCAGGGCGCTCCTGCCAGGCGAGACGGAGTGTATGTGCAGTTTTGGGGAAGTGCGCGGTACGGCATCGCACAGAGCGCGATACTGCCACTCCGCGCAGACCAGATGCACCTCGGAAATTTCCGAGCGAGTAAGCAGACAACGAGCCATGTTGGCTGCATGTCGGGAGACACCCGAGAGAAATTCCGGCGAGCCGACGATGGCGACGAGGATCTTCATGACGTTCCCTCTTGAAACGCGTCATCGGAATTCGACCGTGCCACCGTGAGAGTGATCAGAGCGATCGACCAGAGAGGGAACGAGAGGTCGAACCGCTCGGTGTCGCCAAATCCGCGAATAACGATAAACAGCAAAAGGCCGAAGAGGAGTGTCTTATGTGGCGACGGAGGCATCCGCCTGGCATGGCGGAAAAAGCTGCCATAGACGGCGATCAGCAGGAACACACCAACAACGCCATACGCATAGAACTGCTGAATCAGTTCGTTATGCGCATGCCATGCCTCGAAGGAGCCAAACGGTGGAATGACATTGCGGAACGAATGAAAGCCGTGGCCAATCCAAGGTTGCTCAAATGACCTTTGTAATACAAACGACCAGATGCCCAGACGGCCTGTAAGTGTTTCGGCTTGATTGCCGGCGTTGGTGTAAACCTCGTAGTAAGCCTGGATGAGGCTCCAGAAGGCAGCTATGACCAGCGAAGCCGCGATTGCAAGCATGATCTTCTTGCGTCGGCTTATCGAAGGATCGCGAAGGAGTAGAAAAGCTTCACCTGTTACAAATGCGACGATTGTCGTCTTGCTGAGACTCCGCAACAACGTGATCGCGAGGAAGACTGTGGGGACATGTGAGAATTTCCCAGAGCGGGTAAGAAACTGCCCGAAGAATGCTCCGAAGGCACAAGTGAAACCGATGGCGTTGGGGCTGAAGAAGTCATCATTGCCGGGCCGCAGGTCCTGCATCGTAGGAGAGAGCCAAGCTACGAGCGCGATGCAGCATGCCCCGGCAACATAGCCTTTCATGATAGCGGTAGACATCCGGTCTACTGGGCCGGTACGGAGCAGCAGAACAACCGCCGCGACATCGGCCGCCATGCCGCACCAATATGCGAACGCAACGGCGAGAGACACTGTGGCGCTCCAAATCAGACTGCAACCTGAGAAGGCGAGAAAGACAATTACCCATCGATAGGGCGGTACTCGGAGTGTCCATCCGAGGGTTGTGGGGGTGGGGCCAAATGAATGAAACCCAACCACAACGAGAACAAGAAAGTTCAAAGCAACACTAACGTAAGCCCCAGTTTGTGGGGTTGACTGGAATAGCAGATATGTAATGCACAATCGGAACGCAAAGTAGAAGCCCACAACGGTAGGCAGCACCATCGCTTGTTGACGGTTCTCGAGAGTCAACTCTATGGTCATGGGGGTCGTGCTCATGCTTCCTCGCAGACTGGGCCGATGCCCGACAGAGGCAAAGCGTCGCTCGCGGACTTGCGAACAAGGCGAAGCAGCGGTACATACATCAGCAACGTGACAACGCCGTAGACCACGCGGGCGGTCGCTACCCCTGCAATACCTGTCCGAGGCAGCAGCCATATCACCATCAACAACATCGCGATTCCACCTGTGATGGTGATCCAGGTGACTGTCCGAACACGGCCAAATGCAAGCAAGGCATAGTAGCCAGTGACATTGATTCCCAGCAGAGCGAAACTCCAGACGATTGGCGTGAGGAGCGAGCCCCCGCTCTTCGCGACAGCATCACCAACCCATGCTTGAAGCAATGATCGTCCGAACAGAAGTACTGTCGCGGTTCCTAGAGAGACGAGCAGCACATTGGCCGCAAACGCTGTCAATATGGTGTGTTTCAGATCTGCTGGTGAGTCGATCGCCTGGCGTCTCGACAAATATGGGAAGAGAAAATGCAGGCCCGCCGCGGCAACACCATAGATTGGCTGCGCCATCTGCACGCACAGTGCGTATCCCGTCACAGCCGCCGCGCCTAGCGAGACGCCGAGTATCAGGCGATCGGCTTGACTGAAGATCACTCCTGCGACAGCCTGCATCCAACTGAACGCTCCGAAGCTCCACAGTGCGGCAGTGGCGCGGCGATCGAACCGGGGCGAGAGCGATGCCGCTCCAAGATGCTGCTTGAGGCGAATCAGTTGTGCGACCGTGCCCAGAAAGATCACAGCGCCGCCGACGGCCATAATGGTCCCAACTCCCTCGCCGTAGATTGCCAGCGGGACTGCCGAGGCCAGCGCCAGCAATCGGGCAACAATGCTGATTAGTACCGCTGCGCCGTAGCGTTCAAAGGCACGCTGTGTGCTGATGCAAACACTCTCCACGGCGCGTACCGGCATCAGCAGACTGGCGATCCGCAGGGACCACAGGCATGCAATCTGCAGGCCGGCATCGGAAGGCACGATGTGGCGGACAGCGACAGGCGCGAGCATCCACGAGACGAGTGCAAGCGCGCCGCCGAGTATGAGGTTGATGCCCAGCATGCTTCGCACCGCATTCAGCAGAGCCCCACTGTCCCTACGACTCCGAGCGCTTGCGACATACTGAATATTGGCGTCACCGAAGCCCGAGGCTACGATGCTTCCTGCGTTCACTGCAGCAGTCGCTACCACCCAGACGCCGTACTGTGTCACTCCGAGGTGCTTCAGTAGCATTGGTGCGGCCAGCAACATCCCGACGGGATACGCGGCATAGTCGAGCACACCGTAGGCGGCATTCGAAAGATGAGCTCTCATCGGATGCCTCCCCACGACGGAAGCCATTGCTGCAACTGCATTCGGAAGGTGTCAGCGATCTGCCGTGCGAGAAGCCTGCGGGGATCGTCCAGATTTATCTGAAGCAAATGATGGCGGACGAGAAGGGCCGTCGCCATGGCTGCCATAAAGAACAGAGTCAGCAGAAGCATGAGCAGCGCTGGAGTGTCCTTCGCCTCCTCGATGCGCGCCATCTCGTACTGCTGCGAGAGAAGCTCAAAGACCGTTTCCTGAATGCGCACGCGCCGGTAGAGATTGGCGTAGGGAACAGCGAGGCGAGGCAGTTGACGGAGAGAGGGATACAGGCTGGCGCTATCGCCGCCACGATCGTTAGTCGCGCCCTCGGGTATTTCGGAACTACTGCCGCTCAGCTTCGTCAATTCATGCTGTAGCTCCCCGATGCGCGCACGCGCCGCCCGGACGCGGACATTTTGATCTCCGTAGATCTGTTGCAGCGAGTCTAGTTCGGATTGGCTGGCGATAAGTTCGCCCTGCAACTTTGCCGCCGCGTCCACCATTGCGTGGGTCTGTTCCTTGATGTCGAGAGTTGTGTTCACGCTGGAGAATTCGCTTAGAGCTTTCTCCGCATCCTGCAACTCTGCTTGCACGTTGACCAGGCGCTTCTCGATGAACTCCCGCTCGCGACGTGCCGAGGAAGTATTGGACTTCGCAACCAGGCGGTTGAGGCCGTCAAGATAAGCCTGCGTGATGGCG
>WNGR01007864.1_pt1 | contig 12843 bp, 11 predicted proteins | sample 5407581 | NCBI WGS metagenome assembly WNGR01 (sample SAMN13153383, study PRJNA577476) | soil metagenome | isolation source: 80 cm soil or saprolite under Garry oak tree replicate 2 | place: USA:California | collected 2016-06-15 | reverse complement strand
TGGCAGAATTTGCCCATAATTACCCGGCAACACTCTCAGGGGGCATGCGCCAGCGCGTGGCTTTGCTGCGTACCGTCCTCTTCAACTCCTCATTTCTGCTGTTAGATGAGCCGTTTGGCGCGCTAGATGCCCTCACCCGGCTTTCATTGCAGATGTGGTTACTTGAGCTATGGCAGACATTTCATTCAAGTGTCCTCTTTATAACGCATGATGTACGCGAGGCTATTTTGTTGTCTGACCGCATCTATGTACTCAGTTCGCGCCCGGCACGAGTGCTGCGCGTGGTAGAGGTCGATTTACCGCGTCCGCGCCGCTCGGAACACCTGGCATTAGGGCAGGCAGTGCGCCTGGAGCAGGAGCTTGTGGCGCTTTTGATGAAGGAGCAGCAAACATGAAACTACGCCGCCTGGCCGGCTATGGGCCTGCCTTTGTGCTGGTGGTAACGCTATTGACGCTCTGGGAGCTGTATGTAGGCGCGGGCTATATAAGTTCACAGGTGTTGCCTACACCGACAGCGATTGTGCGGGCATTGATTGATAACCGGGGAATCATTTACGACAACACCGTGCAGACGCTGTTGGAGACGGTGCTGGGCATGGTGGCAGCGACGCTACTGGGCCTGCTGCTGGCGGTTATGCTCGATATATCCCAGTGGCTGCGGAGGGCAATTTATCCACTTTTAGTAACGTCACAGACTATTCCCATCATTGCCCTTGCTCCACTGCTGCTCATCTGGCTTGGCTATGACATACGGCCAAAATTGATTGTCGTCACGCTCTACTGTTTCTTTCCTATAGCCGTAGCCTGCGCCGATGGACTGGCGGGGGCGGAGCCAGAGCTTATCAAGCTGCTGCGCAGTATGCGGGCCTCGCGCTGGCAGATTCTCCGCTTAGTGCGTTTGCCCGGTGCAATGCCCGCCTTTTTCTCTGGCTTGCGCATCGCTGCAACATATAGCGTGACCGGGGCAATCGTTGGCGAGTTCGTGGGGGCAGAGAAGGGATTGGGTATTTACATGCAGAGGGAAGCAAACTCATTTGCAACCGTCCAGGTATTCGCTGCCATCCTTGTAACCGCCGCGCTCAGCCTCCTACTTTTTGGCCTTGTATCGCTGATTGAACGTATCGCTCTTCCGTGGTATCACAGTTCATTTGCCCGGACACCTTAAAGTGCCCCTAAAGAAGGAAATTATTATGAATTCTCGCACACGCCTACTTTTGAGTATCGGTATACCGGTATTGTTAGTTATTATTGTTGTTGGCGCCTTTTTATGGCAGCAACGTGCTGCTGGATCAGGATCAACCAACCAGGTGGTGCCATGGGCCCAGTGCACTTCTCTAGCAAAATCACCCCCTAAGCAGTTGACGAGCATGAACCTTGCTTTGGACTGGACACCCAACACGAATCATACGGGTATCTATGTTGCGCTTGCCCAGGGTTGGTATCGTGCTGAGGGCATTGACCTTCACTTGCTGCCCTATTCTGCCAACGTATCGCCAGATGTATTGGTGAGTAGTGGCAAGGCCGATGTAGGGATAAGTTCTACCGAGGGGATTGGCGCGACCTTGACGGTAAAACTTATGGAGGTTTTGGCGCTCCCTACGAATCTGCCGTTGTGGGTGAGATTATTCAGAAGGATGGAGGTAAAGGCCAGTTTAAGAATGTGACCCTCAGTGTTGATGCCATGCAGGCGCTGCAGTCTCATCGTATAGATTTTGTCTGGGTCTTTGAGGGTTGGGAAGTTATCCAGGCAAACCGTGCTGGAGTTAAGCTGAATGTTTTTCCGATTACGAACTACGGTGTGGCCGACTACTATACGCCAAACCTGGTTACCAGTCCAAATGAGATCAAGCAGAAGCCTGCTCTGCTGCACAAGTTTATGGCGGCAACTGCCTGCGGCTATGAGTATGCTCGTACCCATGCACACGAGTCGGCGCAGATGTTGATAAACGAGGCTAACAGGACTGCCCCGGGTACTTTTCCGGATACGGGGCTGGTCTTTGCCAGCCAGGTGTTTTTAAGTCCCCGCTACGCCGATTCTGGTCGCAAATGGGGCTGGCAGGACCGTGCTCCATGGCATGGTTATCCACAGTTCATTCTCAATTCAGGTGGCGTGGACGATGCTTCAGGCAAGCCAATCCGTAGCCTGAATTTTGATGTCATGTATACAAACCAGTTCCTGTAGTAGAGTAGTGTTGGAAGCTGGAAAAGAGCAAGAGCTGGGCAGAAGCCCAGCTCTTCCCTCTTCTCTTCAGCTGTCACCCCTTCTACACAGTTCAGGTGACGGACTGAACCGGCACGCCTTTCCTTTTTTTAAGAAGGCATTGCGGCCTCGATGGCAGCGAGGAGCGTCTCCAGTGCATACGAATCATCGTGGCGGACCCCATTGATGAAGAAGGTCGGTGTGCCGTTCACTCCACTGCGTACACCGCTCAGGAAATCCTCGCGAACGCGATTGGTATGCACGTGCTCAGTCATCTCGCGCTCGAACCTCTCCTTATCAAGATTGAGTGCGACAGCATAGTGGACTAAATGCGCATCGTCGAGCGCCCGTTGATGCTCAAAGAGGTAGTCATGCATTTGCCAGAACTTCTCTTGGACGGCGGCAGCTTCCGCGGCCTCCGCGGCATGCTCAGCATGCGGGTGGCTCTGGGTCAAGGGAAAGTTCCGAAAGACAAAGCGCAGCCGATCCCCCAAACGTCGCTGGACCTCCTTGACGATGGGATAAGCCTCCCCACAATAAGGACACTCATAATCGCCATATTCCACCAGGGTCACCGGGGCGGTTTCTGGTCCCTGCTGATGATCGCGCTGGCTCACTAACGGCGTGAGCTTTGCAGTTCCTGATTCTTGTGTCATTGAGAGATCTCCTCCGTCTTCAACGCTTCAAGGGCCGTCAGTATCCCATCCGCACCTGGGTTGATCCCTACAGGAGAGACATAGCTCCAGCGAATTATCCCCTTGGCATCAAGCACAAATAAGGCTCGTTCACTCGTCCCCTCGTGTCGACGATACACCCCATACATTTTGGCGACTGCCCCCTTGGGCTCGAAGTCTGCGAGCAAGGGAAAGTGCAAATTCCTGTCCCGGGCAAAAGCTGCGTGAGACCAGACCCCATCAACTGAGATACCGGTCAACTCGGCGTGGAAGCGGCCAAACTCCGGCAAGATCTCGTTATAGAGGGCCATTTGGTCACCGCAGACGGGACTCCAATCGGCAGGATAGAAGGCGAGAATAACGGGTTGACCCCGCAATTCGCTCAAAGAAACCGATTGATCAGGCGTACTATGTAAGGTAAAGTCGGGCGCTGGAGTACCAGGTTGGAGCGCTGAAGATGGCTCACCTTGAGCAAGCTGGTTCTCTCTCCGATCTTTGTCAATATTCAAAACGTTTACTTCCTCTCTAGATTATGTGTACTTGAACCCGTCTAGACATGAATGACAACATTCACACCACTGGCTGATATTCCTGTGACTTCTAGCCAATGACACTGGACAGGCCCCAGACAGCGCTGAAGAGCCCTTGAACCCTGGCTCGCTCCTACAACCCAAATATGTCACCGATGATGGTAAGAACGATGGGAAGCACTGCGCCTGCCCCCAGCCCCTGAATGGCACGGAAAATAATCAGCTCCTCCATGCTCTGGGCTGCACCCGAGAAGATCGAGCCAAGCAGGAAGATCGCCGTGCCAAAGAGGAAGATCGGCTTACGCCCGTAGAGGTCGGCCAGCTTGCCATAGATTGGTACCGTGGTGGTGGAGGTAAGCAGAACAACCGCAGAATTAGTACGCATAATTCCACAGATGGTTAACGCATTGAGAGCAATTCTTACAGGCCAACCTAGAGCCTGTTTCTCATTATGCGTAAAAGGCGAGCTAGAGGGATAAGCAGAACTATATGAACTGCCTCTAGAAGAGAAGCAATGAGTATCACCCCTCGCCCTTGATGTCACGAACCACGATTTGCGGTACACCCTCTGTCTCTTAGTTCTCATGTAATTTAACGTTTAGGCTAATTCGGTTTCTGATGTTATTCTTCGATCTCAAGTAAGCGAGTACGACTGGGTCCGGGAAGTTCATGGCCTATCCAACACCGAATTAGCCTACCCACTAAATGTAATTCAGGTAGTAAAAAAAGAACTATTCTTATGGCATGTAGTGGATACTGTTACGGGGGTACTCAATACAATCCAGGCAGCTCTCGCTTCCGGTGATGAACTGAATCAATCGCTCGAAACCCATTCCAAATCCGGCATAAGGGATAGAGTCATGTTTACGCAGTTCCAAATACCACTCGTAGTCCTTTATACTACCACCCGCAGCAAGCAATTGCTGCGCTGCTGAGGATGTTTCTAAACGCTCACGTAAGCGGACAGGATCATCCTCTCGCTCTGCACCACCACATACCTCACCAACGCCTGGGAGAAGCAAATCAACTGCATTGACAATACTCGGGTCATCGTCATTCTGCCGCATGTTGAAAAATTTTAGCTCAAGGGGATAATGTGTGATGAACGTGGGGAATTTAGCCCAATTTAGAAGTGCTATTTCACGCTCACGATCTAGATCAGCTCCCCACTCAGTCTCGATACCCATTTTGTTGAGTTGCTCGACTGCCTGAGTGTATGTTATCCGACGAAAGGGAGGTTTGATAGTCTCGAGCATCTTGATATCAGCACCCAATATAAGCAATTCCTTATGGCGCTCCTCTATGGCAACGCTCACAAGTCTACTCACCAGGCGCTGTTCAATATCTATGACTGTCTCCAGGTCTCCGAAGCCAATTTCGGGTTCAATGAGTATGAACTCTGTAAGATGGCGATGGTCAGCACGAGGTTCGGCACGAAAGCTATGATTAATTGAATAGACACGGCGCAGGGCCTGACTATGTATCAACGGCTCCAGATGCAGTTGGGCTGTCTGTGTCAGGAAAGCTTTATCTTCGAAGTATTGAAGCGGGAACAGCGTTGAAAAATCCTCACAAGCACCCGTTAAGCCAGTAATAATGGGTGTAGTCACTTCTACAAAGCCTTCAGATTCCATGAAAGTGCGGATGGCCTTCAAGAGGGTTGCACGTAGATAAATCAATGCTGTCATATGCGAAGAACGTAGAAGCATATGGCGTTTTGGGAGTTGCTTCAAATCTCGCAATTCGTCCGTATTCTTTCTCGATGGAGCAGGCTCCATTATAGTCATAAGTAGCTCCTCTTCATTCGTTCTACGAAAGAGGGTGTATATAACACTCTACAAGTATCCATACGGATATCTTCTGAATGGTTCAAACTTGGCTCAATAAAGCCCCAGATCGTACTACACCGGTTCCATTGCCATCACACTCCATCTCAATTGGTCTCCTTTCTCATAAGTATAACATCTTCTCCGCAAGGTGCTCAAGCTGCTGTGATAGGGATTATGGGCGAAGGTCCATTCAACGTTTCTCATTGTTTTGTTAGAAATCCACTCTTTCCCTTTCTCCATGCCACTCTACCATATAATGTTAAAGCTGTACAAACCACACTTAATTTAAAGAAAACTCACTAACTCTTAGAGTGAGCGACGTACTAGCCTCTCGGTTGGGACAACAAAGCTCTGTCCGTTAGGGCCTTCATCGAGATCATAGATAAGGGCGCACACTATTTTGTCTCTATCGGGGCTATAATATTTACCGATACTCTGTTCCTCGCTATGTTCGGCACTGTCATATCCACTCAATTCCTTATAAACCCTTGCTGCCTCAACAAAGATTGTGCCTCCGTAGCGTTTCAAAAGGAAACCCCTGAACGCTTCTTGTGAGATACGAAGACTGTTGATCGCCTTTACCTTGATAGCGATTTCAAGACTTTCACGGTAGCTCTCCTCAGCTTTATCGAGGTTCTCCTGCATTTCTGCCAAAAGCGCCAAAGTATATAAGACGATTCCTCGAGATTGTCGGTCTTGAACGCGATGAAGTAAACTCAGACTTTGATCAAAATAGTTTTGGGCAGTGAAACTATTATTCTGTTCCAATGCCAACATTCCCAGAGAATGTAAAGTGACTCCCTCCCCTCGCTGATCATTCATTTTACGGAAGAGTTTAAGACTTTCTAAGAGAAAGTCTTCAGCAGTATTCCTATCCTGTTCTTTTAGCGCCAAATCCCCCAGAGCCTTGAGGGTGATAGCCTTCCCTCGCAAATCGTGGCAACTTTCGCGAACAGCGAGACTTTCTTCGTAGTGGTTTTTAGCGGCAATTAAGTCACCATTTTGCCACGCCCAATCACCTAAGGCTTTCAGCGTTACACCTTTATTCCGTTGATCTTCGATGCGCTTCAAGATATCAAGACTCTCGTCGAGTAGCTCTTTTGCATTGTTCATATCACCAATACGACGTGCTAAGTCGCCCAGGCCTTTGAGGGTAAACCCTCTCCCTCGCTCGTCCTGGATTTTTTTGCGAATCTCAAGGCTTCTGCTGTAGTAATCCCAGGCATCACGGGGCTCGCCAATTTGCCGCAGCAGAAATCCCATACTATACAACTCGATACTCTCACTCTGAGGATCAAAAATCTCGCGAGAGATATCGTGACTTTCGGTGAGATATTCCTTGGCTTTTGTTGGACCAGTGGTTTGCAACGCGAGGTCACCCAAGGCCTTGAGTACTATACCTTCGACTCGACGATTCTTGATCTGCCTACAGACAGTAAGACTGTCCTCGTAGTACTTCCGAGCTTCGTCAATTTCACCAATTTGCTGGAACACATTTCCCAAGGAATACAAGATAACTCCTTCACCCCATTGGTCATCTCCAAGACTGCGACGCTTATTGAGACTCTCTCTATAGTAATCCTCGGCGGCCTTAGTGTCACCAATCCGTAATGCCAGAAAGCCTAATCGATAGAGTGCATCAGCCTCACCTTGCAGATCTTCAGCTTGGCGGAAGTTATTCAAACTTTTCTGGTAGAAATGTTGAGCTTTTTCGGTATCACCTTTTTGTTGGGCTAGAGCAGCTAAACCAGAACGGGCCTCACCCATGCCCACTCTGGCCTCTTCCTTAGATCTGACTTTACGAAAGATCATAAAACTTCTCTTATAGCAGAGATCTGCTTCTGAGATGTTTCCTATCCACTGATAGTGGGCACCCATCGCAAACACGAGTTCACCCCATCGTGTATACCACTCAGGACCGAGATGCTCCATCAGGTCACAACCTGCCTGGAGCCACTCAAAAGCTTCCTCATATTGAAATTGGATCTGCCAATACCACCTTAAACCACAGGTCAGTCCTGCCAGTGTGACTTGCGCCTGCGGTAAGTGGTCCTTTGCCCATTTCAAAGCAGCACCAAGGTTGGCATGGTCATCTCTCAGCACATCCTCACTTCTCTTTTGCACCCACTCGGCATAATGGGTAGCAAGTGCTTCCTTGAGACTATCTTCGCTGATAGCAGAGCCACTGCTCTGACTTCTCAATAAGTCACGTGCAAACGCTTGTAATAGCGGATGGAACTGAATACGCTGGATAGGCTCAAAACCATCAGCTGAGAAATTTGATACGAGCTTGGAGCGGATGAGGGAGCCAAGACTCTCCAATGCCTCTTTCTCGGACTGGTTGATTACTGCTCCCAATGCTTGAACAGCCTGGTAGGTGCAACCCCTGCCAGTGAGAGTACCTAGTGCGACGAAAAGTTGCTGTGCTGATAGATCTAACTGGGAGTAAGCATGAGCAAAAGTAAAGCGTATACCCTGTGATGCCAGAGTCTGTGAATTAGTGTTGGTGGCTTCAATGAGGTGGAGCCGATAAGTTAAGTCAAGTATAATCTCAGGATTCTCTCTCAGCTGCCGGAGATAGGCAGTAAGCGATTCCTCTGGGTGTTCTTGGAAGTGATGGGCGATCAACTCAATCGCCAGGGTATGATTGCCAGTGATCTTACAAATCTCAGCTACATCGTCTTGCTCAAATCTGCGTCCCGAGCTTAGTAGGAGCCGAGTGAATAATTTGATTGCGACCTCATCAGTGAATACTTGGAGTTCCCGACTATCTTGGATAAGTTGCGCTGGTAACTGTTGGCGTGCCGTCATAACGACACTTACTTGCGTACTTCGGAAAATATGACAGAGGCGCACAAACCCCTCATGTTTGACAAGACTCTGCTCAACATCGTCGATCACAATAAGTACACGCTTCCCCTTTTCATGGCGCATTCTCAAGGTGTTGCTTAATGCCTCATAGAGTGTATTGATCTCGGTATTAGGTCGATTCAATAATTCTTGTTCATTAGGAACAAGCTTTTTGATAAGCGTGCGGAGGATGGTCATGGGATTCGTTAGACCATTAGTATCTACAACTACCACACAGTGAAACTGGAACTCGACTTTATTGATGGTATCAGCGACCAGCGTTGTCTTGCCAATACCCGGCATACCTGATACTCCCACAATCTTACCAGCTAAGATACAAGATTCTAACCACTCCTGGTCCTTCTCTCGGCCAACAAGACCGCTGGCTGCTGGTGGAGGTGGCAAGACGCCGGTATCAACTGATGATTTACCCTCAGGCAGCATAGGTGGGGGAGGCGAAGCCAATGGGTCTGGAGCCGTTCGTTGAGGGGAGACGAAGGGCATGATGGTAAGTACAACTCCAACTACACCGATGAGGCTGGATATGATAGTGGCTGAAATAGGGGGAATGATAGTGAGATAGCCTAATATCAAGATAATGGTGACAATGACTGCCGCTATAATAATAGTAATAGTGATAAAACGCTTGCGGCTCTGCGGTTGGTGAGGTTGTTGTATTTCCATGCCATAATCCCTTGGTCAAGCTAATAATGTACTCACATTTCATCACGCATCAAAAATTGAGGTAAATCGCTAGCTAAGCATCGGTAATGCTGTCTTCCACCTGCATTGGGATCTATGCTCAATATCAGACAGTCAAGTTTTTGGCCCTAATCCGCCACCTCCTCTATATTGCTATAGGTTTTAAGTGATTTGTGTGGAGATTATTTTCTTTTACTAATCCCTTATAGCTTTATGGCTTCCTTTATGAATACGTCAACACAATTCAGTCTAAGAGGTAAAAAGTAGTGCTGCTATTTGAGAGAACATCTAAAATTTCACTTTATATAACACTACTTACTATACTCTACAGTTTGCAAAACTTCAACCCCTATTTTATTATTTTGTTGCAGAAGGCGCAAATCCTCACATAACCTCCATCCGTATTTTCCCTTTTGAGGCTAAACCAACCCTGAAAAACAATTCTGTAGTGGTAAAGATTGACAGGGCAGAGCGTTTGTTGCCGGCTTATAGGACGTTTTCAAGATTTCGCCTTGCCAAGTAGGAAGAGCGGTTTGCGCCCATATAGATCGGCTAACTTGCCGTAGATTGGTACGGCGTTGCTAGAGGTCATCAGGTAGACCGAGAAGACCCAGGAGTAGAGAGAAATACCGCCCAGTTTGCCAACGATGCTTGGTAGCGCTGTGCCCACAATGGTCGTATCAAGTGCCGCCAGGGACATACCCAGCATCAGGGCCGCTGTGACGATAATCTTTGCCTGTTTGGTCATACCTGTCTTCCTTCCATTTGATTCCTCACTGCCTGCGGCAGTTCGCAAACGATTTTGTGTGAGTGGCGGAGGTGGCAGCCGCCGGCTGCCACCTCCGCCACTCACACAAAAAATGGGCTCGCCGCCGCAGGCGGCGAGAATTGCTGAATAGTTAGTTACTGCTGTGATAGCGAAATAGCTTTAGTAAGATAAGGTTAACGACTACCTTCCTACTTATGAGAACACTTATATTTAGTAAGTCTATTCCCCAAGGTGATTGTGTAGTAGTGATGATAGTATGCTATGCTCATCATCTTCGGGTATATGAGAAAGCTAGTATTCATGTGGTAATGGGTAAATTGTGGACGATATGATTGGATTTTTCAGCTTGATATGAGCATTTGAAGGCAGCTAGAAATAGCTACAAGTCCTTTGTATCCTTGCGAGCATCTCATCCATCCTGTTGCCCTCCCTACAGAGTATTTTTCTTTCATTATATTATGAATAGCGATGCTTATCAACAGAGCTTATCAGCTCAGTTCTTGAATATCAGTATGAATAATCAACAGCAACCCTTCCTCCAAAGATACCTCGACCTGCTCTTGCGTCAGGACATTACTCACGCCTCTTGGCTTTCCGAAGTGGAGGGTTTCTCCAAGCAATGGGTAGTAGAGACCCTGGGTTCGTACACCGGTGGCATCGCCTGTAAGCGGGAGCAGCGAAAGCAAATCGTCAACCTGCCCTTCGAAACTCGCCACCCCTGGCCCGCGCAGGAGCCAGCAAACCGAAGGGCCATCAACAAGCCGGATGGGTACCGTCTCGAAGCCCGCAAGCAGCAAAATATTCGCCATGGTATGATCGAAGCGCGCGCCGCCTAGCCAACCGAGTATTGTAATCGAAGTCGCTCCCTGCTCGATAGCGGTCTGAATAGCTAATTCGGTGTCGGTCTCATCCTTTTCGGCGTGGACCGGTACGGTGCGGCTTCCCTGCTCTTGCAATTGTTGCGCCGTAAGAGCATCAAGTGAGTCGAAATCCCCGACGATAATGGCGGGTGTGCAACCCTGCTGGAGTGCGCTGGTGGCTCCGCTATCGGCCGCGATGACAAAGTCCGCGGAGGCAATGGCAGCCTGAACCGCCTTGCCTGGACGCAACGTTCCGCCTGCAAAAATAACAACATGCATGCCGTACATACCCTTTCGGCTAAATTCGTAGCTATGTGTTCTCATAATACGTTATATTAGACTAGATAGTGTAGTGAGGTAATAAATAAAACATATGTCTTTTGCTAGCAATACAAGGCAGCCCCGGTCGTGGGGGCGATATCCGCGGGTAGAACATTCCCAGGTGCAATCGGTGTACTGGCGTAGTGACGTACCTGACCTTGCCCATTTTGAGCAGTCTCTACTTCCTTACGCGTATGGGCGCAGTTATGGTGATAGCTGCCTCAACGAGGGAGGCGTGTCACTTGATATGAGTCACCTGCGCCGTTTCATCTCTTTTGATGAAGAAGAGGGTATTTTATGCTGTGAGGCGGGGGTTTCGCTGGCGGAGGTACTTGAGCTTGTTGTACCTCGCGGCTGGTTTATCCCGGTTTCTCCTGGTACCAGGTTTGTCTCGGTTGGTGGGGCTATTGCCAATGATGTTCACGGCAAGAATCATCATAGGGCCGGCACGTTCGGTTGCCACGTCACCCGTTTTGAACTGCTGCGCTCGAATGGAGAGCGCTTCGTCTGCTCCCCCTATGAAAATAGTGAGCTTTTTCGTGCCACTATCGGCGGCCTGGGTCTCACGGGTGTTATCTTGTGGGCCGAGTTTCGCTTGAAGCCCATCGTTAATCCCTTCATTGACATGGAGCGCATTCAGTTTTCGTCGCTGGACGAATTTGTGCAGATTTCTGCCGAAACGGATAAGCAGTACGAGTATTCGATGTCCTGGGTAGACATTTTGATTGGTGGACAGGCTTTGTGCAGGGGGATTTTCATGTGTGGGAATCATAACCGGTCAGAGTCGCGAGCGGCCCAACGGGTACGGAAAAAGCTGCCTCTCGTGGTACCTTTTGACTTTCCCTCTTTTATCTTGAACACCTTTACTGTTAAGGCCTTTAACGAGCTGTATTACCATACGCAGTTGAGCAAGAGAGTGCACAAGGTTGTTCCTTACGAGCCGTTCTTTTATCCTCTTGACTCTATCCACGAGTGGAATCGCATGTACGGGAAACGTGGTTTTTTACAGTACCAGTTTGTTGTGCCCTTTGAGGATAACTTTGCTGCCATGAGGGAAATCCTGGGTCGCATACGGCGTTCAGGCGAAGGGTCGTTTTTGACCGTGCTGAAGACGTTTGGCGATATGGAATCACCTGGCATGTTGTCTTTCCCACGACCAGGGATAACCCTGGCACTGGACTTTGCTTACGGCGGACAGAAGACCCTGCATGTGCTCGATGACCTGGACACAATTGTACGCGAGAGCGGAGGAGCTGTTTACCCGGCAAAAGATGCTCGTATGAACGCCGAGAACTTCCAGGCGTTTTTCCCTAAATGGAGGGAGTTTGCCCGCTACGTTGATCCACACTTCTCCTCCAGTTTCTGGCGGCGTGTAAGTTTTTCTGAAAAATTAGTAAAGGTGTAAACGGTTTAATACGATGAGAATACTGATTGTAGGGGCAGCCTCGGCGATTGCCCAGGAAGCGGCCAAATGGTTCGCTAAGGATGGCGTGGAGTTTTTCCTGGTCGCTCGCTCCGCCGAAAAACTTGAGGATATTGGCAACGACCTGAAGGTACGGGGGGCAAAGCGCATAGAGACATTCGTGCTCGATGTGAATGATCTTGACCGTCACCAGGAAATGGTCGAAACGGCCATCAGAACACTTGATGGACTCGACATGGTGCTCATTTCTTATGGCACCCTGGGAGATCAGCAAAAGTGCGAGAAGAGCGTGACGGAGACGCTGAAAGAATTTGCCACCAATTGTACCAGTGTGATTTCTCTCCTGACCATCCTGGCTAATTATTTTGAACAGCAGAGACGAGGGTGTATCGCGGTTGTCTCCTCTGTGGCAGGTGATCGTGGACGGAAAAGCAACTATGTCTATGGCGCTTCCAAGGGTGCGGTGAGTATTTTTCTGCAAGGGCTGCGTAACCGGCTGGATAAGTCAGGGGTTGCCGTTGTGACCATAAAGCCTGGTATAGTTGATACGCCTATGACGGCTGCTTTGAAGAAGGGATTGCTGTTTGCCAATGTGCGCGGCGTCGGGCAGGGTGTCTACCAGGCTATGAAGAAGCGCAAGGAAGTGGTCTACTTACCCTGGTACTGGCGTCCCGTCATGTTTATG
>WNGR01006135.1_pt1 | contig 12844 bp, 16 predicted proteins | sample 5407581 | NCBI WGS metagenome assembly WNGR01 (sample SAMN13153383, study PRJNA577476) | soil metagenome | isolation source: 80 cm soil or saprolite under Garry oak tree replicate 2 | place: USA:California | collected 2016-06-15 | reverse complement strand
GGTTTTCTCGGTCCTCGGGGCGGTCGCGCAACCTCTTGCTGTCTGGATCGACCGACGGGCTTGTGTGTATCTCAAATGCGGAAGAGTCTGACGAGGACGAGGCCGTATTACATGTTGGCAATCTAGGGAGTAGCATTTCGCAGGCTGGCTGGATCGGTGCGGGTAACGGCACGCGGAAGGGCGTGTGGGCCGCGACCGATATGGAGACATCTAGTTTGTGGTCGGACGAGGCACGCGGCACGATGCATCTCTTTTTTTGAAAGCCCCGCCATTCTAACGGGTACTGTATCCCCCCACAGCTTGATCTCAACAATGATTTAGATATCCGTGGCCCTTCCGTTCACACACAAGCGCGCACTTGGGTCACCGACTACCTCATCGGCTGTCATGTGTCAGACGATAGCGGTCTAAGTGTTTTGGTGGGCTCGAATGAGTACGTTTCTTTTCGTCACTCGCTATTCTGTTCTCACTCTCGCCCAAGGGGCGACATTGCACTGCTCAGGAACTCGGACTTTCATGATCGCACATCTCCGTGGTCCTTGGAGCGGGTGTGGACGGGACACCACAAAGGCGTCGTACGATCAGCGCTCCTAGACGAACGAGTCAGTGGCCCTGTGATTCTTGCGTTCGCATACTCACGGCATACAAATATCTGTCGTGGTATAGGCCAACGTCCTTCTCACCGGGGGCGAAGACGCCGTTTTTCTCGCATGGTCGTGTGCCCCCCTGCCGAAAGAGGAAAGCGAGATGGCCATCGACTCCTCGATATTGACGAAGCGTGACCACGACGAAGATATCGAGATGGAAATTTCTTCTCCTGACAATGTAAGCGGATAACCCGTGCTCTTATCATGCGACTCCACCGGCTAATTTACGGACGCGCAGAAGAGAGCCCGTTACTTATGCCGAGAAGAGTTGTGATATACAAATATACGTGCGCGCCGGCGGTGATAGAGTATCTGCAGAGAGCGCCTTGCGTCATTAAGCTAGAAATGAATGAAGAGCGAATGTAATTTGGGGTCGAGAAACCGCACCCACCACAGATCCGAATGGCAAAGAACAGAAGCAAATAACGAGTCCGCTATTTTGAGGGGGCCACCTCAAGATGTGTTCGCACGTGCTAAGCGTTAACTATAACATCTTAACCTTGTTTTTGTCTAAATGGGGCCAAACGGCACAGAGTTTTTGATTTGGGGCTACTTCCCTATACAGAACTGGCTGAAGATTACATCCAAGACATCTTCGACGTTCACCAGGCCCGATATCTTCCCCACGGCTTGGGCAGCATAGCGTAATTCTTCAGCGCCCAAAACGATGTCCTCAGGTGCTGTAACATAGACACCTGTCAACCGGGCACGTTAGGCCGAGTGAACCTGAGAACTCACCACGCGTGTCCAAGAACGCGTCCAAGAACCCCAGCGCCGTTTCCAAGTGGGCTCGATGCCGAGCATGCGTGATAAGGGAGGCGTTCTCGTCCTCACCCTCGGCGTCTTGGAGGAGATTGTACCTACATGTGAATCAGCATGCTGTCCGGTTAGACCCGCGTACGTCAGAAAGGGCACGCGACTATATAAACAAGGGTCAGGAATCCATCGCACCGGTCCTGTAACTCCGTGGCAAGCCCTGCCAGGAACTCGTCCGTCCCGGACTGCGAGGTGAGGCTAACCGCCCAGCAGCCAGGCTGTGTCAGCGCGCCAAGTGCGGCCGTAAGCACGGATGTCGGAACTAGATCTGTCTTGTTCAGAAGGATAAATGTACTTGGAGTGACGAGCGGCGCGAGCTCCGCAGGAATCCCGAGCCGGGAGCCCGAGGGCGTCGCTGAAACGGTGTCCGGGAACGAGAGCACCAGGATCGAAGCGTCTGCTACCTCGACACTAACACCTAGTTGAGCGACGGCGTAGCGCCAATCACAGATGAGGGACACACAATTTCCTCGCTCTTTCGATACCAATCTGTTCTACCTCGTCGACGGTCTCTCTCAAACCAGCCGTGTCAGCAACCGAGACCGGAAGCCCGCCGATGTCCAATGAGAGCTCTAAGATGTCGCGTGTCGTCCCTGGCACACGGGTGACGATCGCGGCTTCGCGCTGAGCTGCCTTCCGTCAGCAGCGGAACGGCGCCACCGGCACGAGGGAGGTTCCGTACCGAGGAAGTTCAGCAAACTGCTCTTGCCAACATTAGGTGGGCCGAAGATCGCAAGGCGGATTCCAGCGCGCACGATCTCGCCTCGCCGATTGTCCGACAAGATCGACTGTATCTTGTCCCTCAAACGCTGTGCTCGCTGCCTTGCTATGTCTCGGGTAAGCGAGGGGCCGGCCCCACCCTCCCGGAAAAACAACGGATGTGTACATTACCCTGTGCGAACACACCCTCCTCGAGATCCTCGCCCTCGCCGAAATCAATGAGCGCCTCGACGAGCGCGAGACACGCGACGACCTCTTCGCGAAGCGCATGAAACTGGGCGCGCGCGCCTCCCTGAACCAAATCAACGTTAAGGGGGGAGCCACACACGACAGGGGGAACTAGTCCCAACCCACCCGGGCGACGCGTAGCGCCGCACGCCGCTGGGACTCCGTGTCCGCATCTACGAGGTCCCGTAAACCCTCTACCTGCGTCAAGTCGAGCCTGCCGCCCTCGTACGCGCGGCGCGTGAACTCGCCCGCGGCGGCGGGGCGGCACCCTGGGACGCGTGCGAGGGCGGCGAGAACCGTGCCGACGACCGCGCGCCCTCCGTGCACGTGTAATTCCAGTACATCCTCTGTGGTGAACGAGCGGGGAGCTGTGTGTATGCGCGCGACGACGGCGGGGATCAATCCCGTCCCGGTTTGCTCTCGTCAGCGAAAAGGCCTGGAAGGGGATGATTGCGATGGGCCGGCGCACCGCGGAAGAAGACAACGAGGGCTTCATCAAGAATCTCGGAGGTGTGCAGATCGAGGATGTGGCATCGCTCCAGCTTCCACGGCTCTGGGAGGTATGGAGGTGGTCTGGTTTTGGTGCTGCCTTCGTCGCCCTTATCTCGGCCCAGGCGCTGCGCTCCCCGCGTGGAACGCACCATTCGCTGCCAGACACTGAGTGCTTCTGGCCCTGACACGCGGATGATTGCAACGCCAGATTTCCCGGGAGGAGTGGAAAGAGCGTAGATGGTCTTGCGCTGCGCGTCGGAGAGCCGGAGGGTGTGGCATCCTTGTGCCGTGGTCGCTGTAGTTGTGAGTTGACACGCTCGTATGCTTCGAGACGCAAGTATTGTTGTCCGTAGGCGTGTATTACACGCAATAGACAGCAGAGCAATCCTAGACGTGGCGCTCAACATGATGACAGAAGCTTTGCAGGCGGCAGCATTATGACTCTAATTCCCACGACCTTTTGTCCCCTCCACTCACTACAAACAAGATCGTTCGGCCATGGGTCAATCACGTTCGTATACAAACGCCTTTCCTCCCTCCCAAGCGATAGATCGCTAAGGCTGATGCCGTATCTATAGCATCACAGTTTATGGAGGACATGGAGAGGCGGTCTAACTGTGCGTTTTAATGTGTCTGGCTGTCCTCGTTCATCCGTCAATTTGCCGTGCCTCGTGCTTTACGCGCAGTCAACGCCAATGAGCTGGAGCGACTGAAGAAGCGCTTCATGAAGCTCGACAGGTGTGCACACTACCCTCTACCCTCTGCCCTACCACTCACACGCTCGACAAACGTGTCTTGTATGCAGCGACGGCTCTGGCTCAATAGACCGCAATGAGTTTTTGCAGATCCCCCAGATCGCAAACAATCCGCTGGCGTCGCGGATGATCGCTATATTCGACGAAGAGTGCGTAGTGGTTATCCCACCCCTGGCGAGAGGTGGCGAGTTGCTCAAGTTGTCGTTGGCGCTGGTAGCGGTGGTGGCACTGTCGACTTTCAGGAATTCGTTGGAGGTTTGAGTGCGTTCAGCAGCAGAGGGGGACGAGATGAAAAACTACGATGTACGCCACGCGTGCCTCTGAGCCGCCTCGTGCTCATCCCGCTTTGGCGCAGTCGCTTTCAAGGTGTACGACATGGATCGCGACGGGTTCATTTCTAACGGCGAGCTGTTTCTCGTACTCAAGATGATGGTGGGCAACAACTTGAAGGTCCGCTTTCTTAGTGCTTTTGGCGTTTGTGTACTCAACGATGGCCCTAGGATACACAGCTCCAGGAGATCGTCGACAAGACGATTATGGAGGCAGACAAGGACGGCGATGGCAAGCTGAGCTTCGAAGAGTTTACCCAGATGGTGGCTAATACGGTGCGTGGCCATCCTCATCGCTTCGGCACCGCGTCAAGTTTTCATTATTTCTCTCTAGGATATCGTGAAACAGATGACTCTTGAGGACCTTTTCTAAGCTCACAGCTGTCGTTTTGCTTTCTTGTCGCCTGTAGCTATACCTCCTTGGAGCTGTGCTCTTACTTTTTGTACACCTCACGATTTGTCATGGGTCTATGTCACGGGTCTATTCGGTGCACAGATATCAATGATGGAGAAGTGTAATTGTAAATTCTCAATACGAACTCCTTATCACTCGCACGTTCTCTCACGTCCGTCTGTACATTTTCGGCCTCTTTTCCCCAGGCACTACCACCGCAGCCTTAGGAGGGTGAGTTGTCAGAAGAGGATGTCCTCCTATATTTCGTCGAGATGCGATAGGTGATGAGGGAAGAGGTACATTGAATAGAGCCGAGATGATATAGTAGTAAACAACAGAAATATGACAAAGTACACCAAGAAGATGGCAAATAGTGCAGCGTGCAGGCGATGAGGATCGGTTGAACGGTGGAATACACGAGGGAAAGGCAAGAGTCCCTCTCCAAAATCCGTAGAAAAGAGAGGGCCCAGAGATAAAAGGAAGGTGAACACAGACAATCGAGGAAGGGAAGGGGGGGGGGAGAGAACGGTACAACAAGGGTGCGATGACTGCCACCAGTACCGCGGCTTTAGTAGAGTGGGGTGAGGGCACACGACAAGGCGGTGCATATGGGCAATCTAGGAAGGGGTATATGTCGCATCCATCGCATCGCTCCATACATATGTGAGCGAGGATTATTTCTCCTCGCCCTCCACCCAAAGGAAGATATCATGAGCCGCAGCGCACTGCACTGCAAATTCTGCAGAAGAAAGACGAGGTGAGAAAAAAGGAGGGGAGAGGAGAAAGGAGGTGTGGGAGGAGGGGGACAAGGTAGACTGGGTAAGGGTACAAGGGGAGTATAAGTGAGTTTACCGGCTCTGGCCAGCGCCGACGAGAACGGTCCGAGATTCGACCTCGAGTGTGTGGTGCGCCTGCTGTGCGGAAAGGCCGAGGTTGAACGGCGAGTTGGATGCCGGCCGTGCGGCTTGTGCGAAGAAGGACGGTGGTGGAGGGATGGAGGCCGTCTGCACTGCGGCGAGGTAGAACGGGTCCGTGTTTGCAAAGTGGGACGACTGCAGGGTGTTGTCGTAGGTAGGAGAGCTGAGCGAGGACGGAAGCTGCCCGGCGGGGCGGTACTTTGGTAGTTGTTGTCGTTGTGGCGTGCCAGGGGTGTGCACGTTTAGGAGGTCTTCGACAGCCTGTTCGTCTGCCATCTCGTCGTCTACATCGCAGTTGCGCACTGCGTAAGGAGTCGTATTTTGGCCTCTAAACCGGGAGGTATCCTCCCATTCCCAGTGAAAAGATGCGGTTGCTGAGGTGGGGGTCGGTGTGGTACATGGCTGTGCGTAACTGTTGCGGCGGGAGACAGAGTGTACGCTGGGTTGGCCTTGAGAGGGATAGTAAATCACTTTTGCGAGTTGGGACTGATTTAAGAGTGAGATGCGAAAAAAAAAGGGGGGGAAGAGGAATTACCTGAAGAGTGGCAATGTCCATAGCCTCTTGTGATACATGACTTGCAGAGAAAGAAGATACGAGGTCGTCAATTGAAATATTCATGAATGGTGATGGTGGTGATGATTTATTAAAACGGAGGACAAGTGGGGACGGCGCTGCGGGGAGGGATGCGGGGCAGGGCTTGGGCGAGGAGGTAGAGCAGAGGTTTATACGTTGTCCTCTTGCATGCTTGGCCTTTGCTCGCTTTAGCCCTTCCCCCTTTTGGTAATTTCACTTTCTATCGCCGCGGCCCCGGAGCCCAGCTCGGCCCGTCGTACACGGTTTCCCCGGACCCCCGGACAAGGGAGGTTACGACACATGTGGCAACTCGCTGTGAGGTAACTTACCTTACCATGGACTTAGCGGTGGATCCATATCCCCTTGAAATGTTGACTAACATGCTCCCAGTAAGTACTGCCTCATGCCGGCAGGCACTGCCCTGACCCGGTGTCTGCACGCCCTCTCAGACTCGGGTCCTAGTCGCCTCCTGCCCATCAGTATGCACACGCTCATTTAAATGTTTATACATTCGTGTTGCATGATGATTTCGTCATAATCGTCATCAGCATCAGCACCATCATCGCGGCGCCGCCACCAGTTTCTTCACGACTGGCCACAGAAGTGATTACGGTCTATCCACAGCGGAACTTTTTCGCCATTTGAATGCTCCCGAGGATGATCGTTCCCCCTTTCCGAGACATTGCCACCGAGTGTGTTGCTGTATTACATCACATCACATCACCCTCACCCTCACCGTGCCAGCCTCGTCGTGTCTCGTTACACTTCTCATTCTCTCTCGTTTAAGAACGCGTCCAGCTCGTCGTCTAGCTCCTGCTGACTCTTCCTCGGTCTTCCATGCTGACTGCGCACTTCCCCTCCCTCGGTCCAGTTTCCCCCCCGCTTCGGACCGCGGGCACCGTCTCCCGACAGCTTGTCCCAAGGTCTCCCTATTAGTCTTGGACTTGTGATACGGGTCTCGAGATTCTTCTTCCAAGAACCAGCGTCTTCTTCATCATTGAAATAAGCACGCATTTGCGACGTCCGCTCCAGCAGCGACTTTTCTCTACCCTTCCTCTCCTCGATGTAGTCCGAACGCATCTTTGATGGTGGACTCGCCGGACGAGACGCCTCATCCGGCGATTCCTCGCGCAGAAACGCATCTAGCTCGTCGTCGAGCTCTTCTTGTTTCCGCCTTTTTGCTTCCTGTCCGTCTTCCCTCCTTGCGTCTCCATCCACGCCGTGTTTGCGATAGAATTCGCTCTGCCTCCGGGCTCCGCGTTGTTTCACGTCTGTCACGTCTGCCCAACGTAAGAAGAGGGCACCCTTGAGGCCCTCGCCCTTGCCTAGACTTGCGTCTATGCGCTCCTTGGGTGGCCAGAAGGCCATCGGAATCGATTTTGCTTGTACAAAGCCGCTCTCGTCGGGTGTTTCCGATGCTGTACGCTGAAGGAGGGAAAGGGCCGTTGTTGCGGCGACAGAAGAAGCAAAGAGTATTACACAAGTGGTATCGTCCACCCATTCGAGCCCGAGTGGCTTTGCTTCGTAGTGTGTAACGTATTCGAATATGAGCTTCGTGGGCAGGTGCGCGATTGGCTTTCCTTGCAGGAGTAAGGCGTTGGGCCGTCGGGTGCCGTCATCTGACGTAGGTTCGTGTGTGAGACTCGTTGGAACGATGTTGAGAACTACACTGTACCTATACTCATCTCCGTTTCTTCGATAGTTTTGACTTGTTCCTCCTCCTCCTCTTCCTCGCGTTTCCTCTAGTACAGTACGATGTATTGCAACGTCATAGGGTCGACGTCTTCATCAGGGCCTTCGAGGCGAATTCAATGACATTGTCGCACCTTGCTTCCGCGCGTGACGTTCGTTTCTGAGAGTAAATATACTTTGGCACGACCAATGCGGTCTGCCAGTGAGGGTTGTACTTGGTCTTCGTACGCAACGTCCTCGTCATAAGAAAGAGTCGGTGTCTCTGATGCGAGTCCGTCATTTTCCGGGAGGGTGTCCATGAGAATTGATGTCGAGTTGGTTGGTTGAATGCTGCGGGGTCAAACAAGGGTGCCCAGAACGGCAACCGAGCCCCCTCTCGGCCCGGCGGGCTTTTTGAACTGAGACTCGCCCCGAGTTCACGCCTTACACCATAGCCACATCCCTCGCGTCCGCCTTTCATCTACAGCGCGAATTGGCTTCACTTTTCGCTCAAATTCGCCTGGGTCTCTGTCTGCACAAACTATGGATGCAGTAGAAAAAACTTGGGGCTTCCTCTCCAATTGGAGCAAGTCTGGGGAGGCCGACTGGTAAGTCGACCTACACAACATCTTTCTTTCTTGTCTTCGAAATACACGTCTCATTGCTTGCATTCGACCCATTCCTCATTAGCCGCAAATACCTGGTACAGCTACATTCAACACCGGCTGACTCTAATGCCGTCGACGCGCTCGTCGCCACGTACCACACCCTCCTCTCCTCCACACTCTCCCTCTGCCCCCCTAAGCATCCCCTTACACCGGCTGCCTTTGCTGCCTTTGTGAAGGGAATGTTACTGGGACTGCCTTCCTCCCATGATGCCCCGTCACCGGCCGCCAACGCCCTCGGCGAGCTCCTTATTGATGCCATGTGGTCCATCGACTCACAACTGGACGACGTCATTACAGACTCCTCCAAAGCCGCAATTTCAGCGCAGTCTGAGAAGGAAAACGAAAAGGAGCAGGTAGATAGTCGAGTGGAAGACTCGGGTGCCGTGCTGAGCAGGGATGCCGCTACGAAGGACAGGGTTACCCTCCTCGAGGTTGTGAAGCTACTTCTGGTACGCCAACCGTTTTCAATGGGGTCTTAAAAATGGCGGCTATCTGACTATCCTTGTGCCCTTACGTGTAGAAGGACGGCGTCGTGAATCCAGGGCTTTGTAGGGAGCGGCTGGACATGTTCCTTGTCGCAGGTGTAGGCCTCGTCTCGGACAAGCCATCCTTTGATAGAAAGGAAGTTCGAGCGCGCACGGGATTATTGTGCGTAGTGTTTTCTATCTCCCCTCTCCACCCAAGGTCTCGAGTTCATTTCCGTTATTTCATAGCTACAAGCAAAACAAGTTCAACCTTCTGCGCGAGCAATCTGAGGGTTTTTCAAAACTTTTCACTGAAGTGACTAGTGCCCTACCTGCTCCACATTCGCCTGCCACCGGTCTCCCTTTGGAACCACTTTCCATCATTCCGGAGCGCGTGCAGCCGATATGGAAACGCATCGTCAGTCTCATCGGGTACTTTGACCTCGACCCGAACAGAGCTCTCGATGTCATCCTTGACCTGTTCTCTGCGTACGTCACAACACATTGGAGCTTCTTCCTCGTGTTGCTCAGCCTGTCCCCTTGGACGGGTCAGTGCGGGAGTCTGGCCTGGATTAACGAAGAGGAGAGCGAGCCAACAAAGGTGGAACCTGGTTCTTCGAGGTATAGAGACAAGAGCTTGGATGAGATTTTGTCTATGGCTGAGGGCACGAAGGCCCCGCCAGTCCAATCCGCGCCTCGTGTCATGGCGCAGGTGCTCGGCTTCAAGTTCCGTCACTATCAGGTTCGTCGCACGCCCATATAAATGCAAGCTAGTTTAAATTCAATGCACGGTCAGTCGCCGGAAATCACGGAAGCAACTCCCCGCCAACTTTACCTCACCGCTGCCCTCCTTATTCGAGAGGATTTCATTACCCTCGACGACCTTTATCCCCACCTCTCCCCCAACGATGATGACTTGGAGATCAAGGGGTACAAAGCATACATGGCTTCCATCGATGCCCGTATCGACAACGCCAAGGTCTCTCAGCTTGCTCTGGCTGCGCCTCTCGAGTCTTCGTCTCAGCCGAGTTCCTCTCGCCTAGCACCCCCACCACCGCCCGAGGTCAAGAAGCCCTCGGCTTCTACCGAACCAAAAGACCCGCCAAACCAAAAGGTCGGTCTTGTTGTCGCGCTCCTATCCGTTGGTGCGCTCCGACCCGCTCTGGCACTTCTTACCAAGTTCAGCTGGCTCGTCGATGCCTATCCGGAGATCGCGGATCTACTCATTCGTGTGATGAAACACTCACTCACTACGTTATACGATCAACACCTAGTCACCAAACCCCGCAACCCGTCCAATATTCAGCCCCGCGCGCGTTGGGGTGCCACTGGCGTGATGCCCGCTTTTGCGCGTAAGCCTATGCTAACGTTGTGCGCGCCGACGCCACCGGGAACAAGCACCGTAGATTTTGTCTATTTCTTTCCTTTCTGGACGGACCGGGTACCTCTATGTAACACAATGGACGACTTGATAGATGTCATCGAACCGCTGATGGCCTTTGTGGGGCTACACGTATCTCGTGATCCCGTATTCTTGACAAAGTTCGCGAGACTAGGGAGATTACATATCGCGTCGACAGTACGTTGACCAGTTTTGGTTTATTCTTGGAGGCAATTCGTCTGACCGGTTACCAGCTCGAGACCGACCCGTCAACGAAGAAACCCGTTGGCTCTCCCGACTCGGAGCACCCGATTCCCAAGTTTTGGCACAATATCCTTCGTGTTTACTTCCTCCCCGCACTCCCGCTCATCCGCGGCAACGCGGTGTGCACCGTTGAGATTTGGAACGTCATTCGTCAGTTCGAAACGACCATCCGTTGGAAGCTGTATGGCGAATGGAAGACGCGTACGTATACGACGCATCCAGAGCTTCGCTTGCGCGCCGTGCAGGTGGACCGCGAATCTAAAGGCGTGCTGCGGCGCTTATCCCATAACACTATTGACACGCTAAGCGGGACGGTCGCCAAGATCGCGCACAGCAATCCGTGCATCTTTTTTGCCAACGCGGTTAACCAAATTATGGCATACGACAATTTGGCAAGCGTTGTCGTGCAAGCTCTGAGGTATGCAACAAATATGGGGTTCGATGTACTCGTATACGTCATCTTGGATGCGCTCGCGAATCCACACAAGGATCGGGTTAAGGACGATGGAGTGAACACATCCGATTGGTTACAAAGTGCGTCTGTCCTTCTCGCCGTGTTCTTGGTGGGCTGACATGTTCGTTACAGGCCTTGCGTCTTTCACCGGGATGCTCTTCCGGCGTTACTCGGCGGATCTCTCGCCCTTACTCAAGTACATCGTGCACCAGCTTTACGCCGGCCAGACGACAGAGATTGTCGTCCTGCGCGAGCTCATTTGGAAAATGGCAGGCATCGAGCCGCTTCCGAGCCTTTCTGAGACTCAGATCGCCGCCATGGCCGGTGGACCTACGCTCCGGATCGAGTCTGTTGCTTCTTCTGCACGAGGTGCACGGCTCGATCCTGGCGACGCGGTACTCAAGGGCCCGCAGCGTCTCGGAAAGGCGTTGCTGGATTCGCAACTTGCGCTCCCGCTGCTCGTGCAGGTCGCTCAGCAGAGGCAGTCCGCGGTATACAAAATCCCCGACGCTCATTTGAAGTCCCTTGCAAGCTTGTACGATGCTGTAAGCTATCATTCGCTGCCTCAATTGGGATGACTCGATGTTGAGATTAGCGTTGCAGACCCACGGCGTTTTACTCCAATATCTCGAACTCCTGACCTCGCCCGCTGTCATCCAACCGCAAGACTATGCACAAAAGGTGGTGCCGACCCTTGCAGAGCTGGGAGAGAAGTATGGGATCTGCCCGTCGATTTGCATGCAGATCATACGGCCGATTTTGCATTCGAGTCTCTTGGCCGCCGCGCTGGCTGCGGAAGAGCAGGAGCGTGCTGCCAATGAGGAAGCAGAAAAGCGGCTCAAGGCGGCCCTTGCGGCGAAGAGAGACCCGAGCATTGCCAACTCGCGCATCGCGTCACCTGCGGTTGGGGAAGTCAGCTCGTCGGAGACGCCAGCACCAGCGGAGTCGAAGTCCAGCACACAGGAGGCTAGACCATCGGAGGACGTTGTGATGGAGAATGGAGACTCGCAGGGATCCGTAAATGGGTCGTCCGCTCCCGAGGTCAGCGCTGGCCATCTCAACGCGTCTCATGTGGTCACGTCTCATATGGTTGTGCAGGGTCCCTGGGTCCCTGAGATGAGGGCGTTGTTTGAAGACGTCAAGAAGATCGCTCCCAAGGCGGCGTACGATATCATCGGGTCAGTTACAAGTTGACCACCTGGGCAAACGTCACCGGTCGCTCATGTCTATCTAGGCCAGGGTTCTACCTCACGTTCTGGCAGCTGTCCACGTACGACCTCGCTCCGCCCTCCAGTAGATATGAGGAGGAAGGTGCTGCGTTGCGTGCACTCAGCCGCCAAGAGGACTCCAAGTACACCATGGCGGATCGTTCTTCCGACAGGACGAAGCGCCAGGGAGCACAGGCCCACCGTGCACGCCGAGACAGATACGCGCAGTTCTCGCAGACGCTCGCTCAGGAGCTCAAGACGCAGGCGGCGTCGCGGAGATATACGATCAAGAGACTGGCAAAGGAGAAGGCGCATTGGTTTTCGCATGGCCCGAAAGCGATGGCGTTGGCGTTGGCGTCTGCTATCATCGAGCACTGTATCCAGCCACGTTGTTTGCTATCGCCCATGGACGCGGACTACTGTGCCCAAGTCATCAAGGCGGTCCACATCATGGGTACCCCAGGTTTCAGCACCTTGATGGTATATGACAGGGTAAATCAGCGCTTACGACATCCTCTGCCAACAGTTTGCTTACTTGCATTTGTCCAGCTCCTCGGCGATCACATTAAGGTTGTAGTTTTCTCATGTAGCGAATACGAGGCTAAGAACTACGGTATGTGGATTCTTTTTTCCATAGCCAACTCTGCGCCCCGTTTATCCCAAAAAAATTTGCCGTAGGCCGATTTTTGCTCGGAATACTCACCGATTTGTACAAATGGTTCTCGGACGAAGCACTGTACGAACAGGATAACCGGACCAAGGCTGGCGGGAAGATCCACTACCTACCTGGTTTCCAGCAATCGTGGTCGCCAAAGTTTCCGGTGGAGAAGACGTCTATTCTGGCATGGCACAATTTCCAGCA
>WNGR01013807.1_pt1 | contig 12847 bp, 12 predicted proteins | sample 5407581 | NCBI WGS metagenome assembly WNGR01 (sample SAMN13153383, study PRJNA577476) | soil metagenome | isolation source: 80 cm soil or saprolite under Garry oak tree replicate 2 | place: USA:California | collected 2016-06-15 | reverse complement strand
CAGCACAGTGATAGCCGCAGTCGGTCACCCAGCCGCGCAGTTCGGCGACCGACGTCTGCGCGGTGTCGAAGGTGACCGTGGCGGTCTGCGACACCGGGTTGGCTTCCACGGCCCGGACCCCGGGCCGGCGGCCCAGAACCCGCTCCACGACCGCCTTCTCGCTCGCCCAGCTCAGGCCACCCACGTGCAAGACCGTCGTAGCGATCTTGCTAGGCATCTCGTGCGTCACTCCGGCCTGGGTGTCGTGCCCGTTCCCACGGTGAACCATGCCTCCCCTCCGTGCCCGGGTGGTGCGGTCCGTGCTTGCGTTCGTCGCGTCCACGTCAGGCCGCCGCGACCTCGCCCAGCGGCGAAGCGCGACGCCCAGAACACTGGCGGCGCTGTCCGCGCAGCCATAGCCGGGCACGTCCGCGACTGGTGCCATGGCCATCTACACCCTCGCCCGGCAGGGGCTGCTCGCCCTGCGGGACGAGCCGCGCCGGTGGACCCTGGCGCGGCCGGTCCACCCTCGTGTCCGCCACAGCGGCACTGCTGGCGGACATTCTAATATCGGCCGTGAGATCGGGCGGGGCACGAACTTGTGCCACGTGTTCGGGTAGGTGCCCCCTCGGTGGCGACCGCGCCGAGCAGGCAGTTCAGCCGGAACAGGCAGCGCGCGACCTGCCAGTCCCGAGGTTCCCGGCCGCCGCTGACTGCTAGCCGTTTCTCACTGTTTCCCGGGCTCTTGCGGCCTGAGTGCGGCCTGGGGGAGACACTCCTTAGACGGTTCGAAGGGCCTCGGTCGGCGACATGCGTGACGCGCGAAGAGCCGGATAGAGGCCGGCGAGAGCGCCGATCAGTAGGGCCGTGGCGATCCCCGCGCCCAGATACCGTGCCGGCAGGATGACCCCCCAGCCGCGGATGCGCGCGTACGCGAGGGTGATGAGGCCGCCGGTCGCGACGCCCGCGGTGCCGCCGATGGCGGCGAGCAGCAGCGACTCGGTCAGGAACTGGACGGCGATATGGCGCTTGGTGGCGCCGAGCGCGCGGCGCAGCCCGATCTCCGAGCGCCGTTCGAGAACCGAGATGACCATGATGTTGGCGATGCCGACGGCCCCGACGAGGAGCGCCACGGCGCCCAGGCCGAGCAGCAGCTCGGTGAACGCGCTCGCCGCTGCCGCCCGGGCCTCGATGGCCTCGGTCGGCCGCGAAGCCTGGACCTGGTCCGGGTGCTCGGGGTTGACGGCCGAGGCGAGCAGGCCAAGGACGCGATCGACCGAGCCGGGGCCGGTGCGGACGAAGATCGTGCTGGCCGCGCCGTCCGAGCCGAGGTATGTCTTGGCGGCGGGGATGCCAATGATCGCCGACCGGTCGAGGTCCGGGTTCAGGTCGAGCGTGTGGAGGATCCCGATCACCGGGAACCATCGGTTGCGGATCCAGACCCGCGGCTGCTCGGAGAGGTCTCTGATGCCCAGGCGCTCTGCCGCGACGGAGCCGAGCACGGCCGCCGGGTACCGGGCCGTCGCGGCGTCGAGGAACCGGCCCTCTGCCACCGTCCCCTTCAGGGTGCCGAGGATCCTTGTATCGACGGCCTTGACGGTGAGGCCACCGGTCCTGGTTGTAGGGATGTAGTCGGTCCGGAACACGTTCGCCGCTACGTCCACCTGGGCCGAGACCTCTTCCACGCCGTCGAGGCGGCCGGTCGTGGCGAGGGCGGTCTTAGGGAGCCGGGCGGGGCCCAGGCCGATGCCTTCGGCGGCCTGCACCCGCAGAAGGTTGGTGCCAAGGCGATCGAGCTGGGCCAGGAGATCGGACTTGCTGGACTCCGACAGGCCGAGCACGGCGATCATCGCCGCGATTCCGATCAGGATCCCCAGCGCGGACAGCAGCGAGCGGGTCGGTCTGGTCCGCAGGCCGATGGTCGAGGTGCGGACTGCGTCGGCAGGGTGCAGGCGGCTGGGGGTGAGGTCGCCGGTCATGGCTCCGCTCCCTCGACGGCGGGGGGTCGCGGCGGATGGGACGCGGCGGGCGCCCCGGGTCGGGCACCCGCTGTGGTGTCGCGCTCGATGCGCCCGTCGCGGAGGCCGATGCGCCGGGGGAAACGCTCGGCGACCTCGAGGTTGTGAGTGATCACCACGATCGTGATCCCGTCTCGGTTCAGGTCCTCGAGCAGCCCAACGATCTCCTCGCTCGAGCGGCTGTCCAGGTTGCCGGTGGGCTCGTCCCCGAGCACGATCGCGGGCCGGCCGGCGATGGCGCGCGCGACCGCGACGCGCTGCCGCTCTCCGCCGGAGAGTTTGGTGGCGGGGTGGTCGATCCGGTGGCCGAGTCCCACGCGGTGGAGCGCGTTGCGGGCCACCACGCGGCGCTCGCGGGCTGGGATGCCCGTGTACAGCAGGCCATCGGCCACGTTGTCGAGGGCCGTCTCGGCTTCGAGGAGGAAGAACTCCTGGAAGACGAACCCGATGCTCCGGGCCCGAAGCGCGGACAGTTCCGGGTCGGAGAGCGTCGCCACGTCGCGGCCGGCGATGCGCACCTGGCCGGACGTGGCTCGGTCGAGGGTCCCCATGACGTGCAGCAGGGTCGACTTCCCCGATCCCGACGGTCCCACGATCGCCGCCAGCTCCCCGTCGGCGATGTGCAGGCTGACGCCGTGCAGTGCCCGCACAGCCGGGGGGCCGGCGTAGTCCTTGACCACGTCGCGGAGCACGATGACCCCGTCGGCGCCTGGCCTTTTGGCCGCTGGCTCCTTGGTCTGGTCGCGGGCGAAGAGGCTCACGCCGCGGCCTCCGCCACGACCACGCGGTCTCCCGCTTCGAGCCCAGTCGCCCTGATCTCCACCAGGCCCTTGACTCCGTCGAAGAGGCCGGGCGTGACCGAGACCGCACGGATCCGACCCCGCCGGCCGACCTCGACCACGTAGCCGCCGGGGACTGCCAAGAGCGCCGTCACCGGGACGGCGAGCACGTTCTTGCTGGTCTCGATGACCACGCTGACCGTCGCCGAGGATCCCGCGAGACCGGCGGCATCGCCGGGCCTGTTGAGGGAGACGGTCGCGGGAACAGTTTTGGTCTGGCCTGGCTGCTGCTCGCCGACGGCGGCCCCCTCCCGTGCCACGGAGACAACGGTGCCCGGGGTTGCCGCGCCGTTGGCGAGCCGGACGATCACCGGGTCTCCGGCCGAGACCAGCGAGAGCTGGGTGGGCTCGAGGTCGACAGTCACCACCGGAGCGCTCGGTCCGACCGCGAGAACCTGGGCCCCCGGGTTCACGGCATCCCCCGGCGTAAACAGGTGCTGATCGATCCGCACGGCGCTCGGGAGGAACACCACCTCGCCGAAGTCCACAACGCCGTCGACCCGGGCACCGATGCCGCGCTGCCATCGCAGGACCGCGGCGCTTGTCGCGGCCGTGAAGGTGTCATCGACGGTGAACCCGCCGTAGCCGAGCGCCTCGAGATTGCGTTCGAGCTGCCTGACGTCGGCGCCGGTCACGCCCACTTCGAGGGGTCGCCAGGCGGGAATCGGCCCCAGCAGCAGCACGACCGGTCGCTCGTCCACCGAGAACAACCTTCCGCCTCGTCGGACGACGCTTCCCTGGGCCGCCAGGCCGGTCAGCGTCGCCCCGCCCTCGGGTCCGGCGAGCCGGTTGGAGACTGTGCGATCGGCCACGTAGGCGAGCCCGCCAGGCAGGTCGGTTCTTTCCTGCACGTCGGTTCGCACGACCTCCCCGAATGCCGCCGGGGCGGCGGCAGTGCCGTCCGTCGTGCTCGGGGAGCGCGGGGCGAGGAGCCATCCGCCGCCCGCGCCGGCCATCAGGAGTGCCAGCATCAGCGCCCATCGCCGGCGCCGCCGGCGGGGAGTGGCTTGCCCGGGCCCGCCGCGGGGTTCGGCGCGACCGGTCGGCTCCGAGGGCCCGGCCGGACGCGTGCCCTCGTCACTTCTCAGCTTCGGCATCGCTAGTGACCTCCGCCGTGACCGAAGCCTCCAGAGCCGAAGCCTCCAGAGCCGAAGACTTGCTGCTGGCATGCCCGCAGCGCCTTCTGCACGGATGGGTCGGACTGGTTAATCGCCTTCGTGAACTGGGCCCCGGGATCATGGCCGCCCCCGCTGAAGTCGGGGTCGGGGACGTCGACCCCGCGCCGTCGCATGCATTGTGCGAGCTTTAGGAGCTGGTCCTGGGTTTTGGCGGTGTCGGCGTGGCTGAACCCCTGCGTGACCCCCCGCAGATACTTGCCGCACTTGTTCCGGGCCGCATCGAACGCATCGTGTGCCCCGGAGCCGTGCCCGCCCGGCGGCCGTTGGATTTGGACGTTTCCTTCCGAGTCCACCGTGGGATCGGGCATGTTGGTAATGCCCTGGTCGCGCATGCACTGGGAGAATGCGAGGAGCGCAGCCTCGACCGACGCCCCCGGGCTTGGGGTGGCGGCGCCGATCGAGCCGCACGCGGCCGTGACGATGCCGACGGCGGCCACCAGCGCCAGCAGCAGGCGCAGGCCAAAGCGCGGCGGGGCTCCAACCGCACACCGGCTGGGGACGCGGACCGGCTCTCCCGTTAGGGGGTCCCTCATGGTCCCTGTCATGGAAACGCCTCCTCGATCGTCGCGACGGCCCTATCACACACCTTCAGGCATTAGACCGGCGCTAGGGGTGCCCTAACAGCCCCCTAACGCCCTGAGCAGGCATGATTGGGGTCGTGCGGGTCTTGGTGGTTGAGGACGAGCGACTGCTCGCGGACACCATCGCCGACGGGTTGCGCCGCCAGGCCATGGCCGTGGACGTGGCCTACGACGGCGAAGCCGCGCTGGAGAGGGTCGCCGTGAACGACTACGACGTGGTGGTCCTTGACCGCGACCTGCCCCTCGTGCCGGGCGACGAGGTCTGCACCGCCCTCGTGGAGTCCGGCGCAGACACCCGCATCCTCATGCTCACCGCCGCGGCCGCGGTCCCCCAGCGGGTGGCCGGACTCGGATTGGGGGCGGACGACTACCTCACCAAACCCTTCGCGTTCGCCGAGCTGACCGCCCGCATCGAAGCGCTGGGCAGGCGAGCGCGACCGGCCGCTCCTCCGGTGCTGGAACGCGCCGGCATCTGCCTGGACCGGCATCGCCGAACCGTTACCAGGGACGGGCGTCCCGTCGAGCTGTCCCGCAAGGAGTTCGCGGTCCTCGCCGAGCTCCTGCGGGCCGAGGGCGGCGTAGTCTCGGCCGAGCAGCTCTTGGAGAAAGCGTGGGACGAGCACGCGGACCCCTTCACCGGCGTGGTCCGGTTCACGATCATGATGGTGCGCCGGAAGCTGGGCGATCCGCCGATCATCGACACCGTTCCCGGGGTGGGGTACCGCATCCCATGACCACCCTGCATCGCCGGTGGCGTTCCACGATCCGGATCCGTCTCACCCTGCTCTACGCTGGCGCGTTCTTCCTCGCCGGGGCCGCACTTGTAGGACTCATGTACTTCTTCCTGGGCCACGCCCTTGACCACCAGGTCACAGCACAGGTCGGCATCACCCGGCACCTGTCGGAGCCGGGCGCCAGCGAACCGGGCTCGCTCCGACGCGCCCATCAGCAACAGCAGCAGCTGCGCGCCCAGTTCGAACGGGACCGGGACAGCACCCTGGGCTCCATGCTCATCACCTCGCTCGTCGCGCTCGGAGCCGTCGGCGTCGTCGCGGGAGGATTCGGATGGCTTCTGGCGGGACGGGCGCTTCGTCCCCTGCAGCAGATCACCGCGACCGCCCGGCGCGTGGCCGACCGGAGCCTGCACGAACGGATCGCCCTGGACGGGCCCCACGACGAGATCAAGGACCTCGCCGACACCTTCGACGCCATGCTCGAGCGGCTGGACCGCTCCTTCGACAGCCAGCGGCGGTTCGTCGCCAACGCCTCCCACGAGCTGCGCACGCCGCTCACGATCAACCGCACCCTGATCGAAGTCGCGCTCGGCAACCCCCGGGCGGACGAGCCGCTCCGCCAGCTCGGCGCGAACCTTCTCGCCATCAACCAGCGCCACGAGCGGCTGATCGACGGCCTGCTCACCCTCGCCAGCGGCGAGCAAGGAATCACCGATCCCACTCCCGTCGACTTCGCCGACATCGCGCGGCACGTCACCACGGAATCTCAGGGCACCGCGCACGCGGCTGGGATCGGCATCCGGACCCGCCTTGAACCTGCCCCGGTCGCCGGCGACCCGGTGCTCCTGGAACGCCTGGCCCAGAACCTGCTGGACAACGCCGTCCGCTACAACTTGCCCCGACACGGGCAGGTCACCGTCACCACCGGAACGGCCGGCGGCAGCGTCTATCTCACCGTGGAGAACACCGGACCGCCCGTCCCGCCCTACGAGATCCCGAGCCTGTTCGAACCCTTCCGCCGGGTGCCCACCACCGAACGACGCGCAGACTCCGTTACTGCCTCGATCACCCGGGGGGCCGGGCTCGGACTGTCCATCGTCCGCGCCGTCGCCCGCGCCCACGGCGGCGACGTCCAGGCCTCCCCCCGAGAAGCCGGAGGTCTCATCGCCCGGGTACGACTACCTGCGGCGAGGATCGAGGTCCCTTCTTCCTAGACTCCGAGCCGCGCCCTCCGAGCGACCGATGACCGCCTGCCCCGGGCCTGTTGCGCCTGGTGAACGCATGAGACAATCGGCGCGGACGGCGAATTCGCCGCGCACCCGGAGGCCAGGTGCGCCCTTGCCGCCCGCGGACGCCCGGGGCATTCGCCCACAACAATGGATGATCAACCGCGCGAAGCCCTTGAGGATCCCGCACCCGTGAATGCGGGGCATCCTCAAGGGCTAGCGCTATTTCCTTTCTAGCTCGGGTGAGGTTATGGGGTGGCGAGCCTCGCGGCATCGCCGAGCCTGGAGTTCCCTTCCAGGAACGAGATGCCAGCGACTTCGCTGGCGTGGGGGCCGGTGTACCGGAGCACGTACAGGCCGTTGCGGATGTCGATGGCGTAGATCAATCCGTTTCGGATGATCGGGTAGCTCCAGAACACCACCCTGTTGGGTCCGCGGCTCAACGCCGGGTCCTCAAGCGCCACCTTGTTAAGCGGCCTGGGCAAGAAGAAGCCGGCCTGGGCCGGGTTGGCCGGGTCCGACAGGCTGATGGCCTGAATGCCGCCCGAGTGCCAGTCCACGAGGGCGAGATCGGGCAGCACGGTGGGGTTGTGGGAGGAGTAACTGGTGAATTGCTCGGTGAGCGCATCGTCGCGGGCGCTGCCGCAGAACGACTGCTCATCCTCGGCGATCTTGTACTCGCCCACGATCGTGGGATGCGTGGGGTCGGCGACGTCGATGATCCGCACCCACCCCCACGGGCAGCCGAAGCTCGGGTCGGTGAAGGTGCCATAGACCTCGTCGGTGGTGAGGGCGTAATGCGTGCCTGGAATGGGCACCGCCGAGTGCCCGTTGGGGCACGTCTTGAAGCAATTCTCCGGGACGGCGGCTGGGTCGAGTGGCGTCTGCTCCCATACCGGCCGGTTCACCGGGTTGGTGATCAGGTCATTATGCAGATCGATGACCGAGGTGGGTGGGCTGGGCGCGTTGACCACCGAACTGGTGTCCAGCACTAGGAACTGCCCGGCCTCTTGCGCCAGGAAGGTGGTCTTCCCGTCGACGGTGGGTGCCATGGAGTGGGTGATCAGGTTGCAGTCGTAGGGTCCGCACCCGGTTGGGCTGGCCGGGTCGAAGGGATAGTTGGTCTGGCCGGTTCCCGGATACAGGTCGTTCCAGTTGCCTTCGGCGGCTTCCTTTACCGGGCCTCCGCCGGGCACCTGGCTGATGTCCACGACCATCATGTTCGGGATGGCGGGGTTCGCTGAAATGGTAGGCGTGGAGATCCACAGCCGCGCGGTTGGCGTTGCTGGGATCGGTCCACAGGAACATCTCATGCGGTTTCACGGCGCGTCTGGCCGCCGACGTGGGCACATAACTCTCGATGAACCTGGGGTGCACCGGGTCGGTCAGGTCGAAGAACTCGAAGTTGAACGGGAACTGGGTGTCGTTGCCCGCGGGGCAGGCGTGGATCACGTGGCTGCACCGGAAGGTCATCACCATCAGCAGCTTCTGCTGCGGCCAGACCCGCAGCTCACGGGTGGTGATGCCGACGTTGCCCGCGAACGGCGGCCCGAGCTCCCCGACGATGTCGGGCTGGCTGGCGTCGGAGATGTTGAGGATCAATATGCCTGGGTGCACGTGGGTACACCCGGTGGTGCCATCAGGGCAGGTGCTGGAGCCGTGTCCATTCACGGGGTCTGGCCCGGGTCTGGGCCAGCTGAGGCTGGGTGTTTGAACCTCTAGTTCAGGTTGAGCATGCTTGGGGCTTGTGTCCGGTGAGCCCGATCCGCCCGGGGAGCAGCGTGAGCTGGTTGCGCGGCTGCGCGCTGTGATCGAGGCGAAGGACGCCGAGCTCGCCGCGCTGCGGGCAGGGCTAGCCGCGGTGCTCGCGGACCTGGAGACGGAGCGGGAGTTGCGGCGGCGGCTGGATCTGCGGGTCGGCGAGCTGGAGCGGCAGCTGCGGATGGACAGCTCTGATTCGGGGACGCCGCCGTCGAAGGAGCGGATCGGGGCTAAAGAGCGGCGCCGCGCGCAGCGCCGCGAGCGGGATGCTTCGGAGCGGGAGCGGCGCAAGGACCGCAAGCCCGGCGGCCAGCCCGGGCACCCGGGTAAGGGCCTGTCGCGGGACCCGGACCCGGATGAGCGGCGGGAGGCTGACCCGCCGGCGCAGTGCCGCCGGTGCCGGGCCGGCCTGGACGGCGCCGCGGACGCGGGAGCATCGTGGGCGCAGGTCCGGGACGTGAAGATCTTGCGGCAGGTCACCGGGTACCTGCTGCCGGGGCTGCGGTGCGGGTGCTGCGGGACGGTGACCACCGCGGCGCCGCCGGCCGGCGCGCAGGCTGGGTCCGTGTCGTACGGGCCGCTGCTGAACGCCGCGGCGATCCTGCTCACCGCCTACGGGAACACGTGCCGCCGGAGCGGGCCGCCCAGGTGATCGGCATGCTGCTGCGGATGCCCGTCTCGGCGGGGTTCGCAGACAAGGCGGCCGCGCGGCTGGACGGGCGGCTGCAAGACGCCGGGTTCGATGACGCGATGCGCGCCGCGCTCGCGCACGAGCCGGTGCTGGCCGCCGGCGAGACCCCGGTCAGCGTGCTGGCCCCGGACACCGACCCGGGCACCGGCGAGGTGGTGCCCGGGTCCGCGCAGGTGATGGTGATCCGCACCCCCGCCGAGAAGCTGGTCTGGCTGCGGGCGCTGGCCTCGCGGCGGGCGGAGGGGATCACCGCGCTGCCGGCGTTCTTCACCGGCTTCCTCATCGTCGACGGCTACACCGCCCGCCAGCAGCTATCGGGCCAGCTCGCCGGGATCCAGCAGTGCTGCCAGCACGTCATCCGCCGCTGCCGCGCCGTCGCGAAGCTCGGCCCCGGCAGCCTGCAGTCCTGGGCCGCCGACGTGATCGCCGTCTTGCGCGAGGCGCACCAGGCCGTCGAAGACGCCCGGTCCCGCGGGCAGCCCGGACGCCAGCCAGCCCTCGATGCGGTCCTGCTGGCGGGCCTGCGCGAACGCTACGACGAAGCCGTCGCCTTCGGCATCACCTGCAACCGGCTGCGGGACTGGGACGGCGACGGGAACCACCCCGGCTACGTCCTCGGCTGCTGGCTGCGCGAGCACGCAGACCAGGTCTGGCTGTTCACCACCGCCTTGCAGGTGGAGTGGACCAGCAACTCCGCCGAGCGCGCCGTCAAAGGACCCAAGCGCCACCAGGCCGTCTCCGGCTACTGGCACACCCAGCAAACCCTGGCCCGCTGGTGCCGCATCCGCAGCTACCTCGACTCCGCGGCACGGCCACCCAGCCCGCCATCCCGGCCGCGCGGGAAGTAAGGCTGCGCCCGGGGCCTGCCGTCACCAGGCCACCGGCCGCGCAGCCCGCCATCCCGCTCGCGGCCTGACAATCTCAGGTCTCAACCCCGTGAATGGACACCTGGAGCCGTCGCTGCGGTTGCCGACGTAAAGGTAGTTCCCGAAGATCGTTGCAGCCGCGTTCATCCCCCGGTGGTACAGAGGATTGTGGCCCACCAGTTGGAAATTGCTGGACGTACCGGGGATGGCCGGCGGGGTGCCAGATGTGGCAACTGCGGGAGAGGTAGCCGCGATGACGCCCGCCATTAATGCGGCGGTGCCCGTCAGCGCGACCAGGAGCCGTGATCGCATGATCCCTCCAGTTCGATTGGATCAGCTCCGGGTTCCACACGGTTTCCTGACCTCTTATCGCCTCCCTTCCTAAGACACGATTGGAGGGCCTCCGCGCAAACCCTTGTGGGGTGGCGGAGGCGAGATCCGTTATTGGGCGGCGCCCCTGGCGGCCAGCCACATGAGCCTCGCGAGTCAAGGAGGCCTCGCGAGCGAGGGATGCCTTGGCGCGAGGAGGAGGTTCCGGCGTCACCCACGTCGCATTGCGTGTGCGTTTTGCCAGTTCAGCCGCACTCCATAGCAAGGAATGCCATCCCCCTAAGTCCCTCGACCGCTGCCGCAGGGCTTCGGTCATAGTAAATATGCGACGCGCCGCGTGTCTATGACCGCCTTGCACCATTAGGCAACGGCCCGGCTCCCGGCCCAGACCCCGGCCCTCCGGGCCCCGGCCCCCCGGGCCCCGGCCCCGGGCCCTGCCCGGGCTGGGCCCGCCCCCGCTGGTGCTCCCACCGGCCCTGCCCGCTGCAATAGAGGGCACGGATCATCCGTGCCCTCTGCGGCCTGGCGCCGTCCAGATCCGGCCACAGCGGTTGACGTGGCCTTGAGGGCGCGCTGCGGCCGGCGGCTAGTCGTCGCCGGTGGGTCGCAGTAGTCGACCTTGCTTGTGGGATGAAACGGGCCGAGCATGAGGCGGCGGACGAACTGGCCGTCTTCGGCTATCTCCTCGGCGGAGACATCGAAGGTGAACTGCTGCATCCGCCGCGCTCGCGGCGCTGGTCCTCCGGCTGCCCCGCCGCGGACGTCACGGCCCTAAACCTGCCTGAAGGGCAGCGGAACGCCGCAAGCCGTAGCCAGTAGCAAGGAATCGGATACGTTAAGTGACGTTCCGCTGCCTGTTGCCAGCTAATAGTTACTTGGCGGCAACCCGCAGGCCCCTGCTAGGCGTCATACTCTGTGGACATGCGCTCAAGTGGGAATTGCCGCATTGCCCACACTGTTGACCAGATATCCCCGATCCGTCGAGCCGGAGACCCATCGGGCAGGTGAGTATGACTTCCGCATCTATCCGCTACGAGCCAGAACAGTTCGAGACCGTAGCCGAGGTTGAGGTAGACGCCCGCGGCCGCGTCAGCCGGGCCGGGCCGGAGCGGAGCCGGGGCGGCGCTTCCGCGTTGAGCACAACGTCGATGGCGTCCTGCTCCTCATCCCTGTGGTATCCATCCCGGAACGGGAGATGATCGTGTGGCGTAACCCGGAACTCGCAGCCACCATCCACGAGGGACTGGCCGACGCTGAGCGAGGCGACAATTGACCTCGGCAGCTTCGAGCAGTACGGGGATGGCGAGGACGACGAGGACGAGGACTAGCGCCAGTGCGGTACAGGCTGCGGTTCGCGAAGCGTGCGGCCGAGACTCTCCACGCCTTAGAGTACGGCGACGCCGGCCAGCAGGCCAAGCTGAAGAAGGTCCGCCGCGCGCTCAAGCGCCTCGAGGAGAACCCGCGTCATCCCGGCCTGGCGTCTCATCCCTACGAGAGCTTCCCCGTCGACCGGGACATCAAGGTCTGGGACTCCTACGTAGAGAACCGCACGCCGTCCGCCTGGCGGATCTTCTGGCGCTACGGGCCCGATGAAGGGGCTGGCAGCCAGCCGGTGATCACTGTTCTAGCCCCAAGTTACGTCGGCGTGTCGCTTGAAAAGGGGACGTGAGCTGCAGAAACGCTGCGTTTGGGCCACGAAGATGTAGCCAGAAGACTCTGGCGATGCCCTCGGCGTGATACCAAGTTGATCATCAACGGACGGCCCGATGCCGCGCCGCACAGCGGCATGTAGCCAGAACGCCGACTTGCTTCGCCTATCGTTTGCCCAGGTCACTGTCGGTATTCGCATCCGCTGGGTCACGTAACTTCGGGCTAGGTTTCAGGTATGCCTTCGATTGACGACATCGCGGCGGAGTACGTGGAGCGGGCCGCCGCCCTGGACCCGTGCTACGCCACTTCCGCCGGGATCGCGGGGCACGACCATGAGCTGGCGGATCTGGGTGCTGACGGGTTCGCCGGACGGGCCGGGCTGGATCGCTCAGCCCTCGCGGCCCTTGACGCGGTCGAAGCCCCGGAGCCGCGCGAGCAGGTCGCGCGGGCCGCGATGGCCGAGCGGCTGGCACTGGCTGTGGAGTGCTACGACGCCGGGGACACCACCAGCGAACTCAACACCATCAACAGCTGGGTGCAGAGGGTGCGCGAGGTCTTCGACCTGATGCCCGCCGACGGCGAGGAGGCCGCCGCCAACATCGCCAAGCGGATGGCCGCGGTGCCGCGGGCTTACCGCCAGTTGTCCGCGACCTTGCTGGAGGCGGCCAGGGATGGCCGCTGCGCGGCCAGGCGGCAGGTCGAGGAGGTCGCCGGGCAGTGCGCGGCCTGGGCCAGGCCGGGGGATTCGTTCTATGCAGGACTGGCCGGGCGGCTGACCGCAGTCCCGGACTCGCTGCGCGGGGAGCTGGCCGTGGCCGCGCGCGCGGCCACGGCCGCCACGGCCCAGCTGGGCGCCTTCCTCGACTGCGAGCTGATGCCGCTGGCTAGGGAGAAGGATGCCTGCGGGCCTGAGGTCTACGCCCGGGCCTCGCGGTATTTCCTCGGCGCCGCCGTGGATCTGCGGGAGGCCTACGCCTGGAGCTGGGAGGAGATC